>Ga0315282_10008200_pt1 | contig 16946 bp, 19 predicted proteins | sample YL17G07_20_MG_FD_203693 | JGI IMG/M metagenome (GOLD analysis project Ga0315282, IMG submission 203693) | Sediment microbial communities from Yellowstone Lake, YNP, Wyoming, USA - YL17G07_20 | ecosystem: Environmental > Aquatic > Freshwater > Lake > Sediment | place: USA: Wyoming | collected...
TTTTCAGTATCAGATTGGGCTAAAATGGAAAAAAACGACAAGGCTTTTTATGAAAGGGTTGAAAAGGATAAAATAGAGCTGGTATAATGGACATTAGGGAATGCCTGGAAAAAGGATATCTCATCAGAATAAGGCCGGACAAAAAACTGGTCGAAAAGGAGATTGAGGAAAGCCGATATGATTTTGAAAGAGCGACCGATAACCTCAAGAAGGGGGATCACAAATGGTCGATAATAGCCGGTTATTATTCCATGTTCCATGCAGCAAGGGCGCTGTTATTCTCTCTCGGGTATAAAGAAAAAAGACATTTTGCAATAAACATAATTCTGGAAGAGCTTTCCAAGAAAGGGATGCTGGAGAACAGACATCTCAATTACTTTTCTTCAGCCATGGAAGCGAGGGAAGGAGCCGATTACAGCTATAAATATTCAGAAGAAAGGGCAGAGGAATTAATGGAGTATGCGGAGAAGTTTATTTCCGAAATGAAAAAATTGATTTTGGCCGGAAATACCAAGACGTAACTGAAATTTAAAATTTCGCAGACAATAATAGGTATAGGGTGTTTTTGTGTCAAGGAAGCTCGTAGAGGCCGCGCTCTTCATGTCGTCTCGGGCGATGAGCGCTTATGTACCTTAATTTGCTTTTGGCGTTTCTTTACAGTCCGGCACGAAGCCGGCAATTTCACAAAGTATCCGACCACAGCTCATTGACTGTATAGCTTATTTTGTTTTTGTTCAGAAAACTTATTATTTCCCTTCTGTTTTCCATCGGTATCAATACCATCGCCTTTCCCAATTTCCTGCCACCCAGCCTTTCCACAAGGCCTTTACCTACGTATAATTTCGCTCCGATTTTTTGCCTGTAGCCATACAGTTTTCTCCATATACTCATTTGTTTTGATGGTTTGAATTTTCTTACGTCCATATTTATCAACAGATAATAATTCATTTTTTCTGGCATCTCGTTGTATTTCCCATAAAGCATTACTCCTGAGCTTATTACATCGCGCCTTAGAGACCATTTTTTGAGGTGGCCGACCTTGACGGAAATGTCATTCTTTACACCCTTAAGTTTCCACATCTCGTTCGTTCTCGATGAGGTGAACAATTCAAGAAGTTTGTTTATTTCATTTTCATTTTTTTCATCGGTTTCTATGAATAAATCAATATCGGATTCCTTATCGAAATCGCCTCTGGCGACTGAGCCGAAAAGGATTATTTTATCAATCCTCTCGCCCAACCTGCTGTCAAGCAAAAACGAAGCGAAACTGAGCGAGTATCCTATAAGAGAGGTTCTGCCGGTCATCGCATCAGCTCCTTTATTTCAGTCTCGAGCCCTTCAAACAGCATCAGGGCTTCTTTGGTCTTTTCGACAGGCTTTGGAATGCCATAAGACAGCCTCTCGCAAAGCCGTTCTAGTCCTATCATTTTCACGACAATGTTTGTTTTGTTTTCAAATTCAGGAAGCTTTTCAGATACCTTTTCCGATTTAAACCAAGTATGATTTAGTTGCATCCCTTCATCTATTTTACGCTTCTTATGAAGATATGCTGACAGCAACTCCGTAATCGCTTTAGAGGCGTTGTCGCCTATGACCCTTTGTGAATTTTCAACTCCCCTGACTTCCACCCCCCATTTAATCATAGTTTCTTTTCTCTCTTCAAAGGCCTCCAGATGAAATTCGGGTTTCATGCCCTATTTTTAGTAAGTTACTTTATAAAGTTTTCGTTAGTATCTTACATATGTTAGTAACCATATAAAATTTATGTAAGTTAGTATATAAACAAAAATTTTCTACATTTACAGCGTGAATCATTCCAGAGTATTGACTTCAAGATTTAAACTTTCTTTTCCAATATTATATCATGTCGAGAAAACTAATCGAAGCCGCGCTCTTCATGTCGTCGAGACCCATGACCGCGGAGGAGATATCCAAGATAACCTCGGTTCCTTTGGGAAGCGTGGAGCAGAATCTTCGTTCGCTCCAGAAGGAATACGAGGACAGGGGGATGGAGATAATCCAGAACCCTGAAGGATGGCACATGAGGGTCAGGCCGGAATTCCTTCCTAAAGTCGCCCGCTTAGCGCCTTATTCTGACCTGAAAGACGGGCATAAACGAACGCTTGCGCTGGTCGCATACAAGGAACCGATAAAACAGAGCGAAATCGTCGAAATCCAGGGCAACAAGTCCTACGCTTACATCAGATTCCTCAAGAAAAAGGGACTGATAAAGACGGAGAAGAAAGGAAGGACGGTGAACGTCACGCTTACGAAAGAGTTCGAGAGGTATTTCGGCGCTGACAGGCAGAAGATAAAGGCCATACTTGAAAATGCCGTACGTAAGATAGGGGAAAAGAAAGGCGTGGAAAAAGCGAAGGAAACTGCCGGCCACGCAGCTTCTGCTGAGAAGCCGGTTATCAGGGCTGGAATTAAAGCCGAAATTCTGCCGGCCAAAACAGAAATGAAGATGGAGGCCGCTTCGGCTGAACCCAAGGCAGAAGCTGCAGAAAAGAAAACCAACAGAAGGAAAATCAGAAAATCCCCTGCTGCAAAAATAGGGACGATGAGGCCGGGAGTTTAGATTTCTTATTTTGAAAAGTAAGAAAAGTAAATAAAAATAAATTAAAATTAACCAATATAAGACAGCTCGGCCAACATTAAGTTATGAGGGTCCTGCCTGCAGTTCTTCTGGTTGCATTTTTGTTCACAGCCTTTCATACGGCACATACGGCATACGCCCAGACATGCGGTTATACGTCAGGAGACTGGCTGGTTAACGGGACGATCCTTTGCAGCGGCGAGACCATAGTGCTTAACGGGAACCTTCTTGTAAATGAATCCGGAGACCTCAGGCTCGTGGATTCCGTCATAAGGTTCAACTCAAGCTTCGACGGCGAGTTCGGCCTGGAGTCGAACGGCTCGCTTTCGATAGCGAACTCCGCTATAGAAAAAGCTTCTTCCTATGCGTATACGTTCGTTTCCGGAACCGGAGCGAAACTCGAAATAAACGATTCCGAAATCGCGGGTTGCGGCTTCAATTCGGCCGGCATCGGCAAGAAGGGCGTGTACGTGAAATCCGACGGAACCGTCATTGAAAACACCACGTTCACCGGCTGCTACTTCCCGCTCATCGTTTATTCCTCGAATAACAGCATAACCGGAAACAGAATGTTTTCTTCGCATGCCGGATTCGATGCAAGAGGCTCGAATAATCTGGTAACGGGAAATACCATCAAGGGCAATTCCGACAGCATAATCTATACCGTATTTATTTCAGGGGAATGCGTCGCTTTCATAAACAATTCGCTGGAAAACAACTCGGCTTCCGGCCCGTCCCAGATGCGCATCAACTATTCTATCGTGTCGGATAACTCTTTCATAAACAACAGTGATGGTCTTGCGGTTTATGGAGCGAACAACAACATAACCGGCAACACGATAGCATCCGGCACAACTCACACTCCCGGATTGGGCATCTTAAATTCGGAAAACACGCTCGTATCCGGAAACTCCATACTTTACGGTTATTACGGCCTGTACGTGGAGAATTCGAAGAATACGGTGGTCAGGAACAGCGTTTTCAACATGAGCAATGTCTATGACATATATTTAATTTCCGCTTACGATACAACCCTTACCAACACAAACTTTACCACCATGACGAGGATGTGGAAGTTGAATATCAACGTTTATGACAATACCAGTGCTCCCGTGAGCGGCGCAGACGTTTCCATAAAAAACAGTTACAATTCTATGATTTTCTCTGGAACCACGAACTCCCAGGGAATGATAACCCAGCAATTGCTTGAAGATGCGAAGTGGAACGAATCCGGCGTTTTCGCTTTCAGTCCTTATTTCGTCAACGTCACCAAATCCGGCTACTACGCCAATTCAGCTACGTTCAACCTGACAGGAGACCTTTCGCTCAACGTAACGCTCGTCTCCTCGCCGTCCCAGAACCTGACCTTCAGTTTCACCATCGAATCGCCGCTCAACACCACCTATATAAAATATAACCTTACCAACGGAAGTATCCTGCTTGCCGTTGTCAGCGACAAGAGCATAAGCTCCTGCAATTATACTTACGGAAATTTAACCGCGCCCATTTTCTTCAACACCTCGAAAAGATTCCTGGCTTACATGAACGTGAGCGGAGTGGATAAATCCTACCGGATTTCGTTTGTGTGCATGTCTGCCGATGGTTTAACCAATTCTTCTGAAGCATATTTCACCGTTTACCCGTCCAACGAATGTACAGTTCCGTCGGATTGCGGAAACATCCAGACATGCATAAACTGGGGATGCGTTAACCTCCAATGCGGCGAGTGCGGCTACCCATCAAACCACAAGTGCGTTAACTACGAATGCTGCAGCGACGCATCCTGCGCAGGCAACGAGACCTGCGATATCGTAAAACATGAGTGCGCTCCAGTCCCATGCGGGTGCACTGAAAAGATAGCGAACCACAGATGCACCATAGAGCAGGGATACTGCTGCAATGACCTTCAGTGCAGCGACAACGAAGCATGTCACAGTCATGCATGCGTGGAAAGGACGCTTTCTTTCAGCATAGGCAACGACACTGCTGTCGGACGCAACATTACGATAAAGGTTATAGATCAGGACGGGAATATAGTACCTGATGCCGGGATTGATGTGAAATATTCGCAGCCAGACCCTCCTGTTATTAATACATATTACACGGACAGCGGGGGGAATGCGGTAATAGAGATTAAATATGCCGGGAAGGTCGAATTCGTGGCAAGAAAAGCCGGATATTTCACCACCTCCAAATCGTTCGAAGTTCCGGAACCGTTCAACATGCTCTTCACCGTTGAAATTGTGGTTTTAGTAATTTCCCTGGCAGGGATATCGTTCATAGCGTTCAGGTACGTAAGAAAAGGCGGATTATTTCTGGGCAAAGGGCCATTCATGCTGGAGAAGACCGTTAGCTTGGACCACGTCATGCTGAAAATAAGGAACAAAACGAAAAAGCTTGTCAGGGACGTAACCATACGCGACTCCGTCCCGCGCGACGCTTTCCTTCGTGCCCGTATAATGCCCAAGATAGAGAATCTTGACGGCAGAAATGACCTCCTGATATGGGAGATACTCGAGCTCAATGCAGGCGAAGAGGTGGACATAGAATACGAAGCACGCGCTACGAACAGGGGGTTCTCCGTCAGGTTGGGTGACAAGGAATACAGCGCCTGAACCGTTATTTTTCATTGGAGATTTCAGCGAGCCTCAGGCCGTTTTTTGTTATGTCAAAGGGGAGTATGAACGTCGAATGATCGGTTCTCCTCATCTTGTTTATCATGAGCGTCCTCTTGAACCTTTCGGAAACCGGGACGAAATCCAGCCTGATGACAGCGTCAGCGATGAATTCGGTCATGGCCTCGTCGCCGAGAAGGCCGCCTTCTTCGGCCACGCCTTCGGTGATTATCGCCGTGACGCCCAGGTCCTTCAGCTTTTTCGTCAGGTTCATGAGATTCACGCGCGATACGTACCTGTTGTGCACGAACATTTCTATTATTGAAACAGTGTCTATGACCACCCTTTTTGCGTTTGAGGATTTTATGGATTCGGATATTTTGTTGAAGAGATCTACAAGGTAGAACCTTATGTTCTGGTCTATGTCCTCCCTCTTTATGTTGGCGGCTACAACCGGCCTTATGGACAGGAACCTGATTAAGCCTTCCTTTTCCAGGCTGTCGAAATCCCATCCGAACATGCTTTTCATGTCGTCCTTTATATCCCCGGTTTCTTCTTCAGTCGTCACGAACAGCCCTGGTTCCCCTTCCATCGCTCCCTTGTACAAAAACGAAGAGCAGAATGCCGTTTTCCCGGTGCCGGCCTTGCCCCTTACCAGAACAACGCTTTTGTCGACGAAGCCGCCTTCCATCTTGTCGTCAAGGCCCATGACTCCGGTGGATTTTCTGGGAACAGCCCCGTAACCTCTGGACTTCATGTAAACTATTTTGCTGCGCGTTTTAAATCTTTGCTGCCGCATTTTTCGTTCGCTCCGCGAATATTTAAATACCTGTACAGGATAATTACTACTATGTCAAGGCGATGGCAAAGATCAAGATCCATCAGGAAGGTAAAGGTAAAAACACCTGGCGGAAGAAGCGTTACGCATTTCAGCAGGAAGAAGAACCAGATCGCGAAATGCGCATCCTGCAAGAAGCCGCTTTCCGGCGTTCCGATGGCAAGGGACTCAGGCGTGGCTAAGCTGTCAAAAACCGAGAAACGCCCTCAAAGACCTTTCGGCGGAAATTTATGCTCATCCTGTATGCGAAAGGAGACAAAGAAAAGGCTATTCGAGTCTTTCCAATAGGTGACTATCTGGAGGAGTGATGTTGTATGTTCGAAATCGGAAGGATTTGCGTCAAGACCGCCGGCCGTGAGGCCGGGAGGTTCTGCACCGTGGTGGGAAGGGAGAAGGAAAAAGACAAGCAAAAGGAATTCGTAATTGTTACCGGACCAAAATCAATAACCAGAGTCAAGAGAAGGAAATGCAACATTCATCATCTCGAGCCTACGCCTTTCAAAATCGATATAAAGGAAAACGCAACGGACGAGGAAGTCACCAGCGCATACGAGAAATTCGAAGTATACAAGAACCTCAACATACCGAAGCCCGGCGAAGAGAGAAAGGTCCGCGAAAAACCAAGGGAAGAAACGGAGCGCCAGGAAAGAAAAGAGGAGCAAAAGGAAGAGCGCAAAAAAGAGGAAAAAGAAGCGAAACACGAAGAGAAGAAACACGAGGAAAAGGAAGCCAAGCCGAAGAAGACACGCGCGAAGAAAGCAAAGCCAAAGAAAGCGAAGGAGTAACCTTCTCCTTTATTTTTAATTTTCTCTCAAGCAAAAGAAACTTTAGAAAATAAGTTTTAAGTCTTCAAGCCTTTTCTTGACTTCCGGCGTGCAGCCAGGGCAGACCCATATCTCCACTTTTCCCTTATGCTTCCGTTTCACGATTTCCAGCCTTCCGGCGGCGTCAGCCCTGAATTTCTTTTTGCAGATGTCGCAGGTCTTGAATTTTATCATTTGAATCACGTGGAAAATTTCAGGTCGAGACGAGCATTCCCCCTGCTCCCATCGCAGCAAAGGTGTGTATCATCGATGCCAGCGAGTTAAGAACGCCCTGCGCTTCGCCAGCGTCCATCTTTATGTTTTTCGGCTCGATTATTTCGATTGCGGAAGGCCCGTAATTCAGGACGATCTGGACCAGTTTGTCGAAATTCTCTGCGATAATCTCAACGTCGACGACTTCGGAATATCCTTTCTCTATGTTGGGCAGCGGCTTTTTGACTTCCTGTGTCCCGCGGAAATCCTTTTTGTAAACGATAATACCCTTCTCCTTCTCCATCTTTTCCACGTGCTTCTTGAGCGCGGATTCGGCGGCATTGCACGAGATTGCCAGCGCCTCTATCATCATTCCCACGCGTATCCATCCGCTCTTGATACGGCTTTTAACCTGCTCCTCGGTTTTCTTGTCCATATTAATCAATCCAGTTCATTCAATTTAAACCTTTACTGACTTTTTTCGCGACGAATATCATCTTCTCGTTATGGCTGCCTCTCTGGTAAGGTTCTGATTCGTAGTTCGAGTAAACCTTCATGACCCTGAACCCCGCCGCTTCAAGCATCTCCCATGCCTGCTCGTAGTGAAGGTAGTGAAGCTTGAACTTCCTGATTAGCATCTTTCGTTTTCCATGGTCGTCTGTCACTATCCTGAACCAGCTGTCGTTAACCTGGTTTCTGCCGAATATGGATTTGGCGTATTTTCTGATAACCCTCCCTTTCGAATCCTTAGCCTCTGCCTGGAGCGCGAATACGCCCTGCTCGTAATTCGGGTCAAAATCGAATATGTCTATTATGAACGTGCCGCCTTTTTCAAGGTGGATGTTTACGTTTCTGAAGCATTTCATCACGTCTTTGTCATTCTGCAGATGGTAAAGGGAGTTGAAAGCAATGATGCATGTCCTGAACTTCTTGTCAAAACCAAAATTTCTCATATCCCCCCTTTCGTATGAAATTCTTTTCCTGACCGAGGCAGGAAGCGTGCGCATCTTTTTCTCCAGCACGGCAATCATCTCGCTGCTGGTGTCGATTCCGTGCATTTCGAACCCGGCTTTCGCGAGGGGAATCATCATTCTTCCGGTCCCGCAGGCGCATTCAAGCACTGGCCCCCCGTATTCCTTCACCAGCTTAAGCAGAAATGGGATGTCGTCGCTCTGTTTCTGCGCGGCGTGAATGACATCATAAACATCGGCCCAGTCCTTGTACATTTTCATAACCCATTCATCCCCTGTTGTTTTGCCCATTCCATTCCCTTCAGGTCGACCTTCTCCCCGCACTTCTTGCATCTGGAAGCGAAAGAAATTACGTCAAATCCACTCCTTCTAATCAGGAGCGAACCGCACTTCCAGCACCATGTGGATTCGTATCTGTTTTCCCATACGTTGCCTGCGTAGACCCATTTCATTCCCCTTTCCCTCGCGATTTTCACGGCCTTCTCCAGCGTCGAAGCAGGCGTGGCTTTCGCATCCGCCAGCTTGTATTGCGGATAAAACGCGGAGAAATGCAGCGGAACTTCCTTACCCAGATTGTCCTTAGCCCATTCCGCAAGTTTCCCTAGCTCCTTCGCCGAATCATTATAACCCGGGATTATCAAATTCGTGACCTCGACCCATACGCCGTTCTTGACATACGCTTTCAGTGCCTCAAAAACCGGTTCAGTCCCAATCCCGCCGCATACCTTTTTGTAAAACTCGTCATTCCCTTTCAAATCAACATTAACAGCGTCCAGATATTTCGCCATTCTGCGGATAGGCGCGGGATTGGTGTAGCCATTCGAAACCCAGGTATTATACAAACCTTCCTTCTTCGCAAGCTTCATGATGTCCAGCGAGTATTCGTAGAACACGGTAGGCTCGGTATAAGTGTAGGACATCCCCTCCACGCGATATCTTTTCGCCAGTGCCACTATCGCTTCTGCCGGCATTTCCTCACCGGCGATTTCCCCGTATTCCTGCGAGATGGTGTAGTTCTGGCAGAAGCGGCAGCGAAGGTTACAGCCAACGGTCGCAATGGAAAGGCATTTCGTTCCTGGCGCGAAATGGAACAGCGGCTTCTTCTCGATGGGGTCGATAGCCACAGATACCGGGATTCCGTAAACCAGGGAGCGAAGCTTGCCTTTCTCGTTCTTCCTCACCCCGCAGAATCCCGTCCCTCCTTCCGCTATCGCACAGAACCTCGGGCACAGCTCGCACTTCACATTTCCCTTCGCAGCTTTCTTGTAGAACATCGCTTCCTTGCTCATAATATTACCTAAACATGTAGAGATTGAAAGCGGGATTAAAAAATAAAAAACCGAAGAAAACCCTGCAGCTCACGGAAAAGGGGCGTTGAAGCCCTCATCGATATGCACTCTGTCTCCATACTCGTTTGCTATTGGCGCGAGTTCTCTTCTGAGGCTGGCAACCGAAAGACGGGATTCTTTCGGATGGCCTACGGGCACGATTATGAGCGGTTTGTCCGGCGTAATCAGTTCACCGAAACCATGCACCCCTGTCGCTATCCCCACAGCTAATTTGGCTTCGTTCACTGCGGTTTCTGCATCAAGATATCCGCGGCTGACAACAAATCCGGCCGGTATAAAACCCCCGTTCAGCTTGGACGGGTTGAACCTTCCCGTGCCGTCAAAATAAACGAACCTTGCGATGTGCAGGCCGCTGGGTCTTTCCATATCCTCAATTCCAATGTGCACGTGTTTCACGCCCAGTTCCTCTGCCAGATATTTGGCGAACTTCCTGCCAAGTCCGTCCGCCGTTGATATGTCCAGTCCCTTGCTCTGAACAAAAAGCCGTGCGGCTCCGCATTCATCGTGGCTTGTTATTCGGGTTAGGTTGCCTCTTTCCCGCTCCCTATCGAGTATTTCCCTGATTTTTTCATTGAGGATACCAGAGCCAGCGAAGCGTATGTCGCCGTGCGGCGTCCCCTCGTCGATGCAGCTGACAATGCCGTTACACCCGTAGAAAACGCTGCGCATGCTAGGATGAGACATGAGATATTCTTCAGCGCCTTTATCGTAAATTGCCCTGAAAATCCCGTCCTGCCTGCTGAAATATTCCTGAACCCGGGTTTTATCATGTCCGTGCGTGCTCATGTTCTTACCATTTGAATAGGTCGAAGAATTAAATTAAGAGCCAATCTATAAATCCCTTTCGGTGCGTGCTGCAGGCGCATTATCACGATATAATTACTCATACCTCAGCGCATCCACGGGCTTGAGTTTTGAAGCTCGATAAGATGGAATGAGACCCGAAACCACGCCTATTGCCATCGCTAGTAGCAACGCGCCAATAAGCAGCTGCGGGCTTATGGCAGTTGTTATGCCACCCGCCCCGCCTCCAAGGCCGCCAAGCCCGCCTCCTCCCGTAGAACCAGTAATGGAGATGCCTGACGTAAGAGCTGACATAAGAGAGGATGCAACCACGCCTAACGCTATGCCGATCACCCCGCCCACCGCGCCTATCATCGCCGAGCTGAGGACGAATATCGTGAGTATGTCGCCGTTCTTAGCTCCTATGGCCTTCATTATGCCTATCTCCCTAGTCTTCTCGAGCACAGAGGTGAACATGCTGTTCGCAATTCCTATGCCTCCCACGAGAAGCGAGATGGCCGCTATGCCGCCAAGGAAGAGCGTTATGGTCTCTGTGATGCTGCTCAGGGTTTCCTGCACGGAAGCAGCGGACGTTATAGAATAGCCTTTCCTGTTAGGGTTCGTGACGTGGTGAAGGAGGGTGAGCTTGCTGTCGGCGTCTGACACGACCTGGTCGACTGCATCGTTGCTGCTCGCCTTTATCGATATGCTGTTGAAATTGTTTGGATCCAGGTCAAGCGTATCCCTGGCGGCCTTAATGGGCATTATCACATTTCTGTCATCGCCACCGAAGCCTCCGCTCGCTTTCAGTATCCCGACTATCTTGAAGGTCTTGTTCTCTATGGTGATCATCCTGTTGATGGCCAGGGGCTGCTTGAACGTCGAGTTGGCTATCCCGCTGCCTATCACAACGGCATTATAATCAGATTCAGTAAGGAACCTGCCTATCTGAAGCTGCGACGTTGTTATCAGCTTCCATTCGGTCGCATCAACGCCTTTCACGGAAACCCTGGCTTTCTCGCCGAGGTAATACGCCTCGCCGTTGCCGGAGACCTCGCCCTCTATGGCGGCTATGTTCTGGACCGGAATGAGCGCCTGTATGTCCTTGTTCGTCAGGTTCACGCTGGATGAGCCTCCCTGGCCGCCGCCTTCAAAACCGCCAAATCCCCTGAAGCCGGCCGTCGCGCCTCCTCCGCCCGGGCTTATCGTTATTATGTCGGCGCCCAGGCCTGTCAGCCTGCTGGTGACGCTCTGCTGCATTCCCTCGCCTATCGATATTATCGCGACGACAGCAGAAACGCCGATGACTATGCCTATTACGGTGAGCCACGTGCGCAGCTTGCTGTGCACGAGTATGTTGAGCGCCAGCTTTACGGCCTTCTTGCGCCTCATGCAGGCTCACGCTCCTCTCTTGTGAATATTTTTCTTCCTTCTCCTGTAGAAATAATATCCGCCAACTACGACCCCAGCAACTACAACTATCATTACGATGGTGCCTGAGTTGTTGCCCTGCTGCCTGCCGCTGAGCCCGCTCGTCGAGGACGTCGAAGAAGACGGCTGTATGATGACGGTTTTTTCAAGCGAGTGTCTTTCGCCGGTCGTGTCCGTATATTCCACGAGCACCTTCAGGTTAGTGTTCGTTGCGTTCCTCTGCAGCGTTTGCACGGGAGCCGATTCGCCTCCCTGACCACTGGGCTGCCCAATTTGTCCCACGGTTCTGTTGAAACCAGCGAAAGAAATCTGGAACGTTACTATTGTGTAATCACCCTTGTCCAGATTGCCGATTATGGACGATGCGCTGCCTGTTGTCCTGAAGCCCTGCTGCTCAGGCACCCTGACGGTCACCGAGTACGCCGGATTGTTGCCTATGTTCGCCACTGAAAGCGATATCTGGCCGCTTGAACTCTCGGAGTAGGTCACGTCGAAATCAGTCTCGCCTCCCACGAATATGCCTGCCTTCGTCTTTATCTCGTTTGCAGTTCCGTTTTCAGAATCGAATTTCAGGTCAAGGTCCAGCTGGTAAAGGCCAGGAGCGGCATTGACGTCAGCGACCACGATGTAATCGAGGTCAACAGAGCCGCCGACATCTACGTAGTTTACATATTTGGTGTCGTCGGAAAAAACGGGGAGTATAACTCCCTTCGGCTCGCTCCACGAGAATATGAGATTCTTCAGCGGCGAACTCCCGCGGTTGTTAACCCTGAATTTCAGGCTGGTCTCGTTGCCCGGGCTTATCTTCGACTTGTCTATTTCTATCTGCGCGAACTCCCTGCTGGTTATGCTTACATCGAAGTCCTGAGTCAGGGACACGCCAGAGCTCACGCTGCCTTGCTTCAGCTCTATCTTGCTGCTGCCTGCGGAAGCGTCCTTGTCAACCATGACCTTGAAGCTTATTATCGCTGCTTCAGCTCCCTGCTGGAAGCCCTGCAGCGTGCTGATGTTTTTTATGTATTCCTCGCCGGGTATTTTTGAGAAGGGATAAGATGGCATTAATTCAATAAAGGTGTCGCTTGCCACCGCGCCGCCGGTGTTCTCAACCGTGAACTTGAGATCCACTATTTCGCCAGTCCTTGCGGGGTCAGGGTTCTGGTTCAACAGCGAAGTCGTTACTATGGCGCTGCCTGTCGTTGAAAGTGCGGCCTGTGCCATGCCGGCCATGATCACTATGAACAATAAAGTCACTGCACATACTCCTGCTAATCCAATCAAATATATGTTACGTTTCATTTTCTCAACCTCCTGTGCTCAGTTTTTTCTATCTTTCCGTCTTTGATGTGTATTATCCTTTCAGCATGCTTTGTCAGACCCAAATCATGCGTGACTATTATTATCGTCTTGCTGTCACCTTTGTGGATTTTTCTCATGAAATCTATGATGAACTCTCCTGTCTTGCTGTCAAGGTTGCCTGTAGGCTCGTCGGCGAGTATGATTTCAGGATCAGGCGCGAGCGCCCGCGCTATGGCGACTCGTTGCATCTCCCCTCCGGATAACTGGGAAGGCAGATGGTTCATCCTGTCGTACAGGTCAACGATCTTCAGCATCTCCGATGCTCTCTCTTTCGCGCGGGAAGAGTCCATGTCCTGGAATTCCAGGGGCAGCATCACGTTCTCGAGAGCGGTGAGCGTTGGTATAAGGTTGAACTGCTGGAACACGAAGCCTATCTTCCTGCCGCGTATGCTGGCCAGCTTTGATTCGCTGAAAGTCGTTATGTCCTGGCCGTCCAGGTATATCTGGCCCATGGTAGGCAGGTCCAGGCAGCCGACAAGGTTCATCATGGTGCTCTTGCCGCTGCCGCTTGGGCCGACTATGACGACAAACTCGCCTTTCTTTATGTCGAGCGTCACGTCGCACAGCGCGCGAACATCGACCTCTCCCATGTGATACGTCTTGCAGACATCCTTCAGGTGAATTATAGATTTTTCCATATTATCATCATGTCATCCAAATCCTATCATCATGGTATCATCCCGGAACCTGGCCCTGGCCCATCGGCCTTGTGAAGTTGGTAAAGTTCCCGGCTCTGGCAAAATCCCTTAAGCCATATGGCCTGATGACACCCAGCTTCGTAACAAGATAAAACGCCACGGTTCCTATCACAATTCCTATAATAATTCCTATAATAATACCTATAATAGGAGGTATTTTGTCCTGTCGTTCATCTTGTTTTCATAATCTTAGATTTGAGTTAGAACATCATATAAAGCCTACATGAAACAACCTGAAACCACCTGTTTCAAATCATTTCATGTTTCAGGTTGTTTCATCCATCGCCAAAAAGCATATAAATCACGCCGGCAAAACTTTACCATGAAAAGGCACACCCTATACTCGGCAATTATGATTCTCTGCTTCATATACGGCGGCATCTCGCTCCTGTTCTTCCTGATGCAGATCATGTCCCTCAACATGGAGCCCCCGCTCATAGGCAGGCCGCCTTTCACGGAAAGGATAAACGAGACAATCTTCCCCGGCGAGCCGGACCAGGCAGTCAATTTCACCAATCTCACCCGCGAGAGGCTTTTGCAGTTCCAGGGAAGGAACGCCATGTACTTCTGGATACTGATTTTCACTTCTCTTTTCGGTTCGCTCGTATCGATATTCGCGGGCCTCGCGATTTACTCGCTCCTCCGCAAGAAGGAAAGGAAGGAGCTGACCAAGAGCGTGATAGACATCGTCACCACGCCTGAAGAAAAACGAGTTCTGAAGGAGCTTGAGGACAGCGGAGGCATTCTCACGCAATCGGAACTTGCCAAGAGGACGAAGCTCACCAAGGTCAGGGTCCACAGGGTGGTCAAGCGGCTCGAATCAATCGGCATCGTCTCGAAATACTCCTATGGCATGACCAACAAGATAAAACTGGAGAAGAAGGTTTTCGAAGAATAAAATTATTCCAATTCTAAGAACGGGAAGACTTAAATAAAATCGGCCATGTAATATAATAATAAATAATTACATCGTAAAATGAGCATCTAGGTCGAATGCTTCTTTTTGTGGTTTAAGGTTTAATATTGAAACACTGTGCTAAGGGGTTGTGATGTGCATGGCTGCCAAGAAAGGTGATGTTGTAAAAGCCGGGGATACTGTCAAGGTCGAGAAATCAGGGAAGGACAATATTCGTAAACTTCAGGACAATTAACACGCCCCGGCTGTTGGAGCGGTCTCGTTCGCGCATGTGTCCCAGAAGAGGAGGTTTCCGTGGCAATCATACCACCCCTCGCTCCTGGTCCCGATGAAATCGCATTTCCTCATGCACTCGCCTTTTGAGCAGTTTCCGCGAAAGTATGCCCATTCCTCGCAGACACTGCCGTCAGGAAAAAGACACAGCCCATATTGGCCATCAGGGCCATAAACCAGTTTATCCTGCCCGCCGTCGTTTACGCATTTCACAGATGCAGGATTCGCCATTGCAGTCTGATTTGACGGGTTATTTGAGGGAGGCGTTCTCACGCATCCCGAACTCGCCAGAACAACGGCCAACAGGACAGGAAGGATGAGGAATTTTGGCATCATATTCTAAAGTTCGAACTTTGATTTAAAAATTGGCATGTGACCACAAACCATGGATAAGAAGCCTCAATTACGGCAAAAAACCTCTCTTTTGTCCTTTTATGTCCGGAACGCCAATACATTAGTACGTGTAGATATCTCGGGAAGATATCATGAGAAGAATATGACTATTGAAATAGGAAAGACGCCAAAGTTCATTCTCAGCCTTGACCACAATTTCTGCAAGACGTGCGGGAAGGATTCAACCAATGCGGTTCAACTTTATCCTTCGCAAGCTTGGGAGTATTACTGCAGTGAATGTTACGGTAAGAAGAACGGGTAAACCACGATTACAGAGAGCGAAACAGTGAGAAAAAATTCATCTTTTCTTCAATATCGGATAATACAGACTTGGCTCCGGCTCAGGAAGTGCTAGGGGTTTTCAGTTTGCAGCCGCAGCCGCATTCGTCCGAAAAGGCTTCCTTTGACTCCACGCACAGGAAATTAATAACGCATGGCCGCCCTCCTTTAAGATAATCCTTTGCTGGGTCATCGTAGTTGCATTTTGAGCTGAGGATATACGCGGCAAAGGCTGCGGCAAGTATGATTATAACCGCTATTATCACATAGGCAAATTTCCTGTCCATACATTACAAAAACAAATTGTGGCTTAAAAATTTTTGTCCGTGCTGAAACGGAAGCGCTCAAACAGGAACGCTATCGTGATATATGGCAGGAGCAATCGCCTCAGTTTGATTGGGAATGGAAATGATACTGATTCTGAATTTTGGCCGTAAAATTCATACTTGAATAAAACCAGAAGTCCGAAAATTTTGTACAGGCGAGTATTTAATGGATTTTCTATCTCGTTTGTTATTTTTTGCTATGTATGTTTAAAATTTATTTCATTTTTTTCTTTCCAGCAGCTTCCTTATCTTCACCAGTTCCTGAAGCACGCTGGTCCCGGCTTCATCCTTTCCGTAAGTCTCGACTGCAACCGGCTTCTGTCCTTTAACGAGACTCATTATGGCGTCGCGTATCTCCTCGAAGTTCTTCATGCCCTCTATCGTTATCTCGGCTTTCCTCGTGTTGGCCGCCGAATATCCGGCCGTCTGTATTTTTATCGTGGCTATGCCATACCTCCTGGACACGGGTCCTTGTTCGATGTCGACGTTGGTTATCCTGTTGTACGGGACGATGCCCGTCTTCCTGAACCACACGCCCCGGTGCCATACCATTTCGTGGTCGGTGAGCTTGTAATGCATGCTTCTGTAATATTTACCGACCCAGACGAGGGCGACAATAAAGCCTGCGAGAACCGGGATGCCCGGGAAAACGGCTAGTATCATCGTAACCTCCGGACGTGCAAAAAGCATTACGGGTAGGCAGAACACAACAAAGAAAATGCAAGCTACCGAAAATATGTACGTGTAGAAAAGGCTCTTGAGCTGAGGCTCAGGTCTGAATTCCTCGTTGAGTTTCACGCCGGATGCCATGCTATATCAGTATTTAGTTGGCATGGCGACTTATAAAATATAGCGTAAAAATGAAGCTCCAGGAGGACGTTAGAACCGAATTCTCAGATAAGAGGTTTCTACCTATTTATTATCAAGAAAGTTTAAAGGGTAGTGTTTTTTAATAATTTACATTTAAAAAAGAAAGGAGGCAATGCCCCCCAAAAGCAAACGAATTTCTGACTTACTGTTTTTTGAAATTCCTGGCTGCATCAGCGACTTTTTTCCCTTCATTGTCCAATACTTCTAGAACCCTTTTTTTAATATCCGCACTT
>Ga0315282_10008201_pt1 | contig 16944 bp, 13 predicted proteins | sample YL17G07_20_MG_FD_203693 | JGI IMG/M metagenome (GOLD analysis project Ga0315282, IMG submission 203693) | Sediment microbial communities from Yellowstone Lake, YNP, Wyoming, USA - YL17G07_20 | ecosystem: Environmental > Aquatic > Freshwater > Lake > Sediment | place: USA: Wyoming | collected...
CTGAACGCACCGGAGCTACTGAAGGAGGTCCTCCAGGGAGCCGTCTACGTCAACGGAGTCCGCGCACCAAACCAACCAGAGAGGCTCGCCGCCTGACCTGCGTTTACACACCTATTGACGGAGGCTCATTCGACTACGACCCCTCCTGCTACTCGGTGATTGTGAATACCGAGATGGGCGCAGACACTGTGCGCTATGGAGAGAAAACATACAGGTTAGACTGGGAGCGGGTCGTGCGCCGTTTCCTCAACAGTGGAGGCAGGACTGGGTTCGTCAAAGGGACAGATACCCATGAGGGAAGGCCGGCTGCCAGGACCGCAGTCCTCGCCAGAAGATTGACGCGTGCGGCGATCTTTGAGGCGTTGCGTCACCGCCGCAACTACGCCGCATCCAACGCACGGATTGTGCTGGACTTCAGAATAGACGGGCACTATATGGGCGAGGAAGTCCAGGCAAAAGGCAAGCCGCGGATCACCGTAGCCGTCAAAGGGACTGACCAGATTGAGGAGGTGGCAATCGTACGGAACGGGTCCATCCTTCGTGCCTTGCGCCCTGGAAAGAACCGGGGGAAGTTCGCGTTCGTGGACCACTCGTTCGCCGGGAGTAGCTACTACTATGTGCGCGTAACCCAGGTTGACACCGACGAGTATGGCAATCCCTCCTATGCCTGGTCCAGCCCCATCTGGGTGAACAAGGAGCCCTAGGGAGGCATGCCCGCCTCGCCCGGGTTAAGACCAAGGCCAAACCCAGCCCGCGCCACCCCTAGTCGCCAGCAGAGCTGGCTCCTACATGCGCACCTGGTCAGAATGTAGGAGCCGGCTCCAGCCGGCGATGGCGAGGTGGCCTCGCGGACGCAACCCAAGCCGCCAGGCCCTCGTTGGGGCCTGGCGGTTTGTTCGTCTGTCCGTGAGGATAAGGCCGCTTACTTCGGTGCGATGGCCTCGGCGGCCTCGGTCACCTTGGGGGCCGTCTCGTCGGTGATCTCGTTCAGGGCGAAGTTGGCGGTGACCTTCTTCTCCTTGTAGGCGACGATCGTATACTTGACCTCGGGGTTGAGCTTGAGCAGCTTAGTGGCCGTGTCGCTGGTGGGGCCTTCGGCGAAGAAGACTATGGGCAGCTTCAGCTCCTTCTGCTGGGCCAGCTCTTTGACCTTGGCCTCGTTCTCCTGCTGGTCGGCGACCACCACCATCCAGGCTTTGAGACCCTCGTGCGCTTTCGCGTAGTCATCAATCTTCTTGACCAGACCGGTCAAGGGCTCCCCTAAGTCGCGCGTGAAGAGCACGACGTCGGGAGCATTACCGTTGTTTCACACGTAGCAGAGCTGCTGGCCCGCCTTCTCGCCGGTGACGGCCTTGACCTGGAACGCGGGCACGTTCTCGCCCACTCCCAGGCCGGAGGTCGGCGCGGCGATCGCCGCCAGGCACAGCAGGCCTGCCAGCAGCGGCACCGCAAACTCCAAAGCAAGCCTCATTGGCTGCTGCCTCCCTGTGCACGAAGCTGCGCCACGGTGGCCATTATACACCCTTTCCTGCCACCTTGCCAACCTCCCAGGCCACGCCGGCAGGTGTTCCGGCGGCCTGCCTGCCCTGAGCTTGTTTACCCTGAGCCCGTCGAAGGATCGAAGGGCCCCCAAAACCTCACCGCAGACGCCGTACGCAGTGGTTTCGGGCGCAAGCACCGGAACAGCAGTCGGAGGAGGACTCCTGCCAGAGGCCTTATGCAGAGGTTTCGGCAGCAAGCTGCCGAAGCACGAGCGGGAGGGTGAGATCAATGAGGCCTGCGTTGCTAGTGCTTGCCGCCGCCTGGTTGGGCGGCGGGCTGATCGGGCAGAATGAGCCGCCCCAGGAGCGGGCCTTGCCGCCGCCGCAGACCCGCGGCCAAGTCTCCGTCGAGGAGGCCATCGCCAAGCGCCGCTCGGTGCGCGAGTTCTCCGCCCAGGCGCTCACCTGGGAGGAGATCGGCCAGCTTGCCTGGGCCGCGCAGGGGATCACCGAGCCCCGGAAGCGGCTGCGCGCTGCGCCGTCGGCCGGCGGCCTCTACCCGCTGGAGCTGTACTTCGTGGCGCAGCAGGGCACGTTCCACTACCTGCCAGAAGGCCACAAGATGCAGGTGCTCTCCACGCAGGATCAGCGGGAGCAGTTGGCGGCAGCGGTTCGGGGCAGCGGACCAGTGCGCGCCGCGCCCCTGAGCATCGTCCTGACCGCCGTCTACGAGCGCACGGCGGAGCGCTGGCCTACCGAGGGCGAGCTCTACGTGCACCTGGAGGCCGGCCACGTGGGCGAGAACATCCATCTCCAGGCGGTGGCGCTGGGTCTAGCCTCCGTGGACATCGGCGCTACTGCTACTCTGCGAAGTAGCGATACTTCGCTACGTAGCACGAGCCAGAGCGAAGCTGTGCAGCAAGCCTTGGGGCTACCCGCAGACCACAAGCTAGTCTACATCATTGCCGTGGGACGTCCCGTGTAGTCGGCTAGCGGAGGGGGGTGGAGTAGGTGAGCAGTAGGCGCAAGCGGCTGCTGTTGCTCGCTCTGATTGTGCTTGCCCTCGCTGGGGCCGTGTGGTTTGGCCACCTGTGGCGCACTCGCCAACGGGTGGCGCAGCTGACCACGCTGCTCAGCCATGCCTCCCCCGACGTGCGCGTACACGCGGCCCGGGCGCTGGGCCAGATGGGCGAGGCGGCGGCCCCCGCGGTACCGGCTCTGAGCAAGTGCGTCAAAGATGAGGACGCCTGCGTGTGCATGTGGGCAGCCTGCGCACTGGGCGAGATCGGTGAGCCCGCCGTGCCCGCGGTTACCGAGCTGCTGAGCGATGAGTCGTCCGCCGTGCGCATGCGGGCGGCCTGGGCGGTCGCACAGATTGGCGCGCCCGCCGGCCCTGCCGTGCCCAAGCTCACACCCTGGCTCAGCCACAGCAGCCAATGGGTACGCATCCGTGCTGCCTACGCCCTCGGCAACATTGGCCAGCCGGCAGTGCCTGCCCTGGTGGAGTGCCTGGGTGACGACAACGCCCACGCACGCGAAGCCGCAGCCTGGGCCCTCTACGGCATCGGCCAGCCGGCCGCCCCGGCGGCCCCTGAACTGACTAAGCTCCTGAGCGACAAGTCGTTCAAGGTGCGCGAGGCCGCGCACAAGGCACTTACCAAGGTGAAGCCGGAGTAAGGCTTGCGGTGCGGTCTCACAGGCTGTGATGAGTCAGCAAGCGGGCTGAAGAGGGCGGCAATGAGCTCTCGCCGTAAGCGGCTGCTCCTGGTTGGCTTGATCCTGGTTGCTGTCGTGGTAGCCATGTTCTTCGCCGCCCGCTGGTGGGAACGTGCCCATCTGGCGTGGGTGACCGCGCAATTCATCAAGGGGCCGGAGCCCGTGCGCTGGGAGGCCGCCCAGAGGCTGGCCCGTGCGGGGGATAAGGCCGTGCCCATCTTGATCAACTGCCTGAAGCACGAGAACGAGTCGGTGCGCGGGCGCGCGGCGGCGGCGCTGGGCGAGATCGGTGAGCCCGCAGTGCCTGCGCTGATCGAATGCCTGAAAGGCGAGAAGGCCGAGGCGCGCTACTACGCTGTCCGCGCACTCGGCGGGGTTGGGGCGCCCGCGGTGCCCGCACTGATAGGGTGCCTCGACCACGGCGGCGCCGACCTACGCTGCGATGGTGCTCGAGCTCTGCGCAAGATGGGCAGACAGGCAGCGCCCGCCGTTCCCTCGCTCATCCGCTGCCTCACCGCCAAGGACCACCGCGTCCGCCGCGAGGCGGCCAGGGCGCTGGGTGAGATCGGCCCGGCAGCGACTCCCGCCGTGCCGGCGCTGACCAGGTTGCTCAGTGATGAGGAGTACCGCGTGCGGGGAAAGGCAAGGGAGGCGTTGTCCAAGATCACGCAGCACTAGGGCTTCCGGCACGCGGACATTCAGGTGTTTCGGTGACCTGCCTGCCCTGAGCTCTGTCGAAGGGCCTGTCCTGAGCTTGCTTGCCCCGAGCTTCGCCGAGGGGTCGAAGGGGTGGCTGTCTCAGAAAGGCCAGCATGGGGCACTTCTCATCCTGAACGACCTGGCTGCCGGCAGGAGTGAAGAATCTAGCCTCAGGCGGCCCTCACTAGATCCTTCGCTTTGCGGACCGCAGACGGTCCGCAGCTCAGGATGACCTCATGCGCAACGTCAGGAGACGTTGCACTCCAGACAACGGCGCCGCAACATCGGGGGATGTTGCACTCCACATAACGGCCATCGGCGCGAGACGCGCCTCCTACAGACTACGTCCCATTGCCCGCCTGACTGCCTCCAGAATGTCCTCCGTCTGCGGCAGCACGAAGTGCTCCAGCGGCTGGCTGAAGGGGATGGGGGCGAACTTGGCCCCCACGCGCTGGATGGGAGCCTTCAGCTCGCCGAAAAGCCGGTGGCCCACCTGGGCCGCTATCTCGGCGCCCAGGCCAGCGAACTCCACCGCCTCGTGGGCTACCACCAGCCGCTTCGTCTTGCGAACTGAGTTCAGGATGCAGTCCATATCCAGCGGCTGGAGCGTGCGCGGGTCCACCACCTCCACCGAGATGCCCTCCTGGGCCAATTGCTCGGCTGCCTCCAGGCTGTGCAGCAAAGTCTTGGACCAGGAGACCACCGTCACGTCCTCGCCAGCGCGCTTCACGTCGGCCACGCCGATGGGTATGACCTCTTCCTCGGCCGGCATCTCGCCCTTGGTGAAGTAGAGGTCCTTGTGCTCGATGAACACCACCGGGTTGAGGTCGCGGATGGCCGCCTTCAGCAGCCCCCGGGCATCGCGCGGCGTGGCCGGCATGATGACCTTCAGGCCCGGGATGTGGGCCATCCAGACCTCCAGCGACTGCGAGTGCTGGGCGGCGTTCCCCTTGCCGCCACCGGCCGGGGTGCGAACGACCAGGGGGATGGAGAACTGCCCGCCGCTCATGTAGCGGTACTTGGCCGCCTGGTTAACGATGCTATCTGAGGCCTGGGTGAGGAAATCGCAGTACATGATCTCGGCCACCGGCCTCATGCCCATGAGCGCCGCGCCCACGGCGATGCCGGCAATAGCCGACTCGGAGATGGGCGTGTCCTTGACGCGCTCCTCGCCGAACTCCCGCTGGAGGCCCTTGGTCACGCCGTAGACGTTGCCGTACACGCCCACGTCCTCGCCGAAAACCAGCACCCGCTCGTCGCGCTTCAGCTCCTCGGCCAGCGCGGTGCGGATGGCCTGCGCATAGATGACCTCCCGCATCTGGCTCATGCTGCCACCTCCTTTCCTGCCTCCACGTAGATGTCGGCCAGCGCCTCCTCCGGCTCCGGCAGCGGCGCCGCCTTGGCGCGCTCGCAGGCCTCGTCAATCTCCTGGCGGAGGCGAAGGCGGTAATCGGCCACCTCGTCCACGTCCAGCAGGCAGTCCTCCAGGAGGTAGGCCTCCACGAGGTGAATGGGATCGTACTCGCGGCGGTACTGGATGATCTCTTCCTTGCGCCGATAGCGCCCGGTCTCCGTCAGGTAGTGGCCCTCGAAGCGATAGCAGTCCATGACCAGCAGGCTGGGGGTGAACTCGCTGCGGGCCAGGTCCGCGGCCTCCTTGACGGCATAATAGACATCGCCCGCGTCCATGCCGTTGACTTGGCGGCCCGGGACGCCGTAGCCCTCGGCGCGTTTGTGCAGGTCGGTGATGCTGGTGCTCTTCTCCACGGGCACGGAGATGGCGTAGAGGTTGTTCTCGCAGATGAAGACCACCGGCAGCTTCCACAGCGCAGCCAGGTTGATGGCCTCGTGGAAAGCGCCGTTATTCAGCGCCCCCTCGCCGATGAAGTTGGCCACGATGCGCCCGTTGCCTTGCAGCTTGCAGGCCCAGGCCACGCCGGCGGCTAGCCCGCAGTTGCCCGCCACCACCGGGTTCTCGCCCAGCAGCCCCAGCTCGCCGCAGGTGATGTGCATGGAGCCGCCCTTGCCTTTGCAGGTGCCGGTCTTCCGGCCCAGGATCTCGGCGAACATGGCCTCCGGCTGGCAGCCCTTGGCCAGGCAGTGGCCGTGGCCGCGGTGGGTGCTGAGCACGTAGTCCTTCTTCCCGATGGCGTGCAGGGCGCCGACCGCCACGGCCTCCTGGCCGATGTACAGGTGGGTGGAGCCGCGGATCAGGCCGTCCGGCCCCAGGTCATCGCGGATCTTCTCCTCAAACAGCCGTATGCGCAGCATGTCCTCGTAGAAATGCAGGAGCTGCTCGAAGGACAGGTCTGTTTGCGTGGGCATGTTTCCTCCCTCCACCTGCTATTGTTGCGCCCTGGCGTCAAGGCACCCGTGACCGCCACCACAAGGGTGGGCGGGCGACTGCTGGGTGCGGTGGGTAGCCGCAGGCCCCTAGGCCCGAAGGGCCGGGGTCCCGGCTTCGCCCAGGGACTTTAGCCTGCGGTGGTGGCAGGTGGTGGGCTCAACCCCCCCGTCCACCCCCGCAGGCTCAGCCCTGCCCCCGCCCGCCTAACCGATGAGCCGAACCTCTGTCGATACTCCCGTGTGTTGAATGAGCTGCTCCAGCCCGCCTATCAGCTTATCGAGCTCGGACGGCGCGATCGCCAGGCCTTGGAATTGGGCGCGGAAGGGAGCGTCCGTGTCTGGACGAAGTGTGGGGTCCCTGACGTCCACCTCCGAGAACTCCAGACCCCATTCGCCAGCGACACGAACATCAGGTCCCGCTCGATCAATGATACTGAAAGACAAGGGATTCAGCCCGTCCCAGTCGTCGAGTATGGCTGTCTCCCGAGCGCCCTCGCGCAACTCCTTGAGATCGGCAAGCAGGCCAGCGACCTTCCAGCCATAGTACCCACACTCCCCTGCGACGGTCCAACCGCCGTACGAGAACTCCAGCTGCGCACGCAGAGCATCTCGGTGCCTTCCCGTCGGTTCCTCCGCGAAGCGCAAAGCGACCCGTGGTGGCACGCTGAGGGCTACGAGCGCAGGGGGTTCCTCAAGAGCTATGGCAATCTCCATCACGTGCAACCCTCCTAAGCGCGATGGTCGTCAATCGAGTGGTGGCTGAAGGCCCGACTCATGCAGGACGAAGCAGCCCCTGCCTGCGAAGATCGTCAAGGGGACGCAACACTTGCTTGTCCTGAGCTTGCCTGCCCCGAGCTTTGCCGAGGGGCCGAAGGGCTGCCGAAACCACCACCATCCGGCCCCTTATCGTTCTGAGCGCTAGCGAAGAATCCCACCACCGACAAGTCGCCGCGAGACGCGGCTCCTACAACAGCAGAATCACAGCCGCTCAAGGATGAGTCGCCGCAGGGCCGGCAGCGTCTCCCGGTGGTCGCCCTTGATATAAAAGCTCTCCCCGCCGTCGGCCACCGTGCGCACCAGGATGGTCTTCCAGGGGCGGTAGTAGTATTGTGGGTCGTCCTTGGGCGCCTCGTGGCTGAAGTCCTGGGGCAGGTCAACCAGGTCGAAGACGGCGGTGGTGAAGTGGCGAATCTCCCGGCCCTGCTGGCGGGCCACATTGCGGGCCATGGCCAGAGCCTTGAGGTACACCTCGGGCCCCATCACCGCCGTGCCGTAGTTGAGCAGCACGCCGCCCTCCAGCCTGGTGATGGTCTGGGCGATGATGAGGAAGTCGCGATAGCTGGCGGCCCCCAGAGCGGCGCCGTCGCAGTTCGGGTGCTCGTGCACGATGTCATAGCCGATGCCCACGTGCACGGTGGCCGGCACGCCCAGGCGATAGGCGGCGGCCAGGATGCTCACGTCTTTGTGCGGGAACTCGCCCGCGCAGAGCATTCTGCCAATCGCCTGCCCGAAGCCGATTCCCTCTTCGTGGGCCTGCCGGGCCGCCTCGTTGAGGCCGCCGGTCTCGCTCCACAGGCCGAACTGCCCCTCGGTGATGTAGCGGGCCACGCTCTCGGTGGTGGCGCCCACCAGGGCCAGCTCCAGGTCGTGGATGGGCACCGCACCGTTCATGCCCACGTGCGTGATCATCCCGCGCTCCAGCAGGTCAATGACGTGCCGCGACAGCCCCTGCTTGACCACGTGCGCGCCCAGCATCAGGATGACCTCGCCCGGCCTTCGCTCGTGGCCGAGCTTCGGCGGGCAAGCCTCGCTGCGTGCCTGCACGATGCGCTCAGCCACGATGGGCAGGTCGGGATGCTCGAACGTGGCCGGCGCATCCAGCGGCAGCACGTCCGACAGGTCCATGTCGTGCTGCCGCTCTGCCAGCGGCCGCAGCCTGAGCAGAGAGCGGTCGAAGGGGTGGTAGGGGTTGCCCGGCGGTTTGTGTGGGCCCAAGGGCATGCACCTCGTCGGTGGCAACGGCAAGTCGCCGCGAGACGCGGCTCCTACAAGAACGGCCTCCGTCACGCCTCACGATTCAACCGAGCAGGTATTGTACCAGAACCTCGTGCTCGTGGAAATCCGGCACGATCAGGTCGGCGCCCGCGCCCATGAGCCGCTGGCGCTTCCACTCGTTGAGCTGGCCCGGGTGCAGCTCGTCGCTGGCCACGCCCACGGCGATGCCGCCCACCGCCTTGGCATCCTCGATCTCTACGTAGCCATCGCCGAAGGCCAGGAACTCCGGGCCGGACAGGTCGTGATCCTTGATGATGCGCTCGATGACCATGCGCTTGGAGTAGGTCTGGTAGTCGTCCACGGCCCCGTATATGCGCCCTGCGAAGTACTTCGCGATCCCCAGGGCCTCGGCCTCGTCCTGCACGTAGGGCAGGTCGGTGCCGCTGGCCAGGTAGAGCTTGAGGCCGTGGCTGTGGAGCTCCTCCAGCAGCTCCAGCGACCCGGGCAGCAGCATCTCGCGCGGCTGAAGGGCGCCAGCCTTGAGGCCTTCGACGCGATGCTTGATGTGCTCCCAGAGCAGGTCAAGGTACTGATGCTTGTACTCCAGCGGCTCGCGCGGCCGGCCGCCGCGCTTCTTGACCTCTTCGGCCAGTTGGATCATCTGGTAGATGGTCTGCCGGCCGGTCAGCCGGAACACGTACTCGCGCACGACCGCCTCCAGCTCCTGGCGGCTCTCGCCCGCCTGCGGGCCGTAGCGCCCGCGCCGTCGCCAGAGCAGCTTCCGCCTTCGCGAGAGCGCCGAAGCCGCTTCGGCGGAGGCGCTTGGCGCGTCGGCGACTTCGGCGCACAGGCCCGTGCCCAGCTCCGCCAGCACGTCCACCATCATGGGCACCATGACGTCCTGCCAGCCCGCCCGTATCAGCGACAGCGTGCCGTCGAAGTCCAGCAGCACCGAGCGCACCCGCGCCCGCACGAAGTCGTCGTTGATGACCTCGATGCGGGTGCCGGGGAGGTGGTGGCGCTTGTCGGCTGACGCGGGCATGGTGGCAGGCACGATGTATGATCTACGATGTAGGATGTAGGTCCAGCCTGGGCGAGCGCGTACGCCGCAGCAGGTTCGGCTTGCGCATTCTCAGGCCCTCTCCACCTGCCCCACCGTGACTTTGGGGCCGAGGGGAAAGGCCACCGTCGGCGTGAGGATGACGTCGTCCAGGTACACCTGCTGGGCCTTGCCGATGATCCACAGCCGCAGCCCAGGGCGCATCTCCGGCGGGAACTGGCCCGCCTGCACCGTGGTCTGATACTCGTGCCACTGGCCGTCGGGCTGAAGGTCCACGCGCACCTGCGGGAAGTCGTAGCTCGGGCCTCGGTAGAGGTTCGCCATCACGAAGGCGCCAGGGTTGTCGGTGCGCGCCCACAAGCTCACCACGTACTCGGCGTCGGGCTGGATGGCCATGCTGGCGTTGCTGACCACGCAGGTGCCCTCGTCGCTGTCCAGCTTCAGCAGCGCGCAGTGCCCCCCGCTGTGGGGCGTAGTGGCAACCAGCTCAGCGCCCTCGAGGTGCCAGACGCCCTGTCCCTGCTCCAACGAAGGGTCCAGCAGCGTATCGGACAGGCCGGCAAGGGTGTGGGCGGGCTGCTTCTTCGGGCCGTTGGCCACGGAGTCAAAGTAAACGTAGAACTGCCGGGCCTGCGGCGCTGGCGTGCCGGCGGGCAGCGGCAGAAGGGCGAAGCGCAGGACGCCGGCGCTGAAATCGTGGGGCACTTCGGCCACCACGCGGCCGTCGGCGGCATACTCGATCACGCGCGGGGAGTATAGGTCGAGTTGGCCCGCCGGGCCCAGCAGGCCTTGCAGGTCGAGGTCGAGCCGGGCCAGAGCGCCGGGCGCTGCGTCCTCGACGGTGACTGGCAGCCGGAAGTGCCAGAACGGGCTCCACCAGGCCGGCCCCTCGACGGGGCGCGCGGACGTCGGCAGGGACCCCTCCAGCCACTTCTTAACGGTGGCCAGCTTGACCAGAAGCGGATGCTCCAGCCGGCCGGCGAACGCCTCGGGCACGACCTGGTGGCCGGGGCGGACCAGCACGTAGGCCTCGCAGTCTATCGGCTGCGCCTTGGTGGACACCAGCTCAATCTGCGCGTACTTGCAGGGGCCCGGCTGGGGGCGTTTCTCGGGCCAGAACCCCTGGCGCCACTTGTCCAGCCCCTTGGTGTTGCGCAGGATCAGCGACACGCTCTCCGCGTACTCGTCGGGCGCCATGAACGAGCCCAGCGGCGGCACATAGCTGGCCTCGCGCCAACCATGCTGGGGCTGATCCTGGTCAAAGGACTCGGTGATGCCGGTGAAGTTGGGGTAGATTTTGCTCAGCGGGCCGCGCTTGAGCCGCATATCGAGGGCCACCAGCTCGTCGTACTTCTTCAAGCCCTTGGGCTGGATCTTGGTAGTCAGCTTGAAGTAGTCCTGGTAAGCGCAGAACTCGTAGGTCTGGGTGACGCGAGCGTCGTCGCTCAGCCACTCCACCTGCGCGCTGGCGCGGACCGGCCCGCTCTCCAGCAACGTCACCTGCGCGGGCGAGTCGCTCTGGCGCACCTTCTCCTCGGTCCCGATGTACTTGGCAGGGCTGGTGGCCGGGCTGAGCGGGTCATAGTGGCCCCAGGAGCCATAGGCCACGCCGCAGCAGTTGGGCGCCGCATAGTCGAGCCCGCTGGCGGCGGAGGCGAGCTTGCTGAGCGTGCCGCCGGCCTGCTCGCTCAGCGTCAGCGAGAGCCGCGAGCTGGTCAGCGACAGTTCGCCGTGGCCGGTGCCCAGCTCGGCCGGCTGCACGCTCAGGTCGCTGGGCGGGTGCGCGGCCTGGCCCTGGCAGATGAAAAGAGTGGCAGCGCCCTCGGGAGGGAGCATAGCCAGCGTCAGCAGCTCCCGCGTGGTGGCGTTGACCTGCGACGGCACCACAGCGCCCCCTTTCTCGCGCACGTAGAGGGTGAGCAAGTCGGGGTCGCCCGGCAGGTCATGGGGGTTGATTACCAGGCGCACGACCGCGTTCTCCAAGTACTCCTGGGAAGGGTTGAAGGCCAGCAGCACGGCGATCGCATCCTGCGGGCGGGGGTACTCACCCGGCGCGCAGGCGAAGTGCAGGGGAACCACCTTGACCCGGCGCTCAGCGCGCGGATCGGCGGACCCGCCCAGCGTGTAAGCCAGGTCGAAGAACCTGGTGACGACCTGCGGCTGCTCGACCGCCGGCAGGTCCAGCTTGAGCTTCTTGGACTTGCTTGCACCCGGGCCGATAGCGCCGAACGCCGTGGCCTGGCCTTCGCTGGTCAGCGTGACCTCCGGCGCCTCCCCGTTACGCACGTAGGGCAGTTCCCGGTTGCGCACCGACACGGTGGGATCAGCGGCGTCCACCAGGTCCTGCTCCAGCTCCAGGTCCGGCGGCCGGAGTATGGTCAAGGGCCGCCAGAAACACGAGCGCAGTCCGCCGGCCCGCAGCTCGAACACGACCGTCTTGTGGCCCCAGTCGGCGTCTTTGCGGGCCTGGAGGTCCAGCCGCACGGAGAACTCCTCGCTCTTGGCGGCGTCGAAGAGGACCTCGCCCGCGCTGATGCTGGGCAGGTGGCTGAGGAGCTGCATCTGGCCCTGCACGGGCCGACCGGCGATGTTGTTGACCTCCAGCTTGAAGGTCTTCTGCTCGCCGGGCTGAAGCTCGAGGCTGCCCACGTCCAACGTGAGGGGCGAGAACACCACCTGGTACACGGCATAGTAGCGGATGCCGTCCTCGATGAGCAGATCGCCCGTCTGCTTGTCCAGCTTGTACTTGACCTCGCGCCAGTGCTCCCCGTCGCGGCTGAGGGCCACTACCTCGCTGACCCAGCGGCCCCTGGTAGGCACGCGGCAGTGGACAGTGGTGGGCTTGCTGATGTCATAGTTGTACGCCAGCAGGATGTCGGTGTCTCCCGACTGGAGGCGGGTGCCGATGACGTTCGCGCCCCGGATGGTGTACTCGGGCTCCAGGCCGGTCCACTTCAGGACGCTGCGCAGGTAGCGCTCGTCGCCGAAGCCGCCCAGCAGCCCGTTAACGTACAGCGCCTGGTTGTCGCCGAAGCTGACAACCAAGTCGCGGGGAGACTTGTCGGAGGCGTAGCGGCTGAGCACCTCGGCCTGCTCGGCGCTGATGGTCGTGTGGGGCCGATAGGGCACCTCGGGGCGGGCGCCGCTCATGGGGCCCGGCATCTTGCCGGTGAAGGTGATCCGCTCGGCGGGCCACTGGAACTGCTGCTGGGTGGACTTGGCCATGTTGTCGGTGCTGAACTGGAGCCAGTCAAGGGCGAGGTTGCACACGCGGCTCTCGCCCGAGTGCTTCTGCGGGTCAATCTTGCCCGGCACGTTGGCCTTGGCGTAGCGCAGGGTCAGCGTGCCTAGCTGGCGGCCGCCAAGGGCCTGGGCGGGTATGGGCACCTCTACCTCGTTGGGCCCCTCGCGCAGCTCGAAGGCGGCGGCCTCCTGGCCGTCAACTAGCACGGTGACCTGGTTCTCGCGGAAGGCGGAGCCGGCCAGGCGCAGCAGATGGTCTCTGCCCGGCGACATGGGCAGCAGGAACGTGGTCTCGGCGCCGGTCCCGGGGGTCCAGCGCACGGTGTAGCTCTCTTTGGCCGCGCCGAACGCCTCCGGTCCCAGCCGGCCCCAATCCTCGCGGTTGGAGAACCCCGAGACCAGGAACTTCTCGTCGCCCTCGACGCCCAGGTCCACGTACACGCTCATATCAGGGCCTTTGCTGGTCGGCTTGGGTGCCTCGCCCGGCTGAATGCCCAGCCAGTTCCACAGGTCGGGGCACTCGGAGAGGATAAGCTTGCGGCCCTGCCCGGCTTCCAGCCACTGCTGAAGCAGCTTCAGGATCTGCTGCCCCTCCGCGTTGACCCCGAAGCCCACACCACCGCTGGGGGCGATGACCACGGCGAAGCCGTCCAGCTTGGACTGGGTGACGAAGTCGTCGGGGATCAGGTCGAAGGTCAGGTTCTCCCGGCGTAGGGCCTGGATGCAGTCGTAGATGTCCTCGGGGTGGCTGCCGCCGGCCAGCCAGTGCCAGTCGTTGAGCAGCAGGGCGATCTTGGCGCCCTGGTTCCAGTTGCGGATGCTGGGGAAGCACTGCTTCATGATGGTGGCGTACAGCAGGTTCTTCTGGCAGTAGGTCTTGCCGTACTCCAGGCAGGGCTCCAGGTTGGAGCCCTCCCACCACTCGTTCCAGCTCAGGTGCAGCATGGCCTCAGCGTAGCGCATGAGATTGCCCACCCAGAAGCGGTCGAAATGCGCAGGCTCGGGCGGGTAGCAGGTGCCGGGGGTGCGGATTTCCCAGTCGTGGTAGAAGTTCTTGTAGGTGTCGAAGAAGACGGAGCCGTGGTACTTGGCCACCACCGTCTGGATGAAGCGCTCCACGTCCTGCTCCTGCGGCTGGCCGAAGATGCCTGCATAGGTGTGGGGCCCGTTGAGCACGCGGGCGAAATCGTCGTAGTCGTAGCCACGGAAGGGCTGAAAGCCCACGTCGAACGAGGGGCGGATGGGGGGCAGCCCCAGCTCGCCGGCCGCGCGTTGGTTCATGGCCTGCATTTCCTGGGCCCAGTGGTAGTACTGGTACTTGATGCTGTCCGCGCGCCGAGCCCCGGCGCCATAGTCCAGCGCGGCCTGGTCGAAGCTGGTCAGCTTGGCGCCCCAGGCCTGGTTGAGGGCCTCCACCGTCTGGTACTTGCCGCGCAGCCAGGCGCGGAAGGCGTTCTGGTCCTCGTCGGGCTCGGGCTGACCGTTGCGACCGTAGACCAGCCACACCGGCTCGCCCAGGATGCGCGGCAGGGCGGGAGACCGCCCCCAGTTCTCGAAGAGCCAGCGCACCTGCCGTCCCGCGTCCAGGTTGGCGGCGAAGCTCTTCATGTCGAAGTCGGTGGCGTCCTGGTAGAAGGACATGTGGCAATCGTAGCCGCGCCGCTGAAGGGCCTCGGCCGCGCGCATGAGGGCATCCTCGCGGGGCTTGCCCTCGGTGTCCTTCCAAGCCGGCCCCCAGAAGTCCATGAAGTGGTCCGTGAGCCCCCACTCGGAGGCCATGTGCAGCTCCCGCAGGTTGTCCTCGTAGCTGCGGGAGTCGTAGTAGCCCACCAGGGGGGTGTTGTAGACGCCGCCGATCCAGCTACCCTTCTGCGCGTCGTAGTCCCAGGTGTACCAGTAGAAGAACACGTCCGCTATCCAGGGGCGGTCGAGGGCATAGGCGCTGCTGGTGAGAGAGAGGGCGGCGATCAGTGTGGCGCAGGCGAGTAGTTTCACGGTGAAGACCTCCCCAGGCGTGGCTGCCGCCTTAGTTCGCGCCCCGGCCAGCCTTTCCCTACCCGGCAGGCGCGGCAACAACAAGCCCCTCTGCGGGGCAGAGGGGCTCCTGCGGACGCGAGCGTTAGGCCCCGGGCCACTACTTCTGCTTCTGCAAGTACTCCAGCGCCGCCTGGAGGCGCGCTTTGCCCCCGGAGTAGCGCTCTTTGTCTATAGCCAGTTGCAGCACTATGGGCGCTAGCTCCTCGCCCTCCACCCGCTCGATGATCCAGCAGCAGAGCTCGCGCTCCAACTCGTCATCGGTCCTCGCGACCTTGGCTAGCGCGGGGCCCAGCGCTGGGTTGCCGATCTCGGACAGGCTGACCGCTGCGGGGAAGTCGGATTCCCACGTGCGGTAGCTTCCGTACATCACGGGATTGCAGTACGTGAGGTTGCCCAACAGGACCTCCACTGCCTCGCTGGCTCGCAGTTCGCCCAGCAGCTCGATGGCCAAGTGCTTTGGCTCGCGGTAGGGATAGGAGGGGACCTCCTGCCTCCCCCGCTTGTGTGGCTCAGGGGTAGTGGCCTGGCGGGCGAGGGCTATGAGGCCAGCGACGAGCTGGTCGCGCTCGGCGAGTATCTTGCGGCTCGCCCGCTCCCGAGTTGCGGCGTCCGTAGCCTGCAATTGCGGGAGAGGGTCCTCCGGGGCTGCGAACGAAGCGGCGCCCAACATGACTAGCGTCGCTACAGCAAGCACCACGTCCCTTCGGAGCATTGCGCCCACCCCCTATGGGAAGTTCAAATCGTCAGGTACGCGGAGCCACCCGTCCCCCAGCTTCTGGAGGTCGTGGGCGTCCCTCGTCAGTTCCGTCGCGTTCTTAGGGCACAGGTAGAGCTGCGCGTGCCAGCTGAAGTAGTCCGAACACTGGTAGTAGGTTGTGCCCATGCGAACGGATGCGCAGTCTCTGTAGTCGCCCAGGAAGGCCACGCGCGGCGCATGGTGCTCAATGAGCTTGGAGCCGGGGACTCCAGGCCCGTCAATGTGGTAGATGTGCCCCGCCTCCGAGGGCGTCTTGTCCTCGTCCTGCTCTGTGATCTCGTCCGTGAACCATGGTGTGTGATCTTGGTGGAGGCTCCAGGGCCCCTCCTCCTGCCAGTACCACACTCGGCTCCAGGCCTTCCGCGTTAGGTCGAAAGAGACCTCGTCGGTTACTCCCGCGGGCCTAACCGTGCCCTGGTACTCCATGCAGTTGTGGAAGTACTCACACCAGAGGTCCTCGTCCCCGGTCGTACCGTCCCCGTTGCCGTCATCCCAGCTTATCCTCCCGTTGTTGTCGAAGCTGCCCAGGAAGTTGATGTGCCTGGCGCGGTTGTCGCTATGCTGTGCGGCAGCATTGCCCGTCTGCGGGTCGCCGTAGAACCCTTTGCCTGCGCGCTGGGCCCCTTCACCGACTCCGACCACCTCGAACACCGTCACCTTCACTGTATCACTGGGCGGCTGCTCGCCGCCTATCACGTAGTGTGCCTCCAGCACCACGTCGCGGAAGGCATCACTGCCCTTGATGCCCTCCAGGAACAGGTGGGTGTTGGGAAGGTCGGCGACGTTGAACTCGGTGCCGCTGGACACCTCCGAGGATGTCCCGTCAGCCCTCTTCTTGCTCCGCGTTGACCACACCTTGAGGCGTGCGGCCTCCCCGCTGGGGCTCCAGGTCAGTTTCACTTTGCCCGGCATGTCGGGCGGGTCCACGCTGATGCTGAAAGCCCGGAAGTCGTCGTCCCCGGTGACCCCCTTCGCACCATTCCTGATCTCCGGGTCATCCTTGTCCCCCGTGTACTGCGGGTCGGGGGGCGCCTGGTTGTTGGTCCACCCGTCCTCGTCGTCATGGTCCCAGTTGACATTGACATACAGGCCGGGGTCAAGTTTCGCCGGCCCTTCAAGGCCACGGAAGTTGATCTTGACCCTGAGCTTCGTCTGGGTCTGGATGTCCTGCAGCGCCAGCCTTTGCTGCCAGTCGCGGTTGAGGTCTTTAGCGGTCTGGGCATCCTCTCGGGCAGAGAGGACGCCGGCAAGGGGCCCCACTGGCTTCCCGTCCGGCCCCACCAGGCAGGGGACCGTGAAGGGCGCGGACAGGTGGGTGCCGGGGCTGCCGTCGAGGTTGGGCTCCGTGTGCAACAGCGCCAGGTCGTCCCCCTGCCCATTCGGCCCGTATATCTTGACATAACAGTCCGCCGCTGTCCGCTGCTGCCAGTTGCTCAGCTTGTAGCTCAAGAAGCAGTGCAGCTGCTTGCTGGCTTTGTCTACCCGGTAGTAGTGAAAGCCGAGCAGGTCCAGGCTGTACACCTGCGACTTGTCGCTGTCCACCTCGCCGTAGATCCAGCACTCACCGATGATCTTGTAAGTGTAGACGCCCTTGGGGGCGGCAATCCAGC
>Ga0315282_10008202_pt1 | contig 16943 bp, 15 predicted proteins | sample YL17G07_20_MG_FD_203693 | JGI IMG/M metagenome (GOLD analysis project Ga0315282, IMG submission 203693) | Sediment microbial communities from Yellowstone Lake, YNP, Wyoming, USA - YL17G07_20 | ecosystem: Environmental > Aquatic > Freshwater > Lake > Sediment | place: USA: Wyoming | collected...
GTGCTGGACGACATTATTGCAGCGAACGAACGAAGGAACAAAAGCGGCGGGGCAAACCCTGCCTGATTTTTTTACGGATATTCGAGGTGAATGAGATGGAAGTCGATGGACCAAAAGTCAAGGATTATATCAGGAAATTCAGGGTAAAGCCGGGAACAAAAGTGCAATTAAAAAAATTTGATGCCGGCTGGATACAGAACAAGACGCTCAAAAACATGAGCGAGGAGAATGCGCAGGAACTCTTGGAAAATCTCCTCGAACGAGACCGGGCTTCGCTTGCAAAAACCCAGGAACTCCTGGCAGCCTCCCACGAGAAGGGGATTTTAATCGTCCTGCAGGGAATGGATACTGCCGGAAAGGATGGCACGATCCGACACGTGATGTCAGGAGTGAACCCGCAGGGCTGTGATGTCCACGGTTTCAAGGTTCCGAGTTCGGAGGATCATGCCCATGATTTCCTTTGGCGGTACTATAAGGTGCTGCCGGAACGCGGGATGATTGGCATATTCAACCGGTCGTATTACGAGGATGTGCTGGTGGTCAGGGTTCACCCGGAACGCATGGAAGTTCTCCCAAAGAAACTCGGGCCGGATGCCAAGGGATTCTGGGAAGGGCGATATAAGGATATCAATGCCTTTGAGAAGCATCTCTCCCGGAACGGAACGCTCATCCTCAAGTTTTTCCTTCACATCTCAAAGGACGAGCAGAAACGGCGGCTGCTCGACCGGCTCAAGAACAAGGACAAGTACTGGAAGTTCTCAACTGCCGATCTTGCCGAAAGGCAGTTCTGGGACCAGTATACCAAAGCCTACGAAGAGATGCTCTCGGCAACATCGACCGACTATGCGCCATGGTTCATCGTCCCGTCTGATGCCAAGTGGATGGCCCGTACGTTTGTTGCAAGCGTAATCACTTCCGCAATCGACGGGCTCAACCTTTCCTATCCAAAGGTATCGGATGACCAGATCAAGCAGCTCATGGCAGCAAAAAAGAATCTCGAAGCGGAATAAGTATCGGGTTTCGTTATTATCCCTCTTTTTTTATCTGGTAAGTATCAGGTAAGAAACCACATGAAAGATAATATGATGATACTTCTTTTCTGATTTGGCACCATTTTGTTGAAGGGTATCGTGCCTGGTCGAACATATATCATGAACCGGCATATATTTTCTTTTGTGTCATATTTTTTAAGACGATGAAACGTATGGGTTGCCGATAGCCGGACACTCATGGGCACCGCCTCACTGAAACACAGTATCCGCCCAAAACACTAATCACCTTGCAATAAATAGGGAGGGATGAGAGGGCACAACACTGCGATGAGCCGGTCACCCAGATACATATTAAACCGAAAATGACCGTGAACGAGCTGGTCAGCACAATGGGAAGAGCCGGTACCGCACATTCTTTTTTTTAGTTCACTCCTGAAGTTTTCGATCCGGTTCGTGTTTTCCATCAACGATGTACCCCTTGATTGCGGTCAGGGTCGTATTGTCCATCATTACCGAAAAGTCAAGGTCCACGACAAAGACCGGAAATGCCCCTCCAAGAGAATTCCGCCTTACGATATAGATCTTGGATTCGAGCAGCAGTGCACTTGTCTCAAGTGGATTCTCATCCATGTTGGAATTACCGGACATATGCAGATTCTCGGTGTCGAGGAGATCCTTGAGTGAGCTTTCCTTGAAGTCAAAGAGCCGGTCAGCCATCACCCTGCTGGTAATTCCGTGGATGTACCTGACGATGAAATACTGGCTGATGGCAAGGATGGCAAGAAGACCAAAGAGGTGCCCGAGCTCATCCAGTTGTGACTGGTCGATAAATGCGCCCAGCGTTATACCCGGCAGGTAGATCATGGTGGTTATAAACAGGAATATGGCAAGCAAAAAGCCGAAAATGAACATGGCAGTGATAAGCCGGGTCGGCAGCTTCTGCCGGTGAAGACTGCTTTTTACCTGCTCTACTTTTTTTACATACGTCATCGAGAAGGGTTCCATCTTCCAGACCAGCAGGTAGAAGATGACGATGATTGCACACTGGGCTATGACGATGGCCGTGGTAACGAGTGGAAGACCCCGGTAATAGTGGATGAGGGCAAACACAATGTCAATAGAGAAGACGAGCCCGAGCCCCAGCGACAGGGTCCGGCTGTTGATAAAGAGCGCATTGGCAAATAACCGGGTAATCTGGGTTGTGCCGGATTTGACGCCGATCTCCCGGAGCCATACGCGGAAACGCGAGATATTCGCTGCCGGAAGGTTTGCTTTTTTGAAATTTGTCGGGATCAAGAGGGAAATAAAATAGAACATGTTGAGGTAGAAACTGGCAGCGATAAAGAGGGCGATATAATCGGATCTGACCATAAAAAAGATCACGTTCGTAAGCACACACGCGAAGAGGACAATGATATGAATTACCCGGGGAACTTTTCGGGTCATCATGTCAACACGGTTTTTCCGGACGGATGATAGTTCGTCCCTGATAACCTGAGTTAGGGGCATGGTATATTGGGATCCCGGGAGATTTGTACCAGCAGACAACGGTGTCACCGTATTGTTGTGCGAATTACTACAGTTGATGATAAGATTGGCATAGTGTTAAGTTTTTGTGAGTTTTCGCCCGGTCTCTCCGGGATGTCCTCCGGTTCGTGGGAACGGGGCGATTCCATACACGTACGTTCAGCCGGGATCCCGGTTCAAAATACCAGCGATTGATTTCGTAAAAAAACCGGGTGAATCGTACTATTCCGGGCTCGCTAAATGAGAACTGGCGTGCCGGTTTTCAGCATTGGATTTGCCGTAATCCATTTTCGATAAGATTGATATCATGCAACGCTCATGTATCTTAGCTGCTAGTGAAATCTTAGCCGATCTTGTGACACGACCAATTTTTTGATAGTTTAAATACTAGACCGCCAGAGTGGTTTGATCACGATGACTGTTCAATCAAGAGAAGATACCGGAGTATCAGAAGTTATCAGCACAATCCTCCTGATTGCCTGCTGTGTTGTCATTGCCGCCGTTGTCGCATCATCTGCGTACGGTATGACTTCAGGGAAGTCAGATTTCAACCCCGTTGCCATTGTTGGATCTCAGTCCGGTGCCAACATTATCCTTACTTTGCATGGTGGGAGTTGTCTTGCGGATCTGACTGCCCTTGACGTAATGCAGGGGGGGGCGCAACAACCAGCTGGACTGGTGCCTCGCCCATTGCTGGTGCGACCTTTACCATTTCGTCATCCGTCAGACCGGTTTCTGTCGTTGGTACGTTTAAAGATGGATCAAAATTGGTATTGTGGATAGATGATGGATCTGGTACTGTTACAACTGGTGGAAGTACAACAGGTATTGATTTATCAGGTAATTGTCCAGCAACTAATGCTGTAGGGAAAGATGTTCGTGTTCTTGGTTCTGTTTGTTGGGCAGACAATCCCGTGAGTTGTGGTGATCTGATAGGAGGAGCCGATTTAAGTAATATTAATTCAGTCATTTCGTGTTACAATGATAACACAATCAATCCAACAGCAGGAGTATTGTTTGGTAGCGATCAGGTATATGAAACAGCAATCCCAATCGACAAGGTTGTTGGTTCCTATATTGTTCTTCAGTTCACGGATGGATCTTACCTGCGTTTAACTCCCTTCACGGCAGGGAATGCTGCAGGGTTAGTCTAAATATTTTTCATTTTTTTTGATCTGAAACACAGTTATCAGCCCGAAACACCAATACCCTTGCAACACGTGGGGAGTGATGAGATGGCACAACACTGCGATGAGCCGGTCACCCAGATACATATTAAACCGAGAATGACCGTGAACGAACTCGTGAACGCGATGGGAAAAGCCGGCGCGTACAACGGGGGATCATTGCACCGGGCAGTTGAGATCTATGAACAGATGCTGCGTGACGAAAAGACAACAAAGTTCTTCGGGCTTGCAGGTGCGATGGTGCCTGCCGGCATGGGGGGAATTGTTTCTGATCTCATCCGGGACGACCACATCGATATCCTCGTCTCGACCGGCGCCAACCTCACCCACGACATCATCGAGGCGATCGGGTGCCGGCACTTCCACGGCACCGCATTCTGCAACGATGTCGAGCTCCGGCACGATGAGATCAACCGGATCTATGATGTGTATCTCCCGAACGAAGCATTCGAGCAATTCGAGGAGTTCATGCAGGACGTGTACGGGAAACTCGAACCAGAGAGCACGATCTCCATCTCCGGACTCCTCCGTCACATCGGTTCGAACCTGAAATCCGGCATCCTCCACATGGCGGCACAAAAAGAGATCCCGGTTTACTGCCCCGCGGTGCAGGACTCGATGATCGGGCTCCAGTACTGGCTTTTCTCCCAGACGAACAAGGTAACCGTCGATGCTTTCGCTGACATGCCGGCGCTCCTTGACCGGTGTTTTACCGCAAAGAAAGCCGGGGCACTCCTTGTTGGCGGCGGTGTACCGAAGAACTTCATCCTCCAGAGCATGCTCATGACACCAAACGGTTTCAACTACGCGGTGCAACTCACAGGAGACCGCCCTGACCTCGGCGGGCTGTCGGGTGCAACGCTCGATGAGGCCCGTTCGTGGGGTAAGATCACGGAAGAGGCGCAGGCAGTGACCGTGTACGGCGATGCCACCATCACGCTCCCGGTTCTTGTCGCTGCGGTGATGGAGCGGATTCACCATGACTGAACTGATCCTTGCACTGGACGTAACTGATAAGAAAAAAGCGCTGGCAATCGCCCACGCGTGCGCCCCGCACATCGATGCCATCAAGGTAGGCTACCCGCTCGTCCTCTCCTGCGGGCTTTCGATCGCACAGGAACTCGCGAAAGTAAAACTCCCGCTCATCGCTGATTTCAAGATTGCCGATATCCCGAACACGAACGAGCTCATCTGCACTCAGGTGTTTGGGGCGGGTTTCTCCGCTATCATCTGCCATGGGTTCGCTGGCAGGGACTCACTGAAAGCCTGTGTCATGACGGCTCATGCCCATGGCGGCGCCTGCTATGTTGTGGCGGAGATGAGCCACCCCGGGGGAAATGAGTTCTTTTCCGGAGGGGTTGCAGAACAGATCGCCTCCAATGCCATGAACGCAGGTGCTGACGGGATCATCGCCCCCGCCACCCGTCCTGAGCGGGTGAAAACCCTGCGGGGGATTGTCGGGCGAAAAAAGATCCTCTCGCCGGGTGTCGGCACACAGGGAGGGGATGCCGATACTATTGCTGCACTCGTCGATGGGATCATCGTAGGGCGATCGATTTACGATGCCCCGGACCCGGCTGCCGCAGCACAGGCGTATGCCCGGGTCCGGAACCGGTGAGTCTGCCAGAATTATTCCTGCCCGCAGGGTGGATCCGGTAAATGTGGAATCACCCCGGTTCCTGCGGCGACTCCGTTGCGCCGGGACTTGTTTTTATAAATTATCGCCCGGTTTGCGGCCGGATTTATGCATGAACGCCCGTGCGTACCGCAAAAGCGATATCAGATTCAGGACACCGTCTAAAAATTTATTAATGACTTGCACGATGTTATAGTATGGATTGGAGCCCGGATCAACAGAAACTGGCAGAAAAATACAAGCGTCTCGAAGATATTCCCGAAAACGAGCGCAAATACAAGTGCTTTACCTGCCACCTCATTGTACAGGCAGACCCCTGCCCGAACTGTGGGGAGAAGCACCTCGATATCATGTGTCCTCTCGATAACTGCCACTGCACCCACGAGATGATCTCGGGCATTGAGTATTGTCCTCTCTGTGGCAAACCCGTCTGCCCCGAATGCGGCTCCCACGATGTCGTCCAGATCAGCAGGGTCACCGGCTACCTGCAGGACGTCTCGGGCTGGAACGCGGGGAAACAGCAGGAACTCAAAGATCGCAGGCGATATTCGGTCGCATGAGATATTATCTCGATCCCCATACTCTTTTCGTCCGCGGTGCGTTTCGTGCTGCGAGCACCGGCGTCTCCGGGGGTATCCGCAGTGTGTCCACGCTCCTGAACCACACGGTCCCGGTGGGGTTCCGCCACGATGAGCCGGCAAAGGAACTCGAACTCGTTGCCGCAGGTGCTGGCCTCGGAAAAGAGTTTTTCGGGCTGTTGACCGCAGTACCCGTACAACGCGCCTGCGTGCTCCAGTATGATTTTGTGACGGTCTTTGTTACAGCCGGTGTTCAGGAAGAGCCCGGAAAAGCCACGGGAACAATCAATATCATCGTGTCCAGCGGGGAGGGCATGGAAGATGCCGCACTGCTTGAAACTATCATGGTGGCAACTGAAGCAAAATCTGACGCGCTGCGTGAGGCAGGGATCCCCATTTCCGGCACTCCCACCGATGCCGTGATTGCCGCATGCGAAGGTGCAGTGACGCACCGGTATGCCGGACGGCGGACCGAGATCGGGCGCCGGGTGTATGAAGCGGTGAAGCGGGGCGTTGCGGAAGCACTTGCACGCAAGGAGGGGGGCCCATCGGCATCCGCACCGGCATTTTTCATCTTCAGCCGTTTTAAAGGGGAGCACTGGGTGGAGTGGACACCGGATAACTGCCCATACTATCCCTGCCATTTCCCCGGGCAGCGGTGCGACTTCTGTTACTGCCCGTACTATCCCTGCAGGGATGAAAGCCTCGGGCAGTGGACGAACGGTTCAAACGGTGGCAGGGTGTGGAACTGCGCACGCTGCACACTCCTCCACGAACCCCGGGTTGCCGCATACCTGCACAGGTTTCCCGGGTCTTCGCTGGGAGAACTGGTGCGCCTCATGCATAAACAGGCAAAGTAATTCCGGTTCCCGCACCGCAGGGCAAAGTACTGCACGATGCCTCACCGGGCAATCCTGCTCTTTTACCGGAATGCAATACCCGGATGTACCCATACCGGCGGGGATGGAAAAAAGGGAATGATCACTCTTTGATATCGAGCGCCTTTAAGAGCTCGGGCAGCGGGATGCCGTGAGCTTCTGCGGCTTCCCGGATCGTTTCACCGCGGGCGATTGCACACCCGACGCATCCCATCCCGAACTTGAAGAGCGCATCTGTCGACTGGGGCTTTGCCTGAAGAAGGTCATAAATTGTGCTGTCAGCTGTTAATTCAACCATACCTCAGGTACTCTATTTCCAGTATCATAAACCTCACCATCGTCCCCTACACTTTCGCACCGCGGTCTGAGCAATATATACGCATGATCAGATCCGATAGAATAATGGAGATGTATGAATGGATTATTCCGAAACTGCAGAAAGAATCTCCCGAAAGTTTTCAACAAAAGGACAGACGGTAGATCCGAAGAAGATCGAGGGCAAACTGCGCCGGCTCGTGGATGAGTTTGGTGTTTTACCCACTGAAGCGGAGCGCAGCGTGACAAATGAACTCGCAAAAGAGTTCAACATTCCCGCGTTAGGCAGTGGGGGGGGTGGCAGCCCGGGAGGCGCCACCGAGAAAAAGAAGATCGCGGATGCGATACCGGGTGACTGGGTGACCATCGAGAGTAAGGTGGTCTCGCTTTCCACTCCTGCTTCACCGGCGATCGCCCAGAGTGGGATCCTTGCCGATGAATCCGGGGCGATCCGATTCGTCGTATGGACGAAAGCGAACGCACCTGCCATGGCTGAAGGGTCATGGTACCGGATAGAGTCTGCTGTCGTTGACGAGTACAAGGGAGTGCCGAGCCTCAAGGTGCATTCCGGTACTACGGTGAAGGAACTGGGGACGGCAGACCCGCTCATCCCGGTACCTGCACAGATAAAAGACCTCCATACTGGTGTCGGCAGCGTCCGTGCAAAGGTGGTCCAGGAATGGGAGACCACGCATGACCGGATGCTCCAGTCTGGGCTTCTCGGTGACGAGACGGGCACGATCAAGTTCGTGATCTGGAAGGAGCCGGGAAAAGAGAGGCTCGAAGTCGGATCAGTTTACTCAATCTTCTATGCACTGGTGGATGAGTACAACGGCAGGCTCTCGTTGAACCTGAACACCGCGACGCTCATGCAGGAAGAGGGGGACATGCCCACGATCAGCGGCGGCGAGGTTGCGATCCGGGGCGCCATCGTGCATATCGCACCCGGCTCCGGCATCATCAAGCGCTGCCCGGCAGAGGGGTGCAACCGCGCCCTGTCGCGCCAGAACTACTGCCCGATCCATGAGATCCAACCCGATTTTGTCTATGACCTGCGGATCAAAGGCTGGCTGGATGACGGAGAGAAGACGCATAATATTCTCCTCCAGCGCGAGGTGGTCGAGTCGCTCACAAAGATCACGCTCGATGCGGCAGTTCAGATCGCGGAGAACAACCCGCTTGGCATGGACGAGGTGTTCCTGCGGATGCGGGATGTGCTCCTCGGGCGCTATTTTGTCTGCCACGGGAGGGAGATTGATAACCGGTTGCTCGTCAACGCGTGCGAGCGCCTCACGTTCGAGAGCGGAGAGCATGCAGCGCTCCTGAACCGGGCCGGGGGTGCCTCATGAGCATGAACGCACGGGACGTGGGAAAGAAGGATGGATCGTTCGAGCGCGAGCCGGCACGGAGGGTCTTTGCGGCAGAGCTGCGCGAGTGCCGGTACCAGTTCAAGGAAGGGGATGACGAGAAGAGCCCGACCTTTGTCCTGCTTCCGACCGGAGAACGTGCCAACCGGATATACCTTGTCGGTACCCTGACGGAAAAACAGCGGCAGGGCGACCAGAACCTCTTCTATCGCGGGCGCGTAGTCGACCCGACGGGAACGTTCTTTGTGATGGCAGGGAGTTACCAGCCGGAGGCGATGCAGCAGATTGCAAAGATTGAGACGCCGGCATTTGTCGCAGTTATCGGAAAACCCAACATTTACCAGAAAGATCCTGCGAGTACCCCGATGGTGTCCGTCCGGATCGAGTCGATCAATGTCGTGGACAAGGAGACCCGGGACCTCTGGGTGCTCGATACTGCCGCCCGCACGCTCGACCGGATCGATGCGCACGCGAAAGGTGAAGGAAAGGACATCGGGAAGGCAAAGGAGCAGTATCCCACGCTCAACCCGGCGGTCTTTAAGAAGATGGCATACGAAGCGCTGGCACAGATAAAGATGTAATACCTTTTTTATGCCTGATTACCGATCACCGGTTTCACCAGTCGTGAACGTACCGGAACACCAGCGGCAGTCCCTTGCGACCGGTTTCCGCGAGGTTGACCGTTCGGGAGATACCGGCGCGTGCCAGCGGTGCCTTGACCTGATCACCGGCATCCCGTTCTTTTATGCGATCAAGGAAGAGAGTTTCCGGATCATTGCCCGCACTGATCCAAAGAGAGTACTGGATGCCGGATGCGGGGCGGGTTCTGACCTGGTCTCGCTTGCTTCTGTCCTGCACGGCCAGTGTCATCTTACCGGTCTGGACGCGAGTGGATCGCTTCTTTCCCGGGCAGCAGAGCGGACGACCGCTGTTGCTGACCGGTGTTCACTCATCCGGGGCGACGTGACGACTATTCCCTGTAAAGACGGGGTATTCAATGCATGCCGGATCGATCGTGTGCTCCAGCACCTCCGCAAACCGGAGCAGGCAATCCGGGAGCTCGCCCGTGTTACGCAACCGGGCGGGACGCTCGTCGCGTTCGACAACGACTGGGACACGTTCTCAATCAGCCTTGACGACCAGGATATGGCAGACCGGATCCGCCGGTTCTGGCGCGACAGTTTTGCATCGGGCTCTATCGGGCGGGACCTGCCCCGGATATTAACAGAATGCGGGTTTGAGGAGATCCATGTCGGGCCCCGGACCCTGACGCTGACCGACCTTTCTATTGCAGGGAAGATCTTTGATCTTTTTATCCTGCTCGACCGGATGGTACAGGCCGGGGTTCTGGTACCGGCTGATCGGAAAAGGATCAAGGAGGAACTTCACCTCAGGGCACGAGAGGGAACGTTCTCCTCCGGGTATACCGGGTTCCTTGTATGGGGGAAGGTGCCAGAATAACAATAACGGGAAAACCTTATCGTCCCGCATAACAAGCATTCAGGTGATCCCCATGGAGCCGAAGCAGTTAAGTGACCTCATAAAAGACCTTGACACAAAAACCCTCAAGGACGAAGCGAAGAAGATGGGATTGAAACTCGGGCGCTGCCCGACAAAGATGAGCATCGCAAAGATGCTCCCGGAAGAGACGGTTAAAAAACTCGCAAAAAAGTGAGCGGACGGTTGCAGAACATAACGATCCACTGGCTATCCGCACGGCCAGCTGCGTTGAGTACATTTGTGACCGTCAGTATACCTCAACGAGTCCCTTACTTTTCCCGGTAATAGACCGGCCACCCTGCCGGGTCACGACAAACGTATTCTCGATGCCGACCAGCCCGACATCCTTGATGCCCTTCTTGGGTTCGATGGCAAAGACCATCCCTTCCTGCAGAGGCTCATCAAACCCTTTCGCGATCACGGGCGTTTCATCGATCCATAACCCAATCCCATGACCAAGGAACTTCACCTGGTGCGGTCCGAATCCCATGAAATCCTGCAAAAATTCCGGGCTTTGCTCTTCCATGACGGTAGTGTAAATCTCTGACGGGATTGCACCCGGTTTCAGGAGTGCTGCCAGTTCATCCTGTATCCCGACGCAGTGCTGATGTACCTGAATTGCATCATCCGGGATGGGTTTCCCGAACATGTACGTCATGGTCTTATCAGTATGGTATCCTTTATACCCGCACCCGATATCGATAACAACGAGATCCCCTGACGTCAGTTTCTTCTCCCGGCATCCCATCAGCGGCACTGCCGGGTGCATACCATAAATTCCCCCGGGCGTATTCACACACGTAGGATAGATCGAACTCGTCCCAAACCCGATCTGCCCAAGGAGCATCTCGTTGAACATACCAAACCGGATTATACCCTGGTGCCCTTCCTGCACCATAAGCGAATAGAGATCGTTCGCGAGTGAAACCTCATCGATTCCTTCCGAAAGCATCCCGGGCACGCAGTCCTCAAGGACGTGCCGGTGGATCTTCCCCGCATGCTCCATCAGGGACAATTCGTACGCGCTTTTCACCGATCTGACATGTGCCACCTGTGCATCAAGCGCCTTCACCTCAGTAAAGGGGAAATATTTCTGCAACCGCTGGAACTGTGCGAGGGACACGAGATCCATCTCAAGGTACACAGTTTTTGGGAGCGCTCCCATGACCGCCGCTGCGTCACGGTAACTCTTCATCTTCCTGATGTCAGGGAAGAGTGATTCATCCATCGCCCGTTCATAACTTTCGCGGACCCAGAACACGGCGTCGTCATTCCGGGGGATAACGAGCATGCCCTCCTGCATGGTTCCCGTGAAGTAATAGAGATGAATCTTTCCGAAAAAAAGAGCGATCTCCCAGTCAGGACTGGCATTATCCATCTGCGCCACAAACCGGCTCATCCGGTCTTTTAATTCACTGAAGGGAACTTTCATTGTATTTCATTAAAATGGCTGATGATGATATTTATCGGTAATGAAAGGATTTTTTTCCGGACCGGGATTTGGAACTGCAGGGAATATTGACAGATAAAAAAAGAGCAGGAGAACGGGGACGGTATGGGGGGTGGAAGGACCCGGGATCTACGTCACAACGGGCATGGTTAGATATCCCTGACCATCAGGAAAATTCCCCCCTCCCGCCCGGCAAAAGGCCGGTCACCGTTCAGGCTGAACGCTTCATAGGAGGAAAATCCGGCTTCATGAAACCCGCACTGTTCAAATGAATGCCGGGAAACCGGGCCGGTGCAGTCAGCGATGGCATGCCGGAATCCCTGTTCCTGTGCATGGGCAAGCGCTTTTTTGATCATGAGCTGTGCCATCCCTTTTCCACGGTACGACCGGCTGACACCGACATGAACTATATGCAGCATCGACCCTGGTGAGATTGCCGCACGGTTGATGTACCGATCCTCCAGTTCATTGATCATGATAACTGCTTCCCGGAATTCCGAAAGGAATTCCACCGCCCATTCCCCAACGCTTTCGGCTGTCTCGGTCATATCAATACAGAAAATGAACCCGGCAAGGTCGTGGGTCCATTCATCCCGGACGACCAGGCTGAGGTTTTTTCCGGCAAGAAACCGGGCGTACAAACGTGCGTAATGGAGGAACAGGGCTGGATCAGGTACCCGGCTTCGTGGTGTTGGCTCCTCTGCAAGGAAAACTTCCGTGTAGAGCCGGGCGCTCTCCTCCACGTCGGATTCAGTGAGGGGAATACGGACCAGCTCACCTGATGATGAAGAGTCCGGAGCGGTGCCGGGAGGTATAACACCGTTGCCGGGATGTTTCGTCTTACCTGCCATACAAGACGGTTTGTTTTCTTTCTTTGCATATATTCCTTTTTTGCCCTGCATTGATCGTGTCATATCGCTGGCCGATAAAGAGAGGACAACGTTCGGATTCACCCCGGCAGAGAATATTCTTTGTCCCCGGACGGACCACGGGAAAAACAAATCAGGTTTCTCCAAAGGATCACGGGTCGCGTCATCCTCATGCGCAGGGGATTTTTTGATGGAATGGAACGGTCGGGGGCAGGGGGTGGGGGCCCCTTATGTGCCCGGAGGGGTACCCACCCCTCCCCCACTCTTCCGGAAGAGAAGAGGTACGCCACCCCCTGTCCAAAAAATGAGTGGGGGTCCCCCTACCCCCCTTTCCGATCTAGACAACTCGGATCGCAACGACATCGTTATTTTGATTATATTGATGGTATCACTTTCATACTGTCAACTGCGGATTAGTATACTGAATCATCTTACTTTATAATAATCGAGAAAGTAATCATTTTCCGAGGGTAATAAAAAAATTAAAATGACGTTAATTGTGATAGTGTAGACTAAATACGAGAATTACAGATTAATTGAATGAGGGATTCGTGAGCATGGAAACAATTAACGCAGCTGAAAAAAATTTTGTTTCTGTATGCTCATTTTTGGATCTTAATAAAGGTATAATTAAAGATAATGCCGATTCTAATTCTCCCGTTCAAAACAATCTTATTTCTGAAGCTAAACGATTGATTGGAGACGATATTGAAGGCTTATATTTTTCTGGAGATGTCCCGTATATTTATTTTAAATTATTAACAGATATCGATAAGGAAAAAATAATCGAAATTCACAGGCGGGTTTGGAATCAGAATAAAGTGCCTTTTATTTTTATTATTACACCGCTCGAAATTCGAATTTATAACGGATACGACGAACCTGTCAGCCCTGAAAATTTGGATGAATTTGATTCCACAACGAGATTATTAAGAAAAGTCAATTTCATATCAGATTCCCTAGACAGCTTAAACGAGTTTTCAAAAGTTTTCTTAAATTCGGGATATTTTTGGAAATCCGATATAGGTAAAAAAATTCATTCGACAGAAAGAGTGGATCAAAAATTAATCAAGAACATTGCAATACTTAGGCAGCAACTTTTTGATGAAAATCTAGACTATTCAATTATTCATAATTTAATAGGCAGATCGATTTTTATTCTGTACTTAGAAGATCGACAAATTATTGATAAAAAAACATTTTATAATCAATTTTTACCGAATTCGAATAGTTATTTTAAGATCTTGAACGATAAAGATGCGACTTACCAGTTATTCGATTGCCTAGATGAAAGATTAAATGGAAATTTATTCCCTCAAATATGTACGGAAAACGGTTGTGAACGAGACCTTGTTAACAAATATCACCTGAACAAAATAAAGGATCTATTTCTTGGAACAGATCAACTAACTGGACAAACTACTCTTTGGCGTCCGTATGATTTCTCTATAATTCCTATCGAACTTATTAGTTCGGTATATGAGGAATTTTTACATCATGATAATAAAATTCAGGATCCTAACATTGGGGCACATTACACAAAACATGCGCTTGTCGAATTTATTTTAAATCAGACACTACCATGGTCTAGTCATAACGATCATGAATATAATCTTAGGATTCTTGATCCCGCTTGCGGATCTGGAATTTTTTTAGTCGAATCCTATAGAAGATTGATTGACCGATGGCAGTTTAAAAATAATAAAAAAATTGAATACGATGATTTGTTTTCAATTCTCAATAACAATTTATTCGGAGTAGATATCAATCCTGATGCAATTAGGGTAGCATCTTTCAGTCTGTGTTTGACTTTAATGGATCATCTTGATCCTAAGACCATTTGGTACAAAATAAAACTCCCCGATCTCATCTATACAGATGATAGAAAAAACGAGAACAATCTATTCCCTCTCAATTTTATCGGTAAGCTCCCGATTGAACATGAAAAATTTGATATCATAATAGGAAACCCCCCGTGGAAAAGAGAGGGGCTAGAGAAAAACGTTTCTGAATATTTACAAAAAAACCATTTTGCCCAAGAGATCGCTCAAGCATTCTTCTGGCGTGTGAGGGATTTTATAACTCCTGCTGGGAAAATTGCTCTTATTGGTACTAGTAAGATTTTATTTAATAATGAGGGACCAGACGTATTTTTCCGACACAAATTATTTAGTGAGAATTACGTCGAAATGATTGTAAATTTATCTGTGATTGACAAGATAAAATATAAAAAAAACACAAGGGTTGAAAAAAAAGAGAAGTTATTCAAGAAAGCAGATTGGCCAACATCTGTCTTTTTTTATCAATTAACCCCCCCAGAAAAACAAAAAGATACTCTCATTTACTGCACACCAAAAACAACGTATTTCCGAAATTTTCTCCCCTCATTAGTGATCGATACCTCTGATGTGAAATTTTTACCTCGCAGTGAATGTGTGAAAGAAAATCATATTTGGAAGATTGCGATGTGGGGGACTCAGCGTGATTTCGATTTTATCAAAAATTTATCCAGATACAAATCAATCGAAGATCATCTAAAACTTCGGAATGATTGGCATTATGGGAGAGGTTATCAAAAAACGGGGAATCCCCCAAAAGAGGATTTGGAATTAGGTAAAATTCCCCTAATTGAAGCCAAGGATATTACAAGATATAGTATACAAAAAGATTGTCTGAAAAATCCTGAAAATTCATTATTTTATAGGTTCGGAACAAAAGAAGCATTTTTTGCACCTCATATTCTTGTAAAAGAAGGAATTTTAAATAGAAAATTCTGCGCAATGTACGCGGATGTCGATTGTGCATTTCGAGATACGATTTTTGGGATATCCGCAAAAACTACTGATAAAAATATGTTAAAAGCGTTAGTTGCTTATCTAAACTCATCATTTTTCAATTATCTATTATTCTTGACTGCTTCAACATGGGGTATAGAAAAACATCGGGTTTATCCATCAGAGATGTTGCTTTTGCCGGGAATCCCATTCGAAATGCCCAAATCCACCGTCGATAAATTAGCCAAAAAAATCGATGAAATTGAAAAAATAATGTCTTCAAAAATAATGAATATCAATGATAATGTCGAAACTATTTCGAAAGAAATAGATATAATCTTTTTTGAATTCTTGAATCTATCAAACGAAGAAAAGCTGCTGATTGAAAATATTAAGAAAAATAGTATTGATCTTTTTTATGAAGGAGAACAATCTACTGCATTTTTATCAGTAACTAATAGCGAATTCATAATTTATGCACAAATTTTGTGTGATATTCTAAATAATATTTTGAAATTTCAAAAATTCAAGGTCGATGCAAAAATTTACCATTCAGATACTCCATTAAACGTAATTTCATTAAATATATCATCGAACTCTGGGAAGTCGAATATACAGATTATCGAAAGACAACAAGACATAGATATTGCATTAAAGAAAATCGATGAAAAAATCCAGGGTAACGGTATTAGTGACATCTATTTCAAGAGAAATTTGAAACTCTACGAAAAAAATAATCTCAAGATTATAAAACCAAATGAAAAACGTTTTTGGTCTCCAGCGATGGCTCTCCAAGACGCTGATGAAATATTAGCCGAGGGTCTAAAAAAGAGGTATTGAATTGTTTTTCGAAGATAGGGACTTTCTTGGAAACAATGACCAATTTTCTGGCACACTAGGATCATCTATCGAAATTGCATGTATAAGCGTGCTCGTAGAAGGATTCAAAAAAATGAAAAAAGATAATCGCTACAGTTTGTCGTGGGAAGAACCAAGATTTTCAGCGGTATTAGTTAGATACATGCGAGAGATACGATCCGAGCAAAAAATTCCGTTAAAAATTGACCCGGAGGGTGTTTTATATAATCAAGAAATTTTGGATGGAACCGTTGATCCAGCAACTGCCCCAAGAATTGATATTAGAATATCGGGGGGGTGGTTTATTGAGGACCAGTATTATGGAGTTGAAGCGAAAATCCTTGTTGAAAATCATCGCGGAACTCGAAATCATACCCAATTAAATAAGGAATACATTGAGAAGGGAATTCAAAGATTCATTGATGGAAAATATTCCTCTGGAATGGATAACGGTTGTATGGCTGGATACATAATTGAAGGGCAATGTATGAAAATTATTTCAAAGATAAACGATCGTTTGACTGAATCAAACCGAAAACAAGAAATTATACAAAATATTGGCTCTATTGACTCCTGTCAATATGGAAAATCAATTCACACCAGAATAATCGATCATAAAAAATTTCGTTTATGTCATATTTTTTTAGATTTTAACAATTGACTTAAAACAAATCGCCAACCAGAAACATCTACGCCGGTTCCTATGAAGACCATATCTAGAGGCGGTACTCCAATGAGATGGGGTGTCGCAGAAGAGACATCCCGGCGGTCAGTTATATGTCCGCGATGAGAACGAAGCCGATTAAATCTTGATATACAGAAATTATCCCGCTTCTTAAAACAAAAGAGTCAGAAAAGTTAAAAAAAATTACTCGGCCGTTAAGACCGGTAGTGTCTCTATAGTGCTGTAAATTCAGCCACAGTATCCAAAGAGATCATCTCACTCTTCACAGATAAATACCGGTTACCCGTAATCCATTCCTCGTTAATATCGATAAGGATTGATACAGCC
>Ga0315282_10008203_pt1 | contig 16940 bp, 17 predicted proteins | sample YL17G07_20_MG_FD_203693 | JGI IMG/M metagenome (GOLD analysis project Ga0315282, IMG submission 203693) | Sediment microbial communities from Yellowstone Lake, YNP, Wyoming, USA - YL17G07_20 | ecosystem: Environmental > Aquatic > Freshwater > Lake > Sediment | place: USA: Wyoming | collected...
TTATTGGCCTTACCTTAAATCCGCTTCTTTCCAGTTTTCGCGTTGAAAGCAGCAAGTTAGTCCTGACCATATTTAACTTCTCAAAATCTATAATTTGATATTTAAAAGCAGGCACGTATTTCTTATAAACTTCCATCAGTTCAGGATACGAAAGGCCGCCTTTACTTGCCACATTATAAATTCCTTGCGCATCTATTTTTATTAAGTGTTTTAACGCCCGGACAAAATCGGGAATGTAGGTTACGGAATTCGGCAGGCCTATAACTTTTTTATAATTAATTAGTTTGGTGAGTAAATTTTTAGAGTGCGGACGGTCATCTAAGGGGATCCTGATTCTGATTATTAAAATATTAAATTTATCGCAGAGGATTTCCAGCGCTCTTTCGGAATAAATCTTGCTCCTGCTATAATATAAATCAAAAAAATCAGGAATTTTTTCTTCTGGAATAGGCTTGTCTTTTTTGTAATTAAAGGCATAAATACATCCGCTGCTGATATGTACCAGCTTAATTTTGTTTCTTAAAGCGGCTTCTGCCAGGATAATCGGCACAAAGGTATTGGCGGAGAGGGTTTTATCCTTATCCAGCTCGCAGTCGTCAACATTTCCGCCGGTATGGCCGATGCAATTAATTATAACCCTGGGCTTGGACTTATCAATCAACCTCTGGGCATCGGAAAAAAAATATATCTTCTGCTCCGATATATCGCAGTCAAATGCCTCCTTTATCCTTTCGCCGATAAAGCCCTTGCCTAAGATAAGTATTTTATGCCTCATCCTGCAATATTCTTTTTAGATAATCGCCGTAGCTTGTATTTATACGCGCTGCTAATTTCTTTAATTGCTTTCTATTTATATATCCTGCGCGGTATGCGATTTCTTCAAGGCAGCCGATTTTTAACCCCTGCCTTTCCTCTATGGTCTTTATAAAAATGGAGGCACTAATCAGAGAATCGTATGTCCCGGTATCCAGCCAGGCGTATCCCCGGCCTAATAGTTTTACTTTTAGTTTTCCCTCTTTCATATATTCGTTATTTACGTCGGTAATCTCCAGCTCTCCTCTTTTAGAAGGCTTAAGTTTCTTGGCAATTTTAGTTACCCGATTATCATAAAAGTATAAACCCGCAACCGCCCACTTTGATTTTGGCTTCTTGGGCTTTTCTTCAATAGAAACCACATTACAATTCTTATCAAATTCAATCACTCCGTAACGCGCTGGATCCGTTACATAATATCCAAAAATAAATGCGCCCTCTTCTAACGCAGATGCTTCTTTTAATATTTCAGTAAGGTTATGCCCATAAAAAATATTGTCTCCTAAGATCAGGCAGACGTTATCCTGGCCGATAAATTTTTTACCGATAATAAAACTCTCAGCTATCCCTTTGGGTTGCGGCTGGGCGGCATAAGAAATCTTTATTCCTAAATCCCGGCCACTTCCTAATAAATCTTTAAACCTCGGTATATCAGAGGGCGTTGAAATAACCAGAATATCCCTTATCCCGGCTAACATCAGAACCGAAAGAGGATAATAAATCATCGGCTTATCATACACCGGCAACAACTGCTTAGAAACGCCTTTAGTGATAGGATAGAGCCTAGTGGCTTTTCCTCCTGCCAGAATTATACCTTTCATACTTTTCCTTTCTTATGGTATAGGAAAGTATAAAACACTTTCCTCTACCACTCTAAAATCGCAGTGGGAACCCTCCCCGACAGGGGATTAAAGTTATCGCTTCGCGATTTTCTTGTAAGAAAAATAAAGAACCAGGAGCGCAACTAAGGAAACCAATGTTACGGAATTTGCTGTGATTATAATCGCATCCTTTAAATATAGCCCGTATAAAATCCATAAAGAAACACCCAAAGAAAGCTGCAGCAAGGTGACTAAACTCATATCCCTGGCAGATTTAGTTTTTAATATCTTAAAAATCTGCGGGAAAAAGGAAAACATGGTAAGAGTTGCTGCAGTTAATCCGATTATTTTCCAGAGCATCTAAAAGAAAACTCTAAAAAAGCCCATAGTTATGAGATTGCTGCATTGTTTAGGATTTTTTCAGCAATCTCAAAAAACGCCTCTTGCCTACCTTTAAAATCCCTTCGTTACTTATTAGAGTATCTTCTTTATTAATACCTGCTCCGTCCAAAGTGACGGCTCCCTGCTGAATCAGACGGCGCGCTTCATTTTTGGTCTTAACCAGGCCGCTTGTAATAAGAATATCCATAATAGTATTTTTTCCGGAAGATATCTTATAAATAGCGATATCCTGCGGCGCCTCCTTCTGGCTAAAAACGCGCTCAAATTCTAAGCGGCACTGCGAAGCGGCATCTTGAAAATGGTACTCTGCGACAATGGTTTGGGCTAATTTTAGTTTTGCTTCTTTGGGGTGCATCTTTTTTATCGCCGGCAACTCCTCATCGGTCAACAACTCATAGTATTTCATCATAAGTTCATCTGATATAGACATAATCTTTCCGAACATCTCGGATGCCAGTTCATTAATTCCTATATAGTTTGCAAAGGATTTACTCATCTTCTGCACCCCATCAGTTCCTTCTAGAAGTGGCATGGTAATAATTACTTGGGGAACTTGACCGTAATCCTTCTGTATGTCTCTAGCCATTAAAAGATTAAATATCTGATCTGTCCCACCTAATTCAATATCTGCTTCTAATTTCATAGAATCATAACCTTGTAAAACAGGGTACATAAACTCTGAAAGCGAAATATCTTCTTTTTTGGATAATCTCTGCTTAAAATCCTCCCTGGCTAGTATCTGTGAGACAGTAGCATGGGTAGTCAGATTTAATATATCAAGCGCTGACATTTTCTCAAACCATTCGCTATTAAAGACTATTGTGAGCTTATTCACATCAAGTACTTTGGATACCTGCTTTTTATAGGTTGCAGCATTTTGTAAAATTTCCTCTTTGGACAACTGCTTCCTTTTTTCCGATCTGCCAGTGGGATCACCAATCTGCGCGGTAAAATCACCGATCAAAAAAATAACTCTATGGCCTAATTCCTGAAATTGTCGCATTTTTCTTAAAAGAACAGTGTGTCCCAAGTGGATATCTGGTGCAGTAGGATCAAAACCAGCTTTTATATTTAGCGGTCTTTTCGTTCTTATGCTTTCTTGGAGTTTCTTTTTCAGTTCTTCTTCTGAAATTATCTGGACCGCGCCACGCTTGATAATCTCTATTTGTTTGTCTATATCTGTCTTCTGCATACCTCTACCTCGCTTTAACGTCCTTAAATTTTGGAGCTGAGGCCGATTTTGGCTTGTTCCACATCCACCTTTATAACTTTTGCCTTGATTTTATCTCCTACTTTCAAGCTAACAGTTTTTTCTTTGTCTATTTCGTTTGAATAGATCAGGCCTTCTAAATCCTCTTCTATCTTTACAAACACGCCAAAATCGGTAATACTAACCACTTCCACTTCCAAAATAGTATCTATAAGGTATTTAGTAGCAATATCTGGCCAGGGATTAGATTGCAGTTGTTTCAGGCCCAAGGCAATACGCCGATTTTGAGCATCCACAGAGAGCACAACTACATCTAGTTTCTGCCCTTTTTTTAATATATCTTGAGGATGCGCTATCCTTTTGGTCCAGGAGATATCTGAAACATGAACCATGCCTTCTAAATTACTATCTAATTCTACAAATACACCGTAATCAGCAAAACCCCTTACCTTTCCCGCAACCTTTGTGCCAACCGGATATCTTACTTGCGCCTCTAACCAGGGATTCTGTTCCAGCTGCTTAAGGCTTAGCGATATCCGACGAGATTCTTTATCTACACTTAACACTTGCGTCTCAACCATATCTCCGATGGCAAACATCTCATTGGGATGAGTAATTCTTTTTGTCCAGGAGATCTCAGAAATGTGGATTAATCCTTCAATTCCCTTTTCTAGTTCCACAAAAACGCCATAGGCAACGATATTCACAATCTTACCTTTAAGCTTTGATCCGACGCTGTATCTCTTCTCGATATCCTGCCAAGGATCAGGTAGCCTCTGTTTAAGGCCCAAAGAGACCTTGCCTTGCTCTCTATCTAGGCTCAGAATTGCCACTTCAATTTTATCGCCTATAGCCACCACCTCTGAAGGGTGGCTGATTTTTGACCAAGACATATCTGTAATATGTAAAAGCCCATCTACACCACCCAGGTCTACAAATGCGCCAAAATCAGTTATGGCTTTAACTGTGCCAGGATAAATAGCTCCAGCCTTTAAGTCCTGCCAAATCTTATCCTTGCTTAATTCCTTCTCTTTTTGCAATGCCTCCCGGCGGCTCAATATTATACTGTGCCGAAAGTTAATCACTTTGACTATCTTAAACTTATAGACATGCCCCAAAATGTCTCTTTCTGTTATGCCTTTAAAAGCAGATTGCGATAATGGCAGGAATCCCTGCACACCCATCACATCCACCAGAAATCCTCCTTTTACTTTCTTAATTGGCCTGCCTTCTACCAATTCACCTTCTCGGGAATATTTCACAATCCTATCCCAACCCTGTATCCGCAATGCCTTCTCGCGAGAAAGCGCAATAACACCAGCATCGTTTTCAATCGAATCCACGAAGAAATCGAGTTCTTTTCCTATTTCTAGGTCCTGCGGGCTAAATTCTGCAATCGGAATAATCCCTTCGGATTTAAAACCCACATCCACCAGCACCTCTTTTGACTTTATTGAGGCGATCTTTCCTCGCACCACCTCTCCTTCTCGGATGAATTTAATGCTTTGATTATAAAGTTGTTCCAGTTCGGTTTTATTCTCTTCCATTTTTCATCTCTCCTTCAACCATTAACTATTTTTTCTTTTAAATTTCTAACCTTTCCCCGCTAAAAGCGGGATCCCGCCCCTAATTTAATCGCTGGGCGGGAAAACCTTTAAACTTTTAAACCAAAAACACCCCCTTTATAAAAAATTTTTTGATATAGAATATAATTCGGGAATTATTATTTTGAAAAGTATGTTGAATGGGTGTTTGAGATGGGTTCTTAAATAAACTACATGCTAACATGAAAGATGCCTGATATGGTCCAAAATCAACTGAGCAAGAGCCTGATAAGGCATCCTCCTTTCTATATGAATTTGCTTTCCAAAGCAAACAGCGACCTTTGCGGGAACAATAAATTTAGCGCCTTTAGGAAGGACTTTTTCTGTCCCTTTTACAAAAACCGGTATTACCGGAACATTAAGTTTTGCCGCTAAAAAACCTATACCGGCCTCTGCTTTATTAGATAATCTTCCGTCTTGACTGCGCGTTCCTTCGGGAAATAAAAGTAAACCCCCACCCCTCTCGAGGCGAACCATGGCCTCTTTTAAAGCTGAAATATCCGCAGAGTTTCTTTTAACGGGAAAAACTCCCAGCGCAGATAAAAACCAGGAGGATAAACGGCAAGAAAACAAATCGTGCCTGGCCATATAATTTAATCGCCGCGGACAAGCCGAACCTACCACCATAGGATCTAAATAACTAACGTGATTGCTGGCTAAAATAAAACCTCCTCCACAAGGAATATTGTCTCTACCTTTTACCTCAACTCTGCATACCAACTTAAAAAATAAAATGCAAAGAAATCTTGAAAAATCATGGATCATTTTCTAAGGATAAGATTCTTACCCAATAAAAGTAGTTTATTTGCGCGCTGGAGGCTCTTTGCCTCAGCATATATGCGTATCATCGGCTCAGTGCCGGAACCTCTGAACATAAGCCAACTTTCATCCTCGCAAATAAGCTTTATTCCATCAAAATCTTTTATCTGTACAACTTTTTTACCTAATAATTCTCCGGGCAAATCTTCTTTTTTAGGTTCTAAGTGTGCTTTAAGTTGTAGGTCCAAACGCACATAATAATATTTACCGAATTGTTTTTCTGTCTCATTAAGAATCACAAGGATATCTTTATTGCGATAAGCCATCATCTCTAAAAGTAATAAACCTGCTACGGTTCCGTCTCGCTCAGGGATATATCCTTTTACACCCATGCCACCCGCTTCTTCACCACCTGCCACAATATCTTCGGTTTCCATAAGATTAGAAATATATTTAAATCCCACGGGGGTTTCATAGAGCTTAACCTTTAGAAATTTGGCAATATTATCAATCATAGCTGTTCCGCAAATGGTCTTTACAATGCCGCCTTGCCAATGCCTATCCTGAATCAGATGTAAGGCCAGGAGGCCTAATATTTTCTGGGGATGAATAAATATTCCGTTCGGAGCAACTGCCGCAATCCTATCTGCATCGCCGTCAAGGGCAATACCCAAATCAAATTTTCCTTTCTTAACCCTCATCTTTAGCTCTTCTAAATTTTCTTCAATCGGCTCAGGCCGCAAGCCGCCAAAAGAAGGATTAATGGAATTATGCATAAAATCTAATTTTATATTTGTCCCTTTGAGAATCTTGGCAATAAAACTATCTCCCGAACCATACATCGCATCTACTAACACCTTAAATTTTTTATTCTTAATTTTCTTCAGAGCAATAAAAGAACGGATAAATTTTACATAATCAACAGTAAAATCTATTTTCTTTAATTCTTTTGACAAATTACTTTTCTCTTTTACCGGGTTTTTGCCTAAAAGCTTTTCTATGGCATCAGTCACATCTTGGCCGGCGGCTCCGCCAGAAGGCAGCTTAATTTTAAAACCATTATATTCACTAGGATTATGCGAGGCAGTAATCATAACTCCTAAATCCAGTCTCTTTGATTTTACGACAAAGCTTAAGGCCGGTGTAGGAATGGGTTTATCTGAAAGCAGGACCCTAATGCCATTGTTGATTAGAACATGCGCAGCCACTTCGGCAAATTTATCTGACATAAAACGCGTATCAAAGCCCACCGCTATTTTCTTATCTTTTCCCAAATAATCTGCCACTGCCTGCGATACTATTTTTAGATTTTCAAAAGTGTAATTATCACCGATGATACCGCGCCATCCGTCAGTGCCAAATTTAATCTCTAAATTACTGCCTTGCATTTCTGAGCCTTTCTACTGCCGACCTTACATCTTTAGCGCCAAATATATATGAGCCTGATGCCAAAATATTTGCTCCTGCCCGGATTAACTTGGAAGCCACTTTACCATTCACCCCGCCATCCACAGAGATATCACCTTTAAATATCGAACGCAGTTTTCTTATTTTAGGGAGCACCGAAGGAATAAATTCCTGGCCGCTAAAACCCGGATTAACTGACATCACCAGAACAAAATCTACAAAATTAAGTATATTTTTTATTTTCGACAAGGGCGTAGCCGGGTTTAAAGAAACGCCGAATTTTATACCCTTTTTTTTTAGTTTTGCGCTTTGCGCTTTTAGCTTTGCGCTTGATATGGTTTCAATATGCACCGTAATCATATCGCTTCCGGCTGCCACAAAACTATTAATAAATTCCTCGGGATTCTCAATCATAAGATGCACATCAAGCGGCAACTGCGTATGCCGCTTGATATATTTTACTACCACCGGGCCAATAGTAATATTTGGCACAAAATGGCCGTCCATCACATCTATATGCAACATATCTGCACCCGCATCCTCTACCCTTTTTATTTCTTTATCTAAGCAACTAAAATCCGCAGATAATATTGACGGCGCAACTTTTACTCTCATTTATAAAGCCCTTTTTTATTTATGTAATCAAAAATCCCTTCAGGCACAAGATAGCGAAATGACTTATTTTCTTTTATACACTCTCGAATCTCATATGCAGAAACATCCACTGCCCTGATGGGCAGAGTTTTGATATAAGAGGGTATTTTCTCTAAAGCATATCCTGGGCGCGTAGCCACTATAAACTCAACCATCTTAATAATCTCACTTAAATCCTTCCATTCATCTAAATATTTGAGCAGGTCCGAGCCAATAATAAAATACAATTCATCCCCCGGATACCTCTTTTTAAACTCCTTTATGGTATCTATTGTATATGAACGGCCATCCCTTTTTATTTCTATATCTGATGCCAGAAAATTCTTATTCCCTCTAATGGCGATTTTTACCATAGCCAATCTCTCTCTGGCAGGAGCGATATCGGAATTACCTTTGTGGGGTGGTAAATATGTAGGCACAAAAATAACTCTATCCAGGCCCAATTTTTCCCTTGCTTCTTCTGCTAAAATAAGATGGCCTATGTGTACGGGATTAAATGTGCCGCCCAGTATTCCTATTTTCATCTTTGGTTTGCCGGTGTGCCGGTTTGCCAGTTTGCCAGTTAAACTGGCTAACTGGCTAACTGGCTCACTGGCTCACTTATGTTCTTATCTGCCCGTTACCAAAAACCATATATTTATATGTCGTTAATTCCTCTAAGGCCATAGGCCCTCGGGCATGGAGTTTATCCGTCGAGATTCCAATCTCCGCACCCAGGCCAAATTGATAGCCATCAGTAAAACGTGTGGAGGCATTCACATAAACACAGGCAGAATCCACCTGTCTTAAGAATTTTAAGGCATTGTCATAATTTTCCGTAACAATGGTATCGGAATGATGAGAGCCATAATAATTTATATGCCGGATTGCCTCATCTAAATCCTCTGCTACTTTTACAGATAGTATCAAATCTAAATATTCAGTATGGTAATCTTTTTCCGTTGCTCTCTTTATCCCTCTAACAATTTTCTGCGTAACAGTGCAACCACGGATTTCTACACCTGCCTGCTTAAATTTTTTGAGCATTCCCGGCAAGAATCTGGCTGCTACATCTCTATGCACAAGCATACTCTCCATAGCATTGCATACACCCGGACGCTGTACCTTGGCATTAAAACAAATATTTTCTGCCATATTTAAATCTGCGTATTCATCTACATAAACATGACAGATGCCTTTGTAATGTTTAATCACCGGAATGCGCGATGAACTAACTACTTTCTTAATCAAGCTCTCTCCGCCGCGGGGAATCACCAAATCAATATAGTCATTAAATTTCAATAGAATATCCACTGCGCGCCTGTCCGCGGTATTAACAAGGTTTATTATTCCATCGCTAATACCATGCTTTTTGAGCACTTCTTTTAATGTTTGGTATATTGACAAATTAGAGTTTAATGCCTCGCTCCCGCCTCTTAAAATAACGCTATTGCCGGATTTAAAACAAAGGCCAATACAATCAGAGGTAACATTAGGGCGTGATTCATAGATAATAACAATTGCGCCAATGGGTACGCGCACTTTATGTATCCAAAGGCCATTGGGTATTCGCCAGGCCTTAATCACTTCTCCTACTGGATCGCTAAGCTTGGCAATTTCTAATAATGAATCTGACATATCTTTTATGCGTTTTTCATTAAGAGTAAGCCTATCAATAAGGGCACTGGATAACCTTTGAGCTTTAGCTTTTGAAATATCTTTCTTATTTGCTTTTAAGATAAGGCCTTTCTTTTTATTTAAAGCCAAAGCCATCTCTTTAAGAATTCCATTCTTTGTGTGGGAAGGCACATTCAGCATCTGCCGTGATGCCTCTTGGGCTTTTTGTGCTATACTACTAAGTTCCTGTTTTAGGCCCATCCTTCTCCTTTAACCTCATCCCACCCCTGCCTGCCGGCAGGCAGGTACGCGGTGCGATTGGTTCATGGTTCATAAAATAACTATATTATCCCGGTGAATCACTTCTTTATCGCTTCGCCTGCCTTTGACCTTTTCCAAATCTCTACTTGAAATCCTGACCTTACCCTTGGCAAATTCTAAGTTAGATTTATCTCTTATACTCACGATATCTCCGGCATCAAAATTACCTTCATAAGCACTTATTCCCACAGAAAGTAAACTCTTTTTATTGATGAGTGCTGATTTTGCGCCATCATCAACCATAATTTTTCCTTTGGGCTTAGTACCAAAAGCAATCCAACGCTCTTTTGCTACCAGATGACCCTTTTTAGGCAAGAATATTGTCCCCTGTTGGATAGGTTCTCCTTTCTTTCTGCCATCAGCAATCACGCAAGGGATACCTGAGTCTACAGCTATCTTTGCTGCTTCGATTTTAGTAATCATTCCGCCCACGCAGGTCTTTTTATCCGTAGGGCAGGCAAGGGCTTTTATCTGGGGCGTAATCTCATCTACTACCTTAATCACATTTTTATTTTTATCTAGAAGCCCTGCTACATCAGAAAGAATAATCAAAAGGTCCGCAGAAATTAAATTAGAAACCAATGCAGAAAGACGGTCGTTATCTCCAAACTTAATCTCATCTGTTGAGATAGTATCGTTTTCGTTGATAATCGGCACACTTTTAAATTTTAAAAGTGTAAGCAAGGTATTTTTGGCATTCAGGTAGCGCCTGCGGTCATCAAAATCCTCCCAGGTTAAAAGGAGTTGCGCGCAATTTAAATCTCTTTCTTTAAAAAATCGGCGATAAACATTCATCAACTCATGCTGGCCAACAGCTGCTGCTGCTTGTAAGAGCCCAAGCTCTTTGGGTCGGGCCTGTAATCTTAATATAGACATACCCATGGCAATTGCGCCTGAGGAAACAATAATAATTTCCTTTCCTTCTTTAACTAAATCAGAGACCTGGGCTGTAATCTCACTGACAAAACCAGAATCTAATTTAGCCTTCTGGGAATACAATAAACTTGCGCCTATCTTTATAACGATTCTCTTATAGTCTTTGAGCCACTGCTTCAATTAATTCCTCCAGTCCCTCTTTTTTTAAGGCAGAAATAGGATATGCTTTTTTCTTGATAACTTTTTTAAATCTTGCCAAATTATCTCCCGCAGCCTCTAAATCCATTTTATTTGCAGCAATAATCTGTGGTTTCTTTGCAACCTCTTTACTATAATTTTTTAATTCTCTATTTATAGTCTTATAATCTTCTATAGGGTCTCTTCCTTCAAAGCCGGACATATCAATAAGATGAATTAAAATTTTTGTGCGTTCAATGTGCCTTAAGAATTTATCGCCCAGCCCTTTACCTTCGGATGAACCTTTGATAAGCCCGGGTATATCTGCGACTACAAAATTTTTATCTTCAAAATTAACCGCTCCTAAAACCGGTGATTTTGTAGTAAAAGGATAAGCAGCAATTTTAGGATGCGCATTAGAAATACTGGAGATTAATGTAGATTTACCTACATTCGGAAAACCTATTACTCCTATCTGGGCAATAAGTTTTAAATCTAAGAGTAGCTCTTTTTCTTCACCGGGCTCTCCAAGTGCCGGCTCTTTATGGTGCCGATTGCCTAAACCTCCTTTTCCGCCGCGCGCGACAATAACTTCTTCTTTATCCTTGCTTAAATCGCGCAAGATGCAATCTGTCTTTAAATCCTTAATAATTGTGCCAGGCGGAACTCGAATTATAATATCCGGCGCGCCCTTTCCCTTTTTGTTTTTACTTGAGCCATGGCCTCCATGCTGCCCAAAGAAATGCCTTCTGTATTTAAAATCTAATAAGGTACAGAGATTTCTCTCTGCCCTAATAATTATATCTGTTCCTTTGCCCCCATCGCCTCCATCAGGGATTCCCCGACGGTTATATTTATCGCGATAAATACTCCCGCAGCCCCTGCCCCCATCTCCTGCTTTGACAAAAATCTTAGCCTGATCAATGAACATTACAGTTTAGCAGACTAACTAAAAACAATTTCTTTGATTTTTAACCTCGTTAACTGTTGCCGATGGCCTTTTTTCCAATGGGATGCCTTACGGCGCCTATATTTAAAAGAAACTACCTTTCGGGCTTTTATATTACCCAAAACCTCTGCGCGCACTTTGGCTTCTTTTAAATAGGGCTGGCCAATTTCGAATTTTTTGTCTCCTGAGACCAAAAGCACCTTATCTAAGGTAATTTCTTTTCCTTCTTTGGCATCCTGCTTTTCAACCTCAATAATATCATCTTTTTTTACCTGATACTGTTTTGCCCCAACTTCAATTATTGCATACATTTTCATCTCTCCCTGCCTGCCGGCAGGCAGGCTTTTGCAAGAATTTATCCAGATTTTAGAAGCGTTATTATATACTATTTAAAAGCTTAGGTCAAGGGAAATTAGGTGAAGAATGTGGAGTTCATAGACAGGGGGTAACACTTTTGTTTTTTAGCGGGTGGCTTGGGTGTTTTTGAGCCGCGTGATGCGGCTAGAAAATACCCAAGACAGGACCCGCTAAACTGTCACCGATGTCTATATATAATACAAAAATAAATTTAATAGATCTTGATTTCCTCTATATGCAGGGCGGGATTAGAGATGAGGTTAATCTTTGTCCTAAACTGGCGTTCTAAGACCTTAAGACCTTGCCCATCTTTTAAAATCTCTTCCTGTATGGCGGGTGACAAAACAAGACTTACCTGTCTTAAATGTTTATCTTTTAAAAACCTCTTTAATTCCTTAAGCGCATAAACAGCCATTGTAAGAGCTGATTTGACTTTTCCTCTTCCTTGGCAATAAGGACAGGGTTTATACGAAAGCATCTGCACAGTCTTATGTATGCGCTCCCTGGTCATTTCTATTAATCCAAATTTAGAAATCCCTAAAATATCGTATTTTGCCCTATCGTTACTTAAGGCCTTGTTTAACACATTGAGTACTTCTCGCCTATGCGCCTCTTTTTCCATATCTATGAAATCTATGACAATTATGCCTCCTAAATCACGCAAAACCAATTGCCGGGCAGCCTCAGCTGCGGCTTCACAGTTTACTTTAAAAGCTGTCTCCTCCTGGCCTATATTCTTTTTCTTAAAGCCGCCGCTATTTACATCAACCACGACTAAGCCCTCAGTGGGCTCAATTATAATATAGGCCTTGGATTTTAAATAAACCTTGCTTTCAAATATTTTATTTATCTGCCTTTCAATATCTTTATCCAGAAACAAATCGCCGCCCTTAAACAGTTCTACTTTATTTCTAAGGTAGTTCAAGAATGTTTTCATAAAACGCTGGATTCGATAGTATTCAGTTTTAGAATCCACAATCAGTTTGGAAACATCATCGGTAAAAGAATCCCTGATCGCCCTTAAAGTCAGGTCGTATTCTTCATAGATAAGGCTAGGCGCTTTACTTCGTTGGATTAGTTTTCCAAGCCTCTCCCATAATTTCAGGAGAAAGCGGGCATCTCTAAGCAGCTCTGTCTTTGACTTACCTTGCGCAGCAGTGCGCACAATAAAACCTACATCAGAGGGTAAATTAAGCTCGCCAAATATAAGCCTAAGCCGCCTTCTCTCCTCTTCATCCTCTATTCTACGCGATACTCCTAATTGATTATCCTGCGGCATAAGCACAAGATACCTGCCGGCAAGGCCTATATGCGCAGAAAGACGCGGGCCTTTTGTGCCAAACGATTCTTTAACCACCTGCACCAGAACCTCTTGGTCCTTTTTTATCTCACAAGGAGCAATTTGCGCCGGATTCTCCAAGGACTCAAAAGCAGATTCTATTTCAGATAAATAAAGAAATCCTTTTTTGACAAGGCCAATATCTACAAAGGCTGCTCCAAGGGAAGGGAGCACTGCTTCGATTTTACCTTTGTATATATTGCCGACGATGGTCTTATCCTGCGGCCGCTCCATATAAAATTCTTCTAAGCGGCCATCTTGCACAATAGCCACACGCTTTTCCTGCGGTTCTACATTAATTAAAATTTCCTTGGGCATCTTTTATTATTATCCCTTCAGGCAACTGTTTTTGTAGCCTATCTTTAAAATCTTCTGGAACGACGGGTTCTTTCATAACCACTGAGGCCTCTTCATCTTCGCTTTCCAGGCCCAATTTTAATGCCCGCTTAATGCTAAACTTAGGATGAGGGCTAAAACCCTCGGTCATCTTAAGCGGTAAATCTGCCCGGCGCATTGCGCGCATAAATAAACGCATCAGGTCTAAATGAGAAATGTACCTCATCGCCCCTTTTTTACTAAATTTAAAACTTATTCTGAACATACTCAAACGCGGATTGCCGCATGACCTTTTCTAGAGATACAAGAAAATCGCTTTCAGCGATAACTCTAATGAGCGATTTTCAGTGGTTAGGAAAGTGTTTTATACTTTCCTATACCATAAAAATATCCGGGCGAATCCGCGTTATTTTTTCTTAATAATGGGCTTACCTTCTTTTAATTCTTGCTCTAATCTAATTATTTCTTTCTTAATCGCCTCATCCTTACCTAATTCTTTTTCTAATCTTGCGATCTCCTCCGGAGTAAATTCTCCCTCCTTTAAAACTCTGGCAGTAATAAATATCAAAAGGTCCACCTTAAGGGTGTCTATGGTTTCTCGCTCAAATAATTTTTTGCCTATCCAAGGAATTCTTCTCAAAAAAGGTATACCGATTATCTGTTCACTTTTGACGTCCTTCAGTAAACCACCGAGTACAATTGTTTCTCCATTCCTCATAAAAACTTGTGTCTGGGCCTCGCGCACATCAATAATAGGATAATTGACAGTAGTTTGAATTGCAGTTGCGCCTGTGCCTGCCACATTTGTAGCGGGAACACTGGAACTGGAAGAGGTTATGGTGGGATGAACAATCATATTTATATAACCCTCTTCACTAATTTGCGGCACTACATTCAGTCTGATACCAATCTCCTGATAATAATCCAAAGTCTGGGTCTGCGTAGGACCTGTGTCCGCAGTGCCGGCAGTTACCGTAGAACTTAAGATTGGCGTGTGATAACCTACTAATATAGAGGCCTCTTGATTATCCAAAGTCAATATTCTGGGCGCAGATAAAATATTAGTATGCACATCCTCCTCTAAGGCATGCAGTATTATTTCAAACTGTGTTCCGGTTAATTTTTTATATAATAACTCAAGACCTGCAGCATAAGGGTATGTCCCGGGAAATGTGGTAGTCCCTTCTTTTGGGCCAAAAATACTGGGAGAAAGTGCAGAGACCAGGTTTCTACCTGCAACGCTGCTTTTACCCTTACCATCTAAAATGTCTGTAGGGGCAGTGGTGTATGTGGTTGCGCCGGCTGAGCCCGTCCCCCAATCAATGCCAATATCTTTTAATTTATCCCTGTTTACCTCCATAATCCTGGCTTCAATTAATACCTGCTGAGGTTTTTTATCAATCTGTGGCAGGATAACATTACGAATCCTGTCTAAAGAACCAGCAGTATCAGTGATAATCAATGTCTTAGATTTAATCGCGGGTTCAAATTCAGCTTTCTTAGAGACCAGGTCTCCGGTCGCAGTTCTTTCAATGGAAATAGTTTCAGATTTTGCTTTTTCTTCCGCTTCTCTCTCCAGGCCCCCTGCGCCTTTTGTTTCTTTACCTATCTGAAAAGTCCCGAATTTCCATCCTTTTTGCCCCCGGGTGTATAATACCGAAATTTTACCGCGCGGGGAGAGCAAGGGTATCAAGACTTTCTCAGCATCAACTGCGTCTAAAAATTTAAGCGTCACAATTTCTGTATATAACGGCTCCTCTGCTTGTATCTTAGAGATATTTTCCATCTTGGTCACTAAAATAATATTCCCCTGCCTTTGATAGCCAAAACCATAGGTCTTAAGCAATACATCCAGCGCTATCTCCCAAGGCACATCCACCATACGTATAGTCACATTCCCTATGACGTCAGGGGTACTGACAATATTTACTCCAGATTTATATGAGATTATTTTTAAGACATTCTGGATGTCTGCCTCTTTAAAATCTAAAGTAACAGTAGCCGGGGTGGTAGAAACGGCCACCTTTACATCCTCTTCAGCAAATAAATGAAGATAAGAGATAAATAATAAAATACACAACGCTACACAACCCTCAAAAATTCTTAATTTTTTCACTCTTTTTTCTCCTCCTTATTTATCTCTACCTCAAAGGCCTGCCCCTCTTTGATAAAAATTACCTTGTTTTCTTCTATCTTTAAAACCTGATAATCTGCCACCATATCGCCTATCCCAACCACTGCGCCATTAACAATAGCAAAAGAGCGGCCCTGTTTATCATAAATTATCCCCTCAATTAATAAACCTCCCTGCGACTCTCCCTTATCAAGCTTAAGCAACCTGCCGTCAGAAGTAACTAGTGGAATAAAAGGATTGCGTTTACCTTTGGCATCATAGATAAATCCCTCTTCAGCAAATAAAATTGAATATAAACATAAAAAAAATAACAGAAAAATTGTGAGCCTGTTAGCCAGTAAGTGAGTTAGCGGGTTAACCAGTGAGCGGGTTAACGGGTTAAAGAATTTAACTGGCGAACTGGTAAATAGGCTAACCGGCACACCAGGACTAGCAAACAAAAATTTATTTTCTGACATATGTCCTTAACACCAAATTCACCTTCTGCTTAAGGTAATCTGTAGCCTGTGTTGTTATTTTCATACTTTGCACTGCCATAAAAGTCTGCGCATTCTCCAGTTCATTTATAAACTTACCCAGGCTGTGATAATCGCAAGATAAATCTAAAGTAATTAAAAGTAGCTGGGCTTTTACTGCCGCAGCGGTCTTTTCCTGCTTAGGACTTTGTGATTCTTCTGCATGCCTTAACTGTATAATCTGAATATTGTTTTTATTTGCGATATCAGAAATATTTCGCAATAAAGAAACTTTCTCCTCCTCTGAAATAATTTTTTTGGCTAGAGAAAGCGTATCTAATTTGACCTGCTTATTTTTTAATTCCTGCACCTGAGCTAATTCTTTGGTTAATGTATCCAGGCTTGTTTTAAGTTTTATTATCTGCGGTTCCTTTTGCCTTATGGCTTTAAGCTGCCCATTTATTAAAAATGAATAAAATAAATAAAATACTGCCAAAGAAACTAAGAAGACTAAAATCATCTTCTTCTTATCTTGCGGTGCAAGCTTACTTAATAAATTTTTCATTTAACGTTTATTGTGCTGTCTAAAACAAAATCTACTATATCATAGCCCCCGATGGTTTTCCACTGTGTTGAGCTAAGTTCCAAATTCTTAAAATCTCCAGAAAAACTAGCGTCTTTCTTTAACCTGTCAATAAATTCTGTAATCAAGCCCATCCCTTCTTTCTGC
>Ga0315282_10008204_pt1 | contig 16939 bp, 15 predicted proteins | sample YL17G07_20_MG_FD_203693 | JGI IMG/M metagenome (GOLD analysis project Ga0315282, IMG submission 203693) | Sediment microbial communities from Yellowstone Lake, YNP, Wyoming, USA - YL17G07_20 | ecosystem: Environmental > Aquatic > Freshwater > Lake > Sediment | place: USA: Wyoming | collected...
AGGTCGGTGGGATCGCCCTCAAAAGTTACCTTAATATAAAGATCGTGCGAGGGAGGCACTTGGGTGATGTCAGACACACCAGGATTATTCGCGTCAATTGGGTCTTTAGAAAAGAGAATATTAACGACATTGCCGTTGTTCGTAATTTCGTTGCCCAAAGAGTCGCTGGGAATATTGGACTGCCCCGCCGGATCGGAGGTACTGTAGTAACGCTCGGAGGTTGTATAGGCGTCGTTTTTGTTAAAGCGTAAAACGTCCCGACAGTAGGCCAAAATATTCCAAATATTTCCCCTTCTGTCATGACCCAAGGCACGTGAGGTGCAGGTATCAGCAATCGTCTGGCTTGAATCCCGGCAGGTAAACCCGTCGAGCGAGGCGTTCACCCCGTTATTACCAGTCACATCAGAATAGCAAATTTTTTTGCTGTAGCCAAGATCGGAAGGCATCATAAAACTTAAGGCCAAGGTCTCTTTTCCACTGCCCACGCCGTTTAAAAGCGAGATACCCGTATTTGAGACAAACTGGTCCCCAAAACCAAAGGGGAAATTCAATCCCATTCCCGCTAAGTCGAAATACTGGATGGTCTTATTGACGGCATTAACGCGTGAAACCCAGCCTCTTTTGCCGGAGCCCCAGACATTTTTATACCGATCGGTTGTTACGGAATAAGACCCTTTCGGCCAGTCTTCAGGAGGAGGATTAGAGCTAGGATCAGCAGCGCCCGTTGCACCAGTGATTGTGTCCAGATACCAAAGTTGTCCCGCCCACTCGGGGTCATCATAGTAAATCCGGTGATCGCTCGTGGAATAGCTGACGAAAACTCCTCTGAAGGGGGTTTGGATAACATAAGTGGCCTGCGGCGGGACAGCCACGCCATTGTTATAGTGGTTAACGCCATCCTGCACTTCCAGAGTAGCTGGATAAGTATTCAAATCATCAAAATCCGACTGCTTAAATTTCTGCATCAGATTGCCCGTTGCACCATGATAACCAACCCAGATATAATCAACTCCTTCCGAATTAGCCGAGGCAGGTTCAACTGTCACTATCTCCGGAAAACGATTCAACTCGTCGTTAGCAATTTTGCGGGTAATGACTTTATTCTCGTGCGGAATAATATGGGAAATGGAATACCGAAGACTCGGGCCGGTCGGCTCGTAAACCGAACGATTGCCAACCCAGACATCATTGGCGGTGCCGACAGTCAGTCGAGAAGGATCATCGCCGGCTGGCCATTCTTTGACAATTGCTCCGTTGCTGACTCGAACCTGCGAGACTTTATCTATATTAAAGATACTGATCCAGGCGAATTCTCCGGGTTGCATAACGCCATTATCAATTTCAGCCGAGCTGTCAGTCCATTTTGCCTCAAGTCCCGGCTGAAAATGATAGGTCGCCTCCCCCACCCCGCTAGCGCCGGAGTCAAGTTTAAGCCCCTTATTGTTACCAACATTAGTCACATTGCTCCTGCTCCAAGGAGCAAAATCACCGTCCGACTGCCACTTTTCGGCGAAGTCCTTCGTCGCCGCCCGGCTAGACGGCAAAAAAAGCGTGCCCACTAGCAACAGAGCTAAAACGGCCGCCAGGCGACGGTGAATAACTTTTTTAATCGTTGACTTTATATTCATAGTCAAAATAAGTTACACCCTTTTTTAAAAGTGCCAGGGTAAAAGTAATAGTTTTGCTGCCGGCATCCCAAGTATAATCTGTTCCTTCTGCTAAATCCTTAGTCCCACTGTCTCCGCTCATTTTACAATTGCTCGGATTCCCGTCGACCCCCTCCAGCCGGTCGGCCACCTTGACGTTCATCCGCCCTTCTTTAAACGGCTCACCGACCGCCAAGCGCACGTAAACCGTCTCACCCTTCTCAAAAGTGGCAAATTTATTCACATTATTGCTGCGGTCTGTGCTCGTCCGGTAGGTCGAGCGGAAAATTTCCGGCTCTAAAAACTCGAAGCTTTTTTCATAATCAACCTGCAGCCAGCGCAGAATCGGCGGGTCAGCAGGGTCACCAGTAAAAGTTACCTTAATATAAAGATCATGCGAAATTGGCAGTTGTGTGACGTCGGTTACCCCGGGATTAGTAGCATCAATTGGATTGGTGGAAAAAACGATATCAATCAGGTCACTAGAGTTGCCAATCTCGTTACCTAACGCATCAGCAAAAGTATAGGTCTGGCCCGCTGGGTTAGAAGTGCTTAGATAAAGTTCAGAGGTGGAAAAATCGTTGGCCGGTCCACTTCCCTTGTTAAAGCGTAAGATATCTCGGCAAGGATATAGCAAGTCGGTAGGGGCTAGAATACTCCAGACATTATTGTTTCGGTCGTGGCCCAAAACGCGAGCGCCGCAGTTGCCATTGATAGTGTGACTAGAGTCTCGGCAAGTGAAGCCATCAAGTGAGGCAACAACACCGCCATTGTTAGATATTGTTGTATAGCAGACCTTCCTACTATAATCAACATTTTGGGTATTCAAAAAATTCAAGACTAGAACATCCTGGCCGTTTACACTGTCTCGGATGACTGAGGCACCCGAGTTAGTCACAGTGTTTCCCCCATAGCCCCAGGGGTCAGGGAAATTGAGTCCTAATGTCGATAGGTCAAAATATTGAATACTCCGATCGACAGCATTGATGCGCGAGACGACGCCCCTTTTTCCAGAGCCCCAAACATTCTTATGATAATCTGTGGTAAGTCCACCGGCATCCGAGACCGCATCGACCAGTCCATGAGCACCTGAACCAATATCCAAGTACCAAATTCTTCCTTGGGTCGCTCTCTCAACATAATATATCTTACTGTCATTGACCGAGTAGCTGACGCCCGTTCCTGTCCAAGGCTCTTGAATAGCATAGGTAGCGACTGGTGGTATCGCTACTCCATTATTATAGTGATCGACACCGTTAACAACTTCCAATGTGGCAGGGTACGTAACCAAATCATCAAAATCTGATTGCTTAAACTTCTGCAGCAGATTTCCTGTGTCACCGAAATAACCTATCCAGACATAGTCGACACCCTCTGGGTTAGCCGAGGAAGGCTCAACTACTGTTATCTCGGTGTAGCGGGCCAAACTATCATTAGCAATCTTTCGGGTAATAACCTTATTTTCAGCCGGGATAACGTGGGAAAAAGAATACTTCAAGCCCGGACCAGACGGATCATAAAGCGAACGATTGCCAATCCATGCATCGCCGGCGACGCCGACAGCAGTACGTGAAGCATCATTTCCGACTGGCCACTCTTTGATAATCTCCCCCTTCGAAGCACGGATCTCTGAAACACTGGCAAGATTACTTATAGCTGCCCAGACAGCTTCTCCAGGTTGTAAGACAGCATTATCGGTCTTGCTGGAAGAACCGGTCCATTTTGCCTCGATACCCGGCTGGAAATGATAAGTCGCTGTGCCTACCCCACTAGGGTTTGAACCAAGCTTCAGCCCCTGATCTCCACCGATATTGACAACGTTGCTTTTGGCCCAGGTCGAAAAATCAGCGTCAGTCTGCCACTTTTTGCTATATTGAGTTCCGATCGAAGAAGCCGACAATGCTCCTAATAACACCAAAACAAGACTCGCGCAAGCGAGGCGGGCAACTAACCTAAACAGCCCCCCGGATTTGCTAGCTCTTTCTATACCCCTCCTTCTGCATCCCTCACAATAATCGTACTACATTCCCTCACCTTGTAAATACCGCAACCACTGCTCCCAGTTCGGCCGATTGCTGTCGGTTAATTCTGGAACGTTTTGCTCTTTTTTCTGGGAAGTCTCCGCCAGCTCAACCTTTACCACTTTCTCCCCCGGCATTTTCATGCCCAGCTTCTTGCGTGCTTCTAGCTCCTGAAAGGAATCTGTTTGGTAATAGGCTATCAAAGTTTCCAGCTCTCTTTTTCCCTCCTCAAGACGGGCCAAATCTTGTTTGAGAGCATTAATCTTTTGGCTAGTCTGATAATTAAAATAAACCGCCTGGTAAAGAAGGAACAAAACGTAGCCGATTGCCAAAAGAATAATCGGCGAGAGAAACCGCCACGGATTCCGTTTCGGCCTGGAACCCCCATCTTTTCCAATTAGTACATTGTCAGTCACACCAAGATTATAGCAGGTCTTTGGCTCACCACCTCGTCTTCGGTCTTTCTGGAGGTTTTTCCTCCACGTCCGGCTCCTCTTCGGCTTCCCGCAGTTTTCTCAACTGCTCGGCTTTAACCTGACGGGCTTTCCGCCCTTGAGCCGCGTGCCGCGAGATCGCCACCGAGGAAAATGAGACTATCCATTCATACCCATAGTAGCCCGCCGTAGCCAAAGTGCTAATCACGACAATTATTGCCAGGAAAACAATCCACATGCTCCAGTTAACACCGCCAGTTTGCTCAGCCTGGGTCGAATCCGTCTGCGACCCATTGGCTAAGCTGAGATCGCTTAGGTTTGCCGGACAAGTTGTTCCTTCGCACTCCGAAGCAGTCGTGTCCGAAGTCGAGGGACTCCCATACACTGCCAAAACCGCCTCAGGTTTTTTGGACTCCGCCACAGGCGCTAGCAGCTCAAATTCTGCAATTTTGAGCCTCGTTTTGTTGCCGGCAGCATCAGCTACGGTCAAGTAACTCTCGTGAGTCCCTAAAGTCAGATTGCTCGAGTCAAATCCGATCCGCCAATTTCCATCTTCCCCTACTGTCGTCTGCGCTGAATGTACATCCGAATAAACCTCAAGGAGAACTTGCGCACCCGGCTCACCGCGGCCAGCGAAAACAATTTCTTCACCTTGAATCACCTGGCCACCGTCAGGGGAGATGGTTATTACTAGCTCTGGAGCGGTTGTGTCCAGTGAAAAATTTACAATCCCGATCGTGATGTTACCGGCTGCATCCCAGGCCTTGAGCGCAAACTCATGACGCCCCTCTGATTCCACTGACATATAGTTCTCAGGTGCTACATCTGTCGCGATCCCGTCGAGAAGGACCTTCTGACCGACCGCTCCACCGATTTGATAATCGACCAGGATATTGCGGCTGTTATAGAATTTGTCCTGTTCGGGCGAGTTAATAGTCACAGTCGGAGCCAGAGCATCAATAGAAAAACCAACTGCAAGCTGGAGGGACTGGGCAGCGTAACGATTGCCCGCTTGATCTTCAACTACTACTCCGGAAAGAGCCAGCTGGCCGCTGGACGCCGGATCACCAGGAAGAATTATGTCGCTAGCCGAATAATTCCCATCACCAGTTGGAAGAAAGGTCAGATGCCTTCCGTTAAAGAGTGCCTGGGTTTCCGACACCTGCTCACCGGCTTGATCGGGAACAAAGGTAAAGTTCAAACTGTCGCCAATACCATAAAGCCCCTCTTGGACTTCGACCGGATCAATCCTTGGTTTGCGCTGAGCCGAAACCTCGAAGGTCCCGCTTGGGTCTTCGAAGTCAGCCACAAACTCCCAACTCCAGAGTGCCTCCATATAGGTAGGATGTTCGGCATCCTTTATCTTCAGCGAAACTATATGAGAGTTAGCCGTACCAGAGACGTAAGAAAGCTCATCTTTAAGTTGATCTAGAGAGTTCGTTCCGCTCGAGAGTTCAACTAATTCAGTGTCAAAGCTTGTTTGCTCATCAAGCAGGGTTTGGTCGTCAAGAAAAAGACCAATGGCTGTTGGCGAAAAACTCTCGGATAAAGCTGCCCTTACAAGGAAGCCGATGTTTCCAGCATTCAAGAAATGTGCCGAGACCAAATTCTCCGCTGGCACAGGAATAAACTCGGCACTAAGATCCGGGCTTTCCGCAGCGGCCGTCTTTGGCTTGAGAACAAAGTTTAAGATGTTTCCGGCCAGAACTAACGCCAGGACAAGAGAGGTAACCTTTCTCAAGATACGCATTTTTTCCTTTTTCTCCTTTCCGCCCCCCACACAAAATCATCTTTCTGACACAAAAAGCCCCGCGTTTCCGACGAGGCCATAGCACGTTGCCATAGCTGATTAAACCTGTTCCATTGCAATGTAGCATGACAAAAGAAGCTGTCAACCCCCCAGAAAAGCCGTCAGCACTCAGCCTTCAGCCGTCAGTAGTTAGGATGCAAACCATGGCTAAAAGCCGTCTAACGAACGTGACTTTGCCAAATGTCAAATTAGATTGACGATCGTAGTTTTAGTAATTTAGCCAGGATAAGTGGTCGGTTTTATGTCTTGACCTGACGAGGATTGGAGTAGAGTACTTTAAAGTCATACCACGATCGTGACCTTTGCGGCTGCAATATAACATCTTATATACACTTCGTTGTGATCAACCTAGATGGCTCTTAATATTCCGTCAAAAATCTGCTAAAATACTGACTGTATAGATAGCCACGGTATGTTAACCGGCCCGTAGCTCAGCGGTAGAGCAGCACTCTTATAAGGTGTTGGTCGCAGGTTCGAATCCTGCCGGGCCGACCAATGAAGTGGCCATGACAATGGCCATTTTTCATTGGTGCAGGATTCGAAAGCCGGAACGCGACGGCGGGAGGCGGGGTCGCGGCGTTTCGGGGGCGGAACCCGAAACTAAATTGATAGAAAATTATCCGTGACCGAATCCTGCCGGGCCGACCACCCTACGCTCCTTCGGAGCTTCGGGATGGCAAGCTAACGAAATGATCACTTCTGTGGTCATTTTTCAGCAGGTTGTTTTTAGCAAAAAATCCGAGATAATATAAATTAGTCAAGAAAATAACCCAACTAAGTTGGAAAGTAATGGGTGTTGAGCAAGAAAAGCTAGTTACTCCAAGAAGATTCAAACATCTTAAATATTTTCTCGCCGTCTTGGCACTGGCGCTGCTTTTAGTGTCTCTTTCCTACGGCTCGATCACCTACGCCTCCTTCAACAAGTCTTTACCTCGGCTAAAGATGGGAAACCAAGACGTAGGGAAAAAAACTTCGGATCAACTTTTCAGTCAAGTTTATGCCCTCAAAGGGGGCCAAGAGGACAACAAGGTAACGATTACAGCTGGGGACCAGAGCGTGACCAAAACCTACAGTGAGATCGGACTGAAGATAGATCAGGATGCCACTGCTCAAAAGATCCTCGACTACGGAAAATACCGAGGTCAGTTCCCCTCTTTTAGCTATCTTATCCAAACAGTCCAGGGTACACTAAATGTTGCCCCAGCTATCACTTGGGAAGGCAATCCCGAGGACAATTTAAACAAGCTTTTACCAGCTACTAAGAGTCTACCTGAAAATCCCAAAATCAAGTTCGAGAACGGGGCCGTCAGTTTCGAAAAGGAAAAAGAAGGCTGGGAGATTAACCTCCCGGAGCTCAAGGATCAGATTGAAAAGAGCTTCTTGTCTCAAGAGAATTCTGCCCAAATCAGCGCCAGCAAAAAGCCCGTCAAGAGCAACCTCGCAACCGCTGACTTAGAGCCATACAAAGATCAGGTAGCAAGTTTCCTCAACCTTGCCCCGTCCCTCTCCTATGAGTGGAAAAAGTTTAAGCCGGATACCGAGGAGCTAATTGGCTGGATTGATTCAGAGGCAACGGTTCGTGAAAAAAAATTGTCTTTCAGCGACCAAGCGATCAAAAATTACCTCGAAGGAACAATTGCCCCAAAGGTCAATGCACGCAAAACTCCACGGAAAATTTCAAGTTACGACGGGTCAGTCATATCTGAAGGGCGAGCTGGGCTTGAAGTCAAGGTCGACCCGACTCTTGCGGCCATTAAAAAGGCTTTGAGCGAAAGTCAAGACAAAATCGAACTCGTTGTAGATATGTCGGATATCGAGGAAGAAACCGTCGATCCCGGTTTCACGCCCGGTAAATACGCCGGTAAATACATCGAGATCAACCTTTCCGAGCAGAAACTCTATCAATTTGAGGGCTCAACTATGGTTGGGGCGCACTCCGTTTCAACCGGCAAGTGGTCAATGCCAACGCCAATTGGAGAGTTTGCCATCAACTCAAAAACCGAACGGGCCTATTCACAACGTTACGAACTTTATATGCCCTGGTGGATGTCATTTATCGGTTCCGATTACGGCATCCACGAGCTACCAGAATGGCCGGGAGGAGCTAAAGAAGGAGAAAGTCACCTTGGTACGCCGGTCTCACACGGCTGCGTACGGCTGGGAGTCGGTGATGCCGAAGCGGTCTATAACTGGGCAGAGATCGGAACACCAGTTTACGTGCACCGCTAGAACAAAGAGTACCTATTTCTTTTTCGCTGTCACTTGTTTAGTGGCAAGCTTAACCGGAATTTTCTTCGGTTGACGTGGTTTGACCTTGGGGATATAGATTTCGAGAAGACCGTTTTTGACCTCAGCTTGAGCTTTACCGGCTTCGACATAGTTGGGCAGTGCAATCACCCGCGAGAACGAACCGTAGGAACTTTCGAGGTGGTAATAATCTTCTTTTTTCGTCTCCTCAGAATGTTTGCGCTCCCCGCGAATAATCAGCTTATCGTCTTCAATCTCGAGGGAAACATCCTCTTCTTTAACCCCTGGAATATCTACCTCGATGACCATGTGTTTTGGCGTCTCTCTAATTCCAACTGTGGGATGGAAAAATCCTGTCTGTTTCGAGGAGGGTTCCTCTGAGAAACGGTCCAGGGCCTCGCGCATGCTCATCATCTCGCGCCAAGGTGACCACGGGAGAAGATCTCTAGACATTTCGCCTCCTTTCTGTCGGTTTTTTTTTTCTAAATTGTCCGGGCCGCGAAAAATAAATTCGACTGGCAGCTCAAAAAAATGGGCGATGCGCAAAGCCAAAGCTACCGAGGGCGTGCATTTACCGGTCTCCAGCGAAATAATCGACTGGCGGGAGATTCCTAGCTCTTCTGCCAACCTTCCTTGAGTATAAGCTGCCTTTTCGCGGTACTTCTTTAAATAAGTAGCTAACTCGATGCTAGTCAAATGAAGTCCTCTCTTTTAGCAGTTCCGACTTACTTTTAGAATTAGACACTTCAATTGTAAAGTACGCTTTACATTATGTCAAGACCCTAGCCAAAAAAGGATAAGGAATACGTCTGCGAGTGCAAAAGCTATTTTTTCTCTCGCTTGCGCTCAAGCTTATTTAAAGGATGGGCAATTTCGATTGGGACAATACGACGTAAAACTCGCGGTGGAGAGCAAATCAGATCAGCCACGATTGCCGCTACGTCCTCGGGCTGGAGAACTTTCTCCCGTTCGGCCTCTGTCAGCCGGAGCGCTCGATGTAAAAGAGGCGTGTCAACCGAAGAAGGGCAAACAGCCGTTATCCTAACACCAGTGTCTTTTAGCTCCTCAAATAAAGCTTCACTCAAGCCAACGACGCCAAATTTGCTGGCGCAATAGGCTGCCTCGCCTGGCAGGGCGCGCAATCCAGCCATTGAGGCTAAATTAATGATATAGCCCGATTTCTGCCGGCGCATTATCGGGACAACATTTTTGCAAACCATAAAAACGCTTTTAAGGTTAATCGCAATCATCTGCTCCCAATCAGAAAGGGCAGTTTTCTCGGCTGCACCCACCACATAGATTCCTTGAGAGTTAATCACTGCGCCGATCAGTCCAAACTGGTCTTGGGCGGCCGCTAAGGCCCGTTTGATATCTATCTCGTAAGTAACATCAGCGGCAATGTAATAATCAGCCAATTCACCAGAGGGTTGGCGCAAATCGGCAATCATTACCTTGTATTTGAGCTCCTTAAGCTTCTTGGCACATGCCGTGCCAATCCCTCCAGCCCCGCCGAAAATCAGGGCCGACTTAATCATCTAAACTTTGCCTCCGGTCTAACTAGGGCAAATTTCTGCAAACGGATGTTAACCTTACTCAAATCCTCTGGTTTGGTGATGGAATGAATCTTGGTCTGAACACTTTCATAGCCAATTCTCGAGGCATTAAAGAGATAATTACCGGGCTCCAAAGTCATCATAAATTTTCCGTCGTCGGAAGTTACAACTGTCGCTCTAATGCGGCCAAATTCATCAAGGGCACGGACAGTGACCATGCCAATCCCCCGCCGATTCGGTCCTGAAACCAGCCCAAAGCCGCGCGGACGAGTGAGACCGAACCCCGTAAAAATCCAGGTTAAAGCGTATAGGCCGACCAAAAGATGGGAGGGCCAATGCGAAAAATAAGCAACAAAAAGATAACCGGCCATGGCTGTGCCGGCGGCCAGAAATAAAAGGCGTAAAAAGACAAAAATTCGTCGGATGACTTGCGGAAAGGCAACCGCCACAGTTCCATGCATTGGATCCAGGGGAATGTTTACATTGATCAACCCCTTACCGCCGCCTTTATCTGAAACCTCAATTGGACCGCCATGATAAACATGCTGAAAGTATCCGTCAGTGGCACCGGTAACAGACGAAGAGGGAAAAGTATAACCAGAGCGCAGAACCTTGATTGAATACCTGCCGGCAGGGACTAAAAGTCCGAAGGTACCGATCTGCGGAGTGGTCTGGGCTTCTTTAAGGCGGCCATCGGGTTCAGAATAAATCTTAACCACCGCTCCGGGAATTGGCATTTTAGTCGCAGCATCATAAACAATTCCCCACTTGGAGCTACGGGTTTTCCATGGCATCACTGCCGAGGGGCGGCGAAGGAAATCACGCAGGTCAGAGTGGCGGAAATAATTGCGCACCCCAGCAATCCAGGAGATCAAAAGCGGTAATCCTCCAATAGCAACCAATACATAATACCGAAGGATTTGGTAGTAATCTGTCATCGCTAGCCTTAAATAATTCCCCTCTTACACATTTTATCATTTCCTTAAAATCGATGCACTGGAACCACAAACGGCAAGCTTGCTCAGACTCAAAGAAACGTTTAAAGTAAATTCGTGTACGCTCAAAAGCAATTATGGTTTATCAAGAAATTCGCGATCTAATTAAAAAAACCGGGAAGCAACTCAAGCTTAAGCCAAGTATTCTGGAGCGGATAGTAACGCCAGAAAGGATTATTGAGCTAAATTTTCCTATCAAATTAGACTCTGGCCAGATAAAAATCTTCCGCGGCTGGCGGGTTCAACATTCGAGCGTCCGCGGCCCCTATAAGGGCGGCCTGCGCTACCACCCCGAAGCTGATTTGGAGGAAGTAAAGGTTCTAGCAGCTTTAATGACCCTAAAATGCGCTGTCATCAATATCCCATATGGCGGCGGTAAAGGAGCGGTCCAAATTGACCCAAGGAAGTTTTCCGCCCGCACCATCAAGAGCCTCACCGAGGGATACGCGCGTGCGACCGCTGATTTCATCGGTGAAAAAAAAGACATTATGGCCCCCGATGTAAACACCACCGCCAAGATTATGGGTTGGTTTAGAAGAGAATATGAGAAAACTACCGGCACAACTGCTCCAGGAATCATCACCGGCAAGACACTTAGAGAAGGAGGAATTCGCGTCCGAGACGAGGCAACGGGGTTAGGTGGGGCGGCAATTACTGGAGAGGTAGCGAAGATACTTAAGAAAAAACCTGCAGATATTACAGTGGCAATTCAAGGATTCGGTAACGTCGGGCGGCATATCGCCCATCACCTTTGTCATGCTGGTTTTCGGCTGGTTGCTCTCGCCGACCAGACCGGCGGGATACTCCATGAAGACGGTCTGGATTTCCATGCTTCCTATCGCGAGAAAAAAAACGGGGCGGGTCTTTCAACTATTTGCTTTTGCCGAGTCCACGGCCACTCATCCGACTGTCTAGTCATCGGGGCTAAAAACGTCCTTGAGACGAAGGCTGACATCCTAATCCCCGCGGCCATCGGTAGCCAAATAACCGCCGAAAACGCGTCAAGAATCAAGGCAAAGATTATCATCGAAATGGCCAATAGACCCATTGATGAGCCAGCAGAAAAAATCCTACTGCGCCGCGGGGTCTTAATTGTTCCGGATATTTTAGCTAATGCCGGCGGAGTGTTGGCAAGTTTTCTCGAGTGGCGAGAAAATGTCTACGGGGAAAAAAAGACCTATGGAGAGGCAAAAAAATACTTAAACAAACGGATGGTCTCCGCCTACCAGCAAGTCGCCAAGATTGCCCGGAAGAAAAAAATCTCTCTGCGGCAAGCGGCGTATCAAATTGCTCTCAAGCGCCTCGCGCACTCGCTCAAGTCAGGAAAAAATTGACCAGATTGTGAGTACTCCGGCAACCGCCATAAGAGCAGTTGCCAGCCAGCCAAAAAATTTTGTCCAGGGCCCACTGATGCGAGTGCCCATAATGCGAGGACTGGAGCTCAAAAGGACAATAAAAACCAAAACAACTGGCGCAACTAAGCCGTTGCCGACAGCCGCGTAAATTAAGGCCCGAATCGGATCAAGCCCGACGAAATTGAGTACGATCCCGATAACAATGGAGATGATCATTACCCCGTAAAAGGCGTGGGCTTGCTTGAGCTTATAGTGCAGCCCCTCTTTCCAACCGAAACTCTCGGAGAGAGCATAAGAGCTCGAACCAGCTAAAACCGGTACACCCAAGAGTCCGACCCCGATAATGCCGATGGCAAACAAAAGGTAAGAGGCGTTGCCAGCCAGCGGACGAAGGGCCGCTGCCGCATCGGCAGCGGAGGCAATATTAGTGACGCCCTTTAAATTTAAAGTAGCGGCGCAGGCCGCAATAATGAAAAACATTACCAAATTGGACAAAAACATTCCCGACCAGATATCTACCCGCATATTTTTTATTTCTTGGTCGTGAACTTTATCCTGGCGCAACTTCAAATTAGTCAGTCCATGCAAAACCGCCTCTTCAACCTCCTGAGAAGTTTGCCAGAAAAATAAATATGGAGAAATAGTTGTCCCTAGGGCAGCACAGACTAGAATAATTTGCTCCTTAGAAAAATCAAAGGTCGGGCGAATAGTGTGCAGGAGGATGTTCCCCCAATCCAAATTCCGAATTAAAAGAGTTGAAGCGATATAAGAGAGCAGCACCAGAGCCAACCACTTCAGGTAATGAGCGTATTTTTCGTAGGTGGAAAAAATCTGCAAGGCCAAAATCAAAACGGCAAAGCCGATTACCAAAATCGGGAAGTTAAAGTTCGGGATAAAAAGACGGACAGCCGCTGCCATTGCCCCGAGGTCGGCACCGATGTTAAAAGTGTTCGCGGCAAAAAGAAGAAAAGTGCAAAGGTATAAGATTCGGGGCGAAAAATGACGGCGAATGTTACCGGCCAGTCCTCGTCCTGTCACCAGTCCTACTCGGGCGCACATTTCCTGCACCACCGCCATCAGCGGAAAGGTCAAGCCGGCAAGATAAAGAAACTGAAAACCATATTTGGCCCCGATTTGCGAGTAAGAAGCAATGCCGGAAGGATCATCATCAGAAGCACCGGTGGTCAGCCCGGGACCTAAAACGCGCCAATATCCTCTGGCTTTTTCATATGGCATGGCGGTCGCCCTGGCAACTTGCCGACCGGCTTCAACCGTTTCATCTACTGCTTCCGCCGGCGCCCCAGCAATTTTTTCAAAAATTTTTTTGCCTCTCATCAGCTTAATCATACCAGAACTAGGGAACAGATTGACATCTACCAAGAAACCATCTGTAATTAAAATACCAACTAAAAAAGGAGCGAGATGTCACCTTCGCAAGAGAACCTACTTAAAGCGATCGCCGGGGAATCACTGGCACGCAACAAATATACTTTCTTCGGCAAGCGCGCCCGTGAGGAGGGATACGAGGGTATTGCTCGGATTTTTGAGGAAACGGCTGATAACGAGCGGGCGCACGCCGAGCGTCTTCTGGAATTTGTTCGTGATAAGGTCGAGACCAAGCCGGGAGTCGGGATTGGTCCGGTCGGAGCAACCGCCGTAAATCTCGAAGCAGCTGCAGCGGGGGAAAACTACGAGTATTCTAAAATGTACCCAGAATTCAAGAAAATCGCCGAGCGAGAGGGGGAAGAAGAAATTGCAACAGTTTTTAAAGAGATCGCTGAGGTGGAAGAAAAACACGAGGCGCGTTATCTCGACATCATCAAACAAGTTAAAGCTAACAGAGTCTTCAGCCGCGACAAAGAAATTGAATGGAAGTGTCTAAATTGCGGCTATGTCCACAAAGGGAAAGACGTGCCTGAAACTTGCCCTGCCTGTGGCAAACCCCAAAGCTGGTACGAACCGCGGGGAGTTAACTGGTAACTTCTTAGCTCTTAGAAGAAAAGGCAATCGCGAAAGCGATTACTCCGACAATAATCTTAGCGAGTGCATACCAAGTCGGTCCCTGTGCCCAGGTCAAAACTGGCATAAACATTAGAATTCCCATCACGATAACGAGAACAGAGAGAATTTTTAAAGTCAATCTAGCCATTGCTCTTTCCTTTCGTTATTTTCTCCCCCTAACTTAACCTTCAATGACCACTGTGTCAATGACCTCAACTATTACTCCGGTAATACTTTGAAGGTCTTATTAACGTCAGCGATCTCTTTTTCAGTTAAGATTTGCCAGTCGGATGGCGCTTGCTCCCAGATTGAATAAGTATAAACATACGTAGGGCCAACGAGAAGCTCGTTCTGGCCGTTTTTGCCCTTGACCTTAGCCCAATTCTCCGGCGTGAAGACACAATAAGTTACCGGTGTCACCCGCCCGCTCGCGCCAGCGAGATTCTTGTCGGTCGAGGCCAAAGTGACATCAAAACAGGCCGCCGCGCTATCCGCCACTTTGGCCGCGCTTTCTACCTTATAATCCTTCCAGACATCCGTGAAAGTCACCTGGAAATTAAACTGCACATTGGTGTAAACATGCCAATCAGCTTGGGCGGTCGCGGCTACAGTGCCGGTAGTAGACGAGACGGGCGAAGTTATAGCTGTCTGAGTCGGCTGCGGAGTCGTCTGAGGAGTAGTTTTCTGCTTTTTGGTTAAAAACCACGAGACGCCAGCGGCAGCGAGTGCAACTGCTAAAACAACTAGAATTATTTTGTATTTAGTCCGCATTATCCTTAGTATAGCAGAGCCTGGTCGTTTTTCGGCGTATATTTTCCTATTCCCCCTGGAGCTATCTGATTAAATAGCAAGAGGCCCCGACGTTCCGCCGTAGTGCTAGAGGGTCCTCTCTTCCCTCTGGCATGGCGCGATGAATGCTTCACAGTCTGAGAGCTCGACCCGCTTCTCATCGCTCACTCTCCCTTCGCTTGGTCTCAAGACAGCCCAACATTAACACAAAAATCCTCCTTATACAATAACTTTTGACATCCGCTGCTCATAGTGCGACAATTAAAAAAAGCGAATTATTTTATTTGTGGAAAAAGGGAGGGAAATGGTTCAAGCGAAAATCAGCAAAGCGACAAAAGTCCTCTTAGCAGCAGTTTTGACCTTAGCGGTCGTGGTAGTCCTTTTTATATTTAAAAGCGTAATTGACGGCAAGCTCAAAATTGCCGCCGATGAGATTTACACCGCGCAGGTGACCACCCCGCCAGTTCCGGCCGAGCCCACTCCCGAGGGTCAGCCGCCAACCCCCCCTGGACCAGGAACTAGCGCTACCATCACGGCGACTGGGACGCCGCCCACCCCTGAAAGTCCAACCCCTACCCCGACCGGTACTCCAACCGCTACTGTTACTGCTACCGCCACCCAGGTGGCTGAAGCTACCTCCACAACGACCACCGTCGCCGGTTCCGAACTCTTTAACACCCCAGGACAAAACGCTCAGGAATTTCTCGCCGGTGGAATTAAATCCGGTGCCCCATTCTGGATTTTGGTTATTATCGTTCTCGGTCTCGGCTCGGTAGTGATTTACAAGATCATTACCGCCAAAGAATAAGCGAACTTAGTGAAAATCGCTATCAAGCTGGTCAAGTCGTTTATTGCGTTGACGCTGATTTTTTATGTCAGCTATGCCGCTGCTTACTATCCAGCCATCACTCGCCTAATTAAACAAAAAATTTCGCCCAAGGCAACGGCTAATACCAGTCAGCAAGCAACAACTAAAACGATTGCCGATTTACCAACGAGCCAAGCACTCCAAACAGGTACTTCGACCACACCAACGACTACAACTTCACCTTCCCAAACGGATGCCACCGCCGAGCTCAAGAGCAAATTCAAAAACGATTGGCTTTATTACCCTCGGCTCGGGATCGAAGCGCCAATTGATTGGGAGGTCAAACTTGCTTACGTCACAAAACTCATGCCTTACGGGCTAATCCACGCCGCTGGAACTTCTTTACCCGAGCAGGGTGGCAACGTAGTAATCGGCGGACACAGTTCTTATTTCTCCTGGAGCAAAGGTAAATACAAAAGTGTTTTCGCGCCCCTAGTCAAAGCCCAAGAAGGCGATGAGATAGTAATCAAAAAAAAAGATATTGTCTATCTCTACAAAGTCGGCAGAACCTTCGAAATCCCCGCCAGCGGCTCGTTTACTATCAAACGCGGCAAGGGAGAGAAAAAAATTTTGAATCTAGTAACTTGCGTCCCAATCGGAACAAGCTGGCGGCGGCTAATCATTGAAGCACCACTCAACAAATCCATTTAAAGTGTATTAAATCCGAAATTCGAAACAAATCCTAAATCATAAATTCAAATGACCAAAACTGTTTTTATCATTTTCTGCCTGTTTGAGATTTAATGCTTGTTTCGTATTGGCCACACCATCCCTTGCTTCGCAAGCCTACCGTGCTTCGTGCTTCGAATTTTAAGCTATTACAGTTTGCCCATGATGAAATATAAATCTCTTTTCCAACCCATCAAGATAGGCAAACTTAGAGTCAAGAATAGATTGGTAATGCCGCCGATGGTTAGAAATTACGCGACCGAAAGCGGCCAGGTCACCGAGCGCTATTTGGCTCATATTGAGAGAATCGCCCGCGGCGGGGTTGGGACAATTATTCTTGAGGCAAGCTACATAAGCCCGGCTGGAAAGGGTTTTAAAAACCAGCTTGCAATCCACAGCGATCGAGCGATCGAAGGCCTGCAACGCCTCACGCGCCTTGTATCCCGCCACGGCGTGGCAGTCGGCATTCAGCTTTATCACGCCGGGCGGCAGACTTCCAGTAAAACAACCGGCTATCCGCCGGTTGCCCCTTCGGCACTTGCCGACCCAAC
>Ga0315282_10008205_pt1 | contig 16939 bp, 12 predicted proteins | sample YL17G07_20_MG_FD_203693 | JGI IMG/M metagenome (GOLD analysis project Ga0315282, IMG submission 203693) | Sediment microbial communities from Yellowstone Lake, YNP, Wyoming, USA - YL17G07_20 | ecosystem: Environmental > Aquatic > Freshwater > Lake > Sediment | place: USA: Wyoming | collected...
CCCGCGGAGGATCTGCGTCATAATTATTCCGGCTGCGGCGTAGAGGTGGATGAGGGACATGGCCACAGCCACAACGGTAATAAAGGTGCCCATCTTGCCGACCAGCCGGCGGGAAGGCCCCTCTTCTTCCTCGATAAAAGCCTCGGCCTTTCTCAACCGTTCTTCGGTAATCAGCTCTTCATCGGCGGCCGGAAGGACTTTTTTCTCTTCCTCCATTCTTAATTCCCCTTTCTACGGAAGGTTCGGCTGGCAAGCTCCTCCCCTCGCTTTTGCCCAAAGCTGAAAAGTAGCCAAAGCTCGGGTTCCTTATTTGATCTTGATTCCCTTTTCCTGGAAGTATTTTATCGCCCCCGGATGGTAGGGCAGGGAAGAACCCACCGCGGCGGTGGCCAGGGTCAGATTCCTCGCTTCTTTATGGACCGCCACGAGTTCGGGCTGATGCTCGATAAGGACCTTGGTAATGTTATAGACCAAGCCGGGATCCATCTTTTCGTGGCAGATCAAGAGGTTGGCCACGCATACGACCTGGACGTCGGCATTCATACCCGGATACGTGGTTTTAGGTATGGGGAGGTTGAAGTAAACCGGCCCGTATTCCTGGAGCAACTTGCCCAGATGATCGCCGTTGTTTAATATGCGAATCTTAATCCCCGGCGTAGCCGCCAAGTCTAAGACGGCGGCGGTGGGCAATCCCCCGTCCCACGTGAAGGCGTCGATCTTTCGATCTTTCAGGGCGCCGGCGGACTCGGCCACGCCGAGGCGCTCCCGTTTGATATCTTTCTCACCATTAACCCCGTAGCTTTCCAGGACCCTCATCGTCTTGACTTCCGTCCCGCTCCCTGGAGATCCGGTCGAAATCCGCCTTCCCTTCATGTCGGGAACGGAGCTGATCCCTACTCCATCCAGGGTAACGAAGTGCATGTAATTGGAATAAATCACAGCGATCGTTCTGAGGGGTATTGCACCGGCCTTAAATCTTCCCAGCCCTTTCAGAGCATCGTAGCCGATGTCAGCCATGATAATGGCCAGGTCTCCCTTTCCCGTCTGGAGGAGCTTGCAGTTGTCCACCGAGCCGGCGGTCACCTCAGCCGTGGCTTCGGTATTGGGAATGTACTTGGAAATGACGCTGGCCATTCCACCCCCTAAGGGGTAATAAACGCCCCCTGTTCCCCCGGTCGCAATGGAGAGGCGCACGCTCTTGGTTTGCGCCGCCGCCGAAAGGGAGAACAAAAGAATGAACGAGATCGCCAGCAATAAGGCCAACATATAGGTGGATCTTTTTCTGAGAACCATCGCGATTTCCTCCTTTAGCAAAGAATGGTTTATAGATCAAGGACTTCGATGTCCTCAAAGGCCTGCGCCATTGGGTTCTTCCCGGCCCTCCTGGTTTGCTTTTTTTACCGGTTGGCTTTTCTGAATCCCAACTGGTCCATGGCGATGATCGTCTTCTGAATATTCGCTGTGCCTTCTACAATCTGGATGGACTTGGCATCCCGATAATAGCGGGCCACCGGATATTCCGTGGAGTACCCGTAGGCGCTGAGAATCCTCATGGCGAAGTCCGAGGCCCGACCGGCTACTTCTCCGGCATAATATTTGGCCATAGAAGTCTCCAGTACATTCCCCAGCATTCCTTCGTCTTTCTGGAGAGCCGCCCGGTAAACCAGAAAGCGGGCCGCTTCCAGCTCGGTGGCCATGATCGCGATCATATCCTGGTTCATCTGGTACTGGCCGATCTGCTGCCCGAACTGGGTACGCTCATTGCAGTATTTTACCGAGGCGTCCAGGCAAGCCTGGGCAATCCCCAGCCCGCCGGCTGCGCAGGAAAGGCGGGTCTGGTTGAGCGAGCCGAAGACATGCTTTACGCCATCCCCGAGCGTTCCCAGGAGAGCGTTCTTGGGCACTTTGACATCCTCCAGGATAATTTCCCCGGTGGGGGCAGAGTGCAGACCCAGCTTGTCCAGCGGCCGGGTCGTAATCCCGGGAAGATGCATGTCCAATAGCAAGGTGGAAAGGCCTTTGCTCTTCGCGGCTGGGTCGTGGTAGGCGTAAAGGACGCAGAAGTCGGCGATCTGGGCGTTGGAAATCCAGGTCTTCGACCCGTTGACCAGAAAATAATCTCCCTTGGGAATCGCCGTGGTCTTCATCGCCATAACGTCCGAGCCGGCGTTGGGTTCGGTGATGGCGAAGCAACCGATCCAATCCGTGGAGACCAGCTTGGGGATGCATTTCTTTTTCTGTTCTTCCGTACCGTACCTGAGGACCGAAAGCGCGGGACCGAAGGTCTGCATGTTGAAAGTCACCCGCAGGGAGGCGCTGGCCCGGGCAATCTCCTCGGTGATGATCGTTCCGGCGAGAAAACCCATGCCATTTCCTCCGTACTCTTCCGGAATGAGGGTCCCGTAAAAACCCAGGTTGGCCATCTTCTTGATGACCTCCCGGGGGAAATAGTGTTCTATCTCCCATTTGTCCGCAAAGGGAGCGATCTCCTTCTCGGCGAAGTCACGAGCGGTCTGGCGGATGGCTTCCAATTCTTCGCTCAACTTGAAATCCATTTTTCTTCCTCCTTATCGATTCTGCCGCTCAGGGTGGCAGCAAAGCTGAAATCCTCAACGAGAACCCCTTTTCCCGGGCGGTCTGGCAGAACCCCCTGCTCTCTGCAAAACGGAGGGGGTGCTCTAAGCCCTTTTGCAGCAACGGGATCTATTCGATAACCGCCAGGACCATATCGCTTTCGCAAGTCTGGCCGACGGAAACCCGGATCTCTTTCACCACGCCAGCTGCCGGGGCGACGATGGGCATCTCCATCTTCATGGCTTCCAGGATGGCGATCTCGTCATCTTCCTGCACCCGGTCTCCCACTTTCACCTTGATATCTACGATTTTCCCTACCATGGGCGCGGTTACATTATGACTCATCGAACTCCTCCTTTCCATTTGTCCTTTTTTTTCTAACAGCGGGATGCCGAACCCCAGGTCATTTTCTTATCGAAGGGCTTTCCGGCTGCCCCGATGGTTCCAGTTATGCCAGCCGGGTTCAATAATTATCTATAACCCAGGGTTTTTTTTTTGTCAACCATCATGAAGCCAGCCCCCGCAGTTCAGACACTGGACTTCAGAGTGCAGACTTTAGACATGAGATTTCAGGCCTTTTTTTGGCAATCTCTGGCCACTTTGCCCGTTCAGTCTGATGTCTGAAGTCTAAGGTCTGAATCACAGGAGCCATCCCGGAGGATTCTTTTTTGTTGACATTTAACCTGCGGGGTATCTATAGTTTACCGAGCCGTGCGCCAAAATTCATCGGCCGATTCATCCAAAATTTCGCTGAAGATATTGCCTCCGCAATGACTCGGAAAAGGGCGTTTTTCCAGCAGGGAGCCAGGGTTTTAAACTCGGGGTTGGCCCAGCTCGTTCCGCATTCCTTTCTTTTCGCCATCCTGTTAACTTTTGCCGCTTATCTGATGGGAATCTTCGGGGCCTATCAAGGCCCGTTCGATATGGTCCGGTTTTGGGTGAATGGTTTCTGGAACTTCCTCTCTTTTTCCATGCAGATGGTGTTGATGGTGACCGCGGGGTTCAGTGTGGCCAGCGTTCCAATCGGGCGGAAGGCCTTGCGCTCCCTGGCGGGCATCCCCCAGACCCCCCGCGGGGCCGTGATGTTTATGACGGCCATGATCGCTGTCTTTTCCTGGCTGCACTGGGGCATCGGCATTGTCGCCGGGGCGTTCTTAGCCCGGGAAATGGGGAGAAGAATTCCGCAGATCGATTATCCCCTGCTGGTGGCCTGCGCTTACATCGGGATGTGTGCCGGGAATTTCGGGCTCTTTGCGCCTGAGCCCTTGGCCGTCAGCAAGCCCGGTCATTTCCTGGAAAAAGCCATCGGGATTATTCCATTGAGCCAGACTTCTTTCAGTGCTCTGGCCCTGACGGGGTTCTTTTTGGGAACCACGGCGGTCATCATCCTTGTGGGGCTGATCTGTCCGGAAGGCCGGGACGCCATTGGCCCCGCCCCCGAAATCTTGCAGCGATTCGAGGAAGAGGACCGGGCGGAAGAGGCCGCCATGACCGCCGAGAAGGAAATCCGCCAGAGGGGGGAGATGACCTTTGGGGTGTGGCTGGAGCACAGCCAGTGGCCGGTCTGGCTGATCTCCGTCATGGGGTTCTCCTATATCATTTTTTGGTTTTACGGCCGGGGTTTTGAAATCAACCTGAATATTCTTAATTTCATCCTTCTCTTCCTGGCCTTCTCCTTCCACGACACCCCCATGCGTTTTCTAAAATCCATGGAGAGCTCGACCCGGGCGGCTTATGGAATCATTGTCCAGTTTCCTTTCTATGCCGGCATCCAGGGGATGCTGGCTTCGTCGGGGCTGGCGGCGATCCTCTTTAGCTGGATTGCAACCCCTTCCACAGGCTTCACCTTTCCCTTCTGGGTTTTCATCGACGCCGCCTTCGTTAACTTCTTTGTTCCAACTTCTGGGGGAATATGGGAAATTCAGGGGCCTGCGGTCATCGAGGCGGCCCAGGGTCTGAGCCTGAGTATCCCCCGGGCCATCAACGCCTTCACCGCCGGAGAAATAATCGGTAACGTCATTCAGCCCTTCTGGGCCATTCCCTTGCTGGGAGTCTGCGGCCTTTCCATGCGTCACATCATGGGGTATTGCCTTATGGCTTTTATTGTCCTTTCGGCGATCTGGGTTTTATGTCTAACTTTCTTGCCGGTATAGCAGAAGCCGGGAAAGGTTAGGCAGACAATCCCTCCTCACCCCGCCCTCTCCCCCAGGGTGAGGGAGAGGGGAAGGGTGAGGGGGACTCGCAACTCTCGATTATGGAGGTAATCAATGGCTGAGATCACGGGGAGGGAGCGGGTTCGAGCATGCATGAAAAGGACCCATGCCGACCGGATTCCCATCGGGGTCATCTGGGGCCCATTCAAAGCGAGGGTACTTGGCTGTTCGTTGAAGGATTATTGGCGAGACTGGAGGAAATTATTCGAAGGGACGATGAAATGTTATGAACTTTGCCCGACGGACACGGTTAGCCTCAGTTGGGATATCCATATGGAGGCTGAGGCCGTGGGTTCCCACCTGGAATTCCCGGACGATGGCGTGCCCGGGGTGAAGCGTTATCTGCTCTCCCAGAAGGCGGCCTTGGGAAACCTAAACCTTTCCCAAATCCAAAACAGCGGGAGGTTTCCTGCCTATGTCGAGGCGTGTCAGGCAGTGGCCAGTTCCTTGAAGGACGGCGGATTATCAGGGACGGTGACCGGACCGTGGACCATAGCCACGGGCTTACGGGGGACAGAGAAGTTGCTTTACGACACGATGGACGACCCCCATTTCGTTGAAGAGCTGATGAAATTTACGACCGAGGTTACCAAAATATTGGGGTCCCAGGTGCTCGGGACAGGCTTATCCCCAACCATGGGGGAGGCGGCATCCTCGTGCAGCCTGATCTCTCCGCCGATCTATCGGCGGTTCATCAAACCCTATCATCAGGAGGTCGTAAAATTCTTCCGGGAGAAAAAAGCCGGCTTATCCCTGCATGTCTGCGGATATATCGACCCGATCATGGAAGACCTGGTCGAGCTGGGCATCGTGGCCTTGAGTTTAGACAGTCCTTCATCCTTGAAGCGAATGGTGGAGGTCTCTAAAAAGAAGGTCGTTCTCATCGGGAATGTGGCTACATCCCTCTTCGTCAGCGGCACAAAGGAGGAAATCGAGGCCGCCGTAAAAGACTGCATCCGCGTGGCGGCGCCGGGAGGGGCCTACATCATCTCCTCCGGGTGCGAGCTTCCCTACAACGCCACCATGGACCGGGCCCAATTCTTCATCCAGGCCGCCGAAGAGTACGGGAAAGTGGAAAGGATCCCGGGGTTGTGACTACAGTGAAGGATAAAGGCGTAAGGCGCAAGTCGTAAGTCGCAAGTCGAAAAATCTATGCTCTCTGCCCTATGTTTGACAGGCACAGTGAATTTCACTTGACAATCTTTCTTTGATTCTTTACATTCGAACAAGGGATATCTAAGGTTCAGATGCCCTCCAACCCGCCATTCATTGTTTGGCAATCCATCGAGCCGAGAGGAAAGTTTTCATGATGCGCCCGCAGGAAGTGCATGGGGGTGTTTATATCGTCGGGTCGCCGGAGCTAACGGCCCCGGAAGATTGTTGTGTATACTTAATCGATTTGGGCGATCTGGTGATGATCGATGCGGGCGCCGGGAGGAGTATTTCGGCTATCCTGGAGAACGTCGCCTCGCTGGAGCTGAGCCACAAGAATATTGCCGCGGTAGTGGCCACCCATTGTCATATCGACCACATCGGAGGGATTCCGCAATTGCGGGAGCGAACCGGCAGTCAGGTGATCGCCCACGAACTGGATGCAGCGGCGATGGAGGCGGGGGATCCAGTTCGCACAGCCGCCGATTGGTACCATTTACGTTACCCTCCCACGGCGGTTGATTATAAATTGAGCGAAGTCCGGGAAGTTTTAAAATTTGAGAAAGGAGAGCTTCTCTGCCTCCATACTCCCGGCCATACACCGGGGTCCATCTCGATCATCCTGGATCGTGATGGCAAACGGGTGCTCTTCGGGCAGGATATCCACGGGCCATTTGCGGATTCTTTTGGTTCGGATCTGCCGGCGTGGAGAAAGTCGATGGAGGTCCTCCTCGGCTTACATGCGGACATACTCTGCGAGGGACACTTCGGGGCTTTTCGGCCGGAGACGGAAGTAGAGCGATACATTCAAAACTATCTGAAGGTGTACGGGGAGGATAAAAGAGATAAGAGCCAAAAGAAGGCAAAAGCCGGGGGGACGACTAAGAATAAGAAATAGGATAACCGTTTAGCCCTTTGGAAAGTTGGATGACCTTTCCCGCCTTAGCGGGACAAAAGGCAAAATTTAAATTGCAAATTTCAAAATGATGGGCATTTTCCCCTGAAATCTACATTTTTCATTTTGCAATTTTCACTTTTCAATGGAAATTAGCGGTTTTTTTCCAAAAGCTAAATGGATACGATATAGGCACTCAAGGGGAAACGCGATTGCGTAAGGATGCGTCCGGGATTGTGACTTTGATCACGGACTTCGGCCTGCTGGATGAATATGCCGGAGCGATGAAGGGGGCCATCCTGAAAGTCAATCCCCGCTGCCAGATCATCGATGTGACCCACCAGGTCGAACCGCAGGATGTGCGGAGAGCTGCTTTTGTTTTGAGGAATACCTATCCCTACTATCCCGCCGGGACGGTCCACATGGTGGTCGTTGACCCCGGGGTGGGCACGCAGCGGCGGCCGGTCATTTTGCACAAGAGCGGGCACTATTTTGTCGGGCCAGACAATGGCGTCTTTACTTTCGTCATTTCCGCCAACGGAAAAACCGAAGGCTACGAGATCACTCGAAGAGAATTTTTTCTTTCTCCGCCCAGCGAAACTTTTCATGGAAGAGACATCTTTGCGCCCGTTGCCGGGCATTTATCTCTGGGCCGGGAGCCGAAACGTTTCGGGCCTCGGGCCGCGGGTTTTGCTCGGGCCGAGTGGCCCCGACCGCGGCTGAAAGGGGGAAAATTGCTGGGGCAAATCCTCTTTTCCGACTCCTTCGGTAACCTGATTACCAACATTTCCCGCGAAGAATATGGATTGCTGAGTGCGGGGCGTCCGCTGCGCATTAAGGGGAAAGGATGGCGGATCGACCGCATCCACCGGACATACGGCCAGGGAAAGACCGGAGAACCCATGGCGCTCTTCGGGAGTTCCGGGTTGCTGGAAATCGCCGTCTGCGGGGGAAGTGCAAAAAAGGATTTCGGACTGAAGCCGGGAGACCGGCTGATCGTGACGCCCCTTTGAGAGGGGAAAATTGCGTAAAATGCCAATTGCCAATTGCCAAATGAAAGGGGTTTCGCCTTAAATTTGCATTTTTCATTTTTCAATGAAGTTTATGGGTTCTTTTCAAAACCGTAAAATGTTACAAAGACCCTATCCTTGCCTATTCGCCGGCCTTTTGCTGATTACTCTTCTATTCCTGACCGGGGTTGCCTCCTCCGGGTCGGCCCGCATAACCCCTGAGGAAGAATTTGATAACGCTATCGCCCTCTACAAAAAGAAGAATTTCGCCCAGGCTCTAAAGATCTTCCGGAGTTTGGAGGAGAAATATCCGGCAAACCCCTTCTTGCCAGATGCACTGCTGATGCAGGGCCAAACCCTGCGGGCGCTGCAAAACTGGCCGGACGCCGCCCAGGCTTTTTCCCGAGCGGCCGGGGTCCATCCCACGCTTGCCGATTATGCCCTCTATTATCAGGGGGAAGCTCTGCAAACGGCCGGGCAGGGGTTGACGAGTTTGGAAGTTTTTAAAAGCCTGGTCGCCTTGCATCCCGGGAGCCTGTTGGTTCCCCCGGCGGAACTGAAGATGGCTGAGCTCTATCTGCAATCCCGCCGATACGGGGAGGCTGCCGAGGTCTGCGAGAAACTTTTGAGAAAAAGTTCCAGAAAAGATTATCCGGCCCAAGCCCTGATTTTTCTGGGCCAGGCGAGAGAAGGGCTGGGACAATGGGGGGAAGCGCTCCAGGCCTTCCAGGACCTATGGCTGAAATACCCTCTTCATCCTCTGATGAAAAGGGCGAAGACCCGGGGGGATTCATTGGCCAAAGAAAAAAATTTAACCGAAGAAAAAATCCCGCCCGAGGCCCTGTTCCGCAGGTCTTTACAGTTTTACCAGGCGCAGCTCCCCGAAGCTGCGTTGCGCGAGATGCAGCGGATCGAAGGCTTTCCGTCACAGGCCTACCCGGCCCAATATTCTGGGGAGCGCTGGATCGATGAATTCTATTTCCATCGGGGGATGTGTTTTTTCCGCCTGAAGCAATATGCCAAGGCGGCCGAGGCTTATGAGCTGGTCGTGGCGAATTCCCGAACTGAGGAGATGGCCGAGAAATCCCTTTTCTGGATGATCCGGGCACTTTTTCGTCTGGGGCGGAAGGGGGAAGCGCTGAATACTCTGGCGCTCCTGCAAGCCAGCTATCCGCGGGGTGCTTTAATCGATCAAGCCTTCTACCTGAAAGCCAGGATTTTTGAGGATCAGGAAGACCTGGCCGGGGCGATTTCCATCTACCGGGAAATGGCGGAAAAATTTCCTCAGAGCTCCCTGCGGTTTTCAGCGTTGTGGCAATCGGGTTGGCTTTTGTTCAGAAGCCAAGATTTTCCCGGGGCGATGCAGGTTTGGGATGGCCTGCTGGCCTTACACCCGATCCCTCTTTGGGAGCAAAAAGTTCTGTACTGGAAGGGCAGGGCCCTGCAGCGGCTGGGGAAGAACCCGGAAGCCGAGGGAAATTTTCAGCGGCTCCGTCAGAATTACCCGGCCTCTTATTACAACCGATTCGCCTCCGCAGCGGGGCGCCCTTTTATGATGGGTAAAAGAAATTCGGCCCTTCTTAAAGACCAACCGTTGCCCTCCTTCTTCAAGTCGCCGGCGCAGCCCCCGGGAATGAGAAATTTAAGCCTGGAAAAGGGGCGGCTTCTGGCCCGGCTGGGACTGCTTTCCGCGGCCGTGGGGGAGCTGGAAGCTGCGGAGGAGGGAATTGCGGCTGAGGAAATGCGGCTGGAAATCTCCCGGCTCTACCGCGAGGTGGGGGAGTATCACCGGTCGGCGGTCTTAGTACGCAAGAAGATGAGCCCCCGGCCTCTGGCCGGAAGCTCTTCAGAGAAAGAAAGAGCCCTCTACCTTCTGGCCTATCCCCTGGGATATCCCTCCTGGATCAATCAATACGCCCAGAAAGGGAATCTGGACCCGGCATTCCTAAGCGCGGTCATCCTGGAAGAAAGCCGTTTTGACCCGCAGGCCGTCTCTCCGGCCGGAGCTCGCGGTTTGATGCAAGTCCTTCCCGGCACGGCGAACCGGATTGTCCAGCGGGTAAAAGTTGAGGCCTACTCCGATACCCTGCTTTTTGACCCCGAAATGAACCTGCGGTTGGGAAGCTGGTATTTATCCAGCCTGCTGGAAGAGTTCAGGGGGAAAGAGATAGGGGCCCTGGCGGCTTATAACGCCGGCCCGCACATGGTTCGGGAATGGCTGGCCAAAAATCCGTCGGCCCCGGAGGATGAGTTTGTGGAGAACATCCCCTACGCAGAGACCCGAAATTATGTGATTCGGGTGCTGAGCAGTACCCAGGTTTATCGTATGCTCTACGGAGCTTCCCCCAACCCGGAAAACTCCAATCGATCCCTCACGACAGAACTTCCCGATCGTGCCCAGCCAGATAATTCAGCGGTTCCACCGAAGCCCAGGCCGCCCGCTTCATCGCAATGAGGTGGGAAAGGGAAAAAGTGTTTCGTAAGATGGCGGCCGCCCCTTCCCACCCGATCTGAGACCAGGCATAGCCTACCTTGTAAAGCTCGGTAAACTCCCGGTAAAAATCAGGCAGCTTGAGCTTCGTGGGGAGAACCGCATGGACGTAATCGAAGAGTTCATAATTGGTGGTGACCAGTTTCTCCTTGACGCGGGCAAAGAGTTCCGTCCCGGGTAGGGGAGTGAGAATGGTCAGGGAAGGAGAGTAAAGCCTCCGGTCGAGGATATACTGGCGCAGGCGACGAAAATCCTTCTCCTGAAATGAAGGGTCGATGATGAAGGCGGCGATGATCTCCATCCCGTGCGCCCGGAGGATTTTCAGGGCGGCTTCGTTGTTCTGCACGGAGTTATGCTTATTCAGCAGGTCCATGGCCTCCTCATCGATTTTCTCGAACCCGATGAAGACCTTCCAGAACCCGGCCTGCCGCAGAAGAGGAATGACCTCGGGGTGCTCGACGATGGCGTCGCTGCGGGCCTGGAAGCTGAAACGCTTCTTGACCTGGTTCTCGATGAGCAGCTCGGCGATGCGTTTGGCCCGGGGCACACTCAGGAGAAAGTTATCATCGGCCAGGAAGATATACTTTTCGCGGATGGTTTTGATTTCCTGGAGAACGCGCTCCGGGCTCTTCATGTGGCATTTGCCCTGGAAGAATTTCCAGACGCTGCAAAAGTCGCACCGATAGGCGCAGCCGCGGGCCGTCTCCATGATGGAGAAGGGCTTTTGAAAGCCCAGGTGGTAATGGCGCCGGTAGCGGTTGGTGAGGTGGCGAGCGGGCGTGGGAAGCTCATCCAGGTTGGCCGTCAAGGTGCGTTCGGGGGTATAATGAACCCCTGAAGGCCTATTCAGGGCCAATCCTGGAAGGGTCTCCAAGTTTTCCCCATTTTCCCATGCCCGGACCAGATCGGCCATGCCCCTTTCCCCCTCCCCGATCACGACTCCATCGATGGTGGAGCAGTAAAAATCTCCAGAGGAAAGAGAAGCGTGATGTCCCCCTACAAAGACGGGGACTTCTCGCCGCCAGGCTTTAATGGCCGCCGCGATCTCCCGGGTCTGGTAAACATCAATCGTGAAAGAACAATTGATCCCGCAGAAGTCCGGCTGGAAATCTTGCAGGAGCCGGGGGAGGTTATTCTCCAGACGCAGGTCTAAGATTCTAATCTCGTGTCCGGATATACCCCCGGCGATCGACTCTAATCCCAATGGCTCCACGATGGCCAGACTACGAAAGCCGAGTCCTCTCTCCTGAGCAGGCTGAATCAGCAGGATTTTCATCTTTTCCTTTCCTTGTCTAAGACACGATAGCAAAAAAGTCCCTTGCAATGGAAGAACATTACAAGGGACCTCCCACAAACTGGCGGGGTCGACGGGATTCGAACCCGCGGCCTCCGGCGTGACAGGCCGGCGTTATAGACCAGCTTAACTACGACCCCAGTAGGCGGAACAGGAATCGAACCTGTGACCTCCTGCGTGTAAGGCAGGCGTTCTTCCAGCTGAACTATCCGCCCAAAGAACTGAATTCTTCCCCCCGTTAAAAAATATATCACACCCCTCCGGGGGAAAGGGAGATCCTTCGGGAGAAGGCCCTTGCGAGGCGTCAAGGCCTCATTTAATCGCCGCCTTTAGAGCAGCGCCCGCCCGAAATTTGGGCACGTTGGCCGCTTTGATCTGAATCTCCTTACCGGTCTGGGGGTTTCGGCCTTTGCGGGCCGCACGTCTGGAGACACCAAAGGTTCCAAACCCCACCAGGGTAACCTTCTCCTTTTTCTTCAGGGCGGCAGTGACACTTTGCAAGAATGCATTCAGAGCTCTCTCGGCCGCAGATTTGGACAGTTTCGCTCTGCCGGCCACCGCTGTAATCAGGTCCGCTTTGGTCACTTTTGTGCCCTCCTCTCGATAGAAGAATAACTGCAAGATTTTTTACCTTTTTATCACCTTTGGTTTTTTTGTCAAGGAAAATTATTCCCCTCTCCCCAACCGTCCTCAGGCTCATTGTTAATAACAACCCCGGCCACCGGCCACAATGAAAGGTTGACAATACCTTTATCTTGACTATAATTATAGTCAAGATGCCCCGAAAAGAACCTTTTAAGCTGATATATGCCCCACTGATCAAAGATCATCTAAAGGTTATCGAGTCAAAATATTATTCACTCATCCGCAGCACTATCGAAAAGCGACTTCAATTTGAGCCGGATGTAGAAACAAGAAACCGCAAACCATTAAAACGTCCTATTGAATTTGAAGCGGAGTGGGAAATCCGTTTTGGCCCCAATAACTGGTTTCGAGTCTTTTATGAAGTGAACCGGGAAAACCATCAAGTCAACATTTTGGCAATTGGCGAGAAAAAAGGAAGCCAATTATTTATTGGCGGAAAGGAATTTGAACTATGAAAATTGCACCAGTCGCTGATGTAAAATCCCGTTTTAGCGCTTACCTAAAAGCCAGCGAAGAAGGCCCAGTTATTGTTACCCGAAACGGGAAACCGGTAGCCGTTTTACTCTCCATGGAAGATGAAGACGAACTGGAGCGTTTGATTTTGGCTTATTCACCTAAATTTCAGAGCATCCTGCAAAAAGCCAAAAAAGAGATCCAGGAGAGTGGCGGCATAGCCCACAAAGACTTCTGGCAGGATATCGAAAATCAGCATGGATAGAGGCGCTCATCCGCCTCCCCTGGAAAATCCCATCCCGGACAAACTCCTCATACCCCAATATAGCTCGCTTCTTCTTACGCCCAAAACAGGCCACAGACTTTCTACCAAAGCCTCCCCCAAGACCATACCTTATTGCCGTTGCCCTATTTTTTATTCCCTATTTTTTACTTCACCTTCCCGATGGGGAAATTAGCACCCGTCTGGATTGTGGGCGTCTGCTGTCGCTTGAAGACCTCTTCGGACAGTCTCGTCACCTGCTCTTCTACGTAATCCGCAAGACCCAGGACAGTGATATATCCATCCTTCTTGATATCTGCCTTGCCCTGGAGCCCTTCCATCAACACAAAGGTGAACAAACCATGCCCTTTGTACCCTTCGAGCGCCTGCTGGGTATCGGATGATGCAGAGAAGACCGATGAACCGATCGCCCTCTGGAGGAGTTTGACTGCCGTGGATTCGGTGAGCCCCCGTGTCTGCTGCAGGAGCGCTACCTGGATCTCTTTACCGCCTTTACCCGCGTTGCACGTATCGAGGATCACGAGCTTCTTCTGGGCAGGAATGTTCCCGACGAGCTTGGCAAGCTCCTTCTGTCCCATGGCGTCCTTGCCGATATGGCGCGATGAAAGGAGCAGGACATTGCTCGTGAGCAGGAAATACTGCTCCTCATCATCGACCACATCCACAACGCCGTGGGAGGCATCGTAGAATACGAAGAGGTCGTTGGGCTTGATCTTCATGCGCAGCTCTTCAAAGGCTTTGGTGATGGCCTCTTTGGTCGTAGCATCAGGCGTGGTGAGTACCTGGACATCAGTCTTCCCAAACAAAGGTGCCGCAGTTTTCTTCAAAGTCTCTGCAAATGCCATAGCGTCAGACACGGCATAGTTCAGCGATATAGATTTGTTCTTGTATTCGTTTATGCCGATAACAAGGGCATAGAGGTTCGGTTTCTGGAGGACAGCTCTGGATAGGACGGAAACCAGGGCGGGATTCGACTCCATGGAGTTGTCTTTGTTGAAAGCTACTGCCCTTATTTCGTTTTGCCCGTCTATGAGCGGAATGGTAAATGACAGTATTTTTTCATTGACCGATCCTGTGCCTTCGACTATCACCCCTCGGGTCTCATTTGCCACCTGAGAGCCGTTGAGATAAATATTTACATTCCCGATCCCGCCGCCATTGTCAGTGATCTTCAAGGAGACGGTGATGCTGTCCTTGTCAACAGAGCTTCCTGTGGCGGGGGATACGATCCGGACCGTAGGAGCGGGTTTTTTGACTAGAATATCGCCGAAGGTCTCGCCTTTGAGAACTTCCTTACCGGCAAGGGCCAGTTGGACAAGCTCGGATCGGTAGAACTTGGCATAGAACTGGTCTATGCCATAAACATTGTTGCCGATTCTTACATTAAGATTCTCGGCACCTTTGGGAGAGGCATTGAAATAACCTTCGGGCGTAATCACGATCCATTCACCGTTGGAAAATGCAACTGTCATGCTGATCATGGCGCCTGTCGCAACATTCCAAAGGATTATTGAACCGGAAGCATCTCCGGAAAGCGCATATTTTCCATCAGGGCTGAAGGCCACTGAATTGACTGATCCTGAATGGCCTTTGAAAGTCCTCACCTCTTTCCTTTTTGAAATATCCAGGAGTTTGACCGTGTTGTCTTTGCTTCCCGAAAGCGCATACCTGCCGTCCGGGCTGAAAGCTACAGAATTGACCAAGCCTGAATGCCCCCGGAATGCCCATATCTCGTTTCCCGTTGCCACTTCCAGGATCCTCACTGTATTGTCCGACCAACTGCCCGTAAGCGCATATTTTCCATCAGGACTGAAGGCCACGGAATTGATCCAGCCTGAATACCGTTGGAATACAGGGACTTCCATTCCTGTTGATATGTCCCAGAGCTTTAACGGATTTTTAACCCTGCTTGCCGAAAGCACGTAGCGGCCATCGGGACTGAAGGCCACTGACATGACGAGTTCCGAATGACCTTGGAATGTCCTGATCTCCTTACCCGTTGACACGTCCCAGAGCTTGACTGTCCTGTCATCGCTTCCGGATAGCGCGTACCTTCCATCGGAACTGAATGCGACGGAATTGACGGATTTACTATGCCCCTGGAACGTTTTTATCTCCTTTCCCGTGCCCGTTTCCCAGAGCTTCAATGTATTGTCATCGCTTCCGGAAAGCACAAATCTGCCGTCAGGGCTGAAAGTTACGGAATTGATGTCTTTAGAATGCGACTTGAATGTTTTTATTTGTCTTCCCGTTGAAATTTCCCAGAGCTTCACGTCGCTTTCCCACCAATTGCCGGAAAGCGCGTACCTGCCGTCCGGACTAAATGCTGCAGAACTGATGCCGTTTGAATAGCCCTGGAATGTCCTGACCTCTTTACCCGTCGATAATTCCCAGAGCTTGACCGTGGAGTCATGACTTCCGGAAAGCGCGTACCTGCCGTCCGGGCTGAATACCACGGAATTGGTCCAGGAAGAATGCCCCGGGAGCGTCCTCACCTCTTTTCCAGTTGACAATTCGAAGAGCTTCAGTTCACTTCCTATGCTCACGGAAAAAAGCACATACCTGTTATCAGGGCTGATAGCTGCTGACTTGACGCCCCACTTTACTTCATCTTTTGTATGCCCCTGGAAAGACCTTACCTCTCTTCCCGTTGCTATTTCCCAGAGCCTCAAAGTATCATCTTCACTTGCCGAAAGCACATGCATGCCGTCAGGGCTGAATGCCACGGAATGAACTGTTCCTGAATGGCCCTTAAATGTTCGAATTTCCTTTCCCGTTGCTATTTCCCATAACTTGGCTGTTTTATCCTTGCTTCCGGAAACCGCATATTTGCCGTCAGGGCTGAATGCCACGGAAAATACCTCGCCCTTATCGGAAAACCAGCTTGCATGTCCCTTAAACGTCCGGACTTCCTTTCCCGTTGCCGATTCCCATAGCTTCAAGGTTTTATCATCGCTTCCGGAAAGCGCATATCGGCCGTCGGGGCTGAATGCCACCGAGTTCACAGCACTCGTATGCCCTTGAAATCTCCTTATCTCGGTTCCTGTCGAGATGTCCCATAATTTCAGCAGATTATCCAAATTCCCGGCAAGTATAGATTTTCCATCAGGGCTGAATGCCACGGAGCTGATAAAACTCGAATCCTGGAACGTCCTGATTTCTCTTCCCGTTGATACTTCCCAGAGCTTGATTGTGTTGTCATGGCTTCCGGAAACCGCATACCTGCCGTCAGCGCTGAACGCTACAGAGCTGACACCATCTGAATGCCCCATTTGCACAAAAATTTCAGGCTTTTCTTCGGCATGCACAGTGCTGCTTCCAGGCATGGCAATACTGGCCATCAATATAGCCATTGACCATACGATAATTGCTCTATTTTGAAATAAACGCATTGATCGAAGCATGATTACCTCTCCCTACCTTCCCGTTTTAACGGACACGGTCTTCTGAAAGATCTCCGCCGCAGATACATTGCCCGTGGATGATTTCTCTAACTTGACACTCCTTGTCCTTGCTTCAACATCTTCTGGTTTTGTCTTAACGAGATAAACACTTCCACTTGCCTCAAGATTTAAATCACCAAGCTGTGATGTGCTCGCGTAGACAATGATGTTCTCCTCCCCGAAGGGCGGATTCACCGTGATCTTAAATTCGTCTTTCCCTGACGGTATCTCGTATATCGTGTTACCGTTGAAGTAATTGTCCTTCCTGTATGGGTTGGGCAAAAGCTGTATCATGTCCCCGGCAACGTCCTTGTAAATAACCCTGGCAAAAAAAGGCTTGTTGCCCCTGATCTTGATGCTTATCGCTTCACCTTGCCTGTATTCCTTCTTATCCGTCCAGGCTTCCACGTAAAGCGAGGCTGAAGATTCGTTTGAAACCGCTGCCATCATCTTTTTTTCATCGGGGATGACATCGGCTTTAATCTT
>Ga0315282_10008206_pt1 | contig 16938 bp, 12 predicted proteins | sample YL17G07_20_MG_FD_203693 | JGI IMG/M metagenome (GOLD analysis project Ga0315282, IMG submission 203693) | Sediment microbial communities from Yellowstone Lake, YNP, Wyoming, USA - YL17G07_20 | ecosystem: Environmental > Aquatic > Freshwater > Lake > Sediment | place: USA: Wyoming | collected...
TGCCAGAACCCTGAACCTCTGTTGATCCTTCACGGACAATGTCACCTCAGTCATGGGGTGACAGAATCACAGAACTGCTCAGGGGTGACATAGTCTCAGAACTAACACACCAGCCGCAGCCACTTGACTAGAGCACGCGCCCGACGGACAATGCGTCCAATACACCGCCATGAGATGCCCTCGGGCCTCATGCAATTGTCTGCCGGGCCCTCCGGGGCCCGCAAGGCATTGCCGGGGACCTCCGCCAGGAGGTCCCCGCATCTTGTTGGGTGGGAGGATGTCGATGGGTCAGCGGGCTAGGCTCTTCATTGACTTCTGGAACTTCCAGCTTGCATGGAACGAGCACCTTAGCTCCACACGACAGTGCGACTGGCCCAAGCTTCCCGCCCGCTTCGTGTCCGAGGGTCAGTCCGTGATAGCGAGTGCCGGTATCGTGGAGCCCCTGCAGTTGGAGGAGACGCGCGTCTACGCGTCCTACAACCCCAGCCGTAGCGAGGGGACGAAGCTCAGGGGGTGGCTGAGCAACTTCCTCGACCGGCAGCCCAGTTTCCGGGTCTTCGCTACCGAGAGGAAGGACAAGTCAGCCGGCTTCTACTGCAGGGCGTGTCGGCAGGAGTTTCTCGATTGCCCTTCCTGTGCGACGCCGCTTGTCCGAAGTCGCGAGAAGGGAGTCGACACCGCGATCGTCACAGACATGCTATCTCTCGCCTGGGAGGCCGCATTCGACGTGGCGATTCTCGTATCGTCGGATGCCGACATGATCCCCTGTGTCGAGCGCGTTCAGGAGAAGGGGTTCAAGGTCATCAACGCGATGTGGCCCAAGCGTGGCCACGACCTGGCGAAGGCCTGCTGGGCGTCCTTTGACATCATGGCGGTCGCCGGTAGCCTCGTGCGACCAGGACCGTAGGCTCTCAGAGCCGGTGGGCTGCGAGACGGCGCGGGGCGAGCCCGAGCAGGCGGCAGCGACGTGTGGACTGAGGAGAACCACGCGCTGTTGGGCGACCTCTCGGAGCTAGCCTACTGGTCCCGGCCGGATGAGTTCCATCGTTTGCTTCGAGCCGCCTAGCCCGACTCGAAGCCGCATCCTCGCACAGACCAGCTTGCGGCCCGCACCCGCAAGCGGGTATCCGCCCCGTAACCCCCCGAGAGGAGAGCGCCATGAAGCCACGCCCCGACCTGCTCGATGAGCACTCGCCCGACGGGCTGGAAGTGATGCAGCTCACGACCGAGGAGGGCGTGCCGTCGAGCCACATCTACATGGAGGCGCAGATCTTCACGCCCGACTCGCGGCGCTTCGTCCTGCAGCGCTGCGGCCATGCCCACGGTTCGGACCCGCGCGATCCGGAGCATCGCTTCCTGCTCTGCGACCTCAACGGCGGCGAGATGACGCCGCTGACCACCGAACTGGGGGCAACGGGGCCGAGCGTGAGCCCCGATGGGGCCTGGCTCTACTACCTCGTCGATGAGACGGAGCCCGACGGAGGTCGTCTCACGCTGAAGCGCGTTCGGCTGGACGCGACCGGCCGCGAGACGCTCGTGGTGATCGACCGGCCGGTTCGCGGTGCATCGTGCAGGCCGAGCCTGCCGTACCCGCTCTCCACGATCTCGTCCGATGGCAAGCGGCTGGCGACCGGGGCGTTCTTCGGTGACGGCCGCACGGAGAGGGCGCCGTGGGGCTTGCTCGTGTTCGATCTCGACAGTGGCGACGCATGGGTGCCGCTGAGCGGCCCGTCGTGGTGCAACATCCATCCGCAGTACAGCCGCTCCCTGGCGTCGCCCGCCAACCGCGACCTTCTCGTGCAGGAGAACCACGAGTGCCGGTACGATGCGCTCGGCGAGATCACGCTGCTGGTCGGCGGAGTCGGCGCCGACATCCATGTCGTGCGCGACGATGGCGATGGCTTCCGGAACATGCCGTGGGGGCGCGATGGGAACGAGCATTGCCAGGGGCACCAGTGCTGGCGCGGCCGGAGCGAGCGCGCCATCACGAGCACGGTTGCAGTCCTGTCCGGTGAGGCACAGCTCATTGAAGGGGTGGCGGCGCCATATGCGGGCCACGTAGGCATCGCTACGCCCGGCGGCCGGCGCAACGACCTGAGCCGAGACTTCCCGCTGCCGCGCTTTTTCCACTTCGCGACCGACATCGCGGGGCGCCGGCTTATCTCAGACTACCGAGCCGAGGGCGCGCCGGACGCTCTCTACCTCGCTGATCTGCCTGAGGCGGACGACGCGCCGGTCAGCGAGTTCCGGTACCTACTGAGTCCCAGGTGCTCGTGGCTCAAGGACAACCACGTGCACCCGTTCCTCTCACCGGACGGGCAAACGGGCTTCTTCAACTCGGACGAGCTTGGCATTTTGCAGGCCTACGTGGTGCGCGGATGGTGACGTACTGAGGATAGGCCAGAGCACCGCAGGGGCTCTGCGTGCTGTGCGCAGGGAGGCAGGTATGTGCCGAGCAACCGCAGCATAGTGCCCGCGACACCACCGTCGTCGCCTGATCGGAGCCCCACAATGCGCGATCTCGCGCTCGTCGCACTTGTCCTTGCAGCACCCGCCCTTGGCGGCGACTTGGTGCGGAACCCGGGGTTTGAGGATGGTACCGGGAGCCCCTCGGAATGGTCCCTGGGCATGGAGGGGCGCGGCGCGGGCTCGGCGACGTGGATCGAGGATGGGCCGCATTCCGGGGGCAGGTGCGTGCGCCTCGAGATGGCCGAGGCGGGCGACTACTGGATGGCCAGGCAGACCTATGCCGCAGGCAGCGCCACGGCCGGCACGCGCTACCTCATCGGCGGCTGGTATCGCGGCACCGAGGGCGTCACTCACCCATGCGTGTACTTCGTCGAGGCGTCGGGGCGCGTCATGTCCGCATGGGAGACAGCCCTGCCGGCGCGCGAAGAGTGGACGCGCTTCGAGTTCATGTTCGCCGCGCCGCCCGGCACCGACAGGCTGGAGCTGCAGCTTCGCGCCCAGGGCGTGAAGGGCGTTTGCTGGTTCGACGACGTGTCGCTCACCGACGCTGACGAACGCATCGCCGAGGAGAAGAGGATCGTCGCCCCTCTGCTCGCCCAGGCCTCCGACCCCGACATGCTTTGGGCAATAGTGAGTTCCGGCGGGCGCGCCGAGTTCGAGCTTGTGGGCTGCCCGTCGGCAGAGGTGTCGTGGGCCGTGATCGGTGGCCAGGGGTGCACATTGCGCGTGGAGCCCGCAGGAGGCGCGAACACGAGCGTGGCCCGAGCCCCGAGGAATGACGTTCTCAAGTCCCGGCGGGTCGCGCTCTCGTCAGGAATCGCGAGGATCGTCGCCTCTGTCGGTGACGAGTCGTCCGTGATGCTCGTCGGCCTCAGGGTCGATGTGCAGGTGGCGGAGTCCCTCGCGAGCGTCACAGCGCAAGGCCTGCCCATTGGCGCGCTGGGCGAGCCCCTGCCGGCGAGCACGCGCGTGCTGGATGAGTCGGCGAAGCTCGCCGGCGGCATCAGGGAGCGGAACCGCGACTCCCTCCTGCGGAAGGCGCTCGGCGCGCGCCCGGGCCGGGCCGCGGCGCGCGTGTGTAGCGCCTGGCGGAGCTTCGACGGTGACCAGTGGCTCCGGTGGGCTCTCGCGGGTCGGGAGCCAGAGCCTGTGCCGGCGGGCGCGCGCGATGGGTGCGTATCTCTGCAGGTGCTGTTCGCTCCGGACAGCCGGCCGGGGGCCCTGACCGCACACGTGTCGGACCTTGCGGGGCCGGACGGGGCGCGCATCCTCGCAAGCGCCTGCCAGGTGCGGATGCTGGGCTACGTGCCGATCGACGGCCGGTGGCTGCCCGATCCGCTCTTCGAGGACCAGCCCTTTGAGCCCCCGCAACACGGGCCGATCGTCTTCCGGATCACCGTTCACGTCCCGCGCTACGCGGTGGCGGGAACCTACCGGGGCGCTATCGAGATGCGCGCCGACTCGGGGGCGTCGGTGGTCGCGGACTTCGGCGTGCGCGTGTGGCCGATCACCTTGCCCGAACAGCCGCGGCTCAACTCAAGCTTCTGGCTTTTCCGCGGTCAGATCAACAGGTACTTCGGCCTCACAGGCGACGTGCCGATGGAGGACTACTACCCCTACATCGACCTTGCAGCCTCGCACCGGCTCTCGCCGATCGACGTCGTCGAGGGGCCGACCGGGCCGATGGTACGTGTGTTCCGCGAGCCGGACGGGCGCCTGACCTACGACTTCACGCAGTGGGACGAGTACCTCGACCGACTGGCGCTCGGCCACGCCAACACGATCCACCTCGGCTTCACCCACTGGATGGCCCACTATTTCAGCGGCGGCAGCCCCGAGGTCATCGACCGCGCGACGATGCAGCCGGTGGCGCTCGGCTACGCGTTCGGGAGCCCCGAGCACCTCGATGCGCTCGCGGCCTACCTGCGGGCGGCGTTCGAGCACGTGCGCGAGCGCGGCTGCAAGGCCATGGTCTACATCCAGCCGTGGGACGAGCCGGGCGGTGAGGGCCTCGCGAAGTCGACGCTGATCCTGAAGGGCCTCGCGGACCGCGTGCCGGAGGTGCCGCGGCTGATGACGGCGGTGGTGCCGGGCACCTATGGCGGCAAGTTCGCGGAGGCGGTCGACCTGTGGTGTCCGCTCACGCCGAGCCTCCCCGACCCGGACTTCGATGCCATGCGCCAGCGCGGCGACGCGACGTGGGCGTACGTCTGCTGCGGACCGGGGGCGCCCTACGCGAATCTCTTCACGAACTGGAAGGTCGCCGAGATGCGCGCGCTGTTCTGGCAGCTCAAGCAACAACGCGCCACCGGGCTTCTCTACTGGGGCCTCAACTACTGGATAAGCTGGGACCAGCCGGTACCGAGCCCCCGGTTCCCGGATGCTGACTGGACCTCCAACACCCTAAGCGGCGACGGGTACTCCATCTACCCCGGGCGGGAGGTGAACCACCCGCTCAGCTCCATACGGCTGGAGACCATTCGCGATGGGATCGAGGACTATGACCTGCTGTGCCTGCTCGAGGACACCGTGCGCGCTCACCCGGGCGCCGACCCGCGCGACCTCGCACTCGCACATGGTGTCCTCCGCATCCGCCCGCAGGTCTCGAAGTCGCTGACCGAGTTCGACCGCGACGGCGCCGCCATCGACGCCGAGCGCGAGGTGATCGCAGGGCTCATAATCCGGCTGAGGGGGCAAGGGGACGTAGGAATGACGCAAGGCAGGGGGACGAGTTGCAAGGCGTCCAACATGCCGCTACTATTCCGCTAAGAGGTGGTAGGTATGCTGATTGCCAACGTATCTGAGAAGGGCCAGGTCACCATACCCAGTGACATTCGTAGGAAGGCCGGCATCGCGCCTCGGTCCCGCGTCGAGATCACCCTGGAGGAGGAAGCGGTGGTCATAAGGCCCCTCCGCTCGATCTCGGATGTCATCGGGATCTTCAAGGACTGCACCGGGGGTAAGCCCATGGATTGGGAGAGGGTCCGCGAAGAAATGGAGATCGCGGTCGCCGAGCAGGTGGCTCATGAGTAGTGTGCCCGCGCGGTTCGCGATCGATGCGAATGTCATCTTGCGAGGCCTACTCCTGGACAACAGGGAGCTGTCGGACAAGGCGATCGCGATCCTCAAGGCAGTCGAGGAGGGGCGCTCCGCAGTCTACTGCGATCCGGTCACACTGGCGGAGGTGGTCTGGGTCCTGTGGAGGTCCTACCAGCGCTCTCGGCAGGACATAGCGTCCGCGCTCAAACCGATAGTTCAGGCCGAGGGGTTTCACATGCCTGGTAAGGACCGCTACCTGCGTGCACTCGACCTGTACGGGACGACAGTGGAGCACTTTGGTGATGCGTGCGCATGTGCCGGCGCTCTCGAGGAGTGCGAATGCAAGCTGTATTCCTTCGACCGCAAGCTGTCCTCCGTGCCTGGAGTAGAGCGCCTGGAGCAAGCGCGGGCCGATCGCCGGTAGGCTCGATGCGCCGCTGCACGGTCCTATGGCATGCTTGGTTGTGGCTTGCCTCCTACCCCGTCGCCGCGTTCACGAGGAACTCGGCGAAGAGCGGCGCGACTGCTTGGTTGCCCGCCTCGTTGGGGTGTGAGTCCTGTCCTGTCGGGTCACTCAGGTAGTCGTCGCGCAGCATGTTCGCGCGCGCGGTCCCGTCGTCCGGGTTCGCTAGCAGATCGAAGAGGTCGAAGCAGAGCACGTTGGGGTGACCGGAAAGGTACGTGGCGCTCCCCATCCAGTTGGCGAACTCCCGCGCGTTGCTCGCCGATGCGGCGTCCGTTGCCCCATAGGCGCCGGGCGGAGCGGTGACGACAACGAAGATGCGGTCCGTGTGCTGGTCGAAGACGTCTCGCATCTGCAGGTAGTCGGTGCGGTACTGGGCCAGCGTGCCGTCATCGAGGCTCACAATGTCGACGAAGCACGATTTGAAAGCGATCACGTAATAGTTGTCAAGGATCAGCTGGCGCGCGTGCACAGCCTCGGCCTCGGCGCTCGTCCAGAGGTAGAGGAGCCCGTCCGGGTTGGTGTTGTCCGCCGTCGCACCGTAGGACTCTCCAGTGTCGGCGCCCTCTGCGTTCCTGAGCCCCTCCGCCGGATAGCCATGGTCCCAGAACTCGAAGCTGGTGGCGTGAGCCGTGTTGTAGTCGGTGATCCACTGCCGTACGCCGCCGTCGATGAGCCCCTGTCCCACGGAGTGGTGCAGGAAGAACACGCGATTCGCCACATCCGCAGGGACCCCGTTCCCATCGCCGTTGCCTGCGGGCGCACTCGGCGCGCATCCCAACGCGATGCAGATGCCCAGTCCGGCCATGACGCAGAAAAGCAGGTATCTCCTCAACTGCGGTCGCCTCCCCTGTACGCGCGATGGCTGCCGCTCCCAGTGGCGAGGAACGATTCGCCGCCTGTGGGCAGGGCTCCTCCGGGCGCTCATGCCATTCCGAGCTCGATAGCGGAGGGCCGGCTGCCCCACAGGTGCCGCGCGCCGTCTCGCGAATCTGCAGATCGGGCGTCTCCGGGGGTGGCGAGTGCGCGTGGGGGGAGATGCGCGATGAGCGCGACGAGGAGGGACTTCATGGCGTGCGGCGCGGCCGCTATCGCGTCGGCCGCTATGGCCGAGGGTCTCGTGGGCGCCCTGGCGGCTAAGGCCTGGGCATCCACGCAGAGGCGCCCCAACATCCTGTTCGCGCTGGCGGACGACTGGGGCCACCCTCACGCGGGGGTGTACGGCGACCCGGTCGTGAAGACACCTACGTTCGACCGGATCGCGCGTGAGGGCGTCGTCTTCGAGAGCGCCTCCGTCTCTAGCCCGTCGTGCACCCCTTCGCGGAGCTCCATCCTCACGGGGCGCCACTTCTGGACGCACGAGGAGGGCTCAGTCCTCTGGGGTGAGTTCAGCTCGCGCCATCGCACCTACCCTGACGCGCTCGAGGCGGCGGGCTACCACGTCGGCTACACTCGCAAGGGCTGGGGCCCGGGGCAGTCGACGCGAGCCGACGGTCGCAACCCCGCCGGCGTTGCGTACCTGGACTTCGCAGCGTTCCTCGCGGCCAGGCCTCAGAAGCTGCCGTTCTGCTTCTGGTTCGGCAGCTTCGACCCGCACCGGCCCTATGAGAAGGGCACAGGCGTCGCGAGCGGCATGGAGCTGGCGGGCGTTCCTGTACCGGCCTGTCTGCCGAACAACGACATCACACGCTCCGACCTGTGTGACTACTACTTCGCGGCACAGCGGTTTGATACGCACGTGGGCGCGCTCGTCGCCACACTCGAGGCGATGGGTGAGCTTGACAACACACTCATCGTGGTGGCGGGCGACAACGGCATCCCGTTCCCGCGCTGCAAGGCCAACCTGTACGACGGTGGCGTGCGGGTGCCGCTCGCGATGCGCTGGGGCGAGCTCCTACCGGCCCGTGCCCGGGTCGACGACCTGGTGAGCCTTTGTGACATTGCGCCTACCTTCCTCGAAGCAGCCGGCGCGGACCCTCTTCCCGGCACAACGGGACGGAGTCTGCTGAACATGCTGGAGCCCGGCGCACCGGGCCAGGCGGGCCAGTCGCGCAACGCCGTCTACTACGGCATTGAGCGGCACGCGTGGGTCCGCGAGGGTGGCCTCGGCTACCCGATGCGCGCCGTGAGGACTGCGTCTTACCTCTACATCCGCAACTACGAGCCGGACCGCAACCCGGCGGGAGACCCCACGGCCGTGAGCGACCTAGGACCGTACGGGGACATCGACAACGGCCCAACGAAGGCCTACCTCCTAGAGCATCGCGACGATCCCGCGGTGGCGCCGCTGTTCGAGCTCTCCTGCGGCAAGCGATCGGCCGAGGAGCTGTACGACCTTCGGACGGACCCGGATCAGCTCGTCAGCGTCGCCGACCGCCCCGAGCACGCGGAGCAGCTCGGTGAGCTCCGGCGGATGCTGCGGGACGAGATGACGTCGACCGGCGACCCTCGCGCCTCTGGCCCTACCGACGTGTTCGAGCAGTACCCGTACCATGGAAGCGTGAAGCCCGACCTCGGAGGGCGTTAGCAGAGCGCTCCCCCCAAGGACCCCACGCCGGTGCGCGCGAAGTAACACGCAAACCCGCTGTCGGAGGATTGGTCAGTATGCAGCCGCTAGAAGTCGGCGTCTTCCTGTGCTCGACCGGTATCTACGATCCATTCGCCGCCGTGGCGAAGCTGAAGGAACTCGGCATCCGCGCGTGCCAGCTCCCGCCTCTGCCGCCGGACTTCCTCACCGAGGAGAACGCACGTAAGCTCAAGGCGGCCCTCGAGAAGGACGGCATCACGGCGACCACTCAGTTCGTCGGCTTCCCCGATGAGAGCTACGCCGACATGGCGACCGTGGCGGCGACTGTCGGCTTTCTGTTCGCTGAGAAGGTCCCCGAGCGCGTCGCCATCACCAAGAAGGCGATCGAGTTCGCCTCCACCATAGGCGTGCCCGCCGTGGCGGCGCACATTGGCTTCGTGCCTGAGGACACGTCCGACCCCGCCTACGCGCGGCTGGTCGACGTTGTCCGCGAGATCTGCGATGCCTGCGCGGCGAAGGGCATGAAGTTCGCGCTCGAGACCGGGCAGGAGACGGCCGAGGAGATGAAGGCGTTCATCCAGGCCATCAACCGGCCGAACCTGGGCGTGAACTTCGACCCGGCCAACATGATCCTCTATGGTAAGGACAAGCCGGTCGAGGCTGTAGGCGTGCTTGCGCCGTGGGTCATCTCGTGCCACTGTAAGGATGGCGAGTGGCCCGTCGAGGAGGGCAAACTCGGCTCGGAGCGGCCGCTCGGGCAGGGACAGGTGGACATCCCCGCCTTCGTCGCGAAGCTGAAGGAGATCGGCTACACGGGCCCGCTCACGATAGAGCGCGAGGACGGGGACGACCGGATCGGGGACATTATGCGCGGCAAGGCGCTGCTGGAGTCCCTGCGCTAGGAGCTGCACGTGCCGGGTAACCCGCCAAAGACGATTCCGGAGGGGCCGCATGGGATGGCGCGAGGCGCCGGGGCCCTATGCGGCCCCTCCTCGGGGCGTACGTTGCCGCCGATTGGGGCCGGGGGTGACGGCCACACGTGCACGGCACTGGCCTTGGCCCTGGTCGCGCTGCTCACCACGTGCGCTGCCTGTCACAGCCAGCCCCCGGCGGGCAACTTCAGAGCCTGGACCGGCGAGCAGGCCCCGGCGGGGCTGCCGATCATCGAGCCCGCGCTGGCGGCCGGACGCGCGGTCGTGCTCCACTTCACGGGTGAGGCCGGGCCGGACAACATCGCGGTCACGCTCACCTTGAACCGCCTGCGCGAGCGGTACGGCGCGGACGTCGTTTTCGTGAGGGCCGAGAACGAGACGACCGAGGGCAACAAGGTCTTCGACGCGTTCAAGGCGGCGCGCATCCCGTCGGTCGCGGTGCTCGATTCCGCCGGGCTGGTCGTGGGGGCGTTCGAGGGGCGAGTGGGAGAGACCGATCTCGCGAAGGCGATCGATGAGGCGCGCTCGCACCCGGTGCGCGACCGCCCGCCGGGTGGGCTCAGCGTGTATGACCTCGGTGCGCCGCTTCCAAGTACCACCGGCGTGGTCGGCAAGCAGGCCTGTCCGAGCGTGCCGCTGCTGAAGACCGCTCTCTCCGAGGGGAAGCCGGTGGTCGTCGCGTTTCTTGGAGCCTACTCGCGGTTCGACTCCGAGCAGGCGGCCGCGCTCGACCAGGTCGCCGCCGCAGATGGCGACGCGGTAGAGGTAGTGAAGCTCTACGCCGAGGACGGTGCGGCCGAGCCGGCGTTTCACGACTACTTCGTGACCGGCGTCCCGGCGGTCTTCGTCGTGGGGCCGACCGCGACCGTGGCGAAGGCGTTCGACGGGCTGGTGTCGGGCGAAGCGCTCGTAGCGGCGGTGGACGCGGTCAAGCCGCCGCCTCCGCCCGAGCCCGTGGTCGAGACACGTACGGAGCAGCCGCCACCGGGGACCGGCGCCGAGACGACGACCGAACCTTCTGTCGGTTCGGCCGAGCACACGGGTGCGCAGGAGCCCCCGCCTACGACGGGCACAGGTCCCCCGCCCACCGGGAATGGCAACCCGCCGCCGGACGACATCAAGCCTCCTCACGACGAGGACCACACAGCCACGGCCGAGGGTCCCGGGCCGCCGGAGGCGTCCGCCGACCATCACGGCGGCACCGAGACGCCCGTTACGGCTTCTGAGTCCCCTGAGCCGAAGTGGGAGCCGGAGGCCCACATCAAGGCGGCCGCCGGTTCGGGCGATCCGAGCAACCCGCTCAGCCCTGCCGCCGGCACGGATGTCGCGGTCTCGTCCGCGGCCGGCTCGGACTACGGGCCGGAGCGTCTCGTGGACGGGCTTGTAGCCGGCGACATGGGCTTCAAGCCGTGGGTCACCGGGCCGGCCCAAGAGCCGCCGTACGTGATCGAGATAAGGTTCCCGCAGACGCGCAGGCTGTCGTCGCTTGAGTTGTACACGTTGACGGGAGACCGCGCTCTGTTCGGCGGACGGTGGATCTGCGATTACAAGATCCTCACCCTGGGCCCTGTCGACAAGGTCCCGCGCGAATGGGCGACCGGCCGCATCGACCCGCTGCGCGAGAAGACGGTCCTGCAGCTTCGCGAACGCGCGGTGGATGTCCTGATCATCCGGATCCTAAGCACCCAGTCCGGCGAGCGCGCCTGCGAGATGGCGGAGATCAGGTCGCGGTGACGACCCCGCACCAGACAATGGGCTGAAGCCCATTGTCCACTATCGCCCGATGAGTTCCCTCACCCGCTCGAGGTCCTTCTCAGTGTCGACCCCGATCGAGTCGCGATCGGTGCGCACGCACCGGATGCGGTAGCCGTTCTCCAGAACCTTGAGCTGCTCGAGGGACTCCGCCGTCTGCAAGGGCGTCGGGGGCAGAGCGGTGTACCTGAACAGGAACTCGCGCCTGTAGGCGTAGAGGCCGATGTGCTTGAAGACGACCTGTTCGGCGATCGCCTGCACCGCGCGGCAGTAGGGCACCTGGGCCCTGGAGAAGTACAGCGCGTAGCCTCGCTGGTCGACAACCGCCTTCACGCAGGCCGGGTCGTCGAGCTCGTCCGACCGGATGATTGGCGTTACGAGCGTCGACATCAGGCACTCCGGGTCCTCGCGCAGCGGGCTGACGGCGAGGTCGATGTCGTCGGGGTCGATGAGCGGCTCATCGCCTTGGAGGTTCACGATGATCTCCGCCTCGACGGCGCGCGCGGCCTCCGCGACGCGGTCTGTGCCGGACCGATGATCGGTGCGCGTCATCACCGCCCGTCCGCCGAACGCGTGCACGGCCTCGAGTATGCGTTCATCGTCGCAGGCGACGATGACGCCGGAGACGCTGCTCGCGAGGCACGCGCGCTCGTAGACGTGCTGGATCATCGGCTTGCCGGCGATGTCGATGAGCGCCTTGCCGGGCAGCCGGCTCGACGCGTAGCGCGCGGGGATGATAGCAACCGCGGTCAGAGGGCACGACCTCCCTTAGGTCGCTCCCTCCCCGTCTGGGTCACTCCCCTCCCCCTCTGGGGGAGGGTTGGGGAGAGGGCATCGACATTCGCGCGACGCCCCTTCACCCGTGACGCGGCGAGTCCTTCAACTCCCTCTGCATGTGGCTTCGGGGTCGCTGCCGGCGAGGGTTGGCGTGAGGGGCGTCACAGGGCGAGCAGCCGCCCGGAGTCGCGAACCGACGCCATTGGACAGCCCAGGGCAAGGGCGCGAAGCGGACGCAGCCCTGGGTTCTTGCCCCCACCGCCGGAGCCCTGGAGGGGCGGCATTACGGTTCGGCCCACCGCGATTCCGTCGCTTCGCGACTCGGGCACGTTCCAGGCCTAGACCTGGGGCTTGCGCCCCAGGCTATCCTATGCCGTCGCTTCGCGGCTCACGGGCTGGATTGGGCCGCTTCGCGGCTCGGGCACACCAATGAGGCGGTCAGGGCGAGCTTTCCGTCGATCCCCTTTCCGGTGCCACCGGCGGCATGGGCACGAACACCTGGTCCACTCTGGCGGCGTCCCTTGGGTCGCAGACTCCTCCGTCGTCCACGCCGTTCGCGCCCACGGCATAGAGCGTGAACCCCTCGTCCGTTCTACGGTAGACCATCGTCTCACCTGTCCATGGGTCGACGGGCAGCTCGGGCATGTAGTCCGGCAGGAGCGCGTGGAGCGACTCCGGGTACTCGCCGTGCTCGATGCGGTAGGCTTGGATGCAGGCGATCGCTTCCTCGGCGATGAGGTCTCCCTGGGCCCGAAGCCAGTCGCTGTGCAACTGCCGATCCAGCGCCCCCGCCGCGATGCCGGCCCAGTAGTCGCGGCGCGAACGCGCGTCCGGACAGATGCGCGCGACGAGTTCGTCCCACGAGGTGTCCCCAAACGGCGCATCGGCGGCTTCCGCCAGCCTCGCGAAGCGGTCCTCGATCCACTGCATGGACTCGTCAAAGGAGCTGTTGGTCGTCGCCCAGACCCGCACCCGCCCGACCTTGCTCATTGACTCGGCTTCGGGGTTCCGGGGAGTCTGAGCGGCTCGCTCGAGTGTTACCGCGGGCGCGACCTTGGCCATCTCGGCCATAAGCACGGCCCATGTGGCAGCGACCGTCTCAGATAGCGGTGTCATCCGAGCGCGAAGCGCCCGCATCCTCCCGGCATGTAGGCGCAGCTCCATGGCCGGCGCGGTCGTGTGGGCAAGCACGAATCGCCCGCATTGGCCGCCGAGGCCGATGATGCCCGCTCCGCAGCGTGTCTGTTGCTGCTCGCTGCCGCGTGAGAGCGCCACGCCGAGAGCGAGCACATCCTCTACCTCACGCAGGGCCCCGGCGTCGTCGCTGTCTCCGTGATGCCTTATTGCCTCGGCCGCAGCCACCCTTGCGGCCTTGCGGTCCGGGTAGAGCCACGCGTAGGCCTGGGGGCGGGCGGCGTCCGGCCGAGAGAGGTACTCCTGTCCCGCCGCCTGGCGCATCCGCTCAACTGCCGGCCCGGCTGCGCGGAGCGCTTCGCGCGCACCTGCCTCGAGTGCGTCGGCCGTCGCGGCGTCACTCATGATGACGGCGACGGACCAGTCATTCACGAGCTCGCTGGCGACGCCGGATCGCTTCAGCAGATCGACCGCCTCCGCATACGTGTCGAACGCGTTCGGGTGGGGCTCCGGGTGGTGGACGAGGCGGAGCTTCCTTCGCTCGGAGTCCACCCACCCGGCGTTGCGGCGGATTGTGAACTCGCGCAGGTAGATGGCCCAGATGCCGAGGACCAGGTAGACGAAGGCGACGGCTATGGCGACCGTCCACCATGGAGGTCTCCGCCGTCTGCCAGGCTGCTTCATCGCCCACCTCCTGCGAGCATGTGGACCGGTTGGGGTCCCGGCGCCACGCGCCACCCCATGCGGCCCGTCCGATCCGCCGGCCTCACCGGCAGGGACCCCGGTGCCACTGCGGCGAACTGGCAGAGCGCACCGCACATCGCTCGCGGAAGGGACCGGCAAGCGTGGGGAATCTCGGCGCCGTTGACCTTGTGGCATTCGGCCTCTACTTCGTCGCCCTACTCGGAGTCGGCTTCTGGGTCGGGCGGCGCAAGTCCCGCACTTCGGACGACTACTTCCTCGCGAGCCGCGAGCTCCCCTGGTACGTGGTCGGCACATCCTTCATCGCCTCGAACATCTCCACCGAGCACTTCATCGGGATGGTCGGCGCCGCCTACACATTCGGCATATGCGTGGCCATGTGGGAGTGGGGCAACGTCATCTCGTTCTCCATCCTCATCTGGCTCTTCATACCCTTCCTGCTCGCGAGCCGTGTGTTCACCGCTCCGGAGTTCCTCGAGCGCCGGTTCAACCCCACGTGCCGCCTGCTGTTCGCGGTGATGACGGTTGTGGCGAACATCACCGCGTTCCTTGCCGCAGTGCTCTACGCGGGCGCCATAGGCCTGAACGCGCTCCTCGGCTGGGACGTGTGGGTCGGAGTCGTTCTGCTCGGGGTGACCGCGGGCAGCTACGCCATCGTGGGCGGGATGCGGTCGATCGCTTGGACGGAAGTGCTCCAGACCGTCGTGATGATCGTCGGCGGGCTGCTCGTGACGGTGCTAGGGCTCCAGTCGCTCGGTCACGGCAGCATCGTCTCAGGCTGGGGGGTGATGATCGAGCGCAACCTCGGCCACCAGGCCGAATGGGCCGCCGCGATCCACCGGCTCGCGCCCGCGGTGCTGGGTGACGGCGCCACGTCGTATGAGCGCCTGAACCTGTTCCAGCCCGCCTCGCACAAGCTCGTGCCCTGGTGGACGCTGCTCGTGTCCTGGGTGAGCATCAGCATCTGGTACAACTGCATCAACCAGTTCATGGTGCAGCGCGTCCTCGCCGCGAAGGACCAGTGGCACGCCCGCATGGGGATCGTGCTTGCCGGGTTCCTGAAGGTCATCCTGCCCGCGCTGATTGTGATTCCGGGCCTCATCTACTTCGCCGTGGACCCCTCGCTCGATCAGGCGGGCGCCGACCGCGGGTACCCGAACCTTGTGATGCGCCTGATCGGCCTCGGGCTGCGGGGCGTGTTCCTCGCCGCGCTGTTCGGGGCGATTCAGTCGACGGTGAACTCGGTGCTCAACTCCACCTCCACGATCATCACTCTCGACATCTGGAAGCGCCACTTCAGGCCTCAGATGCAGGAGCAGACATCAGTCACGATCGGGCGGTGGGTGACCGCCGGCGCGCTGGTGCTGTCCATGCTGCTGGCTCCGTTCATCGGCCTGCTCGGCAAGGGCGTTTTCATCTACATTCAAGAGCTCTACGCCCACTTCGCGCCACCGTTCTCGGCGATCTTCGTGCTGGGCATCCTCTGGCGCCGCGCTACGGGCAAGGCGGCCGCGTGGACGATCCCCGTCGGGATGGCCGCGAGCATCTCGCTCGCGGTGTTCGTGCCGGGCCTCGCCTTCGTGCCGAGGGCGGTGCTCACGTGGGCATTCTGCATGGTCTTCATGGTCGCGGTCAGCCTGCTCGACGCGCCACCGCAACCTGAGAACATCACCGACGAGCTCACCATCAACTGGCGCAGGCTGAACGTGTTCTCCGGGCTCGGCAGGCCTTGGTACCGCAACATCGCGTTCTGGTGGGGGCTGTTCGTGCTCGCCATCGTGGCCTGCCTGGTCCTCTTCTCCGGAGCCGTGTTCCGCTAGTGTCATTCGGGCGGGCCGCATAGGGGGAACCGACCGAAGGTCGGTGGACCCTAACCGTCCCCCTACAGCAGGGACGCCGGTGCCACATGGGCGAAACCGTGGGCGGAAGGTGATGCACCTTGAACAGGCTCGTCGTGAACGCCGACCTCGGACGGCACAGGATCTCGAGACACATCTACGGCCACTTCGCCGAGCACCTAGGTAGGTGCATCTACGAGGGCATCTGGGTCGGTCCCGACTCGCCCATCCCCAACACACGCGGCATCCGCAACGATGTGGCGGCCGCGCTGCGCGAGCTGGGCATGCCGAACCTGCGTTGGCCGGGCGGGTGCTTCGCAGACACGTACCACTGGAAGGACGGCATCGGCCCACGCGAGGAGCGCCCCGGCATAGTTAACGTCCACTGGGGCGGCGTCACGGAGACCAACCACTTCGGCACTCACGAGTTCATGGACCTGTGCGAGATGGTCGGCTGCGCGCCCTACATCTGCGGGAACGTGGGCTCCGGCACGGTCCGCGAGATGGCCGAGTGGCTCGAGTACATCACCATGGCCGGAGAGAGCCCGATGTCGGCCCTCCGACGCGGGAACGGACGCGACGAACCGTGGGCGCTCAAGTACTGGGCCGTGGGGAACGAGAACTGGGGCTGCGGCGGCAACATGAGGCCGCAGCATTACGTCGACGAGTACCGCCGATACGCCTGCTTCTGCCGCAACTACTCGGGCGGGCCGCTCTACAAGGTCGCGTGCGGCAACAACGATGAGTGGAACGACATCCTCGTGCGCGAGGCGCACTCGTTCATGGAGGGTCTGAGCATCCACTACTACACCGTGCCCGGCCCCTGGAGCCATAAGGGCTCGGCCACCGAGTTCGGCGCCGACGAGTGGTACAGCACCCTTGGGAACGCGCTCGGGATCGAGGACTTCGTGAAGCGCTCGATCGCCATCCTCGACCGGTACGACCAGGGCGGCCGCATCGGCCTAGTCGTGGACGAGTGGGGCACGTGGTACGACGTCGAGCCGGGCACGGATCCCGGTTTCCTCTACCAGCAGAACACGCTCCGAGACGCGCTCGTGGCCGGCGCCACGCTCAACATCCTCAACAACCACGCGCGGCGCGTTCACATGGCGAACATCGCGCAGACGGTCAACGTCCTCCAGGCGATGGTGCTGACCGAGGGCGCGCGGATGCTCCGCACGCCGACGTACCACGTGTTCGAGATGCTGAAGGCGCACCAGAACGCGACGTTGCTGCCAAGCCACCTGGAGGGCGTGAAGTGCGGGCCCGATCTGACCCAGGTCACGGCCTCGGCCTCGCTGTCGC
>Ga0315282_10008207_pt1 | contig 16936 bp, 15 predicted proteins | sample YL17G07_20_MG_FD_203693 | JGI IMG/M metagenome (GOLD analysis project Ga0315282, IMG submission 203693) | Sediment microbial communities from Yellowstone Lake, YNP, Wyoming, USA - YL17G07_20 | ecosystem: Environmental > Aquatic > Freshwater > Lake > Sediment | place: USA: Wyoming | collected...
CTGGCCTGGGACTCTCCGGCGAAAGCCTTGAGCAGGTTACGCTCGGTCTCTGTTCCTTTAAGCTTGCTCATAATTCCTCCTCATAATTTCATTTGGGGGATACTATTTGTAAGACAAGGTTAGCTGTCGCTGAGAATAAATTTTTGTCAGACATTTGTCAAGCATACCTTTTCTACGATTATTCGATGAAATCTTAATCCCTGGTGACTATCATGCAAGAATCGGGTATGATAGACTTACGTCAGGCGGGAGGGCGTGACCGGGAGTCCAAATCCAGCACGGAGGTAGCCGAAATCATAGCGATTGTAACGGATAGCACCTCTGATCTGCCTGCTGAGGTAGTCCGCGACCTCGGTATCACGGTAGTGCCGGCGCAGATTCAGTTCGGAGATAAGGTGTACCGCGATGGGGTAGACCTCTCCGCGGATGAGTTTTACCACAAGTTGCAGACTAGTTCTTTTCTGCCCAAAACCTCACCGGCCTCGCCTGGCACCTTTGGGGAGGTCTATAACCAAGTGGCTCAGGAAGCCGATGGTATTGTTTCTATCCATGTTTCAGCCAAAATGAGCACTACTTACGATGTGGCTCGATTGGGTTCCGTAGACCTGAAATGCCCCATCTGCCTTATTGATTCGGAGACGGCATCTATGGCCTGTGGTCTCCTCGTCATTCTTGCTGCAAGAGCGGCCCGGGAAGGAGCGTCTCTGCCGGAGATAGAGGCGTTGGTACGAGCTGCCGTTCCTCGTACCGTCACATACGGAGTGTTCAGCACATTGGAATATCTCTACAAAGGCGGACGCATCGGCAGGGCCCAGGCTTTCCTGGGCAGCGTGCTCAAGCTAAATCCCATCCTGGCGATAAGGGCTGGCGAGATCTTGCCCATTGCGCGAGTGCGCACCCGCCCCAAAGCCATCGAGCGGTTATGTGAGATATTGCATGCTTCAGGCATACCTCAGGAGATGTCTGTTATGAGCACAACGGAGTCGGAAGAAGGGGAGGACCTGGCTCAACGCCTGGCTCCGATGTTCCCGCCGCAGCGTATGTACCGCGCCCACATCGGCCCGGCCATGGGTACCTATGTGGGCCCGGGCGCCGTCGGGGTTTCGGTAATCTGGAAAGAGAAGTAGGTGCGGAGGTTTCAGATGCATACTCAACAGCTCACGCTCGGTTTGATCAATGTGGCAGGTGGCATCCTGATCCTGGGAAGCTACGCATACGGGCTGATTACTCACCCTGCTAATCGTGATGCCATTTGGGGCGGCGTGCCCGAAGCAATCAAACCGCTATATACGGCAAACATGCTGTTGGCAGCAGCGGGGTATTTGGCTTTCACGTATTTTGTCCTGTTCCGTTTGCATCCGGATAATGCCCAGCTTGCGAACCTCTCCGGATACAAGGTCTTCTATATAATCTATGCTTTTATACTCCTTTTTTCTGCATTGTGGATGCCACTGACTTACGCTGCGCTAGGTCACCCGGGTAGCAGCCTGTATTATTGGGCGGTCCGCATCGTACTGGCCATTGTGGGATTGGCTTCGTTGGCACTGCTGGGCGTGTTGCTATCTTTACACTCAAGTGTGTCATCCCCAACCTACTGGCTCGCGGTCGCCGGGGCTGTATTTTTCTGCATCCAAACCGCAGCGCTTGATGCTGTAGTCTGGAGCGCCTTCTTTCGAGTATGAGATAGCCGAGCAACATGCAATGCCATAGTTGGCACAATCTTTCTTTCCTAGTTTCTCCCTAGGGTTTTGTTGTATCGCTGTTGCTATGCTATGATGTATCTAATGTGCCAATGACCCATAGCGAGGTAATATGATTCATATCGGGATGAACCCCAATATTTTCACCGCGGGCTCTTTCACGATGAGCTGGCATGGGCTGCTCACCGGGATCGCTGTCCTTGCCGCAATTTTACTGGTAGCAAAACTGGCTAAAGATAAAGGGTTTACCAGCGAGGACGTGTATTCAACTGCTCTCTGGGGCGTCATCGGTGGCATAATCGGCGCCAGGCTCTTCCATGTTATCGACAAATGGAGCACTATTTATCAATACGACCCCGTGCGAGCGCTGTATTTCTGGGAGGGAGGGCTATCTCTCTACGGAGCCCTCGTCGGCGGTTTTGTTTTTGGCATAACCTATGCCGCTATAAGGAAGCTGCCTTTGGGGAAGGTTGCCGACCTGGCTGCCCCCGGCATGATCCTGGCTCAAGCGATTGGCCGCATCGGCTGCACGATAAACGGCGATGCCTACGGTACACCTACTTCGCTGCCCTGGGGCGTCCTCTACACTAACCCTGCTGCGGCGGCTACCGCCGGCCCCTGGGTCAACGGCGTGTTGGTGGCGGGCCACCCCGTGCCTGTTTACGAGATTATCTACGACCTTATCATCCTCGCCGTGCTGCTGCGCCTGCGCAACCGCCTGAAGAATGACTGGATGATCTTCCTTATCTATGCTTCGCTGTATTCTGTGGGGCGCTTCGGGCTTGACTTCCTGAGGGGCGATGAGACAGCGATACTGGGCCCGTTCCACCAGGCACAGGTCATCTCACTGGCGGTAATGGCGATAACCATCCCCTTGCTGGTCTGGCTGGCCCGACGTCCCGCCCCCAAACCTGTGGAGGCTGACTAGCGTCCCCTGCGCGGCTTTTGGCGGGACGGTTTGCTGTCCTCTGTAAGCTTGACTTGGCTTCGATAATCTGGGGCAGAGATAGGGATGACATTGCTCAGCTTCGGGTCCATCAACCGCGAGCTTAAGCGACCTTCGATATTCTCCAGAAAGCCAGCGACGGTGATAACTGTGGGCAGACGCGAATTGTAGCGGTAGTTCAGTATCTGATATAGCTTCTCCTGCGCCCAGGGCGTGCTGCTTTCCGTGCCCAGGTCGTCCAGAATGAGCAGCGGGCTGGTCTTCACCTTCTCAAAGACCTCATCGTAAGTTACCTTGCTCTCGGGGCTGAATGTGGAGCGCAGGTGGTCGAGCAGGTCAGGCACCACGGCGAAGAAGACAGGCCTCCCTGCCCTCAACTGGTAATTAGCGATAGCCGCTGCCAGGTGGGTCTTGCCGCAGCCATGTACGCCCAGGAAGACAAGCCAGTCCTTGGGGGATTCGGCGAATTGGCGGGCTTCTCTCAAAGCCATTTGCAGGCTTTCTCTTCCCTTCTCGTCGGCATTCATGCCGCGGGCATCGAAGGTCTCGAAGGTCTTGTCGGCCAGAAATTCTAGAGCCAGGCCGCCTATCTGCTGGAACAGCGGCAGTTGAGGCCTCTCCAGCTCGCATTGCCGGGCGATGGCCGGGTTCTGCAGTCGGGCAGCCAGCCGTTCATCCAACTGCTTCAGGCTGTTGACAGTGACTACCGTGGGCAGCTCGGCATTGAACCGGTGGTTCAATATCTGGAATAGCTTCTCCTCGGCCCAGGGGGTGCTGCTCTGCCTGCCCAGGTCATCCAGCACCAGAAGCGGGGCATTGCGCACCCGCTCGAAGAGCTCATCGTAAGCAACATCGCTGTTGGGGCTGAACGTAGTGCGGAGGTGGTCGAGAAGGTCGGGGACAATCACAAAGAATACAGCATATCCCTCTTTGAGACGGTAGTTGGCTATAGCTGCCGCCAGGTGTGTCTTGCCGCAGCCGCTGGGGCCGCTCAGCACCAGCCAGCCCTTGGGGTTTTCAGCGAAAGCCCTGGCTATCTGGCAGCATTGGGCAAACCGCTCCTGATTTTGTGGGTCGCTGCTGCGGCCTCGTGGCAGTAGATTGTCGAAGGTAAGGCGGGTCAGCGGCCCCAGGTTGCTGTACTTCTCGAGACGCGAAAGTCGCTCCTCATCAAACCTCTTTTTTGTGCACTGGCAGGGCACTAATTTGCTAAAGTCAGGGTGGCCAAGTGGGACATCGTAACGCAGCCAGCCCCTTCCTTTGCAAAGAGGGCACTCATTCGTCTCGGTTTCCTCGATATCCTTATTTTTTGAGGAGGTGGCCGTATCGTCTGCGGTACTCTTCGGGGCTGGCGTCCGCTTTAGAATATCGCCCAGGCTCTCCATCATGTTTGCCCTCCGCTGTCCATCTTTCCAGGATGCGGGAAATGTATCTCCAGCTACGCTTATTGAGATCAACCGCTTCCTTAAAGGCGTCTTGAATCCAAGAAGCGGGATATAGCTTCTCCGCCTCTTTCAGTTCTTCAGCAATGATAGGGGTGAGCATCCCGATGTTTTTCTCGTAAAGGGTGAAGATATTGGGCTGCTCCTGGGTCACCGGGCAAGGCTCAGCCTTGGCCAGGTTCCCCACTTTCAGCTCGCCGCTCCTTATCCCTTCTATGGCTCTTCTGTCAGCATCGGTGTTCATGAAATAGAGCTCCTGAACACCGCTGTCGCGCTCCAATTTCAAGCAGAGGATTGTGCCCCGGCTCACTGCCTCAGTCAAACCCTGTCTCAGAGGCGAGGACGGGGGGCCCTCGCCTCTGAGTCCCCTTATCAGCACTGGGTCGCTGATAAGCTCGTCGAAAGTAACAAAGCGGGGATACCCTCGCTTTTGATACAGAACCCAGAAAATATGCAGCGTGACTTTGAGCTCGACGATGTCGTCAATCTGGGGCAAGACCTCGCTGAAAAAAATATTAGGGATAGGGGTAAATTTCGACTTAGCGGGAAAGCCGTTGAACCCTTTCATAGCAGGCTCGGTTTCTTGCTTTCGAATTTCTCCGCATTTTCAAACTTAGCTATCCGATCCCTGAAGTAGAGGTAGGCCCGTCCCTGGGGGCCGTTCCTGTGCTTGGCGACTATAATCTCTGAGATGCCTTTGGGGTAAGGCTGGTCGGGGAATTTCAGGTTCCAATCCTCCTCTTTGTAGTAGACGTCCTCGCGGTAGATAAACATCACGACATCGGCGTCCTGTTCGATGGAGCCGCTTTCCCTCAGGTCGGAAAGCATGGGGACGTGAGGGGTGCGCGCCTCCACGGCGCGGCTTAACTGGGAGACAGCCAGTACCGGCACATCAAGCTCGCGGGCCAACTCCTTCACGGAGTGTGAGATATCGCTCATTTCCTGCACCCGGTTGTCGGTGAACCTGCTCGAGCGCATCAGTTGCAGGTAGTCCACTATGACGAGGTCGATCTTGCTCTCGCTGTGGAGACGGCGCGCCTTGCTGCGCATATCGGAATCCCTGAGAAATGGGGAGTCGTCTACATAGATAGGAGCTTCGGAGAGGCGGCCCATAGCTTCCATCACATCATCTCGCTGGCGCTGGTTCAGGTGGTCAAGCCTCACGCTCTGGCTGTCAACCCCCGATTCGCTGGAGAGGAAACGATAAGCGAGCTCCATCTTGGACATCTCCAGGCTGAACAGAGCCACGTGAGCCCCGGATTTCACAGCAGCGTTGTGGGCGATGTTCAGCGCCAGGCTGGTCTTGCCCACGCCCGGCCTTGCTGCCAGCACAATCATGTCCGAGCGCTGCAGCCCGCCCAAAATTTTGTCCATATCAGGGAAGCCGGTGGGCACGTGGGGTAAGAAGCCTTCTTCCTTGGGGCCCAGACTGCTCTCCTCGAAGTAGCGGTCGAGGACTTTGCTGATATGGATGAAGCCGCGCTGGCTCTGTCCCAGTCTCAGATTGAACAGAATGCCCTCTGCCTTGCCCAGCGCTTCATCGACATCAGGCGGCGCCTCATAGGCGATGGAAGCGATCTGGTTGGAAGCGGAGATCAGGCGCCGCATCATGGAGAGGCGGTGCACGATGTTGGCATAGTATTCGGCATGCACCGAGGTGGGGACCTGGGCGACCAGATGGCTCAGGTAAGCTGCACCGCCGGTGGCCTCCAGCTTTTGTCCGCGCGCCAGCTCATGCGCCAAGGTGATCTGGTTTATAGCTTCACGCCGTTCGTAAAGTGAAACACAAGCCTCATAAGTCCAGCGGTTCTTCTCGCGGTAGAAGTCCTCCGGCTTAAGCACGGTGACAATTTTGAATATTGCCTCGGGGTCTATGAGAAGCGACCCCAGCACGGCCTCCTCGGCATCGAGGTCGTGGGGTGGCAATTTTACATTGGACTGGGTCTCGCCGCTATCTGTAGGCATAGCTATTCATTCTTCATTGGTGTTTGGGGCAATTCTTAAATTGCCTCTACAACTGCTAAGCACCTTCCTCTTTCTTTTCCTTCTTTTTCGCAGGCTTCTTCTCCTGTTTCTTCTCCGGCTTTTTCTCTGGTTCAGCCTCTTGCTCTACAACCACATTTACGGTAGCAGTCACTTCCTTGGTCAATTTTATGGATACTTGATGGCTGCCCAGCTCGCGGATAGGCTCTGCAATCTCTATGGTGTGCTTGTCCACTTCATGTTTGGTGAGCTTCTTTATCTCTCTGGCTATATCGGCCGTGGTGACCGAGCCATAGAGTTTTTCCTTTGTCCCGGCGCGCATCTTCAGCACTACCGTAGTGTCCTGAAGGACCTTGGCGAAGTCTTCGGCCTCCTGCTCGGTGCGCACTTCGCGTCGGGCATAGGCCTGTTTCTGCGATTCCAATTTTTTGAGTTCAGACGGTGTGGCAGCTACAGCGAGCCCTTTAGGTAGAAGGTAATTTCGGCTATAGCCATCGGCTACCTCTTTAACATCGCCTGCCTTAGCCACATTGGGGACATCCTGAAGAAAGACAACTTTCACAACGCCTCCTATTCTATTCCTAGTTGTTCATCTCACGTCAAGGAGTTATCCACGAAATTATCAACAATTGGTCCACGAAATTTTTATGTTAATGGCTTTCTATAAATTAACCTTTTCGAGGTTTTTGGGGTGGTTTTTTGAGGTTTCTCCTCGCTTACAAATTGCACTAGCTTTTCCCAGTCAATAGTGCCATCCTTAAAACAGAAATCATTGATGAAATCTTTAGTGAATCGGTTGATTGCCGCATCCCAGGCTGGCATATATTCTTTCCTGTGTTTAGCTGGTGCATTTTTCATAAGCCTGACCAGCTTGAGATAAAAGTCGGGGTCACCTGTTATTTCCTGCCAGAATGCTTGCCCTGAGCTATCTCTGTATATCAGGTCTTTGCTGGGCTTGCTTTTTACTCGCCCATAGGCATGACCCAGGATAGGGTCAAATTGTTTGTGAAGCTTGTACAGACGATTTCGGATAGCCAAGAACTCTTGTGATTGCCTTTTCTTTTGGCTGGAATTAAAAATATTGGGGCCTGATTTTAATGCAATCGCTTTGATGCTTCTAGCTGATTCAATCACAAAATCTACACCTTCGGCGTCCGAAGCTTTGCCTCCTGAGGCAATTCGCGCAATAGGCTCGAAGAAAGCATTCCCGAATATGGTTTCGTCGGAAGAACTTATGTAATCGCTGAGCAACCGCTCCACTATCTCTGAGGCTTTTTGAATACCAAAAGCTCTAAACAGATAGGGGTTCTTCCTGCGGAGAAAAGCATGAAGCTTTACCTCTTTTACTTTTTGCAGGCGCCGCTCATAAAATTCCGAGAGGCATTTGCTGATCAGGAATTCGAGTTCTTTTGTGTCCATTTTTCGCCTTCTCTATACTTTCTATAGCAAGGTCGCAATACTCTTTCTTTGCTTCAATCCCGATATAGTGTCTTCTTAACTTGATGCAGGCTAATGCCGTTGTCCCAGAGCCCATGAATGGGTCAAGAACCACATCGTTTTCTTGAGTGAATAGTTTGATAAACCAGATTGGCAGAGATATGGGGAATGATGCACTGTGACCGCGGTTGGCACATTCTGTAGCGAGATGCAATACGTTCGTGGGATAAACGTGGTCTTTGCCTAGCCAGTTCGACACATTCTTACCGAAGCCGCTACCTACCTTAGACTCATCTCGAATACGGTCGGTCTCACTCAGCTTTGTCAGTCGCTTCTCACTCCATTTACCCATGGGCACCATTACAGCTTCCTGGAACATCTTAAATCGCCTTTTCCTGGTAAAGTGGAGACAGCGCTCCCACGCATCTCTAAACCGGTTTGGCCATTTTCCAGGGTAGCAATTCTTCTTGTGCCATATGTATTCTTCTGTCCAGAGCCATCCCTGTTTTCGCATGGCGAGGATTAGCTCCAGGACATAGGTTTGGCGCTCTCCGTCGGAAGCCCGCTCCTTTATGTTCAGGATGAAAGAGCCTTCGGGCTTGAGAACACGCTTGAGCTCATTTGATATGGGTACGAACCACTCCACATAACGTTTGATGGAGATTCCTTCGTAGGTCTTCTTGCGGTTATCGGCGTATGGTGGTGATGTGAAAATAAGGTCTACGCAAGCGTCAGGTAATGACCTGAGAGCGCTTAAGCAATCACCTTGAATAATCCTATCAACTTCTAGCATGACAGAGCTTCTTATATGTTCTAACTTTGCCTAATCCTAGCACAAGTGTTCTATTATGTCAAGGGTTAGTAGCTCTATTCTCTCCTATGGTCGCACCATTCCCGGGCGTTCTGGAAAAGTCTTAGCCAGGGCGAAGCCCAGAGTTGGAAATCACCCACTTTGAATTTCCAATTCTGTTTCCATTCTTCGGGTATCCAGGGCCACTGCCAGAGCAAAAATGATCTCTCGGGATGGGGCATCATCGCCAGATGCCGTCCATCCGGCGAACACAGGGCGTTGCTCCCCAGAGGCGAACCGTTGGGGTTGAGACGGTATTTCTCGGTCGGATTCCCTCGGTCGTCAACATAGGCAACAGGCGTCAGGCCTTTACGCCGTGCCTCAGAGAGTATCTCGGGGTCTGGACAATGCAAATGGCCTTGACCATGGGCGGTCCAGATGCCCAGGACTGAGCCTGCCATACCCTTCAGCATTATTGCGGGGCTGTCGAAGATTCTCACCGTTCCCCAGTGAGACTCGAACCTCTGCGAGGTATTTTGAATGAATCTCGGCTGCTTTGTTTCAGGGATTCCCTGCCAGGGCACCACGCCGAGCAAAGCCATCAGCTGGCAGCCATTGCAGACTCCCAGGGAGAATGTGTCCGGCCGGTTGAAGAATCGCTGGAACATCTTTTGGAGCCTGGGATTCAATCTGATAGCGCCAGCCCAGCCTTTAGCTGCATCCAGAACGTCGGCGTAGGAAAAGCCGCCGACAAAGACGATTCCCCGGAACTGGTCCAGGGAAACCCTCTCTTCCAGCAAATCGGTCATGGTCACGTCCCAGGGCTCGAACCCGGCCCAGAAGAAGGCCGAGGTCATCTCGCGGTCACCGTTGCTGCCTTCCTCCCTGATAATAGCCACCTTGTGCTTGTCCGTCTGGCGCAGGATTTTCAATGTTGTCGCCTCGGGCTGGAAGGTCAAATTGTATCTGAGTCCGGGGCGGTTGTGGTGCCGCGCCTGCTCCTTAGCCACCTTGGGGTTCATCTGCTCCTGTTCCAGCCTGTCGCTGGTCGCCTCCCACCAGGAAAGCAGCGTGGGTGTGCTGACATCAAGTATCGTCTTGTTGGCATGCTTGATGACCACCTGCCTTTCCTTTTGGGTGCCGCCCAGAACGGCTAAAGGAACGCCATGTTTTTTCAAAATAGCCTTGACTTTTCTTTCATTTATGGGTAGGTATTCCAAGACTATTCCCAACTCTTCAGAGAAAAGCTGAGGTATTGCCTCTTTTTTCTGGGAGAGCTGAATCGTCATCCCACAGTTTCCGGCCATCGCCATTTCCGCCAGAGCGGTAATCAGGCCGCCATCGCTGCGGTCGTGGCAGGCAAGGATTAAACCATCGTTTATCATTCTTTGCACAGCTTCAAATGCATCGCTCAGGAGGCGAGGATTCTCCACGTCCGGAGCTTCATCGCCAAGCTGGCCCAGAGCCTGTGCTAAAGCTGAGCCGCCGAGCCTGTTCTTACCTGCTGCTAAGTCAAGGAAAATCAATCTACTTTCGTCTGGCCTCTTGATGTTGGGCGTTACTTTCTTGTTGATGTCGGGCATGGTGGCGTAACCGGAGATAACCAGTTCTCCGGGCGCTTTCACTGTTTCATTGCCCACTTTAGCAGCCATGGTGATGCTGTCCTTGCCGCCATCAACGGCGATGCCCATCTCTATCATGAGCTCCCTCATTGCTATGGCTGCATCGTATAACCTGGCTCCTTCGCCGGGGAGCTTGGCCGCCCACATCCAGTTGCCCGAGCACTTGATATGGCTGAGATCGCTGATGCGGGCGGAGACCATATTGGTCAGCATCTCGCCCACCGCCATGCGGGCTCCCGCCTTTTCGTCGATGAGCATTTTGATAGGCTGCTCGCCTATGGCGGTCGCTCCGCCGGTCAGTCCGAAATGGCTTTGCGCCACTACCGCTACATCAGCCACTGGAAGCTGGAGTGGCCCGCAGCATTGCTGCTGGGCGATGAGCCCAGTGACACTGCGGTCGACCTTCCGCACCAAGTATCCCTTTGACCCCACGGAGGGCAGGCGAAAGATAAGCTTCAGTGCTTGTTCCACACCGGTCAATCCCCTGGGCAGCCTCAGAGGTTTCAGCTTTTTGGGAATCCTTTCCAGGGTGAAGGGTTTCTGCGGCATCTCACCGAGGATTCTATCCAGAGGCAGGTCAACGGGCTTGGATTTATCCTCGTCATCGTAGACTACGATTTGTCCGTCTCCGGTAATCTCGCCCAGCACCTCACAGTTCACCTTTTCCCGCTGGCAGATTGACAACAAATTGTCTATCTTCCTTGGATCAACCAGGAAGGCGCAGCGTTCCTGGAATTCGGCGCACCATATCTCCACCGCTGCCAGCGAGAGGTCGCCGAGTTTAATCTTTCGAATATTAATCTTGCCGCCGGCCGGATCGATAAGCTCGGCCAGTACATTGCCGGGTCCCCCAGCGCCCTGGTCATGGGCCACCAGGAGCGGATTGTGCTTGCCCATCTCTACGCAGGTCCGGATCACTCGATTTAGCTTGTTTTCCATCTCAGCGTCGCCGCGCTGCACGGCATTGAAGTCAAGCTCGGCGATATTCTCGCCCTGAATCATGCTGGAAGCCGAGCCGCCGCCCATGCCGATGCGATAAGCCGGGCCGCCGACCTGGACAATCTGCATCCCCTTTTTCGGCTGCTCTTTTACGATATGCCTGTCATCTATCTGGCCGATGCCGCCGGTGAACATAATCGGCTTTATCCAGCCTCTGCGTTCGCCGTTGGGCAGTATCTGCTCGAAGGTTCTGACGTAACCCTGAATCAGCGGCTCGCCGAACTTGTTGCCGTAGTCCGAGGCGCCATTGCTGGCTTCGATTAGTATCTCCAGCGGCGAAGCCAGCTCGAAGGGATAGGCAAGTCCTCTGGGCTCACCGGGGATGGGATAGTCGGCCATATTCAGGGCTGCGGTGCAGTAGGCAGCCGTGCCCGCGATGACCAGTGAGCCCCTTCCAGTGGCATGACCATCGCGAATCCTGCCTCCAGTGCCCGTGGTCGCTCCCTGGAAAGGCTGGACGCCGCTGGGATAGTTATGGGTCTCAGCGGTGAAAAGGATGTGATAGGTAGGCTTCTGCGCGATAAACGGTGAACATTTCCCCGGCTGCTTAGGTAATATTGTCCAGATGGGGTAACCCCGGATTGCGCTGGAGTTATCGCTGAAAGCGATGGTGCTATTTGAGGGATTGGCTTTGAGAGTCGATTTGACTATCTGGATCAGGGTTTCGGGAACCTCTTTGCCATTGACCGTCAGCTTGCCCTTGAAGAACCAGTGGCGTGAGTGCTCGCTGTTGTTGTTGCCCAGCATAAACAATTCCACGTTGGTAGGGTCTCGGCGCAAAACCCTGGTGAAGAGATTGAAGTAGAAATTCATGTCCCATTCGTCCATGCCGAGTCCCTGCTCGCGGTTGAACCTCTTCAACTCAGCGATTCCATTCTGAATGAAGGGGACAGCATGGGTTTTCTCGGGGACAGCGCCTGTGCCGAATGTTTTCAAAGGCTCGGGGTAAGGATATTCGGTCATGCGGTCGTGGTTTTCGGCAGTGAAGCGTGCTCTATCGGTTCCCCGCGGAGTTAAATACCGGCGGGAACACTCCAGTCGCGTGACCTTATCCAGGCCGCAGGCATGGCAGATAGCCACGGCGTTGGTGGAGTAGGCGGTCTCAAAATTCAGACGTGGACCGACTTCAATTGCATTCTTAGCCGGAGCAAGAAAAGATTTATCCCCAAAGTACTGCGGCTCAAACGTTTCAGCGAGCAGCCAGCGCAATGTCTTTAATTCCTTAGTGGTGAGCGGAGCCGAGGTTTCCACATTAAAACAATATTCGAAATCCTGCTTAACCTTTCGGTAAAAATGCTTCATCTATGCCTCATCTAACCTTTCGCCAAATCGATGCCTAAATCATAACATCATTACTGCCAAATTGTAACATGACTGGAGATATTTGAGGGCAAGCCACCGAGGAGCGAAGATGCTTGAGGGCAAAGATGGCGGAGATATTAGGCGCCATTTGCTGTCAGGTCTCTTTGGAACCGCTTGCTGAAGAGCATCAGTAAAATAAAAAGGGGACAACTGACAAGCCAATTGCCGTTTCGTTGTCCCCTTGAAAAGTCCTGCGTCTCGTGCTCAGCTTATAGTGCCGCTGAGCAACCCGGTAACTATTTCGTTTATCGCACTGCCCTCAGCCTTGCCTTTCAGTTGAGGCATCAGCTTCTGCATGACCTTGCCCTTCTCCCCGGGGCCCTGAGCTCCTACCTCTTTGATCACTTGGCGGGCAGCAGCGATAATCTCCTCGCGTGAAATCTGCTGGGGGAGATATTCCAGGAGTATAGCCAGTTCGGCTTCTTCTTGGGTCACCAAATCCGGGCGGTTGCCCTTCTTAAACTCTGCGATGCTCTCGCGGCGCTGCTTGGCTTCTTTGGCGATGACATCGAGAACGCCTGCATCGTCCAGCGTTTTCTGCTTCGCAATCTCAGCGTTCTTGATGCCCGCTCTAATCAAGCTGATCACCAACTTGCGCCGCTTGTCGCCGCCCTTCATCGCCGCCTTGAGGTCATCCATCAACTTTTCTTGCAACATCGATACTTACCTGTTGCTACTCATGCTAGCGATGTACTAACCGCCCCTGGAGCTTCTGGCGGTCTTCCGTCTCTTGGTAGCCTCTTTCTTTTTGCGCTTCACGCTGGGCTTTTCGTAATGCTCCCTGCGGCGTGCCTCGGCAAGGACGCCGTCCTGTTGTACTTTTTTATTAAAACGTCTGAGAGCACTTTCGAAAGGCTCATTGTCACCAACATTTACCTCGGTCACACACATCCCCCCCTTCTGTACTCTTTCCCGAAGATTATAGCTTTGGGAGAAGCATGTGTCAAGGAAAATTCACAAGGGTTGTGAGAGGCTTTCAAAATCATTAATGACATGCTTGTTGCAAAAAGAAAAGGGTTGTGTTATGTTATGTAGGCTTGTTCGTTTGACTAAGAATTTTGTCTTATCTGCTGTTTGGGCTCAGATGAGCAGGAGCAGGGAGGGTGTGGTTGTGGCTGTGCTTATAGACGATACCACTCTGAGGGACGGAGAACAGACCGCAGGGGTGGTGTTCACCAATGAAGAGAAGGTGCACATCGCAAGATTGCTCAGCGAGATAGGCGTGCACCAGATAGAGGCCGGCATACCCGCCATGGGCGGTGATGAAATGGAAGCCATCAAGGCCATCATAGCCTTGGAGCTGCCGGCTAGTATCATAACCTGGAATCGGCCTGTCATTGCCGACATAGATGCTTCGCTGGCATGCGGCACTAAGGCTGTTGCCCTGAGTATCTCTGTCTCGGATATCCACATACAACACAAACTCAGGCAGAGCCGGGAATGGGTTTTGCAGAGTGTGAAAAAGGCCACGAAGTACGCTAAAAGCCATGACCTATATATCTCGGTCAACGCTGAGGATGCCTCCAGGGCCGACCCCGATTATCTCATCGAGTTTGCCCGGACTGCCAAAGAGGGCGGCGCAGACCGCTTACGTTTTTGCGATACCGTAGGCGTTTTGGACCCTTTCCGGACGTATGAAGCGATATGCCGTTTGATTGAGGAGGCAGGCATTGATATTGAGATGCACACCCATAACGACTTCGGCATGGCTACAGCCAACGCTCTGGCGGGCATCAGGGCGGGCGCCAAATGGGTCAATACCACGGTGAACGGTTTGGGCGAGAGGGCGGGTAACGCCTCCCTGGCCGAGGTAGTCATGGCTCTGAGACACATCGAGAAAATAGATGTCGGCATAGATACCACACGGTTACGCACTATCTCCAAGTACGTAGCGGTAGCTTCGCAGCGGCCCTTGCCCGTGAGCCAGGCCATCACTGGTGACAACATCTTTGCCCACGAGTCGGGCATCCATGCCGACGGTGTGCTCAAGCATCCGCCCACGTACGAGGCGTTCTCTCCCGAGGAAGTGGGCCTGGAGCGACAGATCATGGTGGGCAAGCATAGCGGCTCGCACACCATTCTTTTCAAGTTCGCTAATGAGTTTGGAATTCAGCTCCCCGAGGATATAGCCAAGGAGATACTGGCCCGTGCTCGGGCCCTAGCACTTAAACGAAAGCGTGCCCTGTTCGACAAGGAGTTAGTCCTTATGTATCAGGATATATGCAGGGAGAGGTGTCTTGACCTGCCTCCTTTGAGAATGCCGGGCTCTAGTCACAATTAGTTCTGGAGGTATGGTATGGACGAGGGAATCGCAGGCTTTATCTCATCTCTTTCGGTGGAGAAGGGTTTTTCACCCAATACTCTCGATGCTTACAAAAACGACCTCAATCAGTTTGTCGCTTTCCTGCGCAAGAAGGCGGCCAAGGAGGACAAGCATCAGTTAACCTGGGAGAATGTTGATCGCTCTTCGGTGCTGGACTATATGGTCAGCCTCAGGGAACGGAGTTATGCTCCGGCTACTATGGCGCGCAAGGTGGCTGCCATAAAGTCCTTTTTTAACTTCCTGGTCTCCGAGGGCACCCTGAAAAAGAACCCTACGGAAGGGATAACCGGACCCAAGGTGGGCAAAGCGCTGCCCAAAGCCATCTCTGTTGAGGATGTCGAGAAGTTGCTGGAGGAGGCGGATAAACGCTCGACGCCGGAGGCGAAGCGGGATAAGGCGATGCTGGAGTTGCTCTACGCTACCGGGATGAGGGTTAGCGAGATGGTGGGGCTGAACGTGCGCGATGTGAACTTGAAGGCTGGCTTCGTGCGCTGTTTCGGCAAGGGCTCGAAGGAGCGCATCATACCTATTCACAGCAAAGCAATCAAGGCTGTCAAGACCTATACTGACGAGGCACGTCCCCGTCTCCTCGGTGCTACCGGAGAGACGGCCTTATTCCTCAATCGGCGGGGACAGCGGCTTACCAGGCAGGGCTTCTGGCTTATCCTGAAAGGCTATGCCGAGAGGGCGGGGATTGAGGCCGACATTACGCCGCACGTGCTGCGCCACAGTATAGCCACCCATCTGCTGCACAGCGGCAAGATGAACCTCAGGGAACTCCAGGAACTGCTGGGACATGCCAATATCTCCACGACGCAGATTTATACCCATCTTACCACAGAGCACCTGCGAAAGGTGTACGAAAGCTCTCACCCCAGGGCGAAATGAAATTATTGAAGTAAAATCGGGTTTTTATACAAGGGGCTTGAGCCCCTTGTATTATAATAAGGCTCGCTGAACACTCTTCGGTAAAAAGGGGGAGAAATGTTTATCGCTGTAGTCGGTGGGGCGCAGTGTTCCCGTGACGAAGCCAGGCTTGCCGAAGCGGTCGGGGTTGAGGTGGCGAAGCGGGGTGCGGTCTTGATTTGCGGAGGGTTGGGAGGGGTCATGGCAGCCGCCTGTAAAGGGGCTCGTTCCGCCAAGGGGAAGACTGTGGGTATCCTGCCCGGAAGTGCCAGAGAGGAAGCCAATCCCTATGTTGATATACCCATAGTCACCGGCATGGGCGAGGCACGAAATGTAATAGTGGTCAATACCGCCCAGGCTGTCATTGCGATAGGTGGCAAGTTCGGCACTCTTTCCGAGATTGCCTACGCTTTGCGCAACAATATCCCCGTTATCGGACTGACCACCTGGTCGCTATCGAAGAAGGGGCGTCCGGTCAAGGCGATAATCGCGGCGCAGAATCCTAAAGAGGCTGTGGAAAAGGCCGTGGCTGCCATAAAGGGTCAGGTGGGGGAGGCGAAGTGAAGACTATCAAAAGCATAAAAGGGAGGCAGATACTTGACTCGAGAGGCAACCCCACTGTTGAAGTTGATGTAATACTGGATGATGGCTCTTTGGGCCGCGCCGCCGTGCCCTCTGGGGCAAGCACGGGCAGCCACGAGGCGGTGGAGCTTCGAGACGGAGACCCCTCCAAATATCAAGGGAAGGGCGTGCTCAAAGCGGTAAACAATATCCGGAAAATAATCGCTCCTGCGATTGTGGGCATGTCGGCGTTGCAGCAGGAGGCTATAGACCGGAAAATGATAGAGCTCGACGGAACGCCAAACAAGGCGAAACTGGGTGCCAATGCCATACTTGGTGTTTCCTTGGCTGTAGCCCATGCCGCAGCCAATTCCCAGGGGGTGCCGCTTTATCGCTATCTGGGCGGGAAGGATGCTCACCTTCTGCCGGTGCCTCTGATGAACATACTCAACGGCGGCAAACACGCCGATGATTCGGTGGACTTACAGGAGTTCATGGTAGTGCCTGCGGGGGCAAAAAGCTTCGCCCATGCCCTGCAGATAGGCTCTGAGGTTTATCATTCCCTCAAGAAGGTGCTCAAGAAGAATGGAGCTAACACGTCTGTAGGCGATGAAGGAGGCTTTGCCCCCAGGCTAGCCACAAATAGAGAAGCGGTAGAAGTGCTCCTGGTCGCTATCGAGGCTGCGGGCTACAAGCCTGGCAAGGAATGTTTCATCGCCCTTGACCCTGCATCCACTGAGTTCTACAAAAACGGCAAATACGTCCTGGCTAAGGAAGGCGTGTCTTTCACCAGCGCGGAGATGGTGAACTATTATGGCAGGCTGGTCGCGGACTATCCCATTATAAGCATTGAAGACGGCATGGC
>Ga0315282_10008208_pt1 | contig 16936 bp, 25 predicted proteins | sample YL17G07_20_MG_FD_203693 | JGI IMG/M metagenome (GOLD analysis project Ga0315282, IMG submission 203693) | Sediment microbial communities from Yellowstone Lake, YNP, Wyoming, USA - YL17G07_20 | ecosystem: Environmental > Aquatic > Freshwater > Lake > Sediment | place: USA: Wyoming | collected...
GAACGGTCTGCAGCGGTTGCCCCTTGATACGGGTGTAATGTCCCTCCAGCACATTCCGATGTTCGTCCATGATGACGGTATTCGCGCTGACGGATCCAACATCAATGCCCAAGTAAAGTGTCTTCATTTCCTTACACCACTCATCCCATTAGCTAATCCCCCCCAACCCCCCTTTTATAAAGGGGGAAAAGGGAGGATTACAAAATTCTAATCGATTTGAATTCGGTTTTTCAAGTTTAATTTCTCTCCCCCATCAGCCCCGATCGCCATTGAATTTATGATGACCTTGTGATAGTTTTCAAATCGATATGGAAAAGATAAGGGCACGGGTCATTATTGAAGGAAGGGTTCAAGGAGTCTTCTTCCGCCACCACACCCAGGAGGCGGCTTTTAGACTCGGGGTGAAGGGTTGGGTTAAAAACCGCAGGGATGGCCGTGTTGAGGCTGTTTTTGAAGGCGATCAGGAACGGGTGGATCAGATGATTCAGTGGTGTCATCGGGGTCCATCTGAGGCAAGAGTGACAAAGGTTCATCTCAATTGGGAAATTTACACTGGAGAATTTGAGGATTTTTCGATAAGTTATTGAACCTTCTTTGTAACATCCCTCTCTTCTTTGAATATCTTTTTCTTCAAATCCTTCTCTACCTCTCCCTTTTCTTTTTTGATCACCTCTTCCATGACTTCCATTTTTTTACCGGTATCGGTTAAACCCTCTCCAACCTTCTTCACGGTCTTACCGCCTCCGAAGTAGAGGAAGAAAAAGAAGATGAGGATACCAACAATCAATCCCATTAGGAACTTAATCATCGCCTTTCTACCTCCTTTTCGCTCCTAACCTATCAGGATTCGTTAATTTTTTCAATCCATTTCTCAATGCTGCCATGGACATTACTTCACCTTGGAATTGTTTTGAGTTAAGAGGATATGATAAGATTATATTTGGAATTATTTTTTTAATCCAAGTACGCCACTAAAAATGAAAATATCACACTTAATAGGTATCGCCATTATCATTCTTGTTTTATTGACCTCCTGGCTCGTCTTTCATTTAACCACTCATGCTCAATCCCAAACAATGATTGAAGTGGGAAAATTCTCTACTGCAACAGCGGGAGATACACTACCCCCTGAATGGAAGCCTTTAACCTTTAAGAAAATTGAACGACATACGACTTACAGGCTGGTCAAGGATAACGATACGGTGGTCATCAAGGCGATGTCAGAGGCATCGGCATCCGGCTTGACCCGGGAGATCAAGATCAATCCCAAAGAATATCCCATCGTGCAATGGCGTTGGAGGATAACGAATATCCTGAAAAAGGGAGATGTTCATAAAAAGGAAGGCGACGACTACCCAGCCAGGATCTATATCACCTTCGAGTTTGATGCCAGCAAATTGGGTTTCTTCGAAAAAGTTAAATACGAAACGGTTAAATTACTGTATGGACAGTATCCCCCTCTCGGTGCCATTAACTACATCTGGGAAAGCAAGGTCCTTGTGGGGACCATCGTCTCTAATCCTTACACAGATCGGGTTAAGATGATTGTTGTGGAGAGTGGGGAGTCCAAGCTCAATCAATGGGTGCATGAAGAACGCAATGTGTATGAGGACTATAAAAAGGCTTTTGGAGAGGAGCCTCCGATGATCTCAGGCGTGGCCATCATGACCGACACCGACAACACGGGCGAATCCGCCACCGCCTATTACGGTGATATTCTCTTCAGCAAAACTAAATCCCAATAACCAAATCCCAATTTCCAAACAAATTAGTCATGGCCAGTTGGCCATCCACGCCTGCGTGCAGAAACGCCGGCACTTCGGCGTGCAGGCACGGACCATGAAAATTACTAATTGTTGAATTTTGGATTTTATTTTCGCTGGCAATAGGAGTATAATGGGCACTGGCATTTTAACAATACCCTGTATACTTCCCATCAATAAAAGGGGGGTGAATTATGAAAACCCTGGAAGAAATCGAGAAGATAACTAACCAGCATCAGCTAGAATTAGAAGAAAAGTTCAAGGTCAAAAGGATTGGTGTATTTGGCTCCTATGCGAGGGGCGAGCAAAGTGAAGGAAGCGATATTGATATTTTAGTCGAGTTTAAAGAACCCGTGGGTTTTCTCTTTATTCATCTCGCAGATTTTCTTGAAGAAATCTTAGAATCTAAAGTTGATTTGGTAACACCAGATGCCATCAAACCCAACCGGAGGAGGTCTATCATGGAGGATTTGACTTATGTTTAAGCGGGAGTGGAGGCTATTTATTGAAGATATTTTGGAATCCATTCGACTCATTAAAAATTATGTAGAAAATATGGGTTTCGACGATTTTAAGAACGACAGAAAAACGATAGATGCCGTAGTCAGAAATTTCGAAATTATTGGTGAAGCATCAAGGTTTACCCTGTTGTTGCATTAAATTCGGCGCATAGATTTACCCAACCCTTACCCAGAGAGGAATGGCTGTCAAATCAATGTCGTCACCTGGATCAATCCAAGAGTGACCTTTGGAAGTTATCCTCAAAAGGATAGAAACAGCCTTTTGATGGAAGTATGCAGTTGATTCAACCGCATCTTTATGCAACAACGGGGTTTATACCAGATGAGATAAAAGAGAAATATGAAAATGCGGATTGGAAAGGGATCGTTGGGCTCAGAAATAGAATAGCCCATGAATATTTTGATATCAGCCTTAGTATTGTCTGGCATATCGTTATGAAGGAACTTCCAACTTTAGAGGACCAGATGAAAGAGATCTTGGAACAGAGTTGAACTTGAGGGAGTAAACCCCGTTAGAAATTCCAGCGGGGCATTAAACCCCACTGGAATTATTCTGCAATGTAACCCCGCTGCAGCCGCCGGCCCAGAGGGCCTCTGGCCCGGAGGGATCAGCGGGGCATTATTTCTAACGGGGTAAAAGGAGATGGTGAGAAAACGAAAAGATACGAACAAGGATGGGGTTGGGGATTACCGCTAGGATGAGGCAAGGCTCAATCAATGGTTAAACGAAGAACGTAATCTCTATGAGGACTATAAAAAGGCTTTTGGTTAGGAGCCACCGATGATTTCAGGTGTAGCGATCATGACCGACACCGACAACACCGGCGAATCCGCCACCGCCTATTATGGCGATATCGTTTTTAAAAAAACTGACCACACACCCAAATAATTTGATTATAAAGGAACTTCTTGCTTTTATCCTAACCGTAATTTTCAAAGAGATTTGACTTTCCCATTCTTAAATCCCATCGTTATTTTCAGGACAGACCAGTCATTTTCGGTAGGAAGAGTTTTTCCCGAACAGCCCCCCTTCTCTAATTCTCATTGACACGCTGTTCCCAATTTAGTACACTCCATTTGAAACCAACCTCTAACCAACAACGAGTATTTACTTGAAAATGAGTCCAGGTTGTGAAGCGGAAAAGAATTTACCGGTATTTGTGATCAGTCGTTGTTTCTTTTTGGCATAAATTTCATAATAATTTTAAATTTCAATAACTTACTAGCTTATAATAGATGGTATAATATTTGTTTATAGTTCTCTTGGAGGATTCCTCACGGTCTACAGTTAAGCCGGTGGGCGGGGGTTATGTGGTCAGGAGATGAATTTAGAACCCATTTTCTGAAAAATTAATGGGGTTTTGTTTGGTTATCGGGAGGTGACTGAAAATGAATAAAATACCGATTGTTTTAATCGGCTGGATTTTTCTTTTAGCCGGTTGTGGAATGGTAAACACTGCAAGAAACTATTCCAAATATCCTGAGTGTCAATCTGAAACTACACAGGGAGATTGGGCAAAATGTCTTAAGGAAAAATACGGTATTGAAGGTGGATTTGATGCGTATGGCATCTATAACACAAAGACTGGCGGAATTTGGGATTGGAAAAAAGAAGAAACCAAAAAAGAAGAAACTATTATTCCCTCAATAGAGGATGGTATTCTCGAGAAAGAAAAACCATCTCCAACTAAAAAACCAAAAGAGATAATTCCAGATGCTTCAGTTGCATCAACAACAGGTCAGTACATACCTCAACTCAATGCCCCAGCTTGGAACATCGCAGATATTTGGATATTTCAACAAGAGGATAGGAAAAGTTGGATAAATAAAGTCATTAAGGTTGAGGATGACCATTATGTCGTTGAAGATTCGAGTAAGGGAGATTTTGTCGCATATGATAAAAATACTTTAAATCTTAAATTCTATATTGGTAAGGAGGGGAAAAGGATTAAACCTACGGATACGTTTATAACTATGCCAACGGCAGCTTTCATTTATTTGAATTTTCCCCTTCACTTGGGTAAAAAGTGGACTAGAACAGTTACAACGACTCCGGCACGAAGGAGTTCAATACCAACTAATTTCTTAGAGGAATTTGAGTGCATATCCTGGGAAAAAGTCACTGTTTCGGCGGGGACATTTGAAACCATAAAAATCAAATTAAAATCAACAATTATGTCGTCAAGAATGAGTAGTGGCGTAGCATATATCTGGTATTCACCTGAATTGAAAAGCCCAATCAAAATCAATTTTGAAAAAAGTCTTTTTTGGTCTCCTGAGCGGCAGAATTATGAATTGATCTCATTCAATTTGAAAGAGAAGCAACCACCCTCACCAGAAGTAAAATCGCACTCTCAGAAAGTCGATATCCCCTCAAGACCCCAACCATCTCCCCCCGAAAAACCTCAGACGGTAACACCAATTCCTTCCCCTACAATAACTCCCCCGCCAGTCCTCAATACTGTTGTTGTGACTGGCACCTCAGCCAATATCCGTTCTGGTGCTGGGAATGAATTTTCTATTGTTACAACTGTAAAGCAAGGAGACAAATTAATCCTCCTTGGGGAGTACGGGGAATGGTTTAATGTTCGGTTAGAGAACGGCCAAGAAGGGTGGATTAATAATAGGTTTGCGAAATGATCGATGGTCGTAAGAAAGATGTTTACAAAGATGCGAAATGGAAAAAGAGACCTATTAACATGGATGGCGAACCACTAACAGGTATCCCTCTTTACGGCTCAGCTGGTGAGCAATGGGATGAAGATGATTTGAGATCGAGGGCGATCGACAGATAACGAATGATCCGCTGGAACATCGTATAGCATATTTGATAGAGAGTGCGGGTTTGCCGTTAACTGTGCTGGTGGTAGCGGGAAGTGTGGATTTGATGCCAATTGTCCTGGGAGTTAATTCATTATATGAATGCCTCCACCAAGCGGAAGGATTCGCAGCTTTCCTCGGACTGCTCGGCGCGACGAGGCTCTTCGGGAAATTACCGTGAGGGAAAGAAGGTGATAGAAGATGAAAAGATTGGCTATTATATTTTTTGTGTTGATATTCCTGGGAGGAGGCGTTTTCCCAAGCATCCAAGCTGAGGATAAAACAGATAAGGCCAAAGCGTTAGATGATCTCGGAAAATTTAGTAGAGACGTGGGCCTTATTATCCTTGGGTATGACTTACAGTGTGTTCACGCAATCGAGGAAATGGAGAAAGAAGGCAAGCTATCTCATGGACAAGCACAATACTTGATCAACCGGGAGTGTAAAAAAACGGCAGTGCAGCAACAACCAAGCCAACCCTCTCCCGACCCTTTACCCAGTTTGACTTGCCCAATCTGCGGACAAATAGGAATGTCGAGGATAGGATTGAACGAGGTTTATTACGTTTGTCCAAGAGGACACGCTTGGAGATAAAAAACGAGGAGAAAGAGGCCGAGAGAATAGTTCGAAAGGTAAAGGTCAAATGGTTAGATTCAGTTTTTTTGTTCATTAAGGGAAAGTCATGAGGAAGTTTCTGATAAGTCTCATGTTATTTGGAATGGTTTTTGAAATTGTAATTGTTTATGCTGGAAATGAATTTTATTTTGAAGCCTTAAGGGAAATTGTAATCAAAGAAGGTTCTAAGGATCGAGGTTCTTACCAGTTATATAAAGAAGTTTCAAAGACAAATTCCTATTTGATTTCCTATAAAGAGGAGGTATTGCAGTTCACAAAAATGCAATATCCTAATGGATGGGATCTTAGGGTCAGTCTTTACAAAGGACATGCTATCCTTTTTGAAGAGGCTTTCCTCCGAAGGGAAGGTAATAAGTGGAAGATAATTCGTGGCAGGACTTTAGAAGAGGGGGAAGCCATAGAGAAAGCAAGACAGTTTATTAGCGAAGTCAAAAAATATGGAGGGTTCAAATGATGGAGAAGGTGGTCAAAGAGATGGGGGAAATGATGACCATGGTCAAATACCTTTTGTTATTGTTGGTCGTGATTTTCACTTTTGTTGGTAATTCCTATGGACAATGTGCCTGGGTTCTATGGAAGCAATCCGGTTTTTCGTATGAAATTTATAAGGGTGGCGATATTAAGCCTGGTCCAGAATCCAATTGGCAAATTATCTCTGCATTTCCGAAATATGAACAATGTGCGGAAAGGCAGAAACAGGAATTTCTAAAATATAGAGATTATATAAAGGAACAAAAAAATTACAGTTTTATGCCTCTGCGTTACACCAATGCCGAAACCAAATTTGAGTCAATTATGGGTTCTTATACTAATAGTTCGAACGACCTAAAAGTTTATTTTTCGGTTGAATGGAAGTGTCTTCCTGATTCGATAGACCTAAGGAAGTAATAGAAAGATTCGCATGACAAGAAAATTGAGAATTTTTAAAGGCAATCGTGAACAAGATATTTACGACGTATGTGAAGAAAAAAGACCTATTGACATAAACGGGGAATTGAGTGGCGAAGACTCGCCCGATTCCACCTTTGAGGGGTTTACCTATCATTATGGTGACGATGATGAGGAATTAAGATCGAAAGCGGGCGAGATAGTTCGTCAAATAACGGATGATCCTGTGGAACTTAAGATCGCAGATTTAATGCTTGACTACGGTTATACCGAAGAGGAAGTTGCCAAAAAACTGAATATAAGCCTTGCAAGAGTTGAGTGGTTTATGAGAAAAATTGAGGGTTGGAAAAGGCAAGGAAAGTGAGAAACCAGAAAAAACCTTATTCATAAGAGGAAGAAGTTTTCACCAATGAGAAGCTTTTGAATATGATTAAGGCATGAATCAGGAGATGAAGAGAAGACAAAAAGAAAGGAAGAGAAGTGTCGAATATATTTGAAGATTTCGACCAACTTGTCGAAAATTTGACGGCAGAAAAGTTTATGGAATTATATGATCCTATTTTATGGGCAATTAGAATGGTAAGGCAGCCATTTAATCGTATACAAGGGAATCTACCTATTATTGTTGATGAGGTTATGGGGTTTGAATATAAACCCTGTGATATCTATTCGATAAGGCATCCAATTAAAGATGGCATTTTTATTATCGGTTGCATTGAAAGGAAAGAAGGCTTTTTCTCTAGGAAAAAAATTGCTTCCATTTCGGTAGGAATAGAAAACAATAACATTTTGCGTATAATCCAACACTATATAGGCACGAATGTCTATTGCGAATTGATGCAAGAATGGAACCCCTGCGGAAAGGCTGGAAACTGGACAACGGGGTTCAGACCAATATCAAAGCCTATCTTTTTCTCCCATGAAGTGGGGAGAAGGAAAATGGCAGAGATAATTATTAAGTTTTTTAACGACAGAGTGCCTGCTCAAGATTTCGAAAGGAGATGGATCGAAGAGCGAGAGTTGTGCAGAAAACGGAGAGAGTGGACTCCGCAAGAATAAAGATGATTGAAGCCGATGATAACTGGATTCTTCAACTTCACAAAAGCTGCTGAGGAGAGTAGTGGAAAGAACTTGCTGCTCATTCGGGATAGGAAGTTGGCTTCTCTTTAACTAAGGAACTAAGAGCAGCACGCTTAACATTCGGAAGTCTATGTAGGGAGAGGGGCGCAGAAGGCTATAAGAGAGAGCGCGGAGGCATTGGATTCTCCTTAAAGCTAGCGATGTGAAGTTTATCAGTACGGAACTCTTGGGGAGTATATGATTAAAACCATGTGGGAACATTGGGTTGAACTTGACCTAGGTCACCTGGAAAATTTTGCAGAAACTTTAGAAACTTTGTTGGCTGCCGAGCAGAAGCAATTCGATGCCTGGGCTGCCGAAGAGGCATCAACATTGCCAAAGGAGAAACAGGAAGAATTTTACGATATCCAAAGTGACCAGTATTGGCTGCTCTCGGATGTTTTTCCAAATATCTTAAGGCAGTCTTTTTTTGTTACCTGCTACTCCTTGCTCGAAAGTAGGCTCCTGAACCTGTGCATACATATCAAGAAAGAAAAAAATTTGGGAATAGGATATAATCACCTTAAGGATAAGGGTATATTTGCAGCTCAAACTTACTTGAAGAAAGTAGCAGGCATATCTTTTCCTGATCAAAATTTACCATGGCAGGAAGTCCTTGTTTATAATCGTATTCGAAACATTATCGTTCACGATTACGGAAAAGTCGATCCTCAAGACGAGAAGATCCACGATTTCATAAAGAGGAAAAAATGGATAAGAATAGATAACATCAGAGAAATTAAGTTGCTTAATGGGTTTCATACTGAAGTCATCGGGACATTAAGAGGCTTTGTTACGGATTTAATCAATGCAATTCCGTGAAGGAACCCTTATCGTAATACGTTTTGTAAGCATGGAGAAGGAGATCTTTAATGTATAAGACCCACAAACATTATCATTGGGCAAAGGTGGGACTTTATCCGATGAGTATAACGAAGATGAAGAAGAAATATAGACCATCATCTCCCCTAACTAAAGGCAAACAACTAATTAAAGAGAAACAACTAAGCATATTGAAGGGTAGAACAACTAAAGACAAGCGTGTAAAAGGTTGGGGAATAATGCCCACAAGGTCTCAAATGTTGAAGCTGAGGAAACCTAGAAAAAGACGGGAACATAGGCTTAAAATAGCATTGGAGACATGTATGAGGGAGTAAAAAAATGGAGGTAAACGTTTAAGCCCTTGAAACGTGAATTAACAACCCCCAGGAAATAAAGTAAGGAGGGGACTAATTCTGTTAGGCTCTTATTTGGGGGAGTTCACTGACGGATTCAAACCGCCAACCCGCTGATCAATCTATCTCTTCTTGAATCAAATCCCAGATTGTTAAGACAGGACTTCGATTTTAACCGGAGAAATTTGAAAATCAGGTTTAACTTTTACCAGGTAACTTGAACGGGAATCAGTAAAGTGAGGTTATCCAAATGTATCTCCTCCTTAACTTTCTCTGAAGCCTACGGGCGGACTTGAACCCGCTGATTTTAATTGGAACCATTGAACAAGATTTGTGGTATAATAAATTAGTGCAAATTAGGAGGTAGGTTAATTATGAAAGCAATAGATATGACCCCTATTATAAAAAAGTATCCAGGTTATTTTGTAGCATTAAGTTATGATAGGAAAAAGGTTTTAGGTAAAGGGCGCACTCCTGAAGAGGCGCTTAGGCAGGCAAATAGGAAAGGGTATAAAGATCCTTTATTAACAAGAATTCCATATGAAAACCGGAGTTACTTGTTATGAGGGAGATAAATCACCTTTTGATTCTATTTTAGGAGGTAATGCACACGAAAAAGACAAATCAGATGAGCTTCCCTATATCTTCTGCCCCCGGTGCAGAAAGCAATTACTAATCGAATTGAAATACAAGCATTGTCCAAATTGTGGATATAATTTAAAATAGACATTAAAGATTGGAGGTTTTCAACCATGAAAAAGATTTCGGCAACAGATGCCCTTGATTTATCAATTCCGGAGAGAATCCAGCTTGTGGAAGATATTTGGGATACGATAGCAGCAAAAGCCTACTCTCTCGAATTGACAGAAGAGGAGAAAAAAATAATTGACGCACGATTGGAGAAGTATCACCAGAACCCTGAATTAGGCTCTCCGTGGGAGGATGTTTATAAAAGAATCGTGAGTAGGCAATGAAATACAGGGTCATTGTCAGGCCTGAGGCTGAAGACGACTTAAAGGAAGCCTACTCCTGGTATGAAGATAAGAGGACAGGGTTGGGGTATGACTTCCTTCTGCAAGTTGATGCTGGACTGAACTTCATAGCAAGAAATCCCAACATCCACCCAATAGAATATAAAGGAACGAGAAAGCACCTCGTCAAAAGGTTTCCATACAAAATCATTTATCTTGTTGAGAAAGAAAAGATAATCGTCCTCGCTGTAATTCATAGTAAGAGGAGCCCGGTCTTAATAAAAAGGAGAATAGATAGCATCTAACGAGAAGTATTCCCTAAATAATTGCGTTGGAATATGGATTAAAGGCACATGATAATGACTAATTCATGCAATTGTCATGGTAAGTATATGTAAAAAAAACAATTTTAATTGCGTCAGACATGTATGTTATGTATGTAATGACACAATTGTTTGCCCTCTATAGCAGCCTTTCTTACCCAGTCTGGCTTTGTCGGGCTTTTCTAATATCCTCCAAATAGAACTTGATCAATGGTGACATCTCTGGCGGTTGCCAATCTGTCTTTTTGGGCTCCTCGGGCCAGGTGAATGGCAGATGCCAGACCTCCCCTGGTGTTTTGGCCTTTTCAAGAACCTCAAGAGTTTTCAGCAGAACATTTCTCTGACCTTCCCGGTCTCCCACCTGTCCCACTGGTCTTCCGTAAGGATATTCAATAGCAGCAGATCGTGGAATCCCTACAGCCCGATGAAAATCATAGGTGGGTGTGAGAACAACAGTGGAAAACCCGGCCTCCTCTAAGAACCTGGCAGCCAGTCCAACGGACTGACAGCAGAAGGGTCAGGCAGGAGTTATGAGGACTGCCTCAACTCCCTCAAGTTTCATCTTCTTGGAAATGGGCTCAATGGCTTCCTTTAAGAAGTCGGTATTCTGCCATTGAAAACCGTAAAAGGAATAGGAAGTGGGGGCGAGGCGGCCAATGATTTTCTCTTGCTCCAATTCGACCATCCGGGCCAGAGGAAGGATGACATTGATATCCTGCTTGATGTAGTTAGTGTTAATATGGAGGTGATTGACCTCAATATCTTTTTCAGTGGCCCTGCTCTGTATCGCCCGATAGGAGCGGTCACCCCAGATAGGCTCTCTTTTTTCTCTTTCCATATCAAAGGGAGGATCTTTTTTTAAACTGATACCAGCGCTGGTTACCAAGGCAAGGATCGTTTGACTCAAGGGCTTAGCCATTGGTGTCCAGGGAATGAACCCTTTGAATTCTTCATCAGGAATGAATTTTCGAACCCAGGCGGTTAACCCAGGCGGAAGAAATCGAAATCCATCCACAATCTTTTCTGTCTCTCCCATATTGGCCTCCCTAAAATTTTCACCGCTATGCGCATAGCGCCCGCCTGCAGCGGGCAGGATAGGCCTGCCTACCGGTAGGCATGGCGTTAAGCGTTTTCAGTTATATATGAATGTTGGAAAATAAGCAAGTTTTGTAATAATCTAAACTCCCTTGCAAGGCTATTTCTATCGAAAAGGATGCCGTGCCCTTGACAATCGATGAGCCTCTGACATATATTTTATATTGATTTCATATATTTATTGGAGCCACTATTGTCTCTCTTCATTACTTTTGAAGGAGTGGAAGGGAGTGGTAAGACCACTCAGATTCAACGCCTAAAAAAATATTTCAACCAAAAAGGCATCCCCTGTAAAGTAACCCGAGAGCCAGGGGGGTGCCCCATTGGCGAGGAAGTAAGGAAAATCCTTTTAAACCCAGACCATCGTGAGATGGTCCCGACGAGTGAACTCCTCCTCTATGAAGCAGCCAGGGCGCAACATGTGAAGGAGGTCATTAAACCCTTTTTAAAAAAGGGAGGGGTTGTCCTTTGCGATCGTTTCAGTGATGCCACACTTGCCTATCAAGGCTATGGTCGAAGGATAGACTTGAAATGGATTGAACGCCTCAATCATCTCTCCTCGCAAGGAATCAGGCCTGATGTCACCTTCCTTTTAGATTGTCCCTCTGATGTAGGATTGAAGAGAGCACTTCAAAGGAATCGGACGCTGAAACAAGAAAGAGAGGAACGTTTTGAAAGAGAGGAGATTCAATTTCACCAACGGGTGAGAAAAGGATACCTTGCCATTGCCAAAAAAGAACCCCATCGGGTAAGGGTGATTGACACACGAGAAGGAGAAGATAAGGTTTTTGAAAGAATTCGAAAAATCGTTGATGATTTAATAGGGTCCAAGGGGTCCAGGATTCAAGGGTTCAAGTAAATGACTAACTTTTTTGAAATACCATTTGCCCTAAAAATATTACACTCGAACCCTTGACCCCTCGAATCCTCGAACCCTTTTTATAAAACCATGTCTTTTAAAAACATTTTAGGGCACTCCAGGCCCATAACATTGCTACAGCGGGCGATCAGAAATGAGAAGGTCGTTAACAGCTACCTCTTTTTGGGGAATGAAGGGATTGGAAAGAAGTCTGTGGCTCTCCAATTTGCAAAGGCACTCAACTGTCTCGGAGGAGAGGCGGAGAAAGGAGATGCCTGCGATCATTGCCCTTCCTGCAAAAAGATTGATCACGCTCTTCACCCTGATGTCCTGCTCATTGAACCAGAAGGGCAAAACATCAAGGTCGATCAGGTGAGGCAAATGCAGAGGGAGCTAGCCTACAAACCCTATGAGGGAAAGCGCCGTGTCTGTATCCTGACTGCTGCAGATCGGATGGCTCCTCACATACCGAATACTCTCCTTAAAACATTGGAAGAACCTCCGCTCCATACAGTGATTATCCTGCTGGCCAATAATTCCAGGTTCATATTGCCCACGATTCTTTCACGATGCCAGCCGGTTCGCTTCAATCCCCTGCCTATCCCTTTAGTGTCGAAATGGTTGATGGAAGGCAAAGGTTTCAATGAAGCAGAAGCCCATCTCCTCGCTTCTCTTTCAGAAGGAAGCCCTGGAAAGGCGTTGGAGATCCAGGAGGAGATCCGTCAGATTCCAAGAGAAGAACTCTTGAAGGATTGGGTGGGATTGAAATCACTTTCATTTGAAAGGATAGGGAGTTGGGTTGGATCTTTACCCTCCCAACGAGAAAATCTTCTTTTGATGCTCGAAGTAGCTAAAACCCTACTGAGAGATCTCGTTATGGTGAAGACTCTGAAAAAAGGACCGGAGTTGATCCATTCGGATCTCCTGGAAGTGATGGAGCCCATGGCAACGAATTGGAGCCTCTCTTCTCTTTTGAAACGGATGGAGATCCTCCATCAAACTACACTTGCCATCAAGGCTAATGCCAATACGAGCTTGGCGCTTGAAGCCATGATGCTCTCTTGGGCTGAAGGATAGAGAAGATGATTCGTCTAGTTTTTATCAAACTACCCAATGGAAAAACAGAAGAATTCGATGCGACGCAACTTTCTCTCGAGGCAGGCGAGGACGTCATCGTCGAGACTGAGAAGGGATTGGTCCTGGGAAAGGTCCTCTCTCCACCTCATGAAAAGGAAAAACGCTTCTTCCTGAAATCTCCCAGAAAGGTGACCCGGAAAGCCACGGCTGAAGATCTGGAGCAATTTCAGGGAAACCAACAATTGGAGAAGGAGGCCTTCCAATTCTGCCTTCAGAAGATTAGGGAAAAAGGGTTGAATATGAAGCTGGTTAAAACAGAGATTCTTTTAGACCGCTCCAAGGCCCTCTTCTATTTCACCTCTGAAAAGAGGATCGATTTTCGGGAACTCGTCAGAGATTTGGCCGCAGAGTTCAAGATGCGGATCGAGATGCGACAGATTGGAGTACGGGATGAAGCCAAAATGGTCTGTGGCCTTGGGAGTTGTGGGAGGGAGCTCTGTTGCGCCAAATTCATGAATCGATTCGAGCTGGTCTCTGTCAAAATGGCCAAGGAACAGAATCTGGCCCTCAACCCAACGAAGATCTCTGGGGTTTGTGGTCGTTTGATGTGTTGCCTGGCTTACGAATTCCCCACCTATGTCGATTTAAAAAAGGATCTCCCCAAGGTGGGCAAACATATTATGACTCCCTCCGGTAAGGGAAAAGTCATTCGCCAAAATGTTCTCAGTCAAACCGTGACAGTAGAATTAGAAGAAGGGGGAGAGATTACCATTCATGCGTCCGAACTCTGAAACGTCTTACTACATCACCACTCCCATCTACTATGTCAATGATGTCCCCCATATCGGCCATGCCTATACGACCGTCGCCGCTGACATCCTCGCCCGCTACAAGCGCTTAGAGGGCTATCAGGTCTTCTTCCTCACTGGCACAGACGAACATGGCCAGAAGGTGGAGAAGGCTGCTCAGGAGCGAGGGGTTGACCCAAAAGCTCACTGCGATGAAATGGTGGTGCGATTCCAATCCCTCTGGAAGAGACTGAACATTTCCAACAATGATTTCATCCGCACAACAGAAATACGCCATAAAAAAGTAGTCCAGAAGATCCTTCAAGATCTCTACGATCGCGGAGAGATCTATCAGGACAATTATGATGGGTGGTACTGTATCCCTTGCGAACGCTTCTGGACCGAAAAGGACCTGATTGAGGGGAAATGTCCGGATTGTCTTCGTCTGGTGACTGAGATCTCGGAGAAAAACTACTTTTTTCGAATGAGCAAGTATCAATCCTGGTTGATTGAATACATCGAAAAAAACGAGCGATTTATCTTCCCCCCATCGAGAAGGAATGAGATATTAGGATTTCTCCGCAGCCCTTTGGAAGACCTCTGTATCTCGAGGCCAAAGAAACGGTTAAAGTGGGGAATCGAAATTCCTTTCGATACTGAATACGTGACCTATGTCTGGTTCGATGCTCTGATCAACTATGTCAGTGGGATTGGCTATGGTTCTGAGGAAAAACCATTCTCTCAATTCTGGCTTCAGGCGACTCATCTCATCGGCAAGGATATCCTCACCACCCATACGGTCTACTGGCCAACCATGCTCAAAGCCATTGGTCTGACTCCCCCTAAAATGGTATTCGCCCATGGATGGTGGACGATCGAAGGCAAAAAGATGTCCAAATCCCTTCAGAATGTGGTGGAGCCCAATCGTCTGATCGAGACCTATGGGGTTGATGCAGTGAGGTATTTTCTCATGCGGGAGGTTCCTTTCGGAACCGATGGCGACTTCTCCGATTCTGCTATGGTCCATCGGATCAACAGCGATCTGGCGAATGATCTGGGCAACCTCTTCAGCCGAGCTCTGAGCATGGTCGTCAAATATTTTGATGGTTTGATTCCAGCTCCTTCCAACCTCCAGGAATTGGATCGAGGATTCCAAGAAGTCTCTGAAAAAGTTCTTCCCCAATTATCGAAACAGATGGATGACCTGGCCTTTAATCGAGCGCTGGGGTCGATCTGGGAAATTGTCAACGCTGGCAATAAATATATTGATGAGACTGCGCCCTGGGCCTTAGCCAAAGCAGAAAAAGATCGACCCCGCCTTGGGACAGTGCTTTACCAGACGCTGGAGTCCCTTCGAATCATTGCCCTGCTGCTTGCCGCCTTCATGCCATCCACCTCTGAAAAGATATGGTCCCAACTTGGCATGGAGGAAAATCTTTGGGAACAAAAGATAAAGGAGAGCGGAAAGTGGGGCGGCCTGAAACCTAAAAAGAAGGTAGCCAAACCCACTCCTCTGTTTCCGAGAATTGATCCCACCAAGATATCGCAAGGCGCATAGCGCATAGGGGCTAAAGGCTGAAAGCGCATCGGCCTGTCTTTCCTGCCCCGTATCAAGTACGGGGTAAACTCCAGCAGGAATCCAGGCTTTATCCCTTCCAACACTGGATTCCCGTTTTCACGGGAATGACACGGAAGAGAATCTCTTCAAAGAGGTAGGTTATTACCTAAAATCTACTTTCCGATGAAAAAACCTCAATCCATCCGTTCGATTCTTGATAAAACCATGAAGTCCCTAGAGATTGATGTCCCACTGAAGACCTATTCCATATTGGAAGCGTGGAACGAAATCGTAGGTGAGTCCGTTGCGGGTCATTCTCAACCCCGTTCCATTCGAAACCGAATCCTCTTCATCGATGTTTCCCATCCAACCTGGATGCAGCAACTCCAATTTCTTAAACACACCCTTCTCGATAAGGTAAATACCTTTTTAGGCGAACCACTCATCCAGGACATTCGATTCAAATTGGGCAAGGTCTCTTCTACTATATCGGTTCCTCCAAAGACCACCTCTTTGGAAGACGAAAAACTTGACAAAACGATCTTGGACCGAATTGACGGCCTTCTCCAAGAGATTGACGATCAAGAGTTGAGGAAGAAAATGCGCGATGTTTTGATCAAAGGCGCGAAATTAGAGCAGTACAGGAAAAGGTCAAAATAATTTCAGATTTAGGAATTCGGATTTCGGATTAATTCCGCAATCCGCAATCATCAATCTTCATTACGGTAAGCAATGGTGATTTGAAAAACTCCCCTCAAAACCGGAAAGACCCTGATTCTTTTAAACCCCGCTTTTTTTAACATTTCGTTCTGATTAAACGAAAAAAAGTTGAAATTCTCCCTCTCAAAAAGATTGAAAAATATACGGGAGATCGTTCTTGCTGTTCCCGAAACTTGCGGATTGAAGTCCGCAACCACCATCCTCCCTTTCTCCTTTAATGCCAGGTAGGAATGTTCGAGAGCTCCCAATCTTTTTTTCTCAGGAAGTTCATGGATCGCGAAGGAAGTAAAGATTCCATCAAAATAATTTTGATATTCCCACGGTTTGGTCACATCTTTATTGAAAAACATCACCCTCTTTAATCCCCCGTACCGTCTTTTTGCCACCTCCACCATACTTTTAGAGATGTCCATTCCCACAACCTCACCTTCATCTCCGACTGCCCGTACTAACCATGAAGCGACTCTCCCTGTTCCTGAGCAGAGATCCAAAATTTTCTCCCCTGACTGAGGAGCAAGCACCTCAATTGCCCTCTTCTGAAACTCAGCATATTGGCCAATGGTGAGGAGGTCAAGAAAGATATCGTAATAAGGAGCAGACTTTCCGAAGAAATCGAGACGATG
>Ga0315282_10008209_pt1 | contig 16935 bp, 17 predicted proteins | sample YL17G07_20_MG_FD_203693 | JGI IMG/M metagenome (GOLD analysis project Ga0315282, IMG submission 203693) | Sediment microbial communities from Yellowstone Lake, YNP, Wyoming, USA - YL17G07_20 | ecosystem: Environmental > Aquatic > Freshwater > Lake > Sediment | place: USA: Wyoming | collected...
ACCAAGTGTTGAAGGTATCGCCCCACCCTTCTAGCTCTTTTCTCGGCGGTTATGCCAAATTCAGCTAGAATCTGCTTTTCGGTTAAGGCTCCTTTACGCTTTGCTAAATCGATTATTGCGTAGCGTAGGTAGTCAGCCCTTGGAGGCGGCAAACCTAAAGCTTGATTGCAAACGTATTGTCTAGCAATGGTCAAATCGTTAATGTCAAATGGTTCATTATCTATTTTGTATCCAATTATGCTGCTTTTTGCTTTCCACAGGTCACTTTTCGAAGTGTCATAGAGGAGACTTGCCCGTTCAATGGATAAGCTTCTATCCAAAAGAATGATGCGCATGTTCTGGTTTGGGTCTGTGGCAAGCTTGTAGGCAAGGTAATATTCGGCAAAAGTCATTATCCAATTCGCAATGGTAGCATTGCTTATTATCGATTCATCCACCAACGGTTTGCCCAAACTGATTTCTCCAGGCTGTTCAACATCAAAAAATGTCTGGTCAATATCCGGAATTTCGTTGACGTAGACTGGAACAACGCTTGATATGCCCGCGCCTTGTTGAACAGTTTTTTCATCATACTTTACTAGAGGCCTGTTCTTTTCTGAAAAAGTTATGGTGCCAGTTGAAGCATAAGCGCCGCCAAAGAAAATCACCAAATCAAACAGCGGCCGTGAATACATCGTTCCATCTACACCGGCAAAACGAACGTTAGATGCTCCGAAAAACTCTTTAGCAGTTTTGTAAGCCTCTTCAAGGTCAAAATCCATTATTGTAAGGTTTGAAAGCAGGCCATCGTAAAGGTTTTTGAGGGATGAGAAGCGTTTCTCGTAATCCAAAACCTGCCTCGAAGCGCCAAGCTTAAGCACATCACTGGTTCGCCTTACGGTGTCGCTTAACGAAGACAAACTCACGCAGTTTTCACCCTATTTTCATAAATAGCTATTCTCACAGTAAAAACATTTGTTAACATGGAAACACAAAAATAACTCGGCAAACAAAGTCAAATGGGGCTTGTTGCGGGGTTGCCCTAGCCTGGTAGGGGGCAGGCCTGCTAAGCCTGTGGTCAGCAATGGCCGCGTGGGTTCAAATCCCACACCCCGCGCCAACAAACCACAAGACGAAGCAATGTTTTTTGAAGAGATTTCTTGAAAAGACTTGCAATTCGCTGTGATTTCAGTTTTTGAATGATTTCTGACTGCCATTCATTCTCATCCTCGCTTTAAACCAGTCCATTATATAAAATATTAATAAATCAAGCTGTATTTCAAGCTTGCCAGCAGAAAAGACACTGTGCACTAGGATTGTGAAATGTGTCAGTATCAAGTTTGAAGAGTGTATTGACTTTGAGGAGTTGAAGATGAATCATGGGTCATAAAAAACTTGTTGAATGTTCCTATTGATCTCGAATTTGATTTCTATAACCCTAGACTTTATGATTTTAGGCATGTTGTTTATAAGCAGCGGTGTGAAAATTAGACAAAGCGTGTAAGAAGCGATTTTTGCACAGCAACCGTAAAGGAGTTGAGAGAGTTGACATATGAGAGAAAAGAAATGCATAAGGCAGTTTGTGCTGATTGCGGGAAGGAATGTGAAGTACCATTCAAGCCTGATGGCAGCAGACCTGTTTATTGCCGAGAGTGTTACTCGAAGAGAGCACCTCCAAGAAGAAGATTTTAGATCAAGCTAAAAGCTCTAATCTAAAATTAGTTTTCCCCTACTTTCTACATTCTTTTTTTCCAAACTACTAGCGCGCGCCAACGAACCACGAACTGTATCTTGAGATCCTGAAGATATTTCTTGAAAAGAATTACAATTTGAAGAGTTTTCTGGTTTTTGATGATTTTCTAACATTAGTCATTCTCATCGTCGATTTAAATTAGTCTGATTGATGAAGTAATATCGATCTGGTCGTATTTCAAGCTTGTGAGAGTACTATAGATATGTGAAATATCATTAGTACTATCATGAGTCTCATGTGCAATTGGGATTCGTGAAACAGAGAGACTGTAGAGAACTAAGAGGTTTACGAAGAGGTAGGCTTCGTTGAGCTCGAAGAGCTCGTCAAGAATGAATATGGCACAATGATTGAGACTACTTCTTCAAGCGTTTCTCCTTGTGCTTTCTTCTTTTTTCTTCTCTTTCCTTTTTAGTCATTGGTTTCTTCTTCGCGCTTCCCATACTCAACACAATCACCACACTCAAGTAATCACAGCAAGAGAATAAGAATTTTTGCGCGCAAAGTTGACGTGAAGAAACAGAAGGGTCATCAAACGAGAAGAGCTCGTGGAGGAAAGAAACAGAAGAGAAGGTAGAAACGCAATGCGCGTGTATCTGCCATTCTTTTCAAGCAGAGAATTCTCTAGTTTGCAATGCGCATGCAAAGATTATCATGAGTCTTGTGTAAGATTGAAACCTCGAAGAAGTGAGAGGTTGCAAAGAGGCAAACTATTACAATCTTCTTGTTGCTTGATTGACTATCTCTTGCCCTTGGAATGCTTTGCAGGGAGCGCAACCTGCTTTCTCTGTTTCCTTTTCATTTCCTTAGCTCTTTGCAATTGTCTATGCTGTTCCAAACCTGCAACTTTCTCTTTCTTACTTTTAGGCATATTTTAACCACCGAAAGTCATTATGGCATTATTGACACCCTTTAAAAACATTACTATTCTTTTTCTGAAGTTACAAAGAGTTAGACTAGATGCGCTTTAGCGTGCACTTTGACAAGTATTAAGTATCGCATTCACAAGACGATTCTTCCAAAATATTTGACGTGATTGATATGGGTGGACGTACAGAAAAATGGATTGCGTGCCTAATAGCTGGGTTGAATGAGCATGTTGATGAAAAGACCCGAGCTACGATATTAGAGCAATGCGGACGACAATGCCAGTCGCAAAGCTTCATCAAGAAAGCCAGAGGCATATATCAAAAGTCCAAGAGCATCGACGAATTCTTGGAGAAGCTGGAACAGGCGTACAAGCATCTGCATAGAGAAGGAGATAAGGTCTACATTGTCTATCCTAGATGTTACTGTTCTCAAGTGAATGAGATTCCTAAGGGAAAACTGTCAGCAACATACTGTAACTGCTCTCGCGGATGGGCTAAAGCATTGTTTGAAGGAGCTTTAGGAAGGACTGTTGAAGTCATAATGGAAAAATCAATAATCAACGGAGACAATCAATGCAAGTTTAGAATACTACTATAAGCCCACAAATACATAGAATGCATTATGCATTGTCGTTATCATCAATTTATTTTTTTCAAAAGCCTGTTACCGTGTAAAGTTCATTGTTCACGTGTAAAGTTAATTCACCATACACAAAGTGCATTCGCAAAAATCAGCTCAAAGTCAAATCCCGTCTATTGCACACGCGTTAATCTCTCTAAAAACATGTATTTCGGATTTGTTAACGCCTGTAGCGCGTGTGTTGAATAGTCTTATATTTCTAAAAAACGGATTATTGTGCCAAATAATTACAGGAGGTGAGGATGGATGGCGAAGAAGGGGGCAAAGTACAAGTGTGAAGAATGTGGTCTTGTTGTTGTAGTTGACGAAGCATGTGAATGTGCTACATGCGATTTGATATGTTGCGACGAACCAATGAAGGAAGTGAAACCGAAAACCAAAAAGTAAAACTCTCATTCCATGCTTGAACTATTTTCGCTTGTTCCACGAGTCTTTCAGCGTGGAAACAAAACCTGCCTCATCCTCTGCAATCCTCTTTTTAACTTCCTTCCAAGCCGCAGGACAATTCTTATACTCCACGTCCACAATGCTGTGGATAATTTTGTCAATTTCTCGTTTATTCTCGTTTGTAACCTTTATCCCAGCTTTCTTGAAAATTTCCTTAAGATGCCTAAAATAGCAGGTCATAACAAACCATCTCAATGTGTAATGAACCATTTTTAAGTCTATAGTTTTGGAAGCCAACCTTTCTATAAATTCTTATTGCTTGTCTGTATTGTTGATTCATAAGAGTTATCGATGGGTAAATAGAAGATTATTTGATGATTCGATTTGAAAAGCTGCTGTTTCGCTTTCTTTTCATCGTAATACTATTCTCGATTATCGTTCAATTTGCAGAAGCCACAACCATGAATTTTACTGTGCAAGGCGGTAAAGAAGAAGCCAGATCAATCAGTCTTGCTGTTGAGGATCGTGTTTTGATAAGATTTACTGTTGTTGGACCTTCTGACAGCTCTTTACATTTTTACATAACTTATCCTAATGGAACCGAGAAAGATTTTGGCAAGAGAGGCGATTTCCATGATAGCTTCGTTTGCGATACAGAAGGTGAGTGCGTTTTGCATTTTTCCAATATAGACTCTACGGAGGATAAGCTTGTAACGTTGGATTATGAGGTTCAGCATTACATTTTTGGGATTCCGCAAATGCTCTTTCTAACCATAATCATCGTGGTGGTTTGTGTAGCGGCTGTGGCAGTTTTTATTTTGATGGGAAAACCCCGCTAACGTTCAAAAATTTCACTTCAATATTGATTTGAGTTACGTATGCTGAATCTTGTTTGGAACCATGTAAATCATTTATAGTGATTCACAATTAATACCAATCAGCAGTGAGAAGCATGCTTGTAACAAACAAGGATGTATTATATCCAGCTAGACAGAAGGCCTACGCTGTTGGCGCCTTCAACATAAACAACCTAGAAAGCCTACTAGCTGTTGCCGAGGCTGCAGTGGAAGAGAAATCACCTGTCATAGTTGCTGTTACACCAAGCGCCATCAAATATGCCGGCTTAGCTTATCTTGCAAAAATCGCTAAAACTGCGGCAGAAACAGCACCGGTGCCCATGTCTCTTCACCTTGACCATGGCGAAAACTTTGAAACAGCCTCAAAATGCATCGAGGCTGGTTTCACATCGGTTATGATTGACGGCTCATTCCTAAAGTTTGAAGAAAATGCCGCCTTGACAAAGCGAGTGGTAGATTTTGCACATCCGAAGGGAGCTACTGTTGAGGCTGAGCTTGGAAGACTTGCCGGTGTAGAAGAGTCAACAGTTGAGGAAAAAGAGGCTGTTTTAACCGACCCAAACGCAGCTAAAGAGTTTGTTGAAAAAACTGGTGTTGATGCTCTTGCAGTTGCGATAGGCACCTCTCACGGAGCCTACAAGTTCAAGGCTGAACCCAAACTTGACTTTGAAAGACTGAAGTTTATCAAAGAAAAGGTGGATGTGCCGCTTGTTTTGCATGGAGCTTCCAGTGTGCCTCAATGGATTATTGAAAAAGCCGTTAAGTATGGAGCTGAGCTAACAGGAGCAAAGGGCATTCCAGAAGAGCACATAAAAAAAGCTATCTTTTTAGGAATTGCGAAGATAAACATCGATACAGATTTGCGGTTGGCATTTACGGCAACCATACGCGAGTTTCTGGCAAATTCTCCTAAAGAATTTGACCCTAGGAAAATTTTGGGTCCGGCAAAAGAAGCCATGAAAGAACTTGTTAAGGGTAAAATGCGCTTGTTTGGAAGTTCAGGAAAAATCTAACGGAGAAAACGGAATGAAAGTTGGAATATTAAGCGGAGGTGGAGACGCTCCTGGAATTAACGCCGTCATAAGAGCTGTTGTTAGAAAAGGGATTCAATATGGATATGAAATTGTTGGCACAAAAGACGGATGGCGTGGGCTGCTTGAAGGCGAATTCTTACGACTAGATTTGAAGTCGGCGTCCGGAATTCTTCCCCGTGGAGGCTCTATCCTAGGCACTTCAAGGACAAACCCATTCAAGCTGGAGAATGGAGCGGAAAAAATACTAGAAAACGCTAAAAAAACAGGGATAGAAGCTGTTGTTGTTATTGGCGGTGAGGACACCCTAACAGTAGCGCACAAAATGGGTGAGTTTGGGCTTAAATGTGTAGGCGTGCCAAAGACAATTGATAATGACTTGGCTGGCACAGATTATACATTTGGCTTTAACACAGCAGTCACTATTGCTACGGAAGCCCTTGACAGGCTCCACACCACAGCGGAAGCACATCACAGAGTCATGATCCTCGAGGTGATGGGAAGATACACTGGCTGGATTGCATTAGAAGCGGGACTAGCAGGAGGCGCTGATGTCATATTGATCCCAGAAAAACCCTTCGACGTGAAAGAAGTCTGTGAGTATATTAAACGTAGACAAGAAAGGGGCAGAAACTTCAGCATAATCGTTGTTGCGGAAGGGACCAAACCGAAAGGTGGAGCAGAAATAGCTTACAGCGAAAGCGTAGACGAGTTTGGACACATACGTCTCGGAGGCGTCGGCTATTATCTTGGAAAAGAAATTGAAAAATGCCTTGGCATCGAGACTCGCGTTGTGGTTTTGGGACATCTTCAACGGGGTGGTTCCCCAACAGCCTTCGACAGAATATTGGCCACAAGGTTTGGAATAGCAGCCATAGATCTCGTCCATGAAGAAAAGTTCGGAAACATGGTTGCTATTAAAGGAAACAAGATAGTTTCAGTACCGCTGAAGGATGTTATTGGTAAACGGAAGACGGTGGATTTGGAACTTTACGACATAGCAAGCGTATTTTTCGGTTAACTTTTATGTTGCTAGCACTCTTGCCAGCTTTAGCAGGTTCAAGTCTAAGGGCTTTTTTGTTGCGCATGATTTCTTAAGCTCTATGTTTGTTATTCTGCCATTTTGTAGCACTACTATTCTGCTTCCTTGTTTTTCTGATAATAGCTTGAGTGCTTCCTCTGCAAATAAGCTAGCTAGAAGCCGACTTCTTGCCGTGGGGTTGCCGCCTCTTTGGGCATAGCCTAAGATACTAAGCCTAACTTCTTCCCCTGTGTTTTTTTCAATTTCTTTTGCTAGTTTGCTGGTGTCGCCGATTCCTTCTGCAGCAACTATTATGCCCGACTTTTTCCCCTTATCGCTGTTCTCTTTGAGGGTTTTGAAGATTTCTTCTTTATCATATTTCACTTCTGGCACCAAGATTGTTTCGGCTCCTACTGTAAGGCCTACTGTTGACGCGAGGAAACCTCTTGTTCTGCCCATAACTTCAACTATGAAGACTCTTTCGTGGGAAATTGCTGTGTCTCGAATCTTGTCGATTTCTGCTACTGCCGTGTTTACGGCTGTGTCGAAGCCTATGGTTTCGTCTGTTCCGAAAACGTCGTTATCAATTGTGGCAGGAACACCGACTATTAGGGTGTCGGTTTGTTTGCTTAGTTCTAAAGCTGCTTTGAAAGAGCCATTACCGCCAATAACGATTAGGCCGTCAACATTGTTGAGAGCAAGAGTTTCAGCAGCCTTCTTAATTCCTTCCTTCTTTCTAAACGCGGGGCATCTAGATGTAAGAAGAATTGTGCCGCCCAATTGTATTATTCCGCCCACAGAGCGGGGAGTCAACGGTCTAAACGCGTTTGTTAATAGGCCTTCCCAGCCTTTCTCAAAACCTATAACTTGAAAATTCTTTGAAAAAGCGATGCGCACAATGGCTCTGATCGCGGCATTCATGCCTGGCGCATCTCCACCGCTTGTAACAACACCTATACTCCTCAACCACACTCCTCCCAATCGCCATTTATACAACAGTGTTAAAATGATATTTCTTTTATGAATCTTGAGTAACAAAATATCATGAGGCGACTTTATAAAACTCTTCAATGGAATTGTGTGCTTTTCTCTTCCATTCCCAGCTCTAATAGTGCGTATGGTTTTCTACTTAGGAAGACGAGATTCTACAAAGATTTGCATGCAAAAATGTTTATTTAATGAAAAATCTAATAATCGTGTGGTGTTAGAACTGTGAAGAAGACTGCGGAAAACCGAATAAAAGACCTATTTTCAAAGCACTCATATCCGCCTGTAGAAGTGATTATACCAATTCTTGAAAAGTCGGGGCGGGGCGAGCAAGAATTGGCAGAGCAACTTTACGATACATATACGCATCTAGCTATGGAAATAAAAGAAATCTTAGGACTAAAGGAAAAGAACATGCAGACATTAGCTAAAGTGTGGGGAATCATAACTAGTTTTGAGGGAGTAAAGATTCAGCCTATTGAGCATGATGATTCAAGGCTTTCTTTCAGCTTGCCTGATTGCCCCATGCTACACGTTGGAAAAGACATAAGCTTTAATGTAAAAAGCAAATTTTGCGACTTAATTTGCACGAGCGCAGCCAAGGCACTGCTGGACAGTATACTAAGCCCACACAGGGGCACTTTGACTTGGGATAAGGCGTTAATAAAAGGAGCTGGCAAATGCACGATAACATTTGAATCAGTGAAGGATAGATGAGTTACCAGAAAAATTCTTTATTCCTCTTTTCTGTTTTTTTGATTGCTGTTGGAATATCTTCATTTTAGCGTGGCTATACGCTGCTGAGTTCACAAGTTATGCAGATATGAAAACAGCTTTGACTACAACTACGGCAGTATTTGGAACCTTGCTTGGAATAATCACCGCGGGACTTATGTTTACTCAAGGAAAATTCAGCGAACTTTCAAGCGAACTAGGCGAAAAGTCGCCTGATTATCTTGCTGATGTATTATCATTAGAGAAGATACAATCAATTGAAACTCACTTACTTACTTTGCGAAAAGCATTCAGCCAGCTTGCAGCAACCACAACAATTACTGAAGAAAAAAATCTTTACGAAAGAATTAGCGCAAAAACATCATCCATGTTTGTTAATCTCGCAGTGCTTTTGAATTTGAAACTTAAACAACAAGGATTACCAGACACTGGTCTTTTAGTGTCAGAAATGGATTCAAACCTTTACAAAGTTTACGAGAAAGAAAGAAAAAGCATCAAAAAAGAATGGCAGCTATTTAACATCATTAGAAAAATAATAAGTACATGGGAAGCACCAGCATCCTTTTTAACCGTAAAATCAAACATGGAATCAGCGCTTCAAGCTGACCTTAAAAGTTCCATCTCCATTTTGAAACTAAAGGAAAGTGTTGATAAAAGTTCAACAAATATTCGTAGTGAAGTTACGAAAATATTAAGTGATTTGAGCGATGAAATCAGTGAAATCAGCAAACGACTTCATGAAGACAGAATACCTCAGCTTTTGTCTCAGATGGAACAGGCGGGTGCCATACGTGGCAAATACTTTTATCTAGCAGTAATATTCATCACTACTCCCCTTCTTATCAATCTTCTAATTCTGCCGCAACTCACCGAAGTAACTGCAGCATTCTTCAAACCAATTATTTCAATAACAAGCTCATTAAGCGTCATGGGAGTTGTGTTTCTGCTTCTTTACATTCACAAAATTCTTAATGTATAAAAACTGATAGCTGCTTTAGGTAAAGTTTTATAGTTTTGAAAGGCTCATGAATGTTTTGGCGGTGGGTCTTAGGCGGGGGGATAGAGGTCCCCTGTACCGTAAACCCTCTATACGACGGGCCGAAAGCTGAGGGTGAGGCGTCTAAGGCCGCTGGAACCACCATTTCCGAAGCAATGACTATCCGTCCCTTGAGGCTGGCGGTCGCTGAGCAGCTTCCGTAGGGAAGCCGTCTTCAATGTTTACCAGGCGAACCTGGCCAGGCCCGGGAGGGAGCAACCTAAGTCTGGACGTTCAGCGCTCAAGGGGGTGCGGGTACAAGTGTAGGGTTTGAGGGGTCTGGCGGAGTCTGGACGTCGAACCTCAGTGATCCACCGCCTTTCTCAGTTTTCAAGACTTCAAACCTAAAGCTGAATCTATATTTAAGTGAGTAGAGGTTCTCAGAAAACTAGGGGGATAGGCCCGTATTGACTGAAATTTCAGCTAAAAACATGTTGATTTTGGAAAACGCTAAATGTTGACAGACGCTAATCTTGTTACAATGGGAAGTTTAGCCATGACCCACAACGAAGTACGCAAAGATTACCTTCTTGACCGCTGGGTTGTCATAGCAACAGAACGCGGTCGCCGACCAACAGACTTTGCCAAACAGCAAAGAGAAAAAGCCAAAATTGGTATTTGTCCCATGTGCCCAGGCAATGAACACATGACGCCACCAGCACTTTTAGTCTATCTCAAATCAGGTAAAAGCATTAGAAGAGCCAAAGATAAAAACGGCTTTAGGCATAAAAACTGGTTGATCCGTTGTATACCAAACCTTTATCCAGCCTTTGCCCCACCAAAAGAAAAGATTCGCCGAAAGAAAATCATGAAATGCAGCGATTTAGTTGCGGCTGTTGGGCACCATGAAGTTTTGGTTGAATCGCCAAATCATAATGAACACCCTGCAAATGCGAGAATTTCGCAACTAGCGCATGTCATTAATGCCTATGTTGATAGACTTCGCGAACTTTCAGCAAAACCATACGTGCAGTACGTCTCCATTTTCCGCAACCACGGCATAGAAGCTGGAGCCTCACTTTCTCACGCTCACAGCCAGATAATTGCAACACCCTTTATCCCAAAGATTGTTGAAGATGAACTTAAAGCTAGCAGAAAATTCTGGAAACAAAACAAAAAGTGTGTTTTCTGCGACATTCTAGAGAAAGAGCGTAAAGGACCGCGACTTATTCTCGAAAACTCAAAGTTCGTAGTTTTCGCTCCATATGCAAGCGTCAACCCCCTAGAATTCTGGATACTTCCAAAAGAGCACAAAGCTACATTGCTTGACTTGTCGCAAAACGAAATGAAAACGTTTGCTGAAACACTGAAAACATGCCTTAATAGATTAAACCGATTGGCAAACGACCCACCTTACAATTATGGTTTTCACCTAACCATAAACAAAGACGCCAGCGAATACTATCATTGGCATCTGGAAGTTTATCCCAAACTTGCGATTTGGGCAGGATTCGAAAAAAGCACAGGCATGTACATAAATACAGTGACTCCAGAAGCTGCAGCGAAAAGCTTCCAAGAAATCTTGGCAAAAAATTGTACAAATTAAACGTGGGTTTGGTTGGTTATGGCTTACATGCCTAGAAAAACTTCTTTTTCATATCTCGGTCTAACCCGCATAACATCCTCTCCATAGGCTCTTAATGGTTCCGCAATGCTCCACGCTTGGGATATGCATCCTCTAGGCATATGCGGCGTGTCTCCGTCGAAAATCTCGCTTATGGTCCCAAGCCCAGCCTTCAGAATTTGCTCAGTAAACAATGGCAAAAGAAAATTCTTTAGGGCATATTCGCTCCTAAATTCGGTATGCCCTTTTGTTTTCAGGAAGGCTGTTGTGAAGGGGCCTAGTAGCCAAGGCCAAACCGTGCCATTATGATAGGCTTTGTCTCTGCTTCTTCTATCTCCAGCGTAAATTCCAATGTATCTTGGGTCACTTTTTGCGAGGCTTCTCAAGCCGTAACGTGTTAAAAGCTCGCGATGCACAAGATCGACGATTTTTTCGTTTTTAAAATTATCTAACATAATGAAGTCTAAGGCAACAGCGATGATTTGATTAGGCCTCAAAGATTCGTCTCTGCCGTTTTCAGTTACAACATCGAATAAACAGTTCTTTTGAGGATTCCAAAATTTTTCAACAAAATTTTCCCTTGCCTTTTCAGCCGTCTGAAGATATTTTTCAGCTTCACTTTTTTCCTTAAACCTGTTTGCCAAAAGTTCCATGGTTTTCAATGTGTTATACCATAATGCCTGAACTTCAACAGCCTTTCCAGCTCTTGGATTTATTGGTTGACCATTTATTGATGCATCTATCCACGTTAATTGAGGACCATGAGAAAGCAAGCAGTCGCTGTCCACGTGTATGTTGAATGCTGTTCCTTTCACATGATCTTCAATGATTGTTTTTAGGGTTTCCCATAGTTGTTCTTGGACGAATTTGAAATCGTTTGTATATTTCAAGTATTGCAGCATCGTATTCATAAACCATAGAGTTGCGTCGACAGTGTTATAGGCTGGCTTCCCCAATTGGTCTGGGATAACGTTGGGAATTAAACCTTGTTTGCAGTGTTTTTTGAAGGTCAATAAAACTTTTCTTGCATCTTCGAATCTTCCAGTTACAAGCATCAACCCGGGCAATGAAATGAATGTGTCCCTTCCCCAAGTCTCAAACCAATGATAACCAGCAATAACAAACTTTTGCAAATCATCGGTTCCTTTAGCTATAAACGTGTCTGTAGCTAAAACAATCCAGTTTAACCAATCGTTGATCGAAATGCTTTTATGCTCTTCATAGAACTTCGCCAATAAGTCTTCACGACGCTTCATTTCTCGCTCTTGTAAGGCTTCTATGTCATATATGGTAGCAGGCATTTCGGCCAAAGCTTTCACTGCATCAGTCTCGTTTTTATCTGCAACTGCAATTACTGCAAAATTTTCGTTTTTGTTTGCTTTTACACTTACCTCAAAGTATCCAAGTTGATAATAATCATCAAAGCAGCTTTCTCCACGCTTAGCCTCTTCGCGATAGCATACCTTCTCAATCCATCTTCCAGCAGCATTATATTGCCCGCTTGTTGTTTTCATCATCAACACAGACTGAGGAACGCTAAAGCGCACACATACTTCCTTGTCTTCTTGCGTCTGAACGAGTTCCCACGGATTTTTCCATCTATCCGTCACCGAATGAATGTGTCTCCAATTTATTAGCGGAAAAACCCTAGTTTTAACATCAAAACCACTTTTATTCAAAATGCTATAAACTGTTATAACGGCATTTTTCTCATAAGGCATCAAAATAGTTTTTTGAACTTCAACATCCTGCGCAACATAAACAAATCTCGGAAAGGGGGAAACTGAAAATTCTTTTAGGAATAAATGTCCTTGCGGGAAAATTCCGTTTTGGAATTCGTTGGCGCCAAGCGGATAAATGTTGTTTTCTACGAGTATTTCCTCGTCCAGTTTTTCTATGCAGATTCTGTGGTCCCCGGGCGGGTGAAAAGCGGCAACAAGCAACCCATGGTATTTTCTCGTGTTTATGCCCAAAACCGTAGAAGAACAGTAACCGCCTAAACCGTTTGTTATAATCCATTCTTTTTCGACGGCTTCTGCAAAGTTAGAAAGAATCTTTTGGCTAAAACTTATCGAAGGCAACATTATTTAATCTTCTCCTCAGATATTTCTGTAAACTTCTTTTTCTTATTTTTAGGTCAAAGCCATCCTCCATTGGATGGAAACTTTTTATGGCATCAATTTTGCAACGTTTTTTTCTCTCGCTACGCTAAAGAAGTTTGCCACGGGATTACATTTAGTTCTAAAGAGTAAGGCATGAGGTTTTTTCAGCTTGTATTCTGTTAAGGTTTCAGCGTAGCCCATGCCCTTCGCAAAAACCATATCAACAGAATTGTAAACATCAAGGAATTCTGCTGAAAACTCTTTTAAAGTTAATCCGACGGTGTCCGTTCCTGTAGTTATTATTTTGTCAGCAACCTTACTCATTCCAGAAGCTTCCACATCTTCCAATGTTGCATCGTTGATTATTGACCCACCTTTAACCGCAACAATTACGGTTAAGCCCATGTTTTTCAACTGTTCAACAAGCAAAGTGTCAAAGACGATTTCTCCAGCATTGTCCGTCAAATAAAGAACCGTGTTTGCTTTTTTGGCTAGTTCGTAAATCCTGTCAGTATCATCTATGACTAAATCTTTTCCAGCTTCTCGGAAGCTTTTCCTTAAACCAGTAAACGTGAATCTGTGGCCTGGAATGTCAAATTCTATCATGTTACCAATGATGGCGCATAGGCATGCTTTTTTAAACCTATCTTGCTGCATATAGCCTTCTTCAACAAGCTTTCTCGCGTACGGCAAAAGCTTCAAGGCTTTTTCGTTACTTATCCTTTTACTCCTTTTATATGGGTCGTTGTTGCCCGTGATCCTCTTTATTAAGCGGTCTCTCTTTGTGCCCAAGTCTGCAGGAACCGCCGTTGGTCTAAACTCTTTACTCAACAACCGTAAAAGCTCCGTCATCACTCTGAATCGTAATGCAGGATTTGCCGTAGCTTCTATGGCTTCGGCTGCAGCTCTACTGAGTATGCATGCGGCACATTCTGCTTCAACTTTCAATGTTTTCGACTCGCCTACTGTTTTGTTGCTTCTGCAAATTCACATAAAACTCTGTACGGGTCCTTCGCCTTAACAATGCCACTTGCAACCAATACCCCTTTAGTGCCAAGCCTTAACGCTACTGCAACATCGTCTCCACGACTTATTCCAGCTCCGCATAATATAGTGACTGTGGGGTTAACTTTCCTAACAAGCTTAATGGTGTCTGTAACTACTTCTGGCTTCGCCTTTGAAACGGGAATTCCTGTGCCTATAAGCTCGGGCGGCTCAATAGCTATGATGTCTGGCTTGAGCGTTGCCACAGCAACACTTATGTTTGGGTTGTTGGCGCAAACAACAGAGATTAAACCATTTTCGCGTGCTATGCCGATTACTTCACTAATATCTGAAAGTTTAAGCTGTCTTTCAGAATGATTAATCAGCGTTCCCACAGCCCCTGCTTCTTTTATGGATTCTGCAAGCACATGCCCAGTATAGCTACCTGGTTTAATTGGGTCTATATGTTGGGCGAAAACTGGAATGCCCACGGCTTTAGCAACGGCTGCTACATCTGCAAATTGAGGGGTCACGCCTATGAAAACATGCGTTTCATTGCTTGCCTTTTCGGCTTTTTTGGCAAGTTCAATCGCTTTCCTGCCTGTTGCTTCAGAATACGTTTTGAAGTTGACAATTATCATCGGTGTTTGAAACTTTTGAGGCCTGAGTCTCTTCACCCATTTTAGCGTTAATTCTAATTGTTAATATTGTTTTGGAATAAAAAAGTAGATAGTTATTGTAGTAGCCATTGCCAATGGCTTTAGCGTCTTTTTCCTTGAAGGAAAACTGCTGCTGCAAGGGCTGTAGTCCATAAACCGTTTTTGTCGCCTGTTGCTGATTGTGTTATGTTAGTGGTTTTGATTATTAATCCACTTGTCTTGAAAAATTGTTTTCTTTCGTCCCAAGCGGTTTCCGTGTCAAACTGGATTCCCATCGTTGTGGCAAGCATTGTCGCGGCCAAATCTTCCGCGTAATCTCCAGCTTTGTCGTCTGGCTGTCCGTAAGAATAGTGTTCAGAAAGATAGCCATAATTATTCTTGCCTGATGGAATGGCTACCCCTATTGATGCAGCGATTAACCTATGCGGTTCGTTTGTCGCATTTCTAGCTAGAACAATGAATGTTATTTCCCCTGGCTTCACCATTTTTAAGCCCCGTTCTCTCGACATAAGTTTGCAGCCTGGTGGCACTATGCTTGAGACTTTCACTATGTTGCAATGTTGAATGCCCGCATCTCTCAAGGCTAACTCGAAGGACTGCAATTGTTCCTTATGTTTGCCAACGCCTTTAGTTAAGAAGAAATATGTGGGAATCATTTTGCCATTTCGCAATAGAATTAATAAAATGCACTTATTAGTCTTTTGTTTTTGGGGTTCTGCAAACTTACTTGTTGACACGATAATTCTAGCGTGCGCTACCTGCTTTCAATCAGTTCTATCAAAGTCCCATCCGGGTCTTCAATAAAGGCTATCAGCTGTCCAGCCGGACCAAGCCTAAAAGGCTCGTCTGTGATTGTGACCTTCTCCTTTCGCATTAAAGAAATAATCCGCTCCATATTCTCCACTTCAAACGCTATGTGATCGAACAGCCGCTCTTCATAATCAGCCTGAATAAACTTCTTCTGTTTTCGGTAGAAAGTCAACTCAAGCTTTGCACCCTTTCCCTCCGGATCTTGAAGGAACGTGATCTCAGCATTGTTCTGCGGTATCTCGCGGCGACCCAGAAGTTTGAGACCCATCAACCTCGTGTAGAAATCAATCGATTTGTCAATATTGCTCGTTCGAATACTTGTATGAATAAATATCACATTCTTCACCTATCCTTATCGTTCATATCTTCCGTATATAGGAACAGTGGTTCTTAGAGGGGTTCATTCATAATCTTTAACAGGTTTTGAACAGCCTTCTTTTCCTCACCGTCCAATGGCAATGCTGGCTTACGAGGGTAGCCACCTGGTAATCCTTGCAATCTCAGCGCTTCTTTGATGGCTGAAAGCTGATTATATCTTTTTACAAGCACTTCGTTAGCAAACGATACGCGTTTTTGCAGCATTTTTGCCTCCTCGTGTTTGCCATTTTTGAAAGTTTCATACAACTGGCTACAGAGTTTGGGAAACACGTTCGCAACGGCGATTACAGCGCCTTTGCCTCCGAGCAAAAATGTCGGTAGCGCTACATCTGCTGTGCCGGCTAACACTGAAATCTTGTCGCCAACCAATCTTATGATTTCTGTTATCGAGCCGATGTTTCCGCTGCTGTCTTTCAATCCAATTATCTTTTCATTTTCAGACACAAGTTGATGAATGAAGGCAGTTTCCAAGGAAAATCCGGTAAACTTTGGAACGTTGTAAACAACTATTGGAAGATCAACGGTTTCCGAGATAGTTCTGTAATGCTCCTGCATTTCTCTGTTTGTCGGTTTGAAATAGAAGGGCGTAACTATGAGCGCAGCATCCACACCCAAGTCTTTCGCGTCCTTGGTGAATGTGATTGTTTCTTTAGTGCTCATGCTTCCTGTTCCTGCAACCACCGGAATTTTTCCATTAACCTCATCCACAACAGCCTCGATAACCTTTATTCGTTCTTGTCGAGAAAGGTATGGGGCTTCACCGTTGCTTCCACAAGGCACTAACCCGGAAACTCCGCTTTCTAGCCAGAACCTCACGCAAGCTCTAAGCGCTTTGATGTCGAGTTCGCCTTCACGTGTAAAAGGTGTTATGTGAGGCACAAATATCCCGTTTAAAACTAGCCTCGGCATGTTTTTACGCTCAAGATTTTAAGGTGCAAGCATGGGTATATAAGCATGTAATTTCGAACGTTTCCTTGTTTAAGATTAGTTGCGTGAGGGAAAAGAATAACAAAGCTTCGCATATAATTCATTTGGGGTTAGTTAAGTGCCAAAGTACGGAAGCGTATTCAAGGACGAAACAAAACTGGATATTACCTACATTCCTAACAGGCTTCCCCACAGAGATAGTGAATTGCGCTTACTAAT
>Ga0315282_10008210_pt1 | contig 16933 bp, 19 predicted proteins | sample YL17G07_20_MG_FD_203693 | JGI IMG/M metagenome (GOLD analysis project Ga0315282, IMG submission 203693) | Sediment microbial communities from Yellowstone Lake, YNP, Wyoming, USA - YL17G07_20 | ecosystem: Environmental > Aquatic > Freshwater > Lake > Sediment | place: USA: Wyoming | collected...
AAGGGAAAAAGGACCAAAAAAGACACTAAAACACGGTGAAGGGCTCTGAACATGGACGGTTCAGAGCCATGCGAGCGAAAAATCGATGAGCGACGAGGCTCGCACGGGCTTATTCAAAGCCCTCAATACTAATTTCCATCAAAATTATTATCTTGCATTATTAAATTCAAAACTTTTAACTTTTTTCCTTATGGAAACAGGAACAAACTTAAGAGGTGGATACTTCACAATGAAGACAGCCTACATTTATCCATTTCCAATCAAGAGTATTGACTTTTCAAATAAGGAAGAGAAAGCCAAATATGAAAAAATTATCACATTGGTAGACCAAATGCTCGACCTTAAGGAACGAATTAAAAGAGCGAAAGCAGATGCAGAGAAATTAATACTTCAACGTCAAATAGAATTAATTGATAACCAAATAGACCAATTGGTTTATGATTTATATCGCTTCACAAAAGATGAAATAAAATTGATTGAAGACAGTATGAATAAAAAATAGTAAAAACGTATATTAACCCACGTTCTCGACATTTTCATATCCAAAATAATTTAATTTTTTAATGAGGTCAGTCATCTCCTGGCGATAAGAAATCTCCCATCCATTTGTTTTACCATAGCACCACTTCGGTCTCCAAATCTCATAGCATTGATGGGTAAATTCGTAGAATGCAAGTCTCACTTGTCCTCTATCGGAAAGGATGTAAACCGTGCCTTTTTCATTCGTTTCTTTCTTAATCAATCTATTTCGTTTCAGATATAACATCACATTTACGAGTTCGATTTTCGATAATTCCCCTTCCCGCATAATTTCATCAAAATCACGACCAGTGCAGTTAAACAATAATCTCATCACTCGGTATCTTTGCATTTTTGATTTTGAAACTTCTCTCGTCACTGTTAGTTAACCACCGTTTTGTAATGTATTTCATCATAAATAAAGTTAATGTTTAACCATAACAAAGTTAAAATAGATACTTAAACATATAAAGTATGGTGATTTAATGGAAGAAGAGAAACAGATGCCCGAAGGCGTGCTAATTTGTTTGAACCGAAAATTGGAAAACGGAAGCGGAGAAGTCAAATGCGTTGGAGTCGACACATTTGAACGATTTCTTAACACTCAAAACAAAACAACTAAATGCAAAGTGTAAGGTGCGTTCAAATGGATTACTACTATGCATTTAATTACCGCCCATCATCTCCTCCAACAAATTCGCAATTACCGAAACTAAATCAATGGGGAAAATTAGCGCATACCTGCCTTAAAAAAAGAAGTCGACGATAAAGATTTTCTTTCTTGTTTGATGAAAGAAACAAATAAAATGTTACAAAAATAAGGGGAGGAGGCACATCGTATAGGGCGACGAGTGTCTATCACCCCTTACACTTTATGATAACTGCTACTTTTTGTAAAAAGGGTTTTGAGGTTTATTTAATTTGGACCTATTCATATGAAAGTGAAAGAAAAATATTAAGACAATTACTCCGAGATACAAATACAAGAATGCAACATCCTTGTCATTTAGTTACAAAAATTAAAAATCAACTTCCCCAAGGTCAAACGTCCATAGATTGTTGGTCATCAAATACATTATTTTGATTAAAAATCCTATGAAAAATAAGAGAAAAACCTCATTTTTCTTCATCATTTTATATAAACTTTACTCCTGTTTGACACTTTTTCGGTCTATCCTCATTATCAAGGCGTTATTCAGTTACTATAGAATATAGTAACTATAACGCATTGACAAGGAGTCCAGACCGTAACTCTGGAAGAACATATATTACCATAGTTATGTTCAAAAATAATTTGCAAAATAATATAATTGGCAAAGATAATTCATTCTTGTCTCAAACCAACGAGACAGGATGTGATAGACAAGAATGGAAAAGAACATACACACAAGAATCAACACGAAGCCAGTTTGTCGACTACCCCAAACATCTAAATGGGATTACGGTGGACCTGGCTTATGAGTTGAAAACACGTTTTGAACAGAATCCGAACATCATAAACCCAACGAAGTATTCATCAGTCCCCGAACTCTTCAATGCAATAGCACAACACGCTCACCGCCGACAGAGATTATCATCTTCTACGATAGACCATCGACTTCGATGCGCCAGAAGAATGCAACAACATCCAGTATTCCCAATCAACTTCTCGAACCTCAATTACGAACAGTTCTCAGCATATATGCAATACAGAGAAGACATCGAAAACGCAGAACATTTCGCATTAAAAAACGACCTACAAGCAGTTCAAATGTTTCTCATTGCATACGGCAAAAGAACAATCGACGACAAAAATCCCCGTAGAGCAATGATGGAAGATGGCTCTTGGTTCTATAGGTTGCCACCGGTATGTGAACATAAAGACCGAAAAATACCACCACCAGACGTTGTGCATCAACTCATCACCCACGAGTATTCAGACGACCCATACACAAGCAATCTCTATCAGACAATATTTGCCCATAGTTTCTGGATTGGTTGGCGAGTTCCTTGCGAAATCTGTGTTTTATCAACAGACGACGTAGACTTCGATGATAGAAGTATAAGAATTACTGAACCGAAAAAACACTATAGCACAAGAAAAATATATCCGGATGAAGTAATTCTGTCAGCAAAAACACGAAAGAGTTTCAAGAACTACCTCGACAAATGGAGACCAAAAGTCGAATGTAGCAAATCAGGAAACGCCTTCTATCTAACACCAAACGGGCTACCGTTCACACCAAGGCACCTCGGTCACGAACTCAGTGAAAGAGGAAAACAAGTATTTCCAGAATTTAAGCCCTACGTTTCTCGCCACTGGAACGCAACCGCTATGTTGATTAGGACAAAATTAGAGACAGGTGCTTGGGATAAACACGAAGTGCAAACTTGGTTGGGTCACGAGAAAGAAATGACGACAGAGACCTACGTCGACCAAGCAAAAGGTCTCTTTAAACAATACCCTTTTGATTGGATTAAACGCACCCTCAAATTCGATGTCATTATCGAAGTGGAAAGTGCGTTAAAATCGAAACAAGGGCGGAAAACCTCTGTTTCGAGTGGAAAATCAGGAAAGAGCAGGTATGGACTCGTCGGGATTTGAACCCGAGGCCTCCCGCATGCCAAGCGGGCGATCTTCCGCTGATCTACGAGCCCCCTGTAGGCTGCCCCTACAATACCCAACAGTAAATAAAACTTATTGCACCCCAAACCTAAAAAACACGACAACGGCTCTCGACAACCGACGAACGCCATGAAGCAGCGCACCCTCGAAATCATCCTCCAAGACATCCCCGCACCCACCCAGCCGGACCCCACCCGCGAACAGTACCTCACCCCCGCACCCATCGCCGCCGACCTCCTCTACATCGCACTCCAATATGGCGACATCGCCAACAAAACCGTGCTCGATCTTGGCTGCGGCACCGGCATCTTCGCCGTGGGCGCCGCCCTCCTCGGCGCCCGCCACGTCACCGGCATCGACAGCGACCCCCGCCTCATCGACCAAGCCACAGCCTACGCAGTCACCAAACACCTCGACATCGACTACCACGTAAGCGACATCGACGCGGTGACGACCAAAGCCGACACGGTGCTAATGAACCCACCCTTCGGTGCCCAAAAAGCCAACAGACGAGCCGACCGCCGGTTCCTTGAGAAAGGCTTCGAAGCCGCAGCAGTCATCTATTCTCTGCACCTCACAAAAACCATCCCATTTCTCAGGAAGATGATTGCCGCTCGCAACGGCGAAATCTCACTAGAGAAAGAATACACCTTCCCCATTCCCGCTCAGTTCTCCTTCCATACAAAGATAACAGCCACCTATAAGGTGACACTCTTACGCATCACCACATCACCATCTAAGCCTAGAACTTGAAAAGCCAATATTTTTTAAAAAAAAACCAATGAAATCACAACTTTTAACAATAAATATTTATAGAATACCTCCGCTAATCAATTCCGAGACCATGGGCGACAAGTTCCTTATCCTCGGAAGCTTTTATTCCATTATCCTCTTACTACTCGTAGCATTCCCCCCAGTCGTTGCATACCAACAACTGAAATCTACAGCAGCCCAACAAAAGAACCTCATACAAGAATCCAATCAATCATTGACCAAGCTCGCTTTTTTCAAAAACATACTACAACTCCATCCCGTACTAATCCTCCTCACCATCCTTCTCCTGGCACTCGGAGTACTTGCTTTCGGATTCATGGTTTTTTTGCTCGCATTGGCAATCTGGGGGTTTCACGGCATTTATATAGACGCTAATCAATTTAGGATGACTCCGTAACACCCGGCATCATCACAGCAACAGAAAGTAAACCCCCCGGTTTTCTTCAGATAAACCTCAGACAGCCAACCACTAGAAGTTTTATTAACCCCAACTTATTCTCGGTATCCAATCGGGGGCAGCACACCCGGGAGAAGAACCCGAAAGACTAATAACGATGTACAATATCTGCTTTCGACTCAACCACAAGAATTCAAACAAGGGATAGTGATTACAGTGGCACGGACAAAGACAAAACGATTCCGAGGCTCCATGACCCATGGCAAAGGGAAAAAGGGCGGCCGCGGCGCCGGCCTCCGCGGAGGCCGTGGCAACGCTGGCTTGCACAAGCACCGCTTCTTAGAGATGCTGAAGTACGACCCTGACCACTTCGGCGTCCACGGGTTCACCCGAGACCCCAGCCTCGTGAAACGCGACAAGATCATCAACGTCGGCGACATAGAAGAACGATACCCAGGCAAAAAACACGTCAACCTCACCGACGAAGGCTACGACAAACTGCTCGGTGCCGGACACGTCACCAGTGCCTACACAATCACCATTAAATCCGCTTCTCCAAAAGCAGTCGAAAAGATCGCGGCAAAAGGTGGAGAAGTCCAACTCCCAAAAGAATAAGGTTGTAAACCATGGCGGAAGAAAAGAAAAGTCGACTCTTTTTACTAAAACCACTCGTTGAACGTTGGCCTGCGGTCTCCAAGCCCGAAGTCCACGTCAACTTCCGAACCAAAATCCTCTGGACCATCCTCTGTCTGGTCCTGTTCTTCGTCCTCACCAACGTCATGATCTACGGAGTGAGTGGTACCGTCCTGGACATGTTCGCCAGCTACCGCGCCATCATGTCCGGTGCGTCAGGATCCATCATGCACCTAGGGATAGGACCCATCGTCACCGCCTCCATTATCTTGCAGCTGTTCGTCGGCGCTAAGATTATTAAGCTTGACCTTACAAAGCAAGAGGACAAGTCCATCTACCAGGGCACCCAGAAAGTCCTGGTCATCGTCATGATCTTCGTCGAGGCCATCCCGCAAGTCTACGGGTACCTCACCCCGAACCAAGGCCTCATCAATCTCGTCGGGGGACGAGGTATGGCAGAATTGATCATCATCCTGCAACTCTTCCTCGGCGCGTACCTGGTCTTCCTCATGGATGAACTGATCTCCAAATGGGGGATCGGCTCCGGGATTTCCCTGTTCATCGCCGCCGGGGTCTCCCAGCAGATCTTCACGGGGATATTCAACTGGCTGCCGGCCTACGCGACCCAGCCCATAAGCATCTCGAACCCACCAGCGGGGACCATCCCCGGGACGTACTACATCGCCTCGCAGCTGAGCCTTGGGGATATGGTCGACGGCGGCTTCCAGCTGATCTTCATCGGTCACGGCGGGTTCACCAACGCCATCGTACCCTTACTTGGGACGATCCTGATCTTCTTCATCGTGTCTTATACGGAGTCCTCGCGCATTGAGCTGCCGCTCGCGCACGCCACGGTCCGTGGTGCCCGAGGCCGCTACCCGATTCGCCTGATCTACTCCTCTAACATCCCCGTCATCCTAATGTCGGCATTGCTGGCAAACATCAACATGTTCGCCTTGCTGTTCTACACGCATCCGGCGCTGAGTAATCTGCCGCTGCTGGGGAAGCAATGGTGGATAGGGATGTACGATACCTCGTCGGGGTCCACGATGCCGGTCGGTGGAGGAGCGTGGTATCTGTCAAGCCTCAATGGCGTCAATACCTGGCTGATGCCAATCCTCTCCGGAGGGTCGGGTGGTCATGCGCCATGGCAGTTCGCCGCGAAGGCATTAATCTATTTCACGATCATGATCGTCGGCTCCGTCCTGTTCGCCAAATTCTGGATTGAAACGACGGATATGGGGCCTCAGGCGGTCGCCAAGCAGATCCAGAATTCAGGCATGGTCATGCCCGGGTTCCGTCGGGACCCGCGGGTCTTATCTCGCGTCCTTGAGCGGTACATCCCGGTCGTCACCGTCATCGGAGGTGCAGCGGTCGGTGCGCTGGCAGCGGCCGCGGACGCGATCGGCACCGTCGGCAATGCCAGTGGTACCGGCGTGCTTCTGACGGTGGGCATCATGATTCAGCTCTACGAGCAGATCGCCAAGGAGCAGGCCATGGAGATGCATCCTGTGCTACGTAGCTTCTTCGGCGCCGAGTGACGAGGTGAGCCATACATGAGCGTCATCGTCGTCACCGGCATCCCTGGCGTGGGGAAAACCACGGTCATGAAGAAGGCGGCCGAAGGCATGGACATCAAGTTCGTGACCTTCGGGACCGTCATGAGCGAGATCGCCCTTGAGCTACGGCTCGTTGCGAACCGTGATGAAATGCGCAAGCTCTCGCTAGCCCAGCAGCGCGACCTGCAGGTGAAGGCCGCACAGCGAATCAGCCACATGGGCAACGTGATCGTGGATACCCATTGTACCATCAAAACGCCTCAGGGCTATATGCCTGGTCTTCCGGAATGGGTCCTCAAGGAACTGAAGCCGACGTCGATTGTCATCGTGGAGGCCGACCCCGGGGAGATCTATGGTCGGCGTGCCCGCGACATCACGCGGAACCGCGATCCTGATACGAAGGAGCAGATTGCGGAGCATCAATTCGTGAACCGGGCGGCGGCGATGGCCTATGCGGCCTTGACCGGGTCGACCGTCAAGATCGTGTATAATCATGATGATGCCTTGGATGATGCGGTGAAGCAAGCGGAGCCGGTGATCCGATGAGGCGATTCGACGATCAAGGCCAGCAGGCCGGGCAGCTGCTGCTCATTATGCTGCTGCTGTTCGTGTTCATGTTCGTGTTCGCCAGCCCGGGCATCAGGAATTTCATCGCGATCGGGCTGAATTCGCTGCTCGCTCCGATTATTGGGTTTGGCGGGGGGAACCCGCTGATGACGATCCTCGTGGCGGGGATCATCGTGGTCTTCCTGTCGTCGCTGCTGACGCATATCTTCACTGACTGGCGTGCGATGGGGAAGGCACAGGAGGTCCAACGGGCGTTTCAAGCGGAGATGAGCAAGGCCCGCCGTGAGGGGAATACCAACCGGATGCAGAAGCTGTTGAAGATGCAGCCGGAGATTATGAAGCTGTCCACGCAGGCGTCCGGCGGCACGATGAAGGCCATGGTTTTTCTTTTCCTCTTCATTGCTCCGATCTTCATCTGGCTGACGTATTATCTGAGTCAGGTGACGTACATCTACTTCACGACTCCGTGGGCAACGCATGTGTCCTTGTTTGGACATGCGATTTTGATCTCGAACTGGTTCTTCTTGTATCTGATCTTTTCGTTCCTCGCGAGCAGCCTTTTCCGTCAGGCGTTGAAGTGGGTGAGCTGGTCTGACGCATGGAAAGGCCTGCGGAAGCCCGCGAAATCAGCATAAGTGTGAATCGTGAAGAGGCATGACGGTCGTCACTATCAGTGGTCTCCCCGGAACTGGGAAGACGACGGTTGCGAAGCTGCTCCATAAGAGGTTGGGGCTGCGGTATGTCTATGCGGGGGAGATTTTCCGTTCCCTTGCCCGTCAGCATGGGATGACCCTGGAGCAGTTCGGGACGCTCTGCGAGGAGCACCCGGAGGTGGACAGGGAGCTGGATGACTACCAGGTCACGCTGTTGAAGCAGGGCGATCTTCTTTTGGAGGGCCGGATCTCGGGGTGGCTTGCGGTCAGGAACCATGTCCCCGCCGTGAAGGTGCTGCTGACCGCCGAGCCGAAGACGCGGGTTTCTCGGATCGTGAAGCGGGAGAGCGGGGATCTCTCCGAACGCCGCCGGGAGATCGAGGAGCGGGAACGCTGCGAGGCCGCGCGGTACCGGAAGTTCTATGGCATCGATGTGAATGACACCTCCATCTATGACGTGGTCGTGGATACCTCAAAGCTTACTCCGGAGCAGATCGTTGACCGGATTTGTGCGCACATCCCGAAAAAATAACCGGTGGACAACCAGCTGCAGTCTCTCGTCCGTACCATCGTGTGTTCCTTATAAACTGTGGTTCTTTTGGATTCAGGCCTACTTTTTTATAAGCGTACTGTTTGAGGGGAGACGATGATAGAGCATCGTTTGCCGTCGCAGCGTGAGCGTAAACGCCTCATTAAGGTTATGGCCAAGACCAATCCGCACTACGGCAAACGGCCCGAGGAGCGCAGTGTGCGCGATTTGCTCTCCAGTGGCTGCATTAGCCTGGATAAGCCCTGCGGACCGACGTCGCATCAGGTTGATGCATGGGTCAGGGAGATTCTACATGTGGACACCGTCGGCCACCATGGGACTTTGGACCCCGCCGCTACCGGAGTCCTGCCGATTGCAGTCGGCGACGCCTCGCGCGCCTTGCAGGTCCTTCTCCTTGCCGGCAAGGAATACGTGGCGCTCATGAGGCTGCATTCGCAGGTCGATCCGGCGCTCATCCGGAAGACCATGGAGGGCTTTGTCGGGGAGGTCACCCAGATGCCGCCGCTGCGCTCCGCAGTGAAGCGCGTGCGACGGAAACGTCAGATCTACTACTTAGAAGTCCAGGAGATCCAGGGGAACGAGGTGTTGTTCACGGTCGGCTGCGAGGCCGGGACCTACATCCGGACGCTCTGCGTCGACATCGGGAAGAAGCTGGGGATCGGCGCCCAGCTCATGGAGCTGCGGCGCACCAAGGTCGGGCATCTCACCGAGGAGACGACGGTGACGCTGCAGGATGTCAAGGACGCCTACGTGTTCTGGAGCGAGGAGAGCAACGACATCAAGATGCGCGTCGTCCTCAAGCCTATGGAAGTCCTGTTAGGAAGTGTTCCCAAGGTCGTTGTGCGTGACTCCGCGGTGGACGCGCTCTGCCATGGGGCGAGCCTCGCGGTCCCTGGGATCGTCGAGGTCGACTCCGAGATCAAGAAGGGGGACGTCGCCGCGGCCCTGACGTTGAAAGGCGAGGGCATCGCTTTGGTATCGATGCAGATGTCGACCGAGGAGGTCCTGCAGAAGGATCAGGGCATCGCCGCGACCCTTGAGCGGGTGCTGATGAACAAGGGTACGTATCCGTCCGTATGGAAAAAATAGATAAGAAGGAGACGGGTACTCCCCTCTGGTTTTTGCCGAGGTGGCTCAGACCGGTACGGCGCGAGCCTGGAGAGCTCGTGGGGCTTGTTCCTCGCGGGAGTTCAAATCTCCCCCTCGGCGTCTCTCTTCTATGCAATAACACTTTCTTTCTTTTTTTTGGCCTTAGTTTTTTAATCATTGCGTCGGGTTTCCGGTCCCGTCCCCCTGCTTCCGCTTCCGGGATATCTTCATCCCGAACAGGAACCGCAGGACCGTGACCCTCTTGATGATGAGATAGAGTACAATAATGATGGGAAGCGAAAGGCAGATCAGCAAGGCGACCTTGGGGTAGATGCCGAGGCCCAGGGGCGTGACGTAATAGCCGACGATGATGATGACCGGGAAATGAAGGATGTAGAACGGCAGGATGCCTTCGGTGATGCCCCCCAGTCTCTTCGAAGACCTGTTGGCCATGGCATGGAATGCGCCGAAGAGGGCGATCACCAGCGTGAAAGACGCGACCCCCACAAGACATGCTTCAAGCCACAGGTCCACGGCGTACTGCGTGGAGAGGACCCAGGCATAGACGGGGATAAAGAGCGCGGCGAGGACCGCGGAGGTCTTCCAATGATGGTCGATCACCGGGTCAAACCGAGGGTCGAAGGCGAAGAGAATGCCGTAGGAAAAGAAGAAGAACCGGGTGACAGCAAGCCCGATCTCCGACAGAACCAGTGACCCTTCGAGGGAGACGCGCATGGCGAGAATGATCGGGATGCTCAGGACGAAGAGCGCACCCGGCTGCTGAAAAAACCTGACACGGTCATGGAAGACCTTCAGGTGCGACTTCACCCGCAGGACCCAGACCAGCAGGAGGACTACGGCGGTGAAGAGGAAGAGATAGAGGAGGTACCAGAGATGGATCCCCAGGAACGCGAAATTGCCGCCGAAGCCCTGGAGGCCATGGAAGTACCCGTCGAGATAGAAGGAGAGCAGCGACCCGGAGAACGCGTTCGTGGTCACCCTCTGGATGTAGATCACGATAGGGGCGAGGAAAAAGACCCCGAAGAGGAACGGGACGATGAGTCGGAAGAACCGGGACCTCATCAAGGCCCATGCATCCTCATGCCCAAGCGAATACAGCATCACCCGCCCGGAGATGACGAAGAAAACCGGCATCATCCAGAGAGTCAAGAGGGTCGCGACGACGAACAGATCCTGGCTCTGCTCTGCGTTGACCACATAAAAATGCGCGCCAGCGAAGGGGCCGAGGCAGTGGTATACGAATATCGCACCTGTCGCGACGACCCTGAGCCAATCAAGATCATACCGTCTACCACTCATCTTCCTGCCCAAAAAAAATCATCCATTAGTTTATATCTCCTTGTATCCCCAACCTCTCGGTCAAAAAAGAACAGAAGGGCGTGAGACGAATATTATTAACGCACAATCACGATAGCCGTGCGAGACCATGAGTGCCATCCAGGACATCCTCGCCTCCAAGCAGAAGCCAAAGGAAAAAACCCTGCTCATTGTCCAGAAGATCCGGGAAGACCACACCCTGATCCACGAGCTCTTCTCCCTCTTCGCCACGGGGACCGATCCGCAGAAAGGAGCCTGCGCGGACGTCATGAAGGAGATCTCCAAGACCAACCCGGACCTGCTGCTGCCGTACCTGGACACCATGATCCATCACATCACCTACCGAGCCCTCCACGTCACCTGGGGCGTGCAGGAATCCCTGGGAAACATGGCGCAAGAATACCCCGCTGAAACCGCAGCCGCCCTCCCCCAGCTCCTGAAGAACACCACGCATGAAAGCACCGTGGTACGCTGGTGCGCGGCCTACGCCATCACCGAAATCACCCTCCACAACACCGCACGACAACCAGAGATGATTCCTACCATCACACGGCTCAGCGCACGCGAAAAGAACAACGGTGTACAACAAGTGTACCTCAAGGCCCTCAAACGCCTCGGACAGCCAGTGAAATAAAGATACGTTTATACCAGTTGTCGGGATTCTCCGCAGCGGTGTTCAGCGACCTCATCTCCACCGTGATCCTGTTCGTCTGTGGTCTCTTCGGAGGCCTGTTCCTCGGCCTCGGCATGGGGACCACCGGGGCGGTCCTCATCACGGCGATGACCGTGTTCCTGGGATACTCGATCCACTATGCCATCGGGACAAGTCTGCTTGTCGACTGCATCATCGGCGGCGTCGCTGGCGTCATATACTTCTCACAGCATCGGACCAATTTCCGCCCGGCACTTCTTATGGCCGGTACCGGGGCCTTCGGATCCTTCATCGGGAGTCAATTTACCTCAAGAGCCCCCGCCATTAGCCTCTTGATTCTCCTGAGTATCCTGCTCATCGCCTTCGGCATCAGCTTCGTCCGAAGCGGCCTACGGCGCAACCTCGAGGTCATCGGCGATACGATACGGGTGCATCGATTCAAGAAGCATGTCACCCTTGTTTTAGGGGGAACCGGGCTTTTCGCCGGAATAGCCAGTGGCTTCACCGGCGTGGGAGTCGGTGGGGTTGTCGTCACAACCCTTATCCTAATACTGGAGTACGACCTCACGACCGCGATAGGCACGGCGCTCCTCTGCTTGGTCTTCATCTCAGGCTTCGGAGCCCTCGGGCACGCGTTCCATAACGAGATCATCTATCCCGTTGTTCTGATCGCATGCAGCGGGGCGGCTATCGGGGCGATCACCGGATCACTCATTGCCACCAAGATCAACGAAGAACGACTCGGACAGATTATCGGTGTCATTCTCATAATCATGGGCATCCTCCTCACCCTTCGAATATTCCAATAACACCCGCGATGCCCATTCCCTCAAATATCTATTTATACGAAAACCGAGTTCAGTCTCTTCGAGGTGAAAGAGATGAAGTTGGGAGTCGAGCAATCTACAACAAGTCCGAGTGAAAAAAAGTCCGAAACGACAGCCGCTAGTACCCTGCCCAATGGGTTGAAGATTGACACCATGGTGTTCTGCTTGGACACCGGCAGCGCGAAATATCTGTTTACCTCGGAGGATGCGGCGATCGAGTATCTCAAGACGCTCGATAAAAAGGAGATCAACCCTGATAATTCACAGATTGCCCAGGTGCTTGCCACGGGGAACGCCTGGAAGCTGACCCAAATCCCCTGGTCGCGCATCGCCATAAAGTTGCTTTAGAAAAAGCGAAGTGGCTCGTTGCACAATGACGCCGTCTCCTCGGCCTACAAAAGAAACTCAGCGGACAGGACGCTCAGGCAGACGAGAAGGCAGAGGGGGGTAACCAGCAGCCCATATTTTACGAATTCTTTGAATGAGACGTGGACGCCCTTGTCTCGCAGCAGGCTCATCCACATGATGCCTGCGAGCGCGCCGATCGGCGTCAGGTTAGCGCCGAGATTGGACCCGATGACCGTGGCGTAGATCGCCGGGAGCTGCATGCCGGGCGCGGCGGACTGGATGACGGGGGTGAAGGCGACCGTCATCGGGATGTTGTTGACGATGTTGGCGGTCAGTGCAGAGGCGAACCCGTAGAGCATGGCGCAGGCCGTGGTCGACTGGTGGATGAGGCTGCTGAAGAACCCGCCGACCAGCGAGGTCACGCTATAGAGCCGGAGTGCCTCGACGGTGATGAACATCGCCAGGACGAAGGGGATGATCTCGAATGGCATCCGTTTCACGGTACGAGACACGACGAAGTTGCTATGGGATGATCGACTGAACGTCACGAGGTCTCGTATAAGGAGGAAGATAAAGAGGGCGACACCGAAGCCGAGGGCGATCACCCACATTTCGAGGTGGAGGTTTGGTGCGATGGCGAGACAGAAGATGCAGCCGAACAACATCCCGACCCCGAGGAGTGCTCCGGCCTTGTCCGTGATGGCATCTCGGGGGGCTCGGTCGTCGTGCTGGGTAAAGGGCTTGGAGATCCGTCTGCGGAAGAGAAGGTAGAGGACGGTGAGGTTGACGATGCCTGCGGCCAGAGTTGGCAGCAGCATCCAGCGGAAGTAGGTGAGGAAGTCGAGGTTGAAGGCGGAGGCGAGGACGATGTTGGTTGGGTTGCCGATGTAGAGCATGATGCTCCAGGTGTTGGCTGCGAAGAACTCGGCGATGAGGTAGGGGAGAGGGTCGATGCCTGCGTGTTTGGTGAAGTAGTAGATGAAGGGGGTGAAGGTGAGGATGATGATGTCGTTGGAGGTGAAGATGGTGAGGATGGAGATGACGGCGTAAAAGGCGAGGAAGAGGCGGACGCCGTGGTTGGCGGCGTAGCGGAGGGCGAGGCGGGCGCAGTATTCGAAGAACCCGGTGGTGTCGAGGTAGATGCTCATGAAGACCATGGCGAGGAAGAGGACGAGGACGCCGAAGGGATTGAGTCCGCCGCTGCCGCGGAGTCCTTGGAGGATCTGTTCGGGGGTGAGGAAGCCGAAGGCCGCGATCATGACGGGGGCAATGAGGGCGCCGAGGAAGTAGGAGTCGATGCGGAATGTGCGGGAGCCGATGTTCAGGGAGAACGAGGGCTTGCGGAGGATGAGGTACAGCATGCAGGCGATGGAAAAGAGGAAGGTGAGGGTGACTAGAAGTGTCCCATCCATCGGGCGGGGTATCCAGGCAGGCCGGTAAGAACCTTTGTGTCGCGTGGGTTAGATATCGCGGCGGCGGAAGAAGAGATAGGCGAGAATGAGCGGGATGGTTATCCACAGGATCATGAAGAATAACAGGAGGCCCGCGGAGAGGAAGTCGGGTAATGGTACGGAGTAGCCGAAGGCCTGTGATACGTTGAAGGCTTTCATGACCGTGGTTTCATAGAGGTCGGAGGGGCTGATTGAAATCGACCACCACATCCATGCGGGGTAGGTCAGCGTTCCTGCCTGCATTTTGGTGAAGATTTGTGTGGTCGAGAGATTGCTGGTCGCGAGGAAGATGCCTAGAGTAATCATACCGTAGATTGGCGACCAGAGGAAGAAGAAGATGCCGCCGCCGATGGCGGTGACGCGCCGCTTAAAGAGGGCGGAGAGGCAGATGATGGGGCTGAGGTACATTAGTCCGAAGAGGATGGTGAGGCCGATGAAGGCGAGGTAGCCGAGGAGCTGTTCGGTTCCTGAGGTCAATACGATGATGAGGCCACCGAGGCCGAATCCGACGCCCGCGGTGAACGCGAGGATGCTGCCGAGCCCGAGGAATTTTCCCAGGAGGACCTCTGATCGTCTGATGGGGTAGGAGAGAGTCAATGCGAGCGCCCCGCTCTCTGCTTCGCCGGCGATGGTGGCAAAGCCGAGCATGATGGCGATGAGAGGGATGAGGATACCGGCGATGCTTAGGAGGGTGACGACGGTCGCCTCGACCCCGCCGAAGGCTTTGTCGCTTGAGCTTTGTTGTCCTGCGAGAAATGAGGCTATCAATGTGAGAGCAATGAAGATGATGATGAGGATGAGAATCCAGCGGTTGCGGATGTGATCTGTGAATTCTTTTTTCGCGACCGTGTAAAGGGATTTGGCGCTTGGCATCGTTATCCGTTACCTCCGACGAGTTTGAGGAAGGCGTCCTCTAGCGATGGTTCGATGGTTTTGATGTTGCCTATGTTGTAGCCTTGGTCTTCGAGGAGGGCGATGATCTTGCTTCTCAGTGAGGGGTCGCAGGTGATGGTGAGGGTGTCTCCGCGGATGGTGGGGTTGCTGATCCCGTCGATGCCCTGGAGGGCTTTGGGGATTTTTCCTTTGAGGCCGGGGATGGTGAGTTCGAGGCGTGGTTTGGCTTGGAAGATGCCTTGGATCCGTTCGAGGGTGTCCTCGGCGATGAGCCTGCCTTTGTCGATGATGGCGATGCGGTCGCAGAGGCTTTCGACTTCGCTGAGGATGTGGGAGGAGAAGAGGATGGTGGTGCCGGCGTCGTTGAGCTGTCTGATCCGGTCTCTGACGGTTTTGACCCATCTTGGGTCGAGGCCTGAGGTGGGTTCGTCGAGGATGCAGAGGGATGGGTGTCCGATGAGGACTTGGGCGATGCCGAGGAGTTGGACCATGCCTTTGGAGAAGCCGCCGACCTTGCGGTCGCTGGCCTGGTCGAGGCCGACGTCTTTGAGGATCTGGGGGATCTGTGAGGGGTCTTCGCCGCGGAGTTCGCAGAAGAACTTAAGGGTTTGGATTGGGGTGAGGTTGTCGTAGAGGGCGACGCGCTCGGGGAGGTAGCCGATCTTCTGTCGTGCCTGGACGCCGTCGTTGGCGACGTCGTAGCCGTTAATCGTAATAGTGCCGCTGTCGATGTGGATGAGTCCGAGGATTGCTTTGAGGGTGGTGGTTTTGCCTGCGCCGTTGGGGCCGAGGAAGCCGAAGATCTCGCCGGGTCGGACGGTGAATGAGACGTCGTCGACCGCGGTGGTGTCCTTGTAGCGTTTGGTCACGTGGTTGACGGCGATGGCCGCGCTTCCTGGGCTTGGTGGTGGGCTGGGGAAGGTGAATTGTCCGGTGGTCTTGCAGGTGGGGCAGGTGACGATGAACCGTTGTCCTGGGGTGCCCTGGACGGTGATGGTGGTGTGACATTTTGGGCAGCGGATTGTCTGGGTGACCATAGGGTGTTTCTCCCTGGCTGGGTCGTGGTATACCGGGTCCTCCTACTAATATTTTGTCCAGGGTGATTAAAAAGGGAGGTGGTGGACTCGTCGGTGTTTCAGGCCCATTTGGTGAGGATCTCTTCTCGGTTGAAGATGGCTTTGGCGAAGTAGAAGAGGACGAGGTCGATGCCGAGGTAGAGGCCGGTGAAGGCGAGGATGGCGAGTGGGGAGAGGAGGATGAACCCGGAGAGGACGCCGAGCATGAGGACGACGACGGGCATGACGATGAATCCGCCGACCTGTTGGGCGGAGCGGACGTCGCTGACTTTGGAGGAGACGATGACGCAGCCGAGGATGCTCATCAGGCAGGCGGTGGGCGCGAGGACGAAGATAGAGAGGAGCCAGTTGAGGTTAGGCAGGAGGGGGAGGCCGACCTGGGGGATAAAGAGAACATCGAGGAGGACGACGCCGAGGCTGAAGGCGAACAGGGTCGAGCCCATGGAGGGGAGGAAGCTGGAGAAGATCTTGCCGGCGAGCAGCTCGCCGTCCGTGATCGGGGTGGCGAGGAGTGGCTCGAGGCTTCGGTTGTTTTTCTCACCGACGATGCTGTAGGATGCGATGATGGTGGGCAGGGTGGCGGGGACGATGATGAAGATGATGAGGATGAGGTTGAGGATCATGGGGAAGACGAGGAGGGTCTCCGAGGGTCTGGTCTTGGTGAAGGTGAGGGCTGCATGGTCTGCGATGATGTTGCGGCCGGAGAGGTTCGTGCCAAGGCTGGTGGTGATGATGGTGTTGGTGCAGGTGGTCTGGGACAGGACGCTGAGGCTGACGGTGGTGTTTTCGAGCGTCGAGTCGTCGATGTCGCAGGAGATGAGGACACAGTTGATGATTCTTACGTGGGTGAGGCTGGTGCTGGTGATGGTGGTGTTGGTGAGGGTGGTGTTGGTCTGGGTATGGCTGGTGATGGGGGCGGTGAAGGTGGCGGGGAGGGTGCCGTTTTCCTGCAGTCCGGTGACGTCCCAGGATGGTGTGGTGGGGGCGAGGCTGATGAGGGG
>Ga0315282_10008211_pt1 | contig 16932 bp, 15 predicted proteins | sample YL17G07_20_MG_FD_203693 | JGI IMG/M metagenome (GOLD analysis project Ga0315282, IMG submission 203693) | Sediment microbial communities from Yellowstone Lake, YNP, Wyoming, USA - YL17G07_20 | ecosystem: Environmental > Aquatic > Freshwater > Lake > Sediment | place: USA: Wyoming | collected...
TACCCGATTCGTGAGAACACCCACGACATCGTGCTGAGGGACCGGACCGGCCGCATGGTGCCTTCGCAAATCATTAAGAGCGAAAAGAACGATGCGGGAAGCTTACTTGTTGCTGACATAGCCTTCCTGGCCCCCAACGTTCCCAGCGTTGGATATGATACCTACTATCTGGATTTCCTGCCCCGCGCTGCCCCGACTCCCACCACGGATTTGCGCATCGATGAACAGCAGTTGGCGTTGGAGAACGAGTTCGTGAAGGTCAAACTGAGTCCCAAGTTCGGCGCCATCATCAGCCTGGTTGACAAGCGCACTGGGCGCGAGATGCTCGACGCAGAAAAGGGCCCCTTCCCCATCTTCAAAGGTGCGCCCAATCAGGATTACGAACTGTACAAGGACGAGGTGGCCAGGAAATATGGCGGCCACGGGGCAACCATCCCCCTGTTCTACGACTCCTCAAAAACCGAAGCATCCTATGAAGGCGCCGTGAGCTCCACGGCTTCCTCCGGCGATGCGCTGCCGCACACGAATCGCGGTTCCTGGATCCGCTGGATTGAAAAGGGTCCCATCCGCGCCACGGTAAAGACCCATCACGCCTGGCGGTTTCTAAAGTTTGAGACCTACGTCACACTCGGCGCGGGACTGCCCTGGGTGGAAGTCATCAGCCGGGTGCTGGCGGAAATCCCGCCGGCCAACGACGCACTTGGCGCCGACCATCGGTTCCCCGCCGAAATTCAGAAGGGCTACTGGCTGACGTTTGCCCCCGGGTTTTCCCCTACCTCAGTGATTCGCGATTTCCCCTTGGGCATCGAACCGACGGGACGCTCCTATTTCCAGGGCCGCACCTTTGTTGACCTGCTCGGAGATGGAGCGGGCCTTCTGGTCCTGCACCCGGGAACCCAATACTTCAAGCGTGATGCCGAGGGGGTGTTTTCCAATTTGATTATGCGCGAGTGGGAATCATACTTTAGCCATGAATATGGCTGGCCGCGCTATTCGGAGTACCGCCATGCCCTGGCCCCGCACGATGGAAGCCTCACGCACGCCGATCGCGTGCGGGCGGCCGAGGCATTCAGCCAGGGGCTCATCACGGTGGTCGGCAAGCAGGCCGGAGGCAGCTTGCCTCCGCGCAAGAGCTTTGTCCGCGTAGAACCGAAGAACCTCCAGATCCTGGCGTTCCGGAAGAAAGTGGGACCGGGGTTTGAAATCCGCGCCGTAGAGGTTGAAGGCAAGCAGGGGTCCGCCTCCATCGAAATCGATGTGTCAACCGCCCGCGTATGCGAAACCAATCTCCTGGGAAAGAAGATTGCGGACGTGGCTTGCAAGGCTGGCAGAATAAACTTTGAATCAAAACCTTGGCAGGTCCAAACTTTCGAGATCGTTTGACCGCAGTGGAATGGCCTGATCGGCACGGAGCCAAGGCCCCAGGCGCCGCCCTGGGGGGGCACGGACATATTGCGGCACCCCTTTTGGCGCGCTCAGTCTTCCACTGGCGCGCATTCTACCAATGAATCCGCACGCGATACTTGAGATGCGCTTCGCTGTTGGCCGCCACCGGCACGGTGAAGCGCGCTGCAAAGGCCGCGGTCTTTTCGTATTTGAAGGTCGAATTGAGTATCGTCCAATCACCACCGATAGGTTCATTGACAAACACCGTGATCGGATCGGGCTTGTGGTTACGAAGCGAGATTTCGTACTCCACTTCCACGGCGTGCGGACCCAGACGCTGAAAATCCGTCTGCTTGCGCTCCGCCACCACGTCAAAGGCGTTGCCGATGTGGAGGCTCACCGTCTCGTCCTTGGGAGTGTGTTCGATGCGATCTTCCCCGATGAATTGCAGGCGGCCTTTGGAGTCCCCTTGGTAAACGCGCACCGTCCCCCCCGGCAGCGGAACGCCTAGCGAGTTCGTTTCGGTGTTCTTGAATTTGATCAGAACCTTGACCGGCTCTTTGGTGGGTTGGCCGGGGCTCTGGGGGTTTTGGTAATAATACTGCCGGCCGTCAACCTCAAAGACCTTCTCCACCGCCACGCCGGCCGCGGCCAGCAGGCTGATCTGCTTGGTTTCATTATTTTGAATATTCGTGTGGCGTTCGAGCGTGTAAAGGTGATACTCGGAAATCGGTTCCTGTTCGAATTGCGGGGCCACCGCTTGGGTCGTCCCCATGACCATCACGCGCTTCATTGGGGCCACTGTTGGCGTGACACGATTCAATTCCCCGGCCACCAGTTGCAGTTGAGCGTTGCGGAAAGATGCGCCGCTCTGGTTCACCACGGTCACCCAGCCGTTCAAATCCGCAGCCTTCTGATCGGAGTGTACGGTGAGCACGTAATCAGCATTCCAGTTCACCTGATTCGTCAGGTAGGATGCCTCCACCGTCTGTTCACCCGCTTGGCGATTGTCCAGCAGCCAGACGAGGGTAGGCTTGCTGTAGAGATTCTCCGGCAGGTCGGGGAAGACGTAGTGGTCCGTTGGCATGCCGGTGATAATCTCATTCCCCGCCTTCCAAACCGGCCCGTCGTTGTCGGCCAGGAGCACGGCTTTCACGGAAACTTCCTTGGTGGAGTTATTTTCCGTGATTTCCCGGATCAGCGTCAGTTCCTTGCCGACGTATTTTTGCAGGAGTTTCTGCGGGCTCAATAAATCGTATTCGTAGTCCTGTTCGAGCACGCCCAGTTCCTTGGGCGCGGTCAAAGAGACGATGTGAACCGTTGCCGGATTCACCTGCGCGGCAATATCCATATAGCGCAAGTCGACGGCGCCCTCAGGAAGGCGCACGTGGCGGACGTCGCGCACCAGGGCAATGTTAGAGTTATAAACGGTGACCGCCAGTTCCTTCTGGTCTTGCGCAGTGGAGGTCACCGTGGTCTGCGCCCGAGCCTCTCCCGCAGCGGTCCACGCTGCCAGAACGATCGCCACGATAAGCCGCATGGCGGGCTGTTGTTTCATCATGATTCTCCTTCCCGATCCGGGGATACCTGCACTCTCCTTCGAAACCTTCCGGCCTATCTCTTGCTGGCCCGGAAAGATAACCGGGCCATCCGTTCACCCCTTCCTTCAGCAGGCCGATACTCCAGAGTATAGAACGGGCGGCGTGCAATTTCTTGCATCAGCCGCAAACCCAGCCTATCCAAGGGGCGGCCGAGTCGACGCATCCGAGTCCCGCGAAGCGGGACACCGTGAGTAGCCGTAGGTGAAACCTACGGAAAGGGAAGCAGAGAGATAATTCCGGCCCTGGAGGGGCCGAACCCTCGTAGGGTCAACCCCGCTGGGGTTGGTGAGGTCGGGGGGCTCTGCTATCCGCAGGTTAAAACCTGCGGCTACCTACGGTTGGGCCCTGCGGGGCCTGACCAATGCGGAGGTGGGGTTCGCAGTAAAGGAGCGTCGGAGATGACCGTTCAGCGAAACAAGGCGCGGACGTCGCGCATGTCTACGTCCGCGAATTCCGATGCGATCAAGTCCGCGTGCTGGAGTTCTGCGGGAGGCCGGCTGTGGGTGAGCGCCAAGCATTTAAAGCCGGCAGCTTGCGCGGCGACCACTCCCAAGGGCGCATCCTCAATGGCCAGGCAATCCTCTGACTGGAGCGATTGGTCGCGGAAGTTGGGAAGTGCTCGCAAGCGGAAGAGGGCCGTGAGGTAGACCTCGGGGTCCGGCTTGGAGCGCTGGCAGTCGTCCGCTGTTGCCAGAACGGAAAACTTTTCGCGCAAGCCCAATTTGGTGAGCAAGTGGTGGATTTCCACGCGCAGGCTGCCGCTGGCAATCGCCAACGGATAATGCTTGGCCATTTCGGTGACGAACTCTACCACGCCCGGCATAGGAGGCAGGCCGTCGCGAATGATTTCCTGATAGCGTTGGCCTTTCCAGGCAACCAACTCGTCGCGCCGAGCAGCGTCCACGGGTCGCCCATGGCTGGCGTATAGGAGTTCGACGATCCCGCGGTCGTCCAACGCCAGGTAGTCACGGTAATACTCTTCTTCGCTGACGGTCCAGCCCTCCAGGGCGGCCATTTCCTGGGTCAACTTCAAAATGAGTGGTTCACTGTCTACGATGATGCCATCAAAGTCGAAGATAACGGCGCGCAGCAAGTCGGCTAAACTCCTTGGCGGCCGGGTCCGGGACCGAGGCCGTTTCGAACCCGGGAGCGCGACGGAGTGGAAGCGCTTGCCCAGGGCTCGTCACCGCCCGAATCCACCCGGTCTTGAAAGCGCTATGGTACACTTGAGTTGGAAGCGGGTACAAGGGTGGAGTGTCGGTTCCCTGCCCCGGTTTGAGGGACCGTGTCCCGTGAGCAGCCCAGTGGCGCAGCAACTTAATGGCCCAATACCTGACAGTCGGCAGCAGCCTGTAGATGCGTACTTCCAGAGCCGAAATCCATAGCCCCAGGTAATTGGAATGGCACGAGGGGGGATACTTAAGATGGGAAAGGGAAGGCCTAGCGCCTGACGCCCGTGCCCCTTCCGTCAACCAAAAGAGTCTGCTGCGTCTAATCAAGTGAGGAGCACGGTCGAATCATGACCCACGAGTTGAGCATTCCCATCGCGTTTTTGGCGGGGCTCGCTTCTTTCCTATCACCGTGTGTGCTGCCCTTGGTCCCAGGTTATATTTCGATGCTCTCAGGGGCCTCGATCGAAGAGCTGAAGCAAGAGGCCAGCGGAGAGCTCCTGCGCCGAGTGCTGCGCAATTCCTTGGCGTTTGTAGTAGGGTTTTCCCTGGTCTTTGTGACTCTGGGCGCCTCGGCAACATGGGTGGGAAGATTTCTGTTGGCGCAGCGGACGACCTTTAACCTTATCGCCGGCGTCATTGTGATTCTTTTTGGATTGCACTTGACCGGTTTAGTGAAGATCCCCCTGCTCTATCGTGAAGCGCGGCTGGATACGGGAGCGCCGCGGCGCAGCCTGGTTGGGGCGTTTCTGCTGGGATTCGCGTTTGCCTTCGGGTGGACTCCCTGCATCGGACCGATTCTGGCAGCGATCCTGGCTCTTGCCGCCCAACGACAGACGGTGCTTCAGGGCATGTTCCTGCTGGCAGTTTATTCCGCAGGACTCGCCATCCCGTTCCTGCTCACAAGTGTTGGGCTGAGCACCTTCTTGAAATTCTATGGAGGATTCCGCAAGCACTTGCAGGCGGTAGAAGTAGCATCAGGCGTGCTGTTAATTGCGCTGGGCGCGCTGATGGTCTTTAACAAGCTGACGATTATTTCCGGGTATTTTTCTTTCTTGAACCGGTTTTCGTTGTAGGGGCGAGCGGCGCTCGCCCCGGGGCCGAACGCCGTTCGGCCCTACAGGATGGGAAGAGGATGCACCCGATTTTGATCAGCATCGGTTCGTTCCACCTTCCGACCTACGGGGTCCTGCTCGTGATGGCAATCCTGGGTGGGATTTATACCGCCATGCGTTTGGGCCGCCGCGTGGGCCTGGATTCCGCACTGATATTGGATTTTTGCACGTGGCTGATTCTAGTAGCTTTGGTCGGCGCGAAAGTCTTGATGGTCCTGACGGATTGGAGTTATTACCGCGCTTATCCCGGTGAAATCTTCAGTCTCTCAACCTTTCTGGCGGGCGGTGTTTTTTACGGTGGCTTCCTGGCGGCGCTCTTCTTCACCATCTGGTACGTGCGGGTACAGAAACTCTCCTTTTGGAAGCTGGCCGACTTGCTGGCGCCCGCCGTGGCACTGGGTCAGAGCGTGGGACGGCTGGGATGCTTTAGCGGCGGATGCGACTACGGCAAACCCACCACCGCGCCGTGGGGAGTGGTGTTTACCAGCGCTTTTGCGCATGAAGTCTCGGGGGTCCCTTTGGGGGTGCGTTTGCATCCCACGCAGCTTTACGAATCCATCACGACTTTCGTCATCTTCGGCTTGCTGCTGTGGTGGTTCCCAAAGAAAAAGCGGGAGGGAGATGTTTTCCTTGGTTACGTGGGCCTGTACGCGTTGGCGCGATTCTTTCTGGAATTCCTGCGCGGCGACGAAGACAGGGGTTTTGTGCTTCATCACCTGCTCTCGACGTCCCAGTTTATCGCGCTGCTGGCACTGGCAGGGATTGCCGTGGCGTTCATCTGGCGACGCGTTCACCACAGCGAAGGACTGAGCGCAAGTTCGGGAAGAAGGGACGAGCGGCGCGCTCCGCAAGCGGGCGAAGCGGCGCAGGAAGGCAGGTTCGGCCGGGCGCAAACGGCGGACGGGGGAGTAACGGCCGGCAAGGCGCGAGCGGTTGCCGCGGCGCGCGTCCCTAAACGCGCCAAGCATTAACGTGAAATCACCATGAGGTAGGGTTGTGGAAGAACAGACACCAATCGAGAATACGCCCCAGGCATCAAAGTCGCCGGAGAGTTTTCCAAAGGAGAACCCAAGGGCCCTACAATCCAAGTTACTCGCCGGCTCTCTGCTTTCCGTGGTTCTCGTAGTGGGCTTGTACTACGTTAACCGCTATTGGATTGCGCCCGCCGTGAGGGCACAACCGAAAAGCGATAGGAACCATCCCCTGGCGCCGGCGTTCTCACTGACGGACATCACCGGCAAGCCTCTGAAGCTGAGTGACTACCAGGGGAAGGTGGTGGTGCTCGATTTCTGGGCGACGTGGTGCGGGCCCTGCCGCATCGAGATTCCCAACTTCATTGAGTTGCAAAAGCGTTATGCAGCCCAAGGCTTTACCATGATCGGCATCTCCATTGACGACAGCCCGGAACCCGTAGTGGATTTCTACAAGGAATTTCGGATGAATTATCCTGTCGTCATCGGCAACGACAGGCTGGGGGAGCTTTATGGCGGCTTGCCGGGACTTCCCACTACCTTCCTGATCGGGCGCGACGGCCGCATCTATGCGAAGCACGTTGGCGCCACTGACCCCAGCGTCTTTGAGACAGAGATTAAGGAGTTGCTGGCGATCAGCCCGGCGAGCGAAGCCAAAGACTTTCACCAGGCGGGAATTGTTTTTAAAGAGGACAAAGTCGAATTGGGCGACCCCGCAGCGATCGATTCGGAAGTGCCCGGCATTGATCTAACCAAACTGACCGCCGATCAGAAAGAAGCTTACGAGAAGGTATTGGCAAGCCAGCAATGCACCTGTGGTTGTAAGCTCAACCTGCTCAAATGCCGCCAGATGGACCGCCACTGCGCCATCAGCCGCAAGCTTGCGCAAGATCTGTTGGAGGCATTTCTCAAGGACAAGAACTCCACCATCGTAACCAAGTAGCTGAAGCTGTTAATGACATTTTGGATTATTTGAGCGAGCATAGTGCGTTTGGGAGTGGGCGTTTAGACTTCGAACGAGTGAGATTTACGGCATATGAGGATGCTCCTGTGGGGCTGGGTTTTGACGCTGATGGTAGCGAGCCTGGGATGGGCCCAGAACAACAGCTCCGTGGTAGAGGCCCACGCGGTGATGGCCACCGACGCGGCGCACGCCAACTCCCCGTTGAAACTAGCCGTGCTGGCGCAGGTGGCTGCCGGCTATCACATCAACGATCACAAACCGTCGCTGGATTACTTGATCCCCACCGAACTCAAGGTGGAGCCCAGCAATCAGTTCACGGTGAAAGATGTGGTGTATCCGAAGGGGACGCCCAAGAGGTTTGCGTTCTCTGACGCCCCGCTCTCGGTGTATGAAGGCACAGTGGTGGTGGGCACGCTGCTGCAAGCCGGGAAGGACGTGCGAGCAGGAACGTATGCGCTGAAGGCGAAGTTCGCTTACCAGGCGTGCAACGATCACGCCTGCCTGCCACCCACCAGTGTGCCGCTGACCGTGACCATAAGAGTTGTACCTCGCAACGTGCCGTTGAAACCGGTGGAATCCGATGTCTTCCAACGAATCAAATTCGAATAACGCTCCGCCACCCGCACCCCCCGAAGGAAAACCCCGCAGTTCCGCCGGACTGGTGGCGCTAAGTCTGATCTTGCTGGCTGGACTGGTGTGGGCCATGGCTCCAGGCCGCGCGAAATTTCAGCCGGCCCCCCTTCGGCCGGCGCCGGCGGGCTGTCCCCAAACCGCGCCGGACTTCGTCCCATCGGACGCGACGGAAATTCCCGGCGTCGATTTGAGTTCGCTTTCGAAGGCCCAGCGAAACCATGTACTCTATCGCCTGAACATGGAGCCCTGCCCTTGCGGTTGCAACACCAGCATCGCCGCCTGCCGAATTAACCATCCCACTTGCCCCCTATGCAAGGACTTGGTGGAGAAAATCGTCGCGGAGGAATTAGGGGCCAGGAGTCCGGAGCCAGAAGTCAGTAGCCAGAAGTAACCGAAATTCCTATATCGAAATTCGCGCGCCAAGTATCGAGTCGACGAGATCCTGCATGCCGGTGACGTAGGATCCGAGGCCGTGCTCGACCAACTCCGTGCCATTGCGCCGGTCCATGCGGTTCTCGTTACCCCGCCGCTGCGGCTTGCTAGAAATTTCTGCGCAAGGTGTGCGCGCGACATTTCTCGGCTTGGAAAGGTATAATGAAGACATACCGGAAGGCATCTGGCTGCCGATCGGAGGAGCAAAAGCATGTGGAAACTGCTGAAGGTCTTGAAGAGCGCCACGGAAGTGCTAACGACGGTGGGGGCCGTCCTCGCCGCCGCCATCGTGGCCGTGGAGACCTACCAAGCCCTGCGCAAAAAGATGGACACAGTCAAAGGTTCTTAGCCCGCTAAGGGGGCGGGGCGGTTCTCTGTGGAGCGCAAGTGATCCGCGGCGCGGCGCAAGCGCGCCACCACGCGATCGTGCCCCAGCGCCAGCATCACCTCAAACAACCCTGGCGCCACGGCCTGACCGGTCAACGCCACGCGCGTGGCGTTGATGAGCAATCCTGCCTTCACGCTCTTCTCTTCCGCCATGCTGCGCAGCGTCCTCTCCGTTCCGGCCAAATCGAAGGGTTCGGTCGCCGCAAGGCGCTCAGCGAGTGTGTCGAGAAGCACGGATAGCGCCGCATCTTTCCAATACTTCTTCACCGCCTCAGGATCATATGTGAATTCGTCGGTGAAGAACGCGCGAAAAGGGCCGGTGAAGTCCTTGAGCGTCCGTGCTCGCGATTGAAGCAGGAGAACAGTCCGCTTGAACCGCTCTTCCTCCCGAGTCCCGAATCCCGAGTCCCGAACCCCCAATCCCGCTTCCCTCAAGTCTCCCTCGACCAACGGCAGCAACCGTTCCGCCGGCAGATGGCGCACATACTCGCTGTTCATCCACGCCAGCTTTTCGAGATCGAAGACGGCATTCGATTTAGAGACAGCCGCGAGATCAAAATCGCGAATCATCTCCTCGATCGGCACAATTTCTTTTTGGCCGGCAGGCGTCCAGCCGAGCAACGCCAGGAAATTGACCAATGCTTCCGGCAGAACTCCTTGCTCGCGATAGGCGCCCACCGAGGTCGCCCCGTGCCGTTTCGACAGGCGTTGTTTATCCGGTCCGAGAATCAGCGGCAAGTGCGCAAAGACCGGCACAGGGGCTTCCAGCGCCCGGTACATCAGAATCTGCTTCGGCGTGTTGGAAATGTGGTCGGCGCCGCGGATCACATGGGTGATGCGCAGGTCAAGATCATCGGCCACCACCCCGAGGTGATAGGTCGGATGGCCGTCCGAACGCAGTAGCACGAAGTCCTCGAGATCACGATGGTCGACTTCAATGTGGCCAAAAACCTGGTCCTCGAAGCTGGTCTGGCCGGAATCCGGCACGCGAAAGCGAACCGCCGCAGGGCGGCCCTCCGCACGCAGCTGCTGCCGGTCCGTTTGCGTAAGTGCCCGGCATGTGCCGTCATATTTCCACGCACGGCGCTCGGCTTCCGCCTTGGCGCGTTTGGCCTGGAGTTCCTCCTGGGTGCAAAAACAGGGGTAAGCATGCCCCGAACGCTCGAGATTCAAGACCATCCCGGAGTAACGATCGAGACGCTGGGATTGATAGATAGGACCTTCATCCCAATTGAGGCCGAGCCATTCCAGACTTTCCAGGATGGCGGTGGTGAGTTCGGGCTTCGAGCGGTCCACATCCGTATCTTCGATGCGGAGGATCAAAACCCCACCCACGTGACGCGCGAAAAGCCAGTTGTAAAGCGCCGTGCGCGCCCCCCCTACGTGAAGGTACCCCGTGGGTGAGGGCGCAAAGCGTACGCGGATTTCGCTCATTAGGCCTTCGCACCGGTCTTCGGCCGCATCATCGAAGGGGCGGGTAACTCCGAAAGATACTTCCCCAGAATCGAACCTACGGTGGCGAGTTGCGCCAGGTCCGCCGGCGTGAAGTCAGGACCCACGGGCTCGCCAGGCCACGCCTTGCGGCTGATTTGGATCACGCCAACCACTTTCCCCTCCACGATCATGGGCGAACTCATGATTTTCTGGATGGGCACAGCTTTCTCTTGGTCAGAAAGGTCGACGGCTTCAAAAACCGTCGGGTGTCTATAGGTCGAGAAATTGTTCACGATCTCACCGCGTTTGTCGCGGATCGTCTTAGCGGCCAACGAGTGTGTGGTGGTGAGGGGAATAGCCCCGATCACCGAGAGTTTGATGGGAAAGACAAAACTCAGCATCTTCGCGTCGGCGGAAAGACGCAAGATGGCAACCTCATCCTTCTTGGCCTTAAAACCATTTGACACTTGAGCCGCCAGGCGGTTCAAATCCTGGTGGGAGGGAGGATTCCCCGCCTTTCGAATCTCGTCAACTAGCTTGGCTACAACAAGGACCAAATCCATTTCCGCCATTACGCTTCGCTCCGTTGAGAGTTTCGGGGTAACGAAAAATTATACTGAAGCTCGTGACGGCAAGCAACGACGCATTGCATTTCGGCAAAATTTCCCTAGCCTGTCCTCTCCCTCAGTCTGACACCATGGGCGTCAGTTTAGGTTTGACAAAACCTTCCGCGTATCTTGATAATTGCTAGTTCCTGACCTATGCAGCTTAGACGCCTGAAAATACATGCGCTAGCGGGTGCGCTACTTGTGCTGTGCGCGGGGGAAGCGGCCCTGCCGCGGGCCTTCGCCCAAGCGCCCGCGGACCCAGACCAGGTGGCTGCGCGTGCGCTGGATCACGCTATCATCATTGACACGCACGCCGACACGCCTCAAGCCATGCTCGAGGAAGGCTACGACCTCGCCGCCCCCGCCAGCCCCTTTATGATCAGTATCCCCAAGATGCGCTCCGGGCATCTGGGCGCCGAGTTTTTTTCCATTTGGGTGGATGTGACTTGGCCCAAGCAGGACCTGATCCATCGCGCCCTGGACCTGATTGATGTGACCGATCAGCAAGTCGCGAGGCACTCGGACGTGCTGGGCTTGGCCACCACCGCAGACGACATCGAGCGCCTGCACCGCGAAGGAAAAATCGCCGTCCTCATGGGAGTCGAGGGAGGCCATCAGATTGAAGGCGATCTGCACGTGCTTGACATCTTCTATCGCCTGGGCGTCCGCTACATGACGCTGACCCACACGAAAAATGACGAGTTGGGCGACTCCTCCGGCGACAAGCCTGCTTGGAAGGGGCTTTCGCCCCTGGGCCGCCAAGCCATCATGCGCATGAACCAACTCGGCATGATGGTGGATATCTCGCACGTTTCCGACAACACCTTTGATGACGCCCTGGCCGTTAGCCAGGCGCCGCTCATTGCATCCCACTCTTCCTGCCGCGCTCTGTGCAGTGCCCCGCGCAATATGACCGACGATATGATTCGTGCCCTCGCCAAAAACGGCGGGGTTATGGACATCAATTTCTATTCCGGATTCCTTAGCCAGGCCTACCATGACGGCTTCGAGAAGATTAAAAAGCAGGTCGAAGACCAACTTGCCGCGGCGCGCGCGCGTTACGCGAGACAAGGCAAACGCCTTTCCTACCTCGAAGAGGTCCGCATCGAACAGCGATTGACCAAGGACTTGCCTGTGCCATCTTACACGGTCATCGCCGATCACATTGACCATGCCGTCAAGGTGGGGGGAATCGATCACGTCGGCCTGGGCTCCGACTTCGACGGCGTTGACTCCGCGCCGCGCGGCATGGAAGACGTCTCCAAAATTCCTGCCTTGGTCCGTGAACTCGCCCGTCGCGGTTATAGCGAGGAAGATCTGGAGAAAATCTTGGGCGGGAATGTCCTGCGCGTCATGCGCCAGGTGGAGCAGGTGGCGCGCCGGACGCAGGCTGCGCGCTGAAAGATGAAATTCGCGCTGGATTGGATCTTTCTTTTTGCCTACATCGCCGCCTGTTTCGCCACGCGGCCGCGCGCCGATCAGCAGGAGGCATAATCCTGTTCAAGCCGCGCCGGTGAGGCATCGCGGAAAAACTCTGGAGGACTTATGGGGAAGCAGAACGTTCCAATTTTGATAATGGCAGCACTCGCTTTGACGCCAATGGGCGCCTTCACCTGGGCAGCTCCCCAAGCTTCTTCGGCAGCGAAGAAAATCACCGGCTCCACCGCGCGGCAAACCGCGACCGTGCAGAGGAGCAGCGCATCGCTGCTCAACCCGGCGTCGCTCAAGCTGCAAGCTCCTCCCGTCTTCGATGCCAGGTTCACCACCACCAAAGGAGATTTCGTTGTCGAGGTGACGCGCGCGTGGTCGCCGCGCGGGGCCGATCGCTTCTACAATCTGGTGAAATATCACTTCTTCGATGGCGCGGCGTTCTTCCGCGTGATGGAAGGGTTTGTGGCGCAATTCGGCATTAGCCCCCGGCCGGATGTTTCCCGGGCGTGGGAAAACGCCAAGATCGCCGATGACCCCGTCACGCAGAGCAACACACGTGGGACGCTCACCTTCGCGACTGCTGGTCCTAATACTCGCACTACGCAAGTGTTCATCAACCTGAATGATAACTCGAATGCGCTCGATAGCATCGGATTCTCTCCCTTTGGCAAAGTCATCAGCGGCATGGAGGTGGTTGACAAGCTTTATGCCGAGTACGGGGATGCCCCGCCCGACGGTCACGGCCCTGACCAGAACCGGATTCAGGGAGAGGGAAAAGCGTATCTCGAAAAGGCTTTTCCCTTGCTCGATACGATCAAGACCGCCGTGATTGTGCCGCCCACGGCAGAGGTGGAGAGCAAACAAGGTGTACGTTGAGATGAATGTTCCCCCCTTGCAGCGCGATCGCGAACACTACGGTTGCGCCGCGAGTTGCGCACAATTGTGAAGCCGGCGCCATGCCGAAGTCATCACAGAAACAGGAGAGTTTATGAGCGATTTAAAGCCGGGCCATTATGCCGTGTTTGACACCACTCGCGGCGAAATTACCTGCCAGCTTTTCCCCGACAAACCGCCGGTGACAGTCCAAAACTTCGTGGGGCTCGCGGACGGAACTAAAGAGTTTGTGGACCCCCAAACCCGCGCGCACACCAAGCGGCCATTTTACGATGGGTTAACCTTTCATCGTGTAATACCAAAGTTCATGATTCAAGGAGGCTGCCCGCTCGGTTCAGGCACGGGGGGGGCCCGGTTACAAATTCCAGGACGAGTTTTCAGCGGACCTTTCGTTCGACCGCCCCGGCCGCCTCGCCATGGCCAACGCCGGGCCGAGCACGAACGGCTCGCAGTTCTTCATCACCGTGGCGCCCACAGACTGGCTCGACAACCATCACACCATTTTCGGCCAGGTCGTGAAAGGCCAGGACGTGGTGGACAAGATTGTCAATACACCACGCGGCGCGAACGACCGCCCCAAGACGCCGGTGGTTATGAATGCAGTGAAGATTGTGGAAGTGAAGTAGGTGAAGCCCTACATCCCGATAATCTCCACCAACTCCTTCACTGCGGCGGCGGATTTTTCGAGCGCGGCCTGCTCTTCCGGTGTCAGCTTGATCTGGACGATCTCTTCGATGCCGCGCCCGCCCAGCTTTACGGGCACACCCACGAACAGCCCCTTGATGCCGTACTCGCCTTCCAGGTACGCGGCGCAGGGCAGGATTTTCTTGCGGTCATTGAAGATCGCGTCAATCATCTGCACGACCGCTGCCGAAGGCGCATAGTAGGCGCTGCCGGTCTTGAGCAGAGCCACAATCTCGCCGCCGCCCTTGCGCGTGCGGTCAATGATCTTGTCGAGCTGCTCCTTGCGTATGAGCTGCGCAATCGGGACGCCCGCCACCGTGGTGTAGCTCGGCACGGGGACCATGGTGTCGCCGTGGCCGCCCAGAACCAAGCCTTCCACGTCCTGCACCGAAACGTTCAGGGCCTCGGCGAGGAACGTCCGGTAGCGCGCCGAATCGAGAATGCCGGCCATGCCGATCACTCGGTTCTTAGGGAAGCCGCTCACCCGGAAGGCCGTTTGCACCATGGCGTCGAGCGGGTTCGTTACCACGATCAGGATCGATTCCGGCGAGTGCTTTGCCGCCTGTTCGATGGCGCTATGCACGACCTCAAAATTTGCCCGGAGCAGATCGTCGCGGCTCATGCCGGGCTTGCGTGGGAACCCCGCCGTCATAACCACGATGTCGGAATTGGCCGTGTCCTTGTAATCGTTCGTTCCCTTGATCTTGACGTCGTAGCCTTCAATCGGGCCTGCTTCCAGCAAATCCAAACACTTGCCTTGCGGCACGCCCTCCAGAATATCGATTACCACCACGTCTGCCAGTTGCTTGTCCACGATGCGGTGCGCAAGCGTCGCACCAACGTTCCCTGCCCCAATTACGGTTACTTTTTTGCGCATAAAATCCCCCCTATGAATTGAGCCATTTGTTCATCGGGTCATGGCGTCATTTGAAGGACAGATCAGTAAATGAATCAATGGCCCGATCTCCCGATCACCCGATCTTATTCATATTCTCGATAATGGCGCTGGCGAACCCGCTGGTGCCGAGCTTCTGCACGTCCTTGATGCCTTCCATCTGCATCAGCCGCTCCAGGTCGTAAGTCACGCGGTGCTGCACGATGGTGGCGGCGAGGGCGTCCTCAATCAGCTTGCCGACTTCTGGCCAGCCCATAAACTCAAACATCAGCGCTCCGGAGCGAATCATCGCGCCGGGATTAATCATGTCCTTGTCGGCATATTTCGGAGCGGTGCCGTGCGTGGCCTCAAACACCCCGAAACCATCGCCGATGTTCGCGCCCGGCGCCACGCCCAGCCCGCCGATTTGCGCCGCGCAAGCGTCAGAAAGGTAATCACCATTCAGGTTCGGCGTGACGACCACCTGATATTCATCCGCACGGGTCAGAATTTGCTGGAGCATCGAATCTGCAATGCGGTCGTTCACCAGAATCTTGTTCTTCCACTGTCCGCTGCCGTGCGTCGAGTAAATCGCGTCGAGGCAGTCTTTCACTTCCTTGGCGACTTGCTGTTGGAAGGCTTGGTTCGCCATCTCCAGGCCCGGCTCCACCATGGCCGCGTTGGCTTCCACGGACAGGTTTGGATCCTTGTCCTTGTTGCCCAAGATCCAGCTTTCGCGCTCGGTGACAATCTGCGGGCGAAACTCTTCCTTCGCCAATGCGTAGCCCCAGTCGCGGAACGAGCCTTCGGTGAACTTCATGATGTTGCCTTTGTGGACCAGGGTCACCGTCTTCAGGCCTTTGGCGATGGCGTACTGCAAGGCGCGCCGCGCCAGCCGTTTGGTCCCGGTGATCGAAATCGGTTTGATCCCCACCCCGGAGTCGAGCCGCACCTGCTTCTTGATGTTGTCTTCCTTCAAAAGGGCATTTACAAATTCAATAATACGCTTGGCCTGGGGAGTCCCTTCGCGCCACTCGATTCCGGCGTAAACGTCCTCGGTATTTTCGCGAAAGATGATGATGTTCATCCGCTCGGGGTGCCGTACGGGCGATGGCACGCCGGGGATGTACTTGACCGGCCGCCAGCAGGCGTAAAGATTCAGCAGTTGCCGCAGTGCCACGTTCAGGCTGCGAATCCCGCCGCCCACCGGAGTCGTCAGCGGCCCCTTGATGGCAATGCGAAATTCCTTGATGGCGTCAAGAGTGCCCTGCGGCAGCCATTCCCCGAACTTTCGAAAGGCCTTTTCCCCGGCAAACATTTCGTACCAAACAATGCGCCGCTTGCCGCCAGATATTTTCTCTACCGCCGCGTCGAAAACCCGTTGCGAGGCTTTCCAAATGTCGCGCCCGGTTCCGTCGCCCTCGATGTAGGGAATAACCGGTCTATCAGGAATTACAAACCCGCCGTCCACGTAAGTGATGGCTTGGCCTTCCGGCGGGACAGGGTTCTCGTTATAAGTCGTCATGATTAAAGTCCCCCCCTTGGATAATTTCTTCCCGCTGCACAATTATGTCGCCAGACTTTCACTCCGAAACCTCAAAGCATAGTACAGCCGGAATCGTGGTGACAAGGAGAGAATTGGGCTTGTCAGTTGTCCGGAGTCTGGAGTCCGGAGTCCGGCGCTGTGGCAGCAGCAAGTAGTATGCAGTAGGGAGTGGGCAGAATGCACCCCAGTCCGCAGCCTCTGTCTTATAAGCGCCTTATTTTTCAACAACATCTCTAGGGAATGGCGTAACGTGTGTATATTCAATAACATCTCTAGAAATCCCCGGGGCGATTTTTTTTGCCCTTTGTTTTCATACACAACTATAGAAATACCTTCATTTTTGGGGTCCCCCTTTTTTGGCGCCTCTCCGGCCCCGAACGAATCAATTAAGTCTTTGTATTTCAATGAAATAGTTTTTAGACGGATCACCACAAATCCTCGCTTGAAATGGCTAACTACATTTGTTTTCTATAATATCTCTAGAAAGGTACGCATCGTTGTTCTGCCCGGCCGCCGTCGCTCCCGTTCCTGTTGCCGATCCTCTGTAACCTGCTTCCCGGTCGACCGGCCTCGGACCTCCCCCCGCGCCCTGCCGATGCACAACGTAGGCTAACATACTAGAACGTAAATGTCAAGTAAATTGTTATCCTAGTTAAAAATTGTCATGACTTGATTAAAGGTCCGGACAAAATCACTGGACGTACGCAATTTGTCTGTAGCGGCATGTTTATCCCGCCACATCGCCCGGCCAGCGCAGTCCGTAGCGGCGGGTTTACCCCGCCATCCTCTCCCCGGCGCGGCAT
>Ga0315282_10008212_pt1 | contig 16931 bp, 16 predicted proteins | sample YL17G07_20_MG_FD_203693 | JGI IMG/M metagenome (GOLD analysis project Ga0315282, IMG submission 203693) | Sediment microbial communities from Yellowstone Lake, YNP, Wyoming, USA - YL17G07_20 | ecosystem: Environmental > Aquatic > Freshwater > Lake > Sediment | place: USA: Wyoming | collected...
CGCGGGTTCTGAAACGCCGCCGGCATCGCTATCCGCTCATGCAGCGGCCACGCGAGCAACTACGAGCCGAACTGAAGAAAACGTAAACCCATGACAACACAGTGCTTGCGGACGGCAGTGCCATTCGGGGCAGGTACTTTTTTCAGCCGGTGCGGGGATTGTCTTTCATTCGAACGAACAGGCCTCTGCCTGATTTTGGTCATTGCTCCTACCAGTTGCTGCGCCAAGCGGCTTGTCTGCGAGCCGTAGACATTGTAGAATACACTCGGTTAGCAACTGCAATTAGGACTGGGTTATGACCATCAAGCAGAAAGTGTGTGAAGTGATATCCCGGATGCCGGAGGAATCGACTTTCGAGGATATCCAGTACCATCTCTATGTTCTCCAGTGCATCGAGCAGGGGGAGAAGGATATCGAGGACGGGAAGGTCCTGACCCACGACGAGGTGGAGCGCAAACTGGCGAAATGGCTGAGGTGATCTGGACAATCCGGGCCGTCGAGCATGTGGAGCAGATCGGGTCATTCATCGAGAAGGACTCTCCGTTCCAGGCTCGCCGTGTCGTCCAACTCATCATCAGAGAAACACGCAACCTGAAAGAGCATGCCAGAATCGGCAAGATGACCCCTGAGCTGCAGGATGACAAGTATCGTGAACTCAGGGTCTTCAGTTACAGGATCCTGTACAAGATTCTCGATGAGAACAGGATAGCCGTTATGGGGGTCGTTCACGGGCACCGGTTGTTCGATCCCGACTGGTTGAAATGACTCTTCCCCGGGAATTCACATGAGTGGCACAACGCGCAGGATGTTTATCAAGCAATCTCTATTCGGGGCTGGGGCGTTGACGCTGACTTCTTCGTTGAAGGGCCTCGGGTCATCGCAGCCTCGCATCGAAATTTCTCTGGCCGAGTGGTCTTTGCATCGGGCGCTTTACGGGGGCAAGCTGGATCATCTGGATTTCCCAGCGAAGGCGAAGAGGGACTTCGGGATTTCGGTGGTCGAGTATGTCAATGGTTTCTTCGGCGGCGGGAAGATAGACTTCCGGGAGGCTGGGAAGAGTGTTGCCTATCTGAAGGAGTTGCTGACAAGGAGCGAGGATGCGGGGGTCGTGAATCATCTGCTCATGGTGGATGATGAAGGGCCGCTCGCTGCGCCGGACGAAAAGGCGAGGTTGTCGGCCGTGGACAATCATAAGAAGTGGGTGGAGGCGGCGAAAGTCCTCGGCTGCAAGACCGTGCGCGTCAATCTGCTGGGCGAGGGCTCGGCTGATGAGAAGAAGGCCGCGTCGGTCGATTCGCTCGGCCGGCTGGGCGAGTTTGCACAGACGATGAAGCTGAATATCGTCGTGGAGAACCACGGCGGCGTGACATCCAACGGCGCGTGGCTGGCCGGCGTGGTGAAACAGGTGTCCCGTCCCAACGTCGGAACGCTCCCGGATTTTGGCAACTTCTGCATCTCGCAGCCCTGGGGGACCACGCAGGACGGCTGCGAGAATATGTACGACCGCTACAAGGGCATGGAAGAGCTGCTGCCCTATGCCAAAGGTGTCAGCGCGAAATCCTACGACTTCGATGCCAACGGCGAGCAGCCGTTGATGGACTACAAGAGGTTGATCGGCCTCGTGAAAGCCTCCGGCTACAAGGGCTACGTAGGAATCGAATTCGAAGGCAACACGCAGCCGGAAGAGGAAGGCATCCGAAAAACGAAGGCCCTGCTGGAGAAGTACCTGTAAGAAAGCGGCGGGCGAGGCGGATGCATCTCCAGAATTCCACAAGGCCGCGGTATGGAAGTCGAGGCGGGAAACGTGGTACAATTCCTGCGGCATGAGGACAAGGACACTGTGTCTTTATAGGGGATGATATGAGCCAGTCGGAATCCGTGGCGGCGCGACGAATCATGCAGTCAAGCGTTTTGTTTCTTCTGGCCGGGTGGCTGCTCGTGGCGACGGGGTGCAGTGTGCGGCCGGCGGGCAAGCCGCTCCGCATTTATATTGTCACCGACCTGGAGGGGGCGAGCGGCGTGTACCAGTTCGCGCAGACGCGCGAGGCGGGTCCGCTGAATGAGAAAGCAAAGGAGTACCTGATGAGCGATATTGCGGCCGTGGTTCGCGGGCTGCGGGCCGGCGGCGCGACCGAGATCGTCGTGCTTGACGGCCACGGGTCGGGGGCCTTTGTCCCGCACCTGATGGACCGCGGTGCCAAATACATCACAGGCAAACCCCGGCCGGGCCCGTTGACGGACCTCGACGGCTCGTTCGCCGGGATGGTCCAACTGGGTGCCCACGCGATGAACGGGACGGCCGACGGCGTGCTCTGCCACACCCAATCGTCGCGGACGGAGAACCGCTACTGGTATAACGGGGTGGAATCCGGCGAGCTGGCCCAATGTGCCGCTATCGCCGGGCACTACGGCGTCCCGACCATCATGGTCACGGGCGATGAGGCGGCTTGCCGCGAGGCCCGCAAATTCTTCGGGGCCTCATGCGTCGCGGTGGCCGTCAAGCGGGGCATCTCTCGCGAGGCGGCCGAACTGTACGCGCTCGACGACACGCACCGGGCCCTGTACGAGGGGGCCAAGCGAGCCGTAGCCGCCATCCCGCGATGTCAGCCCTACAAACTCTCGCTTCCCATTCAGGCGAAGAAGGAATATCTCGTCTTCGACAACCAGTCCGGCCCAGGCCGCAAGGTCACCAAGGAGGGCGTCATTGAGGATGACCTGAAGCTGCTGGACTTCTAAGCCTGGCAGCCGCCCATATGGTTGACCCGATGTTCAGCCCGTGATATCGGCGGCTTAGTTCGCATCACCCGATCCGGGGGAGCCGCCGGTGTCAGTGCTGGGGCGCCAGACGGACTTCTGGCTCAGGGCGTTAGGGTCGGTCGCGGCGGGGTCCTTGAGAGTCAGGGAGAAGCCGCCGCCATCGGTGACGCCGTACCAGCGGTCTTTGAACTCGAAGCTGTGGATGATCTGCCCTGCGGCGTCCTGGAGCTCGATGTGCTCGCCGCCGTTGCTGAGGTTGCCGCGGTAGGCGCCCGCGACGGGCAGGCCGGGACCATAGCGGGCCTCAAAGGCCGCCGGGTCCTGCACGACCAGGACGTACGCGGCCGGGGCCAGCTCGAAGCTGGGGAACGTGAATTCCACGCCATCCGTGAATGCGACGAGGTTGAGGTCGATCGTCTCGGCGCCGATATTGGTCAGCTCGATGAACTCGGTGTTCGTGTCGAGCGGGTGATACATGATCTCGCTGATCCGCAGGCTCTCGGCGACGGGCCCGATGGCGAAGACCGCTTCGGCCAGACCGCTCCAGGGGCTGTACGTATTGCCGGACGACAGGACGCGGGCCTTGACCTGGCAGGAGGCGGTGACCGGGAAAGGTCCGGCGTACTGGTAAATGTCGCCGGAGTTGGCGTCGTCCACCGCGGCCGTGCTGCGACCGGCGACCAGCTCGGCGCTGAAGAGCAGGTCCGAGCTCGTCGTCGAGGCGTTCAGGCCCTGAATGGCGAGTATATTGATCCCCTTTCGCAGCGTGGCCATTTGCGCGGAGAGATCGAACTCTTCCCAGATGACCGCCGACGCATCATCGTGACTGCCGCCGGCGGCGGAGTTCCAGGCGGGCGTGCCGGTGAACAGGGCCCGTTGGACCTCGACCCCGTTGAGCCAGGCGACGAAGCCGTCGTCGTAGCGCATCCGCAGGGTGAGGAAGTTGAACGCGGCGGGGTCGGTGCAGAGGAAGGGGATGCGAATGTAGCAGGTTGCGCTATGGTTGTACATCGCGGCGCCAACGTCGATGGTGAAAAAGCTCTCATAGCCGCTGGCACGCTCGAATCCGACGCCTCCGGCGCCGCAGGTCCAGGTCGAGTTATCAAACCCGGCGTCGCTCCGCCAGGCATCGTCGATCGGGCTGGTGGGCACGAGGGCGCACTTCGGCGCATTCTCGGCAATCAGGGTCGTTGACTCGCGAGTGCTCGTGACCGTACCAGCGGGACGCGGGTCCGACCCGTCGAGCGTGTAGAAGAGCACGCCCCGAGAAGAGGGATTGACGAGCGTCACGAGGGTGCCGTCGGGGACGTGGCCGCCGTCGGGCGAGATCTGGGGCGGAGTGACGAACTGGCTGTCCACCCACGTGCAGCGAGTCTCCAGCCACTGTTTGAGGTGGTCGATCTCACCCTGGAAGCCGCCGAAGCGCGGGCCCTGGCCGGACCATTTCTGGTAGTTGCGCACCTGGGCCTCGCGAATCTCGTTGGCCATCCCGTCGATCGTGGCGTTGAGGCTCGCCGTGCTGAACGCGCCCCGGCGCAGTGCGAACCAGCGATCGATGTACCTCTGCCAGAAGTTCGGGTCCTTGAAAAGGCGATCCCACCAGACATAATTGAGGTAGTCGGTGCCGTCGCCGCTGCCGTGCCAGGTGCGCGCGTTGTCGTCGCGGCCGTCAGTGGAGTCCAGAGCGCGGTCGAAGTCCCACAGCGGGCCCATCCCGAGCTTGCCGCCGCGAGGCTTGTACAGAAAAGCGCTCAGACGCAGGGCGTCCACGTTCATCGCCAGCATGTTAAGCAGGTTGTGATCGACGAAGCAATCGACATCGATGTACTTGGCGTAGCCGGTCTGCGGGTTGGCGGAGTCGGGGCCGTACAGGGCGGTCTCGAAGGCGTCGAGGTAGCCGCGAATCCACGTGGACTGGGCCGCCGTGATTTCCACTTGTTTCGGGTCCACATAGCAGAAGGTGCCGTCGCCGTAGGTCGGGTTGCCGCGAGCGGTCCGGAAGCCGCTGTCCCCCGGGTCGGGCCGGTCGATCTTCAGCATGTACCCGCCGGTGATCTTCGGCTCGGTGCTGTCCCACGGCTCGAGTTTCTCAACGTTGACGCGTTCCTCGCCCCGCTTGATCTTCTCCATGAAGATGTAGAGGCCGACGTAGTCGCTGGTCGACACAGTTTCGTCGTTGGCGTTGAGGTACATCTCGACGAAGCGCGTGCGGACGGCATACCGGCCGATCTGGTTGCTCAGGTCGAACACGAATGCGTTGTTGATCAGCGCCCGGTCGAAGCTGAACGGCGCGTACAAGACCCAATCGGAATCGGCGGGCATGCCGAGGATCGAGACGTCCTTGTCCCGGTTGGCCTCATCCCGCACCTCGAAGGTATAGGAGGGCTTGGCCTGTCCGGCGGTGCTGGAGCCGCGTCTTCGTATCCCGCCGCGTCCGGTGAAATCCACCGGACCGGTGATTTTTGCACGTCCCTGCTCGCCCCTGTCGATGATGGCGAAGGAAACCCTCGTGTCGCCTCCCCCGACGCTCTGACGAGCGCTGTCGACAACTACGATCGGGAGGTTGGAGCTGAAGTTCACCACGTCGGGGGCGAGGGCCACGTATGTGCGGCTGACCACCACGCTCGGCGCCTTGCCTGGTTCCCAGGCCCGCGCCAGCACTTCTTTCGTGCCGGCGATCGGGAGCGGGGTCGTGTACGCGAGGGACAATTGGGTGGGGACCTGTCCGTCCCACGTCCAGTGGATTTCGGCGCCGGGATTCGGCGAGGTCAACTGCAGGAAGAAGACGCCGGTGAAGGTGCCCGCCTGGTGCGAGAAGACCGGGTCGGCGGAAATTTCGTCGTACCCGGGGGTGTTGGCCCGGCCGGGGGTCGGCGGACTGAAGTACTGCTCGCGGTCGCCGTAGAGACCGTAGGACAGGTCGGCCCGCTGCGGAGGGTAGCCCCGCGGGCCCTCTATGCCTGTGTGTGAGCCGTACTCATGCACGACCTGCACGTCGGGCGAGACCAGGGCCAGATACTCCCCGTCGCCATCCAACGCGAAATTCGTGTGGTAGTATCCCTTCTGGTCCCGGTAGGGCCAGTTCTCCGGATGGTCGGCCTGCTCGATCCCGGACGCGAACACGACCAGAAAGCCGCCCGCTGCAATCTGGACCGGAGGCATCTGCCATTTGGCCAGATTGTCCGGATCATCCGTCAGGAACCAGCCGCCGAGATTCACGGCCGTGGCCCCTCGGTTCTGAATCTCGATCCAGTCCGGGTACACCGCCTTGCCTTCTACGGTCGTGGAGAGAGTATTCTCATTGACCGCCATGAACTCGCTGATCACGATAGGGCTGTCGCCGGATTGTGCATTTGGCTGATCGGGATTGCCGTCGGAAGGCGACACGCCGGCGAGAGTGCCCAGGAGCTCCACCTCACCGATTTGCATGCTGTTTGCATGGGCGGCATCGCGAACGCTCGTGAACAGAAGCTGATAATGCGCGTAGCCCTGCGTGTTCGGGAAAGCAATCGGCGTTGCATTCACCGTCAATCGCGGCCAACTGGCCAGCCCGGCGAAGTCCACGATCTGGCCGCGAGCAATCAGCGTGTAAGGCCCATCAATCCCCGCATTGGAGCCCGACAGCTCGAAGGCCACCGGGTCCCGCTCCGGCGCGTCGTTGGCCGTGGCGAGGGTCAGCCCCGTGACCACCGTGGCACCGATCGTCGGGCTCACCTGGAATCCTGTCGGCTGGGTCTGGCCCTGGAAGTGCAGGTACTTCGTACTGACGCTGTCATCGATTGCTAGGTTGGGGGATTCACCGCCGGGCCAGTCCCCATCGTTCGGAACGCCTCGGATTGAGTCCGTCGGGCAGGTGACATCCACCTGCGCCATCTGCCCCACGAGCAAAATCGCCGCCAGCAAAACTGATCCGGTCACTCTTCCTCCATCTATCTAAGGGGTCAGGACGGCGCCATCCGCCGCCAGCCGGTCTGCGCACCCTGCGTCCGGCACAGGACCCCGCCTGATTCATCATAGCTTTTAGGACCTCCCAAGTCAATGTGACTTGAGGCACGATTACTCGAAGGGGCGGTCGAGGTTGAAATCGGGCAGGTAGCGGTGGCGGCTGTCGAGCTCCTGGATCAGCGCGTTGTCCAGGCCCAGTTCAAGGGCATAATCGGTGACCTGGTCGTACTCGCGGGCGGTCAGGGGCCGATTGATCTCGGGGCACCTGGCGGCCCGGTACTGGGGCGAGTACTGCGACATGATACTGACGTGGGTGGCCGGAGAGAGTTCAGCCAGCAAGGCCAGGCACTTGCGGCTGTCGTCCACGCAGCCGGGCAGGACCAGATGGCGCACGAGCAGGCCGCGGCGGGCAATGCCATCGTCGTCCAGGTTCAATTGGCCGACCTGCTGGAGCATCTCGCGGAGCACCCCGGGAATGATGTCGGCGTAATCCGCTGCGCCCGAATATCGCCGGGCTAAGTCATTGGAGAGGTACTTGATGTCCGGCAGGTAGATGTCGATGAGCCCGCGCACCTGCCGCAGGGAGTCCACGGAATCGTAGCCGTTCGAGTTGTACACGATGGGAATCGTCAGGCCTCGGTTCCTAGCCGCGACGATGGCGTCGGCTGCCTGAAAGACCACGTGGGAAGGCGAGACCAGGTTGATGTTGTGAGCGCCGGCTCCTTCAAGGCGCAGCATCTCGGTCGCGAGGTCGTCCGCCGTCAGGGTCTTCATCTGGCTCGGCTGAAATTCCTGGCTGATCTGATGGTTCTGGCAGAAGACGCAGCGAAGATTGCACCCGGCGAAGAAGATCGTGCCGGAGCCATGCGTGCCCGAGATGGGCGGCTCTTCGCCGAAGTGCAGGCCGGCGTAGGAAATCTGCGCCTCGCCGCCGATCCGGCAAAAGCCGGTCTTGCCTTCGAGCCGGTTGACGCCGCACCTGCGCGGGCAACATTCACAATGCACCAGTTGATCCGCGAATCGCTGATTCATAACAAGGGCGATCATATCACAGAATGCCGAATCCGTCGCCTCCAACAGCATCTACCTGCGCATTCGATACCTTGTTCAGAGCCAGATGACAGCGCCGGTATCTTCGGCGCCGGGTGGCATCGTCAAGGCCGAAGGCCTTCGCGATGGTTGTACCGCGTCCTAAGAAGGCCATCGCCAAGCTGCGCTTGACGCTGCCACCCAGAGCTTTTTGCTTGTTCTGTCACAGTTTTGTAGCACTCGCCCATGATAGCCCGCCACATTTCGTCATTGACGCGACCGGCGTAGCGGGGAACAATATGCATAGCGTGTGAGCGGCATCGCAGGTTGATTTCAGGAGGATATGAGAATGAACGCGAGATGGAGTTGGCGACTGATCGCGGCGGCGGTGGCGGGGTTGATTGCGGCAGGGTGCGAGACGCCGCCGGAGCCGACGGAGTTCGGGGCGCAACTGGAGCAGGAGCGGGCCACGGCGGTGCCCCAGGTCGGCGGGGTGAGCAACGAGGTGTGGATTAATGCGGATATGGCGACTATATCGGCAGCGGCCCAGAGCGAGATGAAAGAGGCCGGCATCACGATCGTGCGGAGCAGCGAGACCGCCGAGGGCAACTGGTATCTGGGCCGGTCGCTGGCGGGCCGGCAGGTGGTCGTGGAAGTCCGGCCGGCCGTGCCGGGCAGTGCGGTCCTGCGGATCACGGTCGAAGGAAACGACTCGCTTGCACGCGGCCTGCTGCAGAGGCTGGAAAAGGGCCCAGTGACCAAACTCAAGTAGTCCGCCGCCGGATTGGGACGAGCACCGCTACACGTACCATACCACGGAGGTTCGAGCGGTCGCAGATTAATTAGACTGAGCGGCGGGTGATGTCCGCACTTTCAGCTTCAATGGGACCGTTCGCACTTCTTAGACGCCGGTACACCAGCGATAGCATCGCCACGATGAAAAGCAGGACCAGAGCCGTGCCCAAGCCGAAGGCGGGGTTGAGGAGGCCTATCAGGAAAAGCTAAAACAGAACGTCGCGGTATGGATGGGGATTCCGCGGCTCTTTCCACTTGAGAGGCCCCGATGCCACGACAGCCGGGTGCTTCGCAAAGTCGGATTCAGACAGTGGACCCATCACCGAGTCGTCACTTTTGTCAAGGATGAAGAACCTGGTGTAGTCCCGAATGAATATGTGCTGCTTCGTCGTCGCGTACTGGCTGATGGTGGCCTGGTAATCGCCAAGATTGAGGACGGTACGCCGGTTTTTCGCACAAACCGTGCCCTCGGTAAATACGATAATGCTGTATCCGTCCCCGATGGCGAGCTCGTAGTCCCCCCATGGACCGGCCAAGCATGTCACCGGAAGCAGGAGCAGCACGATCATCAATCCGCAATGTCTCACCGCGTCCATATCAGGATTGTAGTCTTGGGCGGGCCCGAAGTCAACCGCGGTTCTTGATTTCGTTCGGGCTTTGCGGGACAATCGCGGCCATGAGAAGCACTTCAGAACGCAACATTGGAGGTACATGAAATGGCTGGATTTGCAGCGATCCTTCTCGTGCAGATGATGACTGTCTCCAATCTGGCGGCGGGATCGCCGCAGGTGGGGAGCGATGTGCAGGTTGTGAGCCTGCGGTGCGAGTACCTGGTCGACCCGCTGGGGATCGATGTCGCTCAGCCCCGGTTGAGCTGGAAACTCGAATCGCCCTGGCGCGGGCAGAGGCAGACGGCGTATCAGATTCTCGTCGCCGGCAGTGAAGAGACGCTCAAGGATGGGCGGGCCGATCTGTGGGATACCGGCAAAGTCGCGTCCGACCAGTCCATTCACGTCGTCTACGCCGGCAAGCCGCTTTCATCACGCACGCGGTGCTGCTGGAAGGTGCGCATCTGGGATGAAAACAACAGGGCCAGCGAGTTCAGCGAGCCGGCGGTCTGGGAGATGGGTTTGCTCACGCCGCAAGATTGGACAGCGAAATGGATCAGCTCGCCGGGCGTCGATGCGGACAAGGCTCCGCGGCCGGCGCCATTATTTCGCAAGGGATTCGTGCTCCCGGAGCGGCCGGTCAGCGCCCGCGTGTATATCTGCGGCCTGGGTTACTACGAGCTTCACCTCAACGGCGCCAAAGTCGGCGACCACGTCCTCGACCCCGCCTTCACACGCTACGACCGCCGGGCGCTTTACGTCACCTACGATGTCACGGATCAGTTGCGAAAAGGGCAAAACGCACTCGGTGCGATCCTTGGCAACGGGTGGTACAACATGCACACGCGCTGCGTCTGGGACTTCGACAAGGCGCCATGGCGGGACCGGCCCGTCGCGCGATGCCAGCTTGAGGTGACGCTGGCCGACGGAACGAAGACGGTTATCGCCACAGATGCGAGTTGGCGGGTGTCTACCGGGCCCATCGTTTTCGACAGCATCCGCAACGGCGAGACCTATGACGCACGCCTTGAGAAGACCGACTGGGACGCGCCTGAGTACAACGACGCCGATTGGCCCACAGCGCAGATCGACGCCGGACCCAAGGGCGAGATCAAAGCCCAGATGATGCCGGCGATCAAAGTCACCGGGACGCTCAAGCCGGCTAGGCTGACCGAGCCCAAGCCGGGCGTGTATGTCTTCGATACTGGCCAAAATATGACGGGCTGGGCCCGGCTGCACGTCTCAGGCCCGGCGGGGGCCCAGGTAATCATGCGATATGGCGAGCGGCTCAATCTGGACGGCACGCTCGACCAGAAGGAGATCGGCCAACACATCAAGACCGGTAAGCCGCAGACCGACACGTACATCCTCAAGGGCAAAGGGACCAAAGTGTGGGAGCCGCGGTTCGCCTATTACGGCTTCCAGTACGTCGAAGTGACCGGCCTGCCGGGCAAGCCCGATCTCAATACTCTCGAGGCACGCGTCGTGCATACGGCCTTCGACTCGGCCGGCACGTTCGAGTGCTCCAATGAGCTATTCAACCGAATCCAGCACAATACGCTGTGGTCGTACGTCAGCAATTTCTTCGGCTATCCGACCGATTGCCCGCACCGGGAGAAGAACGGCTGGACCGGCGACGCACACTTGGCCGCGGAGGCCGGACTGTATAACTTCCACTCGGCTCCCGCCTATGCGAAGTGGATGAACGACTTCAAGGACGAGCAGCGCGACAGCGGCGAGCTGCCGGGCATCGTGCCCACCAGCGGCTGGGGATACCAGTGGGGCAACGGGCCCGCCTGGGACAGCGCCTACGTGCTCATTCCGTGGTACCTGTACGAGTACGAGGGCGACACCCGTGTGATCGCGGAGCACTACGACAGGCTCAAACGCTACGTGGACTACCTCACCGGCAAGGCGAAGAATCGCATCGTCGCCATCGGTCTGGGCGACTGGGTGCCGGCCAAGACCGCGACGCCGGAGAAGGTCACCTCCACCGGCTACTACTACCGCGATGCGCTGATCGTCTCGAAGGTCGCGGCTCTACTCGGAAAGACCGAGGATGCGAAGAAGTACGGCGACCTGGCCCAGTCGATCCGCGACGCGTTCAACAAGGAGTTCTACGATCCCAAGACCGGCCTCTACGCCGGCGGGACTCAAACGGCGATGAGCTGCGCGCTCTACCACGGCCTCGTCCCAAGCGACCAGCGTCAGAAAGTCCTCGACAATCTCGTCGCGATGATCGAGAAGAACGGCGGCCATCTCGATGCCGGCATCCTGGGCACCAAGTACCTGATCGACTCGCTGACCGCCGGCGGCCGGGCCGATGTCGTCTACACGATGGCAACCAAGACGGATTACCCGAGCTGGGGCCGCTGGATCGCCGAGGGCGCGACGACCCTCTGGGAGCAGTGGGACGGCAACGCCTCCCGCAACCATATCATGTTCGGCCATATCAGCGCCTGGTTCCACCAGGTGCTGGGCGGCATCGTGCCTGATCCCCGGGCCGTCGGCTTCAAGCACTTCATCATCAAGCCGCAACTGCTGGGCGATGTGAAATGGGTCCGGGCCGAGCACGAATCCATGTACGGCACGATCAAAAGCACGTGGGAAATCCGAGGCGACAAGCTCATCCTGAAGATTGCGGTCCCCGTGAACACCACGGCAACCGTGTACGTCCCGAGCGATAAGCAGAAAGCCGGCGCCCAGGGACCCGACACGATTCGCACGGACGATCACGTCCGCTTCGTCCGCGCCGAGGGCAGTTACACCATCTACGAAATCGATTCGGGCTCGTACGAGTTCATCTCGCCACTGCCCCGATAAAGGACATGTGATGAAAGCGACAAACGCACGATGCCTTGGGTCCATGATTCTGCTGATGATCGGCGTGGCACATCTGGCCGCCGCACCGAATGACAACTCCGCGCTGGGCGTCAACATCGCGGGCGTGACGTACTGGTCGTCGGAGATCGTTTTCGTCGACCTGTTCGAGCATTCGCAGACGTTCAAGAGCCAGGCCCCGGGCGCCAGTTATGCCCAGGGCGGCCCGCTCGACCTGACGCAAACCGGCTGGGTCCGCTCGCTCCGCGGCGACGGCCAGTTCGCCGACTCGATCATCCTCAGTCGGCCGCCGCTCGGCTACCCCGCCGGCGTGTACACGTGCCTCTACGAGGGAAGAGGCAAAATCCAGTTCGCCTACCGCACGAAGGTGATCGAGGAGACGCCCGGACGAATCCGAGTGCAGGTCAGCGCAGATCAGGACCTGCTGACCCTGCGCATCACGGAGACCGACCCGGCTGACCCGATCAGGAACATCCGCGTGATCCTGCCGGGCTTTGAGGACACGTACAAGAGTCAGCCTTTCTACCCGGATTTCCTCAAGCGATGGGAGAAATTCAAGGTCCTGCGCTTCATGGATATGCAGTGTACGAACAACTCGCAGCAGACGAACTGGTCCGACCGCCCGACGCCGGACATGCAGACCCAGGGCACAGAGGCCGGCGTCGCTCTGGAATACCTCATCCAACTGGCGAACACGCTCGACGCCGATCCGTGGTTCTGCGTGCCGCACCTGGCGACGGACGACTATATCCGCCACTTTGCGGAGATGGTCAAGGCCCGGCTCAAGCCCGGCCTGAAGATCTATGTCGAGTACTCCAATGAATGTTGGAATGGCATCTTCGCCCAGGCCCGCTACTGTCGTGACAAGGGCAAGGAGCTCACGCTCAGCGACAACGACTTCCAGGCCCAACTGCGGTATTACTCGAAGCGATCCGTCGAAATCTTCAAGATCTGGGAGGAGGTCTTCGGCGGCAAGGACCGCCTGGTCCGCGTCTTAGCCGCACAAAGCGCAAACCCCTGGACAAGCCAGCAAGTGATGGACTTCGAGGATGCGTACCAACACGCGGACGTTCTCGGTATCGCCCCGTACTTCGGCAACGCGCTAGGCGATCCCAAGACGCAAAACGAAGTGGCACAAATGACCGTCGATCAGGTTCTCGACAAGTGCGCCGGGTACATCGAGGACGGCAATAAGACCATCGCCGAGCAGGCCCGCCTCGCCAAGGAGCGGGGCCTGCGATTGGTCGCCTACGAGGCGGGCCAACATCTCGTCGGTCACGGCGGGGCCGAGAACAATAAGCCCTTGGAGGACCTCTTCCACGCCGCCAACCGCCACCGGCGGATGAAGGACCTCTACATCGGGTATCTGGCCGGCTGGAAGGCCAACGGCGGCACACTCACTGTCGTCTTTTCCTCCACAGGCACGTACTCCAAGTGGGGCTCCTGGGGCCTGATGGAGCATCACGGCCAGCCCCCCGTCGAAGCCCCCAAGTACCAGGCCGTCATCGAGTTCCTGGAAACCAATCCGAGGTGGTGGTAATGGCAAGTAAACCCAAGACCATCGACGAGTACCTCGCCGTGCTGAGCGATGACAAGCGAGCCGCACTTGAGAAACTCCGAAAGACCATCAAGGCTGCGGCGCCGAAAGCCGAAGAGTGCATCAGCTATCGACTGCCGGCTTTCCGGCTGGACGGCAAGATGCTCGTGGCCTTCGGTGCGGCCGCGAACCACTGCGCCTTCTACCCGATGAGCTCTTCCACGGTGGAGGCTCACAAGGACGATCTCAAGGACTATGACACCAGCAAAGGCACCATCCGCTTTCAAGCGGACCATCCCCTGCCGGCGGCCCTTGTGCGAAAGCTGGTGAAGACCCGGATCAAGGAGAACGCCGGCTGATAAACGGGACGAACCGGGGATGACTTCGCAATCACAGGTGGCCAATGGACAAGGACCGAATGGACGATCTTGCGCGTGACCCGCGATTCATTCCGGGCATCTACAACTACTGCGACCGGTGGTGCGAGCGATGTGCGTTCACGGCCCGGTGCATGAATTACGCGATGGGCGAAGACGAAGAGTTCGCCGACCTCCAATCGCGGGACGTTGAGAATGAAGCGTTCTGGGACAAGCTGGAGGAGACCTTCGAGAGCGCGAAGGAGATGATCCGGGAGGAAGCCGAGGAGATGGATATCGACCTTGACGAGCAAGACCTCCAGGAGAGCATCCGCGAGCAGGATGCGATACACGATGCGGCCGAATCGCAACCCTACAGCCGGATCGCCATGAGGTACATCGAGATCGTCGAAACCTGGTTCAAATCGAACGAGGGGCTTTTGGGCGACCAGAGCGACGAGTCGGAGTCGCCCGCCCAGGCCAGTGGCCTCGATGTCGAACCTGCCGACGACGCAGCGGGCATTCGCGACTGTCTCGAAGTGATCCGCTGGTACCAGCGTCAGATCTACGTCAAGCTCTGCCGGGCCGCCAGCGGGACAATCCGCAGCGAGAGGGAAGACATTGAATGTTTTCAGGAAGACGCCGACGGCTCGGCGAAGGTCGCCATCATCGGCATTGAACGGTCCATGGCCGCCTGGGCGACCCTGCTGCGCCGCTTCCCCGACCACGAGGATGCGATCTTCGCGCTAGGCACGCTCAAACGCCTGCTGCGCCAAGTCGAGTCCGCCTTCCCCAACGCCCGAGCCTTCTATCGCCCGGGATTCGATACAGACGATGACCCAGAGTAGGTAGCCCTTTGAACAGGAGTGCGCGTTGAAACTGTAGGCGTAGTGCAATGACCGAAGTTGAATACATAGAGAGCATCGACGCGTGCTTTCCATACGATGACGAAAAGGCTTGGAAGGCGACGATCGATGAGGGTATCAGTATCTCCGACAACGCCGCCTATATGGCTCTGTACGAATTATGTGTAGCGCCCTCGGAGATACTACAGTCCGATCTCCAACGGATGCTCGAGTACTGGGCTTCGAAATATGACCATCCAACAAAACCCATCGTTGTGAACGCAGCCAAGGCTGTCATGCGCGGCATCTATCTTCCCGAAGGGGAGATTCTCAACTGCCTTGACGAAATTGCACCCTATCCAGGTCTCTACAATGCGATTGGAATCCTCTGGCAAGCCGCCCCCAGAGGCGAAGACGGACCATGGAGAGCCATCGAGGCGGTCGAGCAGAAATGCGATGACATTCGTAGAGAATGGGAGGCAACGCAGGCACGCTGATGTGTCATCGCGCATAGACTGACCCAAACATGGAGAATCGTTGAGGCACATAGAGATGAAATCGGCCAAGCGTGGCAAGACCATTTCCGTAAGCGTTGAGAACGTTACCCCCTTTGGCATCTGGCTCTTTGTCAAGGGGAGGGAGTACTTTCTCAACTATGAGGACTATCCATACTTCAAGGACCAGACACTCCGGTCCATACAGAACGTGCAGTTATTTCACGGCTATCATCTGTACTGGCCGGACCTGGACGTGGACCTGGAACTCGACAATCTTGAGCACCCCGAGAAATATCCTCTCCGATCCGCGATGGCATCACACTCCAAGAGCAAATCCAGCTTACGCGAGACTCAAAAGGCCAAGCCCCGGTAATCTGATGGCGGTGGGCGCAGCCATTTGTCACGCTGCAAGTTGGACTTTCTCGTACAGGAACTCGGGGGCTATATCAGCGCCGTTCGGCCAAGTGAGCGTGTGGAATTCGGGGTGCACGGAGAATTGTTGAAAGAATGCCCGGTCCTTGAGGGGCTCGAAGATCTCCCCGTACAGCTCATCGCGAAGATCCACATCCCCTTCGGTGCCATCGGTGAAGCGAAGGTGGATCGTACAATCCTGTACGTAGCGTGCTTCCGCGACTCTCGGTATCATTGCGACATCTCTGGCATGCGAGCGTGGTCCTCTGGGATTCCCTATACAACGTCGATTTCACGCCATCATTGTAGCAGGACGGCCACACGGAAGCACCCTTTTTCGCATAGCGAACGCTTTCCTTCATCACGTTTCTGACTTGCTGCCCCCCACCATCTGCTATGCCAAGTCGAGACCACGTCCCCCAACACCCGAGCCTTCCTCCGCCCGGGATTCGATACGCACGAGAAGGCGACTCCAGTATGAATCAAGACACCTCTTTTTCCGATGAGTCACCTGCTCCGTGTTCGTTCTTCGGTGGTCGTTGAACGTCGTTTGGGTTTCCGCGTGACCACCCGCCGGCCAGACTGCCGCTCTATTCTTCTCAGATCAGCACATATCTTCTTCAGATCGTAGTTGAAGCGACGAGCGTGCTCGTCCCTCGCCTTCCAGATTTCCTCGAGGATCGGATCGGACGTTCTCATACTGAACCTCCCAGGAGTTCTTCGGGCGTGCAGATAACCGGACACTCGAGCCCGAAACTCGCAATTATCCGCGCCACATCGGACTTCATCGTCGCGTTGTTGATATGGCGAAAGTTCCGCGTAAGCAGATAGACAGCGGCATTTGTCGAGGCCAGAGCAATGTGAAGAGCATCCTCGGGGTATTCCGACGGAATGGGGCCTTTCTTGATGAGGGCCTCGGCCAATTCCTGCGTCTGATCCGTCGTTCCCAGGAGCGGAATGCCCTTCAGGGCCTGCTCTCGCTTCTTGATTGCCTCGGGCTCCCCTCGCTGGGACTCCTGCAGAACCAGAGCAGAGACATACAAGGAGTAGTTGTGGCGCTCGTTTTCCCACCAATCGCGCGTGATCTGCTGACGGCTTGCCACGATCAGGTCCCGGCTGGACCGGCCCGTATAGTAGCTGACAACGCTCGTTTCAAGATACAGCATCGGCTTCATAGCACTATCTTAGCCCGACTTCGCGGATTCGGGGGGTGGGACCGCCCTGGCGGGGTCGAAATCGGCGTTTCAGGCCGAGAGTTTCCACTACATCGGCACCTGCGTTTGAACGGGTGTGACCGTGATCCGTGGCGG
>Ga0315282_10008213_pt1 | contig 16930 bp, 14 predicted proteins | sample YL17G07_20_MG_FD_203693 | JGI IMG/M metagenome (GOLD analysis project Ga0315282, IMG submission 203693) | Sediment microbial communities from Yellowstone Lake, YNP, Wyoming, USA - YL17G07_20 | ecosystem: Environmental > Aquatic > Freshwater > Lake > Sediment | place: USA: Wyoming | collected...
TAACTCCAAGATTCTTAGCGTATATAGGATCAAGTGCATGTTCTGCATCAATAAATGCCGCTACCCCTCCTTCTTTTTGAGCATTTGCTATAACATGTAATGCTAAAGTAGTTTTACCACTTGACTCAGGCCCGAAAATTTCTGTAACCCTTCCTCTTGGAATACCTCCAATCCCTAAAGCCATGTCAAGCTCTAATGATCCTGTAGAAACAGATTCAATATCCTTTAAAGGACCTTCATTACCAAGTCTCATGATAGCGCCCTTGCCATAAGCTCTTTCTATTTGAGCTAATGCATTTTCTATTATCTTATCTCTATCCATTAATTCTCCTCATAATAAAGTTTATAAAATAAAAAAAATCTTTCAAGTATTAATCTTTCAAGTATTAATAAATATTATGTAATAAATACTTTGCATTATAAAATTATAAATTAATAAATTTTTAAAATTAAATTATATGAAAATTTTAATATTTCATTTAATTATAAAAAAGATTTAAAAAATAAAATTACTTTATATTTTTAAATTATTTACATCTTTATTAAAAGATTTTAATTATCTATTGTACAAATGCACTTTTAGATTTTAGAACATTTTACCATATATGTAAATATATACAAGCATTATTATTAAAATATTTAAAATATTTAAAATATTTAAAAAAATATAATCTATAAAATATTTAAAAGATACAGATTCATAAAAAATCCAGAACATTTAAAATAACTGCAGATATTTAAATTTATTATTTATTTTTTTTCCAAGTTTCAAGGAATAGTTTATCAGATTAAATATAAAAAATATTAAAAAATTAATTTTTAAAAAAATTATAATGAATTTATGATGCTAAAATATCAATTTATTTTAATAAAAACTCTTTTTCAATTAAATATTGGGGGCCCTTTCCTGAAAGAACACTTTCAAACAGAATAATCTTATTACATTTAATATTTTCAAATTTTTTTAATTTTAAATTATCAAATAACCCTGTAAAATTTACAGGGAATTTCATCCTTGCAATTGTAATATGGGGAATAAATTTTTTTTCATCTCTGTTAAATCCAATCTTTGATAAATTTTCTTTTATGACTTCAAATATATTTTCCATTTCCACGCTGCCTTTGCTTATTGTCCCGAAAAGAATTCTTGAAGTAGAGAGCTTTGGAAAACCGTCAAGAAAATCATTAATAGTAAATTGGAAACTTTTAGTTTCTCTTAAAGAAAATTCTATATTGGAATAAACATTATTTAAATCATTTATTTTAACATTACCAAGAAATTTTAAAGTAATATGAATATTTTGGGATGGAACAGGTTTAATATCATTATTTATTTTACTTAAGTTTAAAGTTAATTCGTAAAAATAATTACATATTTTTTTAGAAAGACTGATACCAATAAAAAGCCTCTTATAATTTTTATTGCTTATTTGAATATTATTTTCCAATTTTAGCCAGCACTTTATATTATTTACAAACTATTATAATTTCTTATTATTTTCTATTTCCATTCTTAACTTATTTAAAATAAACTGACTTACTCTAAATTTTATTTCTGTTCTTGTTCCCATAAACTTATTTTCAAAAATTTTTGTATTTCCATCAGGAAGAGCTATGCAGGAATAAACAAGGCCTATATCTTTTCCTTTTTCATTAACAGTTGGCCCGGCAAAACCTGTTACACTTATTGCATAATCAGAATTAAATATTTTTTTTGCTGATAATGCCATCTCCTGGCAAACTTTACTGCTTACAGCACCATATTTTTTTAAATCATCCTGATTTATATCAAGTAATTTTACTTTTGAATAGTTTGAGTAAGAAACAATGCTTCCTGAAAAATATTCTGAGCTTCCGGGTATATCAGAAACCATACTGGAAATTAAACCGCCTGTTAAAGATTCTGCAATACTTATAGTTATTTTCTTGTCAGAATTTATGATACTTTTTTTTAAAGAATTAGCAACTATATCTTCATCTTCCCCGTAAATATAAGTATTTATTTTCTCTTTAATCCTTTTTGAAATATTTTCAATATTTTTATTATTTAATTCATTTGATATGGATTTGGACACTATAATCAATTTTATTAATCCAGGTGAAGCAGTTATTCCTATCTTTACTCCAAGTTTTTCTCCCTCAACATAGATATCTTTAATATATTCTTCTATTTCGCTTTCACTTATGCCTGTAGTTAACAGAACTTTTCTTTTAATTTTTATATTACCGTTACCCTGATTTGTTAATTCAATTAGCTTTGGCAGAACATTTTTATCAAACATATCTTTCATTTCTTTTGGAACACCGGGAATAGAAAAAATCCACTTACTTTTTTCTTTAAGATTAATAATAAAACCTGAAGCACTTCCAATATCAGGAATTATTGGAATTGACCCCTCTGGAATAAAAGATTGCCTTAAAAGTCTGTTTTTTAATTCATCTGTAAGAACTTTTTTAATAAATCGTAAGCTTGTAATATCGAGTTTATCATCTTTATAAAGTTTAAGCCCTAAAGCATCTGATACTGCTTTTCTTGTAACATCATCATCAGTTGGACCTAAACCTCCACTAATTATAATTAAATCACTTTGACATAAAGAATAATTAAGAGCATCTGATATATCTTTTTCATCATCTTTTACTGTTATTATAAGATTGCACTCAATACCATTTTCAGCAAGTTTTTCGGAAATATAAGCGGCATTTGTATTTACGATAAGCCCTAAATTTAATTCTGTTCCAATGCAAATAATAGCCGATTTCATTCTTCACTCATTCCCATATCTTTTTTAAATTTTGAAAAATCTTCCCTTGAAATTAAAACTTCTCTTGGTTTAGCCCCATCATAACCACTGATAAAGCCCCTGTTTTCAAGCTGGTCAACAATTCTTGCAGCTCTTGAATATCCAATTCTTAACCGTCTTTGAAGAAGCGATGCTGAAGCATGCCCGAATTCAATAAAAACTTCAAGGGCTTCATATATTAAAGAATCATCCGTCATTTCTTTTTTATCAGTTTTTATATTTGTTTCAAAAATATCTTTAAGATATGAAGAACTTTTTTGATCTTTAATATAATCAGTTATAATTTCAATTTCACTTGTTGTTACAAATGCTCCCTGAATTCTTTCTGGCCTTGAAAATGAGACCGGGGAATACAGCATATCTCCCCGACCAATTAATTTTTCAGCTCCAGGCATATCAAGTATAACTCTTGAATCAGTATTGGATGCAACATTAAAAGCTATTCTTGAAGGAATATTAGCTTTAATAACCCCTGTTATAACGTTAACAGAAGGTCTTTGAGTTGCTATGATTAAATGCATCCCCACTGCTCTTCCCATTTGAGCAATTCTATTGATACTTTCTTCTACTTCAGAAGCTGAAACAATCATTAAATCAGCTAATTCATCTATTATTATAAGAATATATGGTAATTTTACTAAATCCGGGTCTGTTGATTTATTTTTTTCTACCTCGTTATTAAACTGTTCAAGATTCTTGCAATTATAATCTGATAAAATTTTAAGTCTGTTTTCCATTTCATCAACAGCCCATGATAATGCAATTGATGCTTTTTTGGGATTAACAACAACTGGTGCCAAAAGATGAGGTATTCCATTATAAATACTTAATTCAACCATTTTTGGATCTATCATTATAAATTTTACTTCATTAGGTCTTACTTTTAATAAAAGAGAGATAATAATGCTATTAATACATGAGCTTTTACCTGAGTTTGTTGCTCCAGCAATAAGTAAATGAGGCATATGATTTATATCCATATAAATTATTTCTCCTGATAAATTTCTTCCAAGTGGTACTCTCAAAATTTCCTTTGAAATTGGAGAATTATAAAGAGAATATACATCTCCTAAAGTAACAATGCTTTTTATTTTATTAGGAACTTCAATTCCAATGGCTGATTTACCTGGTATCGGCGTTAAAATTCTGATATCTGAGGAACCTAATGCTACACAAAAATCATCTTCAAGGCTTAATAAACGCTGGACTTTAACTCCTGGGGAAAGGCTTAGCTCATATAAGGTAACCGAAGGTCCTCTAACTACAGAATCAACTTTAGCTGCAAGATTAAAATCTTTAAAAAGATTATTTAAAATAAAAATATTTTCTTTTATATCCTGTTTATATAAACTTGGTGAAAGTGCTTTGGATTTCTTTAAAAGACTTTCAGGCGGAAGCCTGTAATTTAAACTATCATCTTCTTTATCATGCAAATCCATTTCAAGTTGTGATTCTTTACTTATTTTTAAAAATGAATCTTTAACCGGCTCGGCTTTTCTTTCAGATTTATTTTTTTGAAATAATTCATCCTTAATTTCAACTTCATTTTCATTAATTTCGGAAGTTTTTTTAACATGGTTAATTATAAAAGGAAATTTCTTAACAGAAGTTTTAATATTTTTATCATTTGCATCAGGAAACCCGGACCTGATATTTTCATCATATTTAACTTTTATTACATCATGTTCATCATTGATTTTAAAAACTGAAGAATCTTTTTTTAATTCAGAAAAAGCTTCCTTTTTATTAACTTCTTCAGCTTTCCTGATTTTTCTTTCCTGTAATTTTACAGATATTTTTTTAATTATCTCTATTAACGAAATGTTAAATATTATAATTATTGAAATTAATAACAAAAATGAAAGAATTGTAATAGTACCGGCCTTATTAGTAAGTTTAAAGAGACCATAATAAACACCTGAACCTAATATGCCTCCATGGCTTCTAATAAAAATTTCGTCAAAAATATTTTTTATTTCATTGCTTAAAGCAAATAACCCTGAAAATGATAAAAATAATAGTAAAAATCCTAAAGCGAACCTTGCTCTTAAATAGTTGGATTTTCTTATAAAAAAGCTTATTCCCCAAATAAATATTAATAATGAAAAAAGATATTTTCCTATTCCAAACAGATATGATAAAAAATAATTAATATACTTTAATACTACTCCGCTTTCTCCTTTAACAAACAGGCTTATAAAAAATAATATTGAAATCATAATTATTATAATTCCATATACTTCTTTTCTGCTTTTTACATAGCCGTTTGATTCATGAAACTTTTCTGAGCCATGTTTTTTTTCAGGATTTCTTATTTCAGATTTTTTATTACCTTTAGTATTTTTTAAGGCCATTTTTTTAAAAATTAAAACTTTAAATAAAATATTTTTAAATTTTATTTAAAACTCTTTAGTATATTTTACTATATTTATTATTTAGGTAAAACTTTTGTAATTACTACCGGTTTTAATCTTATCTTTTTTATAAGATACTTTTCAAGCCTGTCATTAACATATTTTTCAATACTAACCGGTGTCTTTAATTTATTTTTAAAGCAACTTAATATTGATTCATTGATAATATTTCTGCATTCTTTTATAATAGAATCAAAATTTTCAATAAATACTATACCTTTAAATATTAAATCAGGTTCATAAAAAATCTCTTCTTTCTCAAAATCCAGTCCAACAACATTTACAACTACCCCGTCACTTGCAAGTAATTTTCTATCCTTCAAAACAATATCATCAATATCGCCATATCCAAGTCCATCAACATATACAGTTCTGGTATTAATATTTTTTGATACTTTACAAAGGTCGGAATTAATTTTAATTACATCTCCATTTTGTGCTATTACAATATTTTCTTCATCTATACCTGCCTCTTGGGCAATTTTACCATTTTGAACCTTATGCATATTATCGCCGTGAATAGGAATAAAATATTTAGGCCTTATCAGATTTATCATCATCTTAATTTCTTCTTGAGCTGCATGACCTGAAACATGTACTCCTGCAATTGATTCATAATAAACATTTGCACCATTTTTTATAAGCATATTAATAATATTGGCTATTGCTTTTTCATTTCCTGGAATAGGTGACGCTGATATAATTACCATATCACTTTTCATAATTTGAATTCTTTTATGTTCATTTATTGCCATTTTATATAGCGCTGAAAGAGGTTCTCCTTGAGTCCCTGTTGCCAGAATTGTTACTTTTTTTAAAGGGTATTCATCTATTTTATTAATGGGAATTATTAAATCATCAGGTATGTTAAGATAGCCAAGCTCACTTGCAATTTTTATAGTTTTAAGTAGTGACTTTCCTGAAATTGCCAGTTTTTTCTTAAATTTTTCTGACATGTCAATTATCTGTTGAATTCTATGAATATGTGAAGAAAATGTAGTTACTATTATCCTTCCTTCAGCTTCTGAAAACTTTTCAAGCAAAACTTTACCAACAACTTTTTCAGGTAAAGTATAACCTTCCTGTTCTGAGTTCGTGCTATCACAAAGTAAAGCTAATACTCCTTGCATACCATAATAGCCAATTTTTGAAAATTCTGTTCTTTTACCATATATTGGACTTTGATCAAATTTGAAGTCACCACTATGAACTATTATCCCGACATCAGTTTTTATTACAATTCCTACTGTATCAGGTATGCTATGACTTACTCTGAAAAATTCTATGGTAAAAGGACCTATATTTAAAATACTGTTTTCATTAATCTCATTAATCTCAACACCTTCATAAATCTGGTGCTCACTTAATTTAAGTTCTATCAAACCTTTGGTAAGTCTTGTTGTATAAACCGGAGCTATAATTTCTTTAAATAAAAATGGTAAACCACCTATATGATCTTCATGTCCATGAGTGATAATTATTGCTTTAAGTTTATTTGAATTTCTTGTAACATATGTAAAATCAGGAATAACAAAATCAACACCTGGAAATTCTTCATCCGGAAACATAACACCACAATCAATAATAATCATGTTTTCATCTTTTTCCAGCACCATCATATTTTTGCCTATTTCATTAAGCCCCCCAAGAGGTATCATTTTTATACTTGATTTTTTTGACATTATTTAAAAAATAATTAACAAATTATAATAAAATTTATTTCTAAATTATAGTTTTATATTAAAATTTAATATTAAAAAATATATATTTTACAGTTTTATTTTATCATATTATATTTTAAAAGTAATTTACTAAAAACTTCTTCTTCTTTAGCATCCATTTCATATAAAGGTGGTCTTAAGGGGCCGACATTTATTCCTTTAAGATTTAATGCTTTTTTTATAGGTATAGGATTTGTAGTAATAAAAATACCATAAAATATATCCAGAAATTTTTTATGCAAATCAGCTGCTTCAATTATTTTACCAGTCTTTATAAAATTAATCATTTGCTTTATTTCCTTACCCATAATATGTGACGCAACACTTATAACTCCTGTACCACCAAGAGTAACAATCGCAAAAGTATCCCCATCATTACCACTATAAACTTTAAAGTCCTTATTGCAATCTCTGATAATTTCAGCTATTTGCTTTAAATCTCCGCTTGCTTCTTTTATTCCTGCAATATTTTTTATTTCAGATAATTCCTTACATGTCCGTGAATTGATATTACAGCAAGTTCTTGATGGAACATTATAAATAATTAATGGAATGTTTACAGCATTGGCTACTGCCTCAAAATGATTAATTAATCCTGTTTGTGTTGGTTTATTATAATAAGGAGTTACCACAAGTAATGCGTCTGCGCCTGCATCTTCAGCTTTTTTTGATAATTCAATTGTATGATAAGTATCATTGGAACCTGTACCAGCAATAAGTTTTATATTCTTATTTAATTTTTTTCTGCCAAATTTGAATAAATCAATTTTTTCATCATCTGAAAGAGTTGGAGATTCTCCTGTTGTACCAGCAAAAAGTAAGCTGTCACTTCCATTTCCCAAAAGGTAATCAATAAGTTTATCTGTAGCATTCCAATCAATTTTATAATCTTTATCAAATGGAGTAACCATTGCAGTTATAACTTCCCCTAAATCAATCATAAAAACCTCCAAGTAAAATAATATAATAAATTTTAAATTTTAATAAGCTTATCAAGACCATAAGCAAAATAAGGCAGTTTATCTAAATTTCTTATTGCTAAAATTAATCCCGGATAAAAAGAAGACCTGTCTATACTATCATGCCTTATAGTTAAGGTTTGTCCTTTTGAACCAAATATTACACTTTGATGAGCAAGAAGTCCTGGAAGTCTTACACTATGTATGTGTATCCCGTCAGAAAATGCTCCTCTGCTACCTTCCAGAGTTTCGTTTTCGCCTTCTAAAAATTTACTTTTATTAAATTTTTTTCTTTCGTTTATAGCAATTGAAGTTGCAACTGCAGTTCCGGAAGGGGCATCTTTCTTTTTATCATGATGCATTTCAATAATTTCACAGTTATCAAAATACTTTGCTGCCATTGATGACAGCATTATCATTAAAACAGCTCCTATTGAAAAATTGGGAACTATAAAAACTTTGCTTTTCAAGCTTTCGCTTTTTCCCTTTATAACTTCAATTTCTTCTCTTTTTAAACCAGTGGCTCCAACAATTACATCAATTTTATTTTCAATTGCCCATAATATATTTTTATAAACTATTTCCGGTCCTGTAAAATCTAAAATAATATCAGGTTTTGCATCTTTAATATCTTCATAATTATCTGTAACTTTAATTCCGGAAATTTCTCTTCCAATTAAAACTCCAATATCTGTTCCGATATTTGTCTTGTCAAATCCTGCAACTACTGTAATATCTTTTTCCAAAACAAGTTCTGAAAGCATGGATTTACCCATTTTTCCGCAAATACCGAATAAAGCAATTTTTTTCATTTTAACTCCTTTAAAACTTCTTTATCTGCTTCCCCTAAAATTGCTATATTTTTTCTATCAGGGCTGAAATATTTATTTGATATTTCATATATATCTTTAATGCTTACTGAATCTATTTTATTTAAAATTTTATCAATAGGCAAAACTTTATTATCAATTAAAAGACTCTTGCCGAACCTGAACATTCTTGAACTGATTTCTTCTATATTTAATACGACTGCCCCTTTTATATTTTCTTTTGCTCTTTCCAGCTCAATTTCACTTACTGAATTCTTCTTTATATCATTTATTTCATTATTTATTATATCTATAACTTTTCCTATATTTTTTGAATCAGTTGCAGCATAAATATCTATAACACCTGTATCGGTATATTGAGTATTGCCGGCAAAAACAGAATATGCCAGGCCTGAATCTTCTCTGATTTTCTGAAAGAGCCTACTGCTCATACTGCCTCCAATAAGATTCATTAAAACAGTCAGAGGATATCTATCAGGACTGGAACGTTTACAGCCTATACCTCCATAACAAATATTAGCTGATTTTATTTTTTTCTTTATTATTTTGACTGCACTTTTAATTTCAGGTTCTTTTATCTCTATAATATCTTTTTCATTTAAACCATTTAAAACAAGTTTATTAATATTTTTTTTAACTGCTTCAACCAGATCTTTATGCCTTATATTACCAGCAGCTGATACAACAATATTTTTAAATACAAATCTTTTATTAAAATATTCCCATACGTCTTTTAAGTGAATATTTTGAAGCGATTGTCGGGTCCCGAGTATTGGTAAACTTAAAGGATGGCTGTTTAAGATAAGTTCATAGTAATAATTAAAAATGTCTTCGGAAGGAGTGTCTTCAACCATCTTTATTTCTTCAAGTATTATTTTTTTCTCAGTATCTAAATTTTTCAGAAGAAATGATGGATTCAAAACAACATCAAACAATAATTCTGCGCACTTATCAAGATGAGTATCAATAAAATCACAATAAAAACAGGAATTTTCCTTGTCAGTAAAAGCATTAAAATCTGCACCAATTGAATCAAACTCTATAGCTATTTCTTTATTTGATCTTTTTTTAGTGCCCTTAAAAACAAGATGTTCGATAAGATGAGTAATGCCATTTAATTTTTTGGACTCACCTCTGGAACCGCCAGCTACCCAAATACCAAGTGAAATAGAACGAAAATAAGGAATATGTTCACTAATAATCCTTATCCCGTTTTCCAGTTCACTAATCTCATAATTTTCAAAATTTGTACTTGACAATAAATATATTAATCTTCTTTATAAAATTATTAAAAAAATTTAAAAGATAAAAAAAATTATGCTTTTTCCAGCGAAATTCTTTTTTCTTTCTTATCAATAGAAACAACTTTAACCAGCAGTTTTTCATTAAGTTTTAAAAAGTCTTCTACTTTATCTATTCTTTTATCTGTAATTTTAGAAATATGAAGCAAACCGTCAACACCTGGAACAATATTTATAAAGGCTCCAAACTTGGTAATGCCAACAACAGTGCCAAGAAATTCATCTCCCACTTTTATATCATCAGCACCTTTAAGTAAAGCTTCAATCTTCTTTCTTGCAAGAAAAGCATTTTTTTCATCTGATGAAATTATTTCAACTATTCCTTCATTATCTTCATCATAAAGTTCTATACTATCCAGATTAAATTCTTCTTTTAAAGCTTTTATATTTTTACCTCCAGGACCAATAACTTCTCCAATTTTTTCCTTAGGTATTTTGAAAGTAGTAATTTTTGGTGCACTATCTGATAATTTTTCTCTATAATTTGGTATAGTTGCAAGCATTTTGTCAAGGATAAACAGTCTTCCATCTTTTGCCTGGTTGATGGCTTTTTTAATTACCTCTTGAGATATTCCTTTTATTTTTATATCCATTTGCAGTGCTGTAATACCATTTTTTGTCCCGGCAACTTTAAAATCCATATCGCCATAAAAATCTTCTATACCTTGTATATCAGATAATACTACAAAATTATCACTTTTTTCATCTTTAATTAAACCCATAGCAATTCCAGAAACAGGATTTAATATTGGAACTCCTGCATCCATTAATGCTAAGGTTGAGCCGCATACACTTGCCATGGAAGTTGAACCATTAGACTCAAGAATTTCTGAAACAAGTCTTATTGCATAAGGAAATTTTTCTTTATCAGGTATCATAGGCTTTAAAGCACGTTCACCTAACGCACCATGCCCGATATCTCTTCGCTTAGGGCCCCTGAAAGCACCTGTTTCACCAACAGAAAAAGCAGGAAAATTATAATGATGCATAAACCTTTTAAATTCTTCAGAATCAATACTTTCAATTTTTTGAGCTTCTTTCATTGAACCTAATGCAAGAATAGTTAAAGCTTGAGTTTTACCCCTGGTAAATAAGCCTGTTCCATGAGTAGTTTGCGGAAAAAGGCCTACTTCACACGTTATTTTTCTTATTTCATCATTTTTTCTTCCGTCAGGTCTGATTCCCTTTTCCAGTATCATTTTCCTGACTAATGTTCTTTCAAGTTCTTTTAAGCTGTAATCTATACTTTCTGCATCATCAGGATACTGGGTAATTAGCTGGTTTTTAACATTTTCGCTTATTTTTTTAAGCTCATCCTGAAAATATCCTTTTTTGGATTCCTCGAGAATATGCAGCATATCACCTGATTTTACCTTCTCTTCAATAAATAAAAGAACTTCTTCGATTTGCTGTTCTGCAAGTTCAATTACTTTGTTTTTTACATCTTCATTTAATTTAAACTTAATACCTTCCTGTTTTTTAATACCTGCTATTTTCTGAAAATCGTTTTGAACTTTAACAAGTTTTTTTATTTCAGTATGAGCAACTTCTATTGCTTCTGTAATTACTTCTTCACTTGCTTCAAAACATCCTGCTTCAACCATCAGTATTGCATTTTCTGTTCCAGCAACAATAATATCTATATTTGATTTTTCTATTTCTTCATAATCAGGATTAATAATATATTTATCATTTATTTTCCCGATTCGAACAGCTCCAATTGGCTCTTCCAGAGGAATATCAGAAATAGTAAGTGCCATTGAGGCACCATTCATTACTAAAACATCATAAGGATTAATTTGATCTACTGAAAAAATTGTTGCAACCACCTGAACAGGGTTACGTAAATTTTTATCAAATAACGGTCTTAGTGGTCTGTCTGTAAGTCTTGAAATTAAAATTGCCTTATCACTTGCTTTCCCCTCCCGTTTAAAAAATCCTCCAGGAATTTTTCCTGCTGCGTACATTCTTTCTTCAACATCAACAACAAGAGGGAAAAAATCTGAACTATTTTCTTGAGCTTCAGTCATTACAGCAGTAACAAGAACCGCATTATTTCCATATTCAACCAGAACAGAACTATTTGCCTGTTTAGCAAGCTTACCAGTGGAAAATTTAATTATTCTTCCGCCAATTTCAACTTCTATACTTTTTTCTTTATTATTTTCAGTTTTATTTATAATTTTATTTTCAAATATATTATTCAAATTTAATGAGGCCTCCATATTATTTTCTTAAACCTAAGTCTTTTATTAATTTTTTATACTTTAGCAAATCATGGTTTTTTAAATATTCAATTAACCTTTTTCTTTTGCCAACCATCATAACAAGGCCTCTTCTGGAAGCATGATCAGTTTTATTTAATTTTAAATGCTCATTTAATCTGTTAATTCTCGAAGTTAATATTGCAATTTGAATTTCAGCAGATCCTGTGTCATTTTCATGAATTCTAAATTTCTCAATAAGGTTTTGCTTATCAGTTTTTGTAATAGACAACTTTTTCCTTCACCCTTTCAAAATATTTTTTTATTTCCAAATTTAATTTGTTGCATATAATATATTATATAATTTTATTATTCGCTTTGATATATAATTTAATATAAATTAACATTATTACGAAATTATTTAAAATAAGTCAACACTTTATTTTCACAAACATTCATAATATCATTTTATTTTGATTTTATTAAGAAAATATTTTAAAAAATTAATATTATATTAATATTATGATTAGATTAATCTGTTTTTCCTTAATGACTTAAAAAATTCTTTTGCATTTTTAATATCTTCTTTAATCCTGGATATCAGTTCATCCGGTGATTCAAATTTTTTTTCCTGTCTTAAATATTTCATAAATTTTACTGTTATATTTTTATCATAAATGTTTTTATCAAAGTTTAAAATAAAAACTTCTATTAAGGTCTCGCGAAATCCGAAAGTGGGATTATTCCCTATATTTATTAAAGCAGGAAGAGAATTTTTCTTATCTTCAATTATTACTCTTCCAGCATATACTCCATTTTCCGGTAATATATATGACTCATCAACTGTTATATTTGCAGTAGGAAAACCAAGATTTTTGCCTCTTGAAAACCCTTTCTGAACTTTACCTTTAATAGTCGGGAATCGTCCAAGAAATAATTTTATTTTTTCTACTTCACCCTCATCATACAGGTTTCTTATCTTTGTACTTGAAACAATAACATTATTTATTTTTAATAATTTAATTGCATGAACTTTTATATCATACTTTTTTAAAAAATTTTTTAAAAATAAATAGTCTCCCTTAGCCCCTTTCCCGAATTTAAAATTTTCACCTATAAAAACTTCATGGGCATTTATTTTATCAATTAATATCTTTTTACAAAAATCAACTTCACTTAATCCGGCAAAATCTTTATTAAAATTTACACTTACAATAAAGTCAATGCCAATAGCAGACATCATGTTTATTTTTTCTTCAAAGGGCATTATTAATTTTTTTATCTTTTTACTATTTATAATATTTACAGGAGGAATATCAAAAGTAAGTGCAATACTTATGCCATTATAAATTTTTGCTCTTTTTATGCATTTTTTAATTATCTCCTTATGCCCTTTATGAACACCATCGAAAAAACCTATTACAAGAAAATTTAAACTGTCTTTAAAAAAATTATTATTTAACTCAGCAAGATTTATTATTTGAGCCAAAACAAAAACCTTATCCTTAAATTTTATATATTAATTTTTTATTTCAACTATCTTCATTTATTTCTGAAATAAATTTTGTCAGCTTTTGATTACTTTTTAAAGTAAGAAGAGTATTAAAATTAATTAAAGATTTATGAATATAGCAACCAGTCGAACCGTAATGTTTAATAATTAAGATATCATTTTCATTAATATTTTTTTCATTTGTTTTATTAATATTTATCATATAGCCATATAAAGGTGAATTTACCTTTAGCATTTTAATGTATTTTTTATAAACATAAATTGTTTTTTTTCTTTCAGCAAGAAATTTAACGGGTATAATATATTTAAAGTTATAATAACTCAAAAAATTATCGCCATCGTTTATTATAGTATCACTTTTAAAAGCATTAATTAATCCTTCAGGATTTATCGCATCCTTTAAATTAAAATTACCTATTTTTGTTCTATTAAGTTTTGATAAAACAGCGCCACAACCCAACTTAACACCTAAATCATTTGCTACAGACCTTATATAAGTTCCGGCACTGCAGCAAATTTTAAAACAAAATTCATCAGGTTTAAAACTCAGAAGTTTTATATCATATATCATTACTTTATTTCTGATTTCATTTATTTTAATTTGTTGCCTTGCATAATCATACAAATGTTTCCCCATTCTTTTTTTTGCACTGAAAATCGGAATTTGCTGATTATATTCTCCTTTCAAAGACTGTATTGCTTCAATAAGTTTTTTTTTACTTATTTTTTTTATTTCATTTTTTTCTGATATTTTTCCTGTAATATCCCAGGTATCAGTTTTAATCCCGAGTTTAATGTTTGCAATATATTCTTTTCTTTTTGAAAGAAAACAGTAAGACAGCCTGGAAGCTTTATTTATTAATAAAATGATTAACCCTTCGGCAAGAGGATCAAGGGTTCCTGTATGCCCTATTTTGTTAAAAAAAAATTATTCTTTAATATTCTGATAACATCAAATGAAGAAATCCCCGCAGGTTTTTTAATTAAAATTAAACCGTTAAAATTTTTAAATAAATTTGATTTTTGATAATTATCCATCTGTCTGTTAATAAAAATAAATAATTTTAATTATATAATTTATAAAAAATATGTGATTAATTAATTTCTGGTGAATAATTAGCTAAAAAATGTCTGAATTGAGAAAATTTTAAGCTTAATTTAAATAAGTAATTTACTAAAATCAAGTTAACCCCCAGGAACTGATTAATAAATAAATTAAAAAAAATTAAAATTTAAAATTTCAGCAACTTTTTTCTATAATTTCAACAAGATTTTCAACTATTTCTTTTAACTTCCCCTGTTTAGTAAAAGCAGCAGCCATTTTATGGCCACCTCCTCCAAAATAATTAGCTATACTTGCAACATTGACTCCGTTATTAGAAGCACGTAATGATACTTTATAGATATCCTGACCAGTTTCTTTAAAAAGTGCGGCTACTTTAATATCTTTTACAGCTCTTAAAAGTTCAATGATGCCGTCATTTGATGAAAAAGGCAGATCAAGTTTTTTAAAATCTTCCTTAAGTATAAATGAATAAATAAGTTTCTCATTTTTAGCTAATCTTACTCTTTTTAAAACAAGTTCGAGCAATTTAAATCTGTTAAATGGCTCACATTCATAAATACTGCTATAAATATATGGAGGATTTATATCATATTTTAAAAGCATGCTTATTATTTTATATACTTCTTTTGTTGTATTTGAATATTGAAATTTCCCGGTATCAGTAAGTATACCGGTATAAAGGCTTTCTGCTATTTCTTTATCAATATAATACTTAAAATATTTATTAAATAATATAAAAATAATTTCTGCCGTTGCTGATTTATTGGAATCAACAATATTAACATCACCAAAATTTGTATTGCTTAAATGATGATCTATATTAATAATAAGACTTGTACTTTTTTTTAAAGTTTCTTCGTCCTGTTTTACTCTTTTAATATCTGAGCAATCTAAAAATAATGAAATATATTTATTTTTATATGGTATTTCCGATATATCTTTTAATATTTTATTCAGATAAGGTAAAAATTCATACTGGTATGGCATCTCGCTATCACAAATCATACATGCTTTTTTCCCGAGATTAATAATCATTTTATAAAATGCAATTAAAGAACCTATCCCGTCACCATCAGGATATAAATGAGTAAAAATTACAAAATTATTGTTAGCATTTATAATATCAGCAACTTTTTGCAGATTATTGATCAGATTCAAAGTAAAAACTCCGATTTAAGATTTATTATCTCTTAATTTAATTTTTTCCAGAATTTCATTAATTCTTAAGCCTTTATCAATCAGCTCATCATAAACAAATTTAATTTCCGGAACAGTTCTTAATTTTATTCTATTCAGCAAATTTTTTTTAATAAAACCTCTTGATTTATTAAGACCTTCAAGGCATGCTTTTAAATTTTCATCTTTATCCATTACAGTAAAATAAACATCCATATAATGATAATCAGCAGAAAGTTTTACATAAGTAATTGTAATAAAACCAACTCTCGGGTCTTTTACTTTTGTATTTATAATAAAACTGATTTCTCTTTGTAAATCTATTTCAATTTTTTTAATTCTGTCCATTAATTTTGTTAACTATTTATAAATACGGATTTTAGCATAAGATAATTAAATTAATAATCAAATTTCAAATTTTTAAAAACTTAATTAATTAAAAAAATCAGAAGTATTTTTAGTTTTTATAATAAAATAAATTATGCATTAGCTGATTTCTTTAATTTCGTAGACTTCAAAAAAATCTCCTTTATTTATATCCTGGAAATTTTCGATTTTTATACCGCATTCATAACCGGCAGCAACTTTTTTTACATCTTCCTTAAACCTGTGAATAGAAGAAATTTTACCATTAAAAATTATTTTTCCGTCTCTTACAATTCTTACAGGATTATTTCTTTCAACTTCTCCTTCTAAAACATAACAGCCTGCAACCAGCCCTACTTTGGGCATTTTAAATACTTCTCTGACCTCAACTCTGCCTTTTTCAACTTCCTGCGTCTTAGGTTCAAGCATACCTTTAAATGCAAGAACCAGGTCATCAATTAATTTATATATAATTTCATAAGTTCTTATTTCAACTTTTTCAACTTTTGCTATTGCTTTAGCTTTTGCTGTAGGAACAACTCCAAAACCAATAACAATAGCATTTGAAGCAGCGGC
>Ga0315282_10008214_pt1 | contig 16927 bp, 32 predicted proteins | sample YL17G07_20_MG_FD_203693 | JGI IMG/M metagenome (GOLD analysis project Ga0315282, IMG submission 203693) | Sediment microbial communities from Yellowstone Lake, YNP, Wyoming, USA - YL17G07_20 | ecosystem: Environmental > Aquatic > Freshwater > Lake > Sediment | place: USA: Wyoming | collected...
ATAATGAATTTGACCCGACTTTCTTAACTCCTGAAGAGCAATATCTAAAAGAATAATATTTCTAACTCCAAGTTCAAACTGAATTTCTCTAAATCGCATATTGTACAACTTAAGTAAATTTAAAATATTAATCTTAAGTTTTGTAATATCTATATTAATTCGCCTATTCAAAAGAAATCCTCCCGACCTAACAGCTGCAAAAATTGGTTTCATGCGCTCACCTTCGCTATTTTAACTCTTCTTATAACCTCTTTAATTACGTTGTCCTCAATGTTAAGATCTTTACCTATACGTTGCACTGTAGCTTCAATATCACACACTTGAAATTGGGTCGACCTGATCGCGCTTATAAAATCTTGAAGATTAAGCTCATCAACTTTATCTTTATTGTATTCTTCAGTATTAAACACATCAACACCTCTAGAGGAGTTAAGCGACAAAAATTTGTAGCTTTGATCAGCCGTATTAAATAATAATACACTCGGGTCAGTATCTATTTCCGTAATATCAGTTCGTACAATTACTCCAGGATTTAATACTTTAACATTCTCGTTTACATATTCAAAAGGGATATGATAATGACCACATATTACAACTCCTTTTTTAATAATGTTAGCTACATCACAAGCTAATAAGTAGTCAGTGTAAGGAAAGGGAGTAGGAACAATCATATTATGCGAAAGTATAATGTCGCCAGGATCTGCCTTATATAAATCTAAATTGTGGTTAGTTGTGTAATCTATGCCTCTAACACAAATTCCATTGATATATTGTACTAATGACAAGCGTTTCACAATACCTGTTTCAAAAAGATTACCTAAAGCAGTTTCATGAACTCCTTCAACTCTACCCGCCACATCATGATTGCCTACGATAGAGTAAACAGGGACGTTAAATAATTTAAATTCTTGAACAATCCTATTTATAAACCACAAAGAAACTGTAGAATAATCAAAAACATCGCCAAGCAAAAAAAGTACATCTACATGATTTTCTCTTACTAAATTACCTATCGATTTTAGTTTTTTAAATTCAGCATCTATAAAATTATCTTTTCGACGAATGGGAATTTTATCCGTTAATTGAAGATCTCCAACGGCAAAAAATCTCATATTAATTTACGTTTAAGTAGAATATACTGCCTCAGACGTACAAGTCTCTTTAATACGTACTTCTGATACTGCACAACAATCATCATTAAGTAGCTCTTCCGCTTTTTCGTAAATAATTCTTGAAAGATTCTCTGAGGTAGGATTACCTTTTACAGGAAAATATTTCTGTTGTTCTTTTTCTAACCAAGCAATAAAGGAGGTATCGTCTTCTGAAACAATTGTGGAGTGGTCTAACATAGTATCAATCCAGTCTTTTAATAATTTAAAATCACCAAAATCTTTTACAAAACCATATTTATTTAAACGGCGTCTCTCCTCTAATTTAATAGTTACAAACACAACCCAAGAATGTCCGTGATTCGCGCGGCACTTTCCAGGATAATTATAAATTAAGCGATGTGCACTCTCAAACTTTAATTCCTTTGTGACTAAATACATTAGATAACCTCTGTTAGTCTAAACTTACCTGTATCCCCACATTCGTCAATTATACGACAAAGCTTATTTATCCCTAAGTCACAAGAAACTTCAAAACCCTCTTCTTTACTACCATTAATATATAATACATCAATCGCGTCTAAAGATACCTCAACTTCTAAATCAATTCCATTTAGATGCCACTCAAATTGAATAGTGTCTTTTGCGCAAGGTACTACTGAGGGAGTAGGTGTGTCAAAACGAGCTATCTTATTTAAAATATTGTATGCGTTGTCGCATACATGAGAGTTAATAGCTTTAGCTCCATAAGAATCCCAATTATCTTCTAATTGTTTAAGGTGGTTTAATTTAGATTTAACTTCCGCCCAATCAACAGCCATTATGATTTATTAGCTACATATAGTTTTTTTAATTTTTCTTTTATACTTGGTGGAGCAAATTTCCAACATTTAGAACAATTTGTATTTATCCATTGGAATGTCAAATTTATTTCTCTTTTTGGGGCTCGCCCTTCAAAACATACCCCGGTAAACATGATATTTGAATAAAGATCTATTTTATGATAAAGACTCATTTAGATGATTTATTAAAAGTGTCGCCTGAAGCTAAGTTATCTAAAATACTTTCTTGGCCCAATACCCAAGAAAGGCCGTCAATAAAACCGGTCGATAAATCAGAAATGACCTTTTCTTTTTCTTGATATAATGGTAGATTTTTAACAATTTGACCTATTTTTAATTTAATTTCTCCCTCAGTTCTCATTTGTTTTCTCAACTTTTTTGCGCCCTTCCAAATGATTATGAAGAGCTACACTAATAGCATGGGGGATAGATTCTATCTCCATACCTTTATAACGATGAATATGCTCCGATTTAATGGATTGAAGATGTTTTAAAATCCTAGTAGCATCTCCTCCTACTTCAAAATATTTACTCAATAGTATTCCAACAAGATGAGTAAGGCCATTAACCTCAGTACCTATTGGAGGAATATTACAAAATATTTTAGTAGGCTTTCCTGATTTTTCATCGTAATTTATATGTATATGAAGTGGCCCATGATAAGTTTCAATATAGTAATAGTTAGCTAACTCTCTCATTTGACTTTCTTAAGAGGTACTGAAACTTTTCCTATATAAATGTCATAACACTCTTTATCCATCGTAGAAAAAGCAGGTGAGCTAGAAGACAAATTGATAGAAAATTGATCATGGGGCTGAGGAACTCCATCGTCAATCTTTACTATCTTTCCGTCAGTCGTCCTTAAAAGATGAGTTTTATCCCACTTTTCAATACATGCAACCTTTGGAATTGCCATTAAAACAAAAATAAATAAAGCTTTCATCATTATCTCCTATTATTTAACATCTTCAGCTTTCATAGTTGAACGACGGTCAGCTTTTGTTGCTTGGACAGCCCCGGTTAATACTGAATGAATCTTCCGATCAAGCTGCTCTAATGCGTCTTTACCCATACGCAAGCCTTCATTTTTAACAAACTTCTTAGCTGCTGAAGCTTTAATATAATTTGACATTTATTTCTCCTTTTTAGCAAATTCTCTACAAAAAGATTCACTCAAACATTGGCGAACTTGACTTACAAGATCGTATGTAGTTTTTTGTACATTATGTAAATAATTATTAAACTTCGTTTCATTCCCTACATGTTGTTTCAATTCAATAATTACTTTCTGAATATCACTCATTCTACGTTCTAAATAATATACAGCTGCTTTTTGATCAATAAGATTTTTCTCTTCCAATGTCCTACCTAAATTAACAAAATCTTTATTCATGTGATTATATCAAAACTAAGATTATTAATTACCAAAACCAACTTAGGAACCTCTCCTGACTTTGCTTCAATTGTAAATGATGCTACATTAGCTACAGGGCAACCTACATCATCCGTAACCATATATCCACTAGGATATGAAGCTCCCTTAATTGCGGTATATGACAATTTTAAATAACATTCACTTCTCTTCCCCAAATTTTTCAAAAACTCTTTAGATTGGAGTGAAGGTACGGTTTCATTATCCATCTTAACATCCTACCTTAATAAAGGTTTCATAGTCTATTCTACTACCACATGTAGCGCAGGTTGGGTTATTTGTTAATTCATTCACTATTGTTTTCTCTATAGAACAAACTGCGTCTTTTGTGTTTTGTAAATACTTAAATAAATTATGTTGAGATGTTTCTAAAATTGTATATCTGTTTCGAAAATCAAACATCTTCTTTATATAATTGTCATACAAGAAAAGGGCTTTTTCAAATCGAGGTAAATCTGCAAAAGAAATTTTAAGTTGCTGTAATCTCTGATATTCAGCTTTCCATTTTGTGGTTTTATTAATCAAATTCTCTAATTTAGTAATTAATTCACTTTTCTCTTTAATTGTATTAAACTTTTCTTTAACTTTATTTATTTGACTGATTAAATTCTCAACATTAAAATTTTTCAATGACTCCTTTAAATTTTTAGTATCTTCTTTTAATGTCTGAAGATTAGATGAATTATTACGTTTATCTTTATTTAAATCTTTTAGAGCGTAATCAATCCAATGTAGCCCTGAAAGGCGACTAAAAACCTTTGTTCTTATTGTGCCTGTATCATAAATTAAAAATAAAGGGTCATCTTGATTAGCTACATTAGTCCGAATAGAAACATCGGTATCTACCTCAAAAGGAAAAATAGAAATAATTTCAATGTACTCTCGAGGTAAATTAACACCAAATCCTTCAAACTCTTTCTTTTCTGTAGGGGTTTGAATAACTAATTTATTCTCTGTCTTACTCTTAGTGCGAATGATAACTATATCATTATTTAACGTTGCGGTTATAATTGCGCGGGGGGTATCGAAACGTTGATAATCAGAAAGCCATTCATTATAAAATAAAAAATCTAAGGCACGTACGACTGAACTTTTTGAGGATCTCGTGCATCCAACAATACAATTAAAATAGGGAGAGAATTCAAAAGTAGTATCAACATGAGCTTGAAAATTTTGAAGACGTAACGATTTAAGATAAACCATCTAGAAGGGCATCTTTAAAATAGTAGAGTTATAAATATTAATTACTTTATCTCTAAATTTTTGCCAATAAGATTTTTCTTTAATTCGTATAAAACCGACACTAATAAGATATCGTTCTAATACTCTTTTAAAATACTTTTCAGCTCCCTCAAAAGGATTAGTATCTCCTTCTTTAATAGGTGAAGAAGGTAACTCATTAAAACCAATTTTTATCGTTCTATAACAGGTAGGTATTTCATATTTATCGTAATAATTAATAGTGTAAGAAAAGGAAATAGGATCAGATAATATGACAGCACAATAATATTCACAAACAAGCGCACGCCATGACATGAATGCCCTAATAGAAAGAGTACAATCTTCACCTAGGGTAATCGAAGTAGAAGGAAGACCTACTTCTGGGTCAAATCCGGCGTACTCTTTATGAATACGATTTATATTATATTCGTACATCTCCGGGATTTCTGTTTGTTGAGCCTCTTCATATTCTTTTTCCCATTTTTCTAATGTTGCTTGATCCATTACACACCTCTCATATTTCCAAAAATGTTGACGTGTTCTCGAGGAGAAAAACGGAAATTATATTTAAGACACATATCAATAATGGACTTACTCCTTTCTAAAATAATATCTCGATTCGTACCTTCTGGCATTAAAAAAATGCGGTGATTAGGAACTTTTAACTTGTCTTTTAAATTTAAAACTTCTTTTATATCATCATCTCCAGTAATTACAAACTTTAAATAAGAGGGGTACCTTTTTAAAAGAGCTTCTAAAACTACTAAATTAATACGCGCTTTGTCGTGACTTTTTTCAAATTCAGTGCCGACAGGAACCGAAGAATTGAGTTTAGGAGAAATAGAAAATAATGTGTTAGCAGTTAAGTCTCTTTGCTGATTTTTCGGACCAACCTTAGTAGGAATTTCTACATACTTTGTTCCATTAGTTTCTACGGTTAAATGGAATCCTGATAGTAAAAATGCTTGACATAATTCGGGAAATTCTTTCTGAATTGTCGGCTCACCTCCTGAATAAATAATAAAGTTAATCTTCTCTTTTTCTTGCATCGCTAATTTAACTACTTCATCGTAAACTTGTTGTACATCCATTTCTTTACCGTTTTTGGGATCCCATGTAAAGCTGCTATCACAAAGCCCCCCATTTCGAAAATGACATTTTAAATTACATAATGAAGCACGTAATAATATGGAAGGTGTCCCTAAAAGTAATCCTTCCATCTGAAGGCAACGATAAATTTCAGATATTTGCATTAGTTTTCCTATTCAAAAGGTAGAGTGGTGTCCCTAAAATTAATACAATCTTTTCTTAAATATCTTACTTCTTTATTAAATAATTAGAAACTGCTCGTTTGATAACCCAAGATACGGCGAAGTTAGGAACCCAAAAAGGAAGTTTTACGTTATCATGAATAGCAGATGTAATTATATCTATGACAAGATTAGGATTACGCCCTATCTCTGGCGCGAGTTCTGCATATTCTTGAGTAGTCTCTTCAACTATATCTCCAATATCTGCCATTGTCTTTTCAACACTGACACGGAGTTTAACTTCGAATTCCTTTATATGAGCCTGTATTTGTGCATTATTCATAATAATCTCCTTTATACTTGTTTTACCAACCTTGGGAGGCATTTCGCCTTTTTAACCTTTTTTGGTAGTTTAAAAATAACTTTTTCTGCAAGAATTTCGTTGCACTCTGAGCAAATAAACTTCACAAAAACTTTATCGTGTTCAATATAAAGATGTCCGGTTATTTTGTGTCCGTGTTGGAAAGTCTCTCCTTCTTTACTTTTTATGTTATTTTTTTCTTCGGGAAGTGGTTTGATATTCGGATAATATGTTGTAGAATCAGAATAAGTATTCGGACAATATGTTGTAGAATCAGAATAAGTATTCGGATAACATGGTGTAGAATCAGAATAAGTATTCGGATAATATGGTGTATAAGGATTTATATCCCCTCCAGTGCAAGAACCCCACTGACCCCCAACAGAAAATACTACTCCAGCACTACTGCTGCCACTCATTTGTTTCCCTCACTTTGCTTATCTTTTACCCATTGAGTAATGCTTGCTTGAAGCACCAAATCACTTTTTATAGCTTCAATAGCATTATCACGACCAACCCATTTCTGATCTCCAAAAGAATAAGTATGCCCCTTCAAATCCAAAGCACCTTTATTAAGTGCATATTCAATCAAATCCAAAGTCTTATCTATTCCACCTTCAAATCTAAAAGTCAGTTCCGCGCTTCGTGACGGCGGACCTACTTTATTCTTTACACAAGTAATATTAATATGGTGACCCTTGACTACGTCACCCTCTTTAATGTCAGATCCTCCAATCTTTCTAACATTAAGACGAACTGAACTATAAAATTTTAAAGCTTCTCCTCCAGGTGTGCTTAAGGGATTACCATACATCACCGCAACATTTTGACGAGTCTGATTAATAAAAATAACTACTGTTTTTGTTTTACCTATGATAGGTGTAAGCTTACGAAGTGCTTTACTCATCATCCTAGCTTGAAGAGCCATTGACTCTTTCACCATCTCAGCTTCAGCTTCAGCTTTAGGAACTAAAGCGGCGGTGCTATCCAAAACAATAATGTCAAATTCATTAGTTGAAGTGAGACGTTCTAATATTTCTAAAGCTTGTTCTCCAAAATCGGGCTGAACAAAATATAAATTATCTACGTCAACCCCCAAACTTGTCGCGTAAGCTTTTGAGAAACAATGCTCTACATCAATAAAAGCAGCTATCCCTCCAGCCTTTTGAGCTTCAGCAACAGCCATTAAAGAAATACTAGATTTACCTCCTGATGGCGCTCCAAATATCTCAATAATACGCCCTCTTGGGTATCCTCCAACTCCAAGAGCGTCGTTTAACAGATATGATCCGGAAGAAACCGCGAGTATATCAATAATAGGTATATCTGACAATTTTCTGACGGCTACTTCACAATCTTTCTCTATACTGGCTAGCACTTGTTTCAAAGAAGGGCGTTCACTCATTTAATTGTTTTCTCCTAATGTAAAAGTACAATCACTGCAACCGCACCAAAAAGGATGAGGTGTATCTTCACTCCAGCCCGATTTTTCGAGATTAGTTTTTACCCAACATGAGTAACAAAGTTTAAGGCGATTTAAAGGCTTTTGCTGGCCGCACCTTTTACAGACTCCATCCTTTGGAGGTTTATTTCCAAATCTAGTCTCCTCTACTTTTTCCTTCTTTTTAGATTCGATAGACTTCAAAACCTCATCTATTACGCTAAGAGACCCTGTTGTTTTTTCCAATTAAAAAGGAACTTCATCAATCGGAGTAGATGTTACCGCTTGAGGTTGTTTGCCTTCAGGTTTGCCTATGATTCCTGTACCGGGAGTAATACCGCGTTTCTCGGCAGGGGTAATAAGGCGAACACTTATTGCATTAGAAAAAGATCTGCCTTGAGAGCTAGTCCTTGTTTCTACCTTAATCATAACATCTTTACCCTTCAAAATATCTACGTCAAGATCATCAACGATAGTTGTAGTATCTACGCCAAGATCTTGCAAAGTTCTATCTAACTTGTTACCAGGAATAAGCTTTGCAGGACGAAGCATTGAAACTTCCTGACCTATAAACTTACCTTCAGTAATTGTAAACAGGAACTTTAACATAGGCCCGTACAATCCCTGAGCTTCTTTAACATCACTTATCTTAGAAACGTGTTCTCCATTACTTACTCCTTCCTGTCGGTGTATCTTAAAACCCATCTTAACTACCTCCTTTATTTGTAATAATACATCCATTCGCCCACTTCTTTCCGACAACTATATTGTGTATTTGAGTTTGGCTAACCCCAAATTTATCCGCGAGCTCTCTCTGAAAATATTTCTGCGTGCAATATAATTTACGAATACTATCTATATTTTTCTCTGTTAATTTAGCATTACCGTTGGCGGAACCCCTTAGAGTAGCCTCTGGATGCGTTTTAGAACCATTTCTAGCTCCTGAAGCCTGTCGTCCTTTTATATCTCTGTCATATATATTATCTGCAGGTGTTCCTAAAAATAAATGCTGTGGGTTAACACACTGTGGATTATCACAATGATGACAAATATATTTGTCACAAGGAATATCCCCATTAAATAATTTAAAAGATACTCGGTGAGCGCAGGTAGTCTTCCCCTTAAATCGAAATGCTCCGTATCCGGTAAAATACTTGCCTCCCTGCCATTCGATGCAATTAGTGAGAGGATTTAATTTAGTTTTTGAAAAAAACCGGTCGTAAATATTCATTTTGCCGCTAGAATTTTTACTTTTAAGCCTCTTTCCTTAATAAGTTTCCAGATACAGCGGTTGAATTCGGGGACTGAGATTAATCCAACACCAAAAATTTTCTCAATAGTTAAATTCTTAATTGGATCAAGATTAATACCAGTTGCGCGTAAACCAATCCTAGACACTCAGTACCTCCTTCCAAAATTTTTCAATAATACTCCCGGGTATTATACCCTCTTCAAAGATATATTTCTCTCTTGAAAGGGTATTCCTACCATTCTCTCAACTTCTCCTACCTCTAATTGAAGTTGAATAACTGAAATTTGTCGAGAAATGTTAGAATTAGCACTATCAAGTTGATTATACTTAGCCTGTACCAATTTTAAAAACCCTTCTGCATCATTAAAATTGATCTTAGCTGCATTCATTTTAAGAAACTCATCAGGAAGTTTTGCGTTTACTGCTGCTACTCTTAATGTATCAGATTTTAAACTTTGAATAGAGGGGTCACCATTTAAAGTTTTTTGAAACTTAATGTCATAGTCAAGTTTCATTTCTTCATAAAAATGTTCTCTTTCATATACATTAGCAATCGCTTCAGAGAGAACGGCCGCTACCCTTTCTCTCATAGCATTAACTTCAGCAATCTTTTTATTAATAGTTACAATGCCAACAGTAGCGGGATCTCCTTCAAGAAGTATACTAATAGCATTTAATTCTTGGCGATATACATCATATTTTTCGTAAGGTATCAAATTTCCTCCTACTTCAATGGCTTCCTACAGTATGCTCTTTAGTTATAACAGCATCACCATTATCCGCGGCATCTCTTAAAAGTACTGAATTTTTTTCAATATCAATCGAAGTCAAAGCCTTTACTTGAGCAGCTAATTTTTCGTGCTCAGCTAAATACTCAGTCTTATCTTTATATTCAATCTCTTTAGTAACTTCTGTACAAAATTCTTCTGAATTATAATTATAAGACAATTTGCGAGTATATCGCTTAGTTATGACAGCGCGCATTTTTCCCTCCTGCATTGTATTCATAACGGTTATCTACTCCTTGACGAATAACATCCTCAATATATTCCATTAGACAGTCTGAGCTACAAAAAGTAGCGGGTAATGAAGAAAGTAAATGCTCTGGGAGTCCTAGAGAATTTTCCCCGTAACTCAAACCATATAACTCAAACCATTTTAAATGACGAGGAAGTTTTTTTGTACTACAACGAAAACAACATTTTTTCGTCATATATTATAATACCAAGTCGCGGATAGTCGCTAACTTATCGAATAGTTAATGGAGCGGACTTCTTAGTTTTAAAAATTGTCTCAGTTTCTTCACTAGTTACTATATCATACTTAACCAAATCAATACGAGGAAATCCAAAAATAGCTTTTGCTATATCACCATCAGGAGTACTTCCCAATGTTTGTTCGTAAATCCTCTTTTTATCGAGTAGTGTTTTTTGGTCTATTTCAAATCCCTTTCGACCGGCCTCAATTACCTGCTGTACTTGATGATAAAGAGAGGCGTCAAAAGTAGGGTTGTGCTCCTTGATAAATTGAAACAATGCAGAAGATCCCCTTTTTCCGTAGCGACCAGAAATAGCTGAATCATATACTTTTTTAAGATCGCTAGTATACATTGTAGGAACTTGAGCGACTTCTTTAACTGATTTGAAGTAATTGTCATAATTATTTTGATTCTGACCATATTGCGCTTTAATTCCCGCTTCTTGAGTTACACATTCATTTTTAATTCCAATTATCCAAACAACAGTAATCAAGGTAATAACAACAAAACTAACACCAATTGCTGCCATTATTTTTCCCATACTTCCTCCATTAGTTATGTTTCTCTTCATTGAACACATCTTTGTTAACTACAAAGATTGATAAACCTATACACACAATTAATCCAATAATAAAGGATATAATCCACTGCCCTCTAGTGGGAGTAACTCCTGAGGCTAAATATTTAAAATCGCTCATATGCTTTCTTACATATAAAGAATCAACATTATTTTTAATAATCTTTATTACTGAATCTTTATCTAAATAATGTAGTTCCCTTAAATCATCTCTCAGTTTAATCTTAAAAATTTGACGGTCTGTCCACGCCATAACATTAGCCCATTGAATTATGAGATCTCCTGGAAGAGGATCATTACTAAATTTTATAGTAGGATTATCGACACTCATAACAACAATTACATCATTTTTCTTCCCACCTATCCAATGTTGCTCTAGCGCATAAAAATATTCTTCAGGTTTATTATAAACTAAAACAACTATAATATTGACCTGTTTCTTTTTTCCTAAGTCCGCATTAATTTCAGATATATCTTTATTCCAAACAACGGAATTTAATTCAGTAATTCCTACTTGTATAAATCTGTCTAGTCGGTAATAATCATAAATGCTAGAAGGGTAATCAGGTAATTGTCCTGCAAATTTTTCAACCAATCCTTGATGTCTAAATAATGTATCAGGTGCTGCTTTAACATAATTTGTATAAGAATAAGTTAATGAAGTAGGCTCACCTATTTGAGTAGAAGCCCATCGAGGTGGTTGATTAACTCCCTGGCGATCAACAGTGTTAATTTCTATTCGTTCACTATTTGTAGTATATACAGTCCACTCTACATCATAACTATGTTCGTAACAAGTACTACAAATTGTAGTAGTACAATTTTCTCCGCAAGAAACTGTCATACAATTGCACGAATAGGAATGACTACAACTAACTACATCCCTTACTTTTGAGGCTACTTTTCCATTATGCACTTCTACATCATGCGTATTAAAACTATATATAACAACACACGAAATTCCCGCTATTACAGCCTGAGCTCCCATTTGTAAAAGAAATTCTTTAAAGGTAATATATTTCCTAAACAGAAACATATTACCTAAAATTAAAATTATTGGAATTATAAATAATGTCAAAAAAATCATAAGTCAAATCTTACATTTTCATCTTTTGAAATATTAGAAATACATGGAATTGTTGCAGGAATTGTTGCGTAAGGAATTGGATCATCTATTTTATTATCAACAAAAGCAGCTAGCCGCTCTCTGTCGGCGGGGCATACCCCGCACGCAGGGTCTAATCCGGCGTAACAACTGCGAGAAAGGTGAAATGGTATATTATTTTTAATGCCCCAAGCGACTATATCTTTTTTCCACCAATCAATAAAAGGTGTATGAACAGTAATACTTTTATTAGCACTTGCAGACAACATAGCTGAAAGTGTTTTATAAAAAATAGGGCGGCAGTCGTAGTAGATCTTTTCATCATCTTTTACAGGAGTAATAAAAATATCACATACTCCAATAGATTCTCCGTAAGCAGCAGCTAATGTTGTCATTAAAGCGTTTCGATGAGCTACAACAGTTTTTGACTGTTCCTCCATGTTGTCAGGAACATTTATTTTAAGGTCTGTGAGAGCAGAATTACCTATTTGAGTTAAATCAAGTTTAATAATCTTATATGGAAATAATTGGTCAGAATATTCCCGCTTATAATAATTCCAAACATTTTTAGCCGCCTCATTCTCTATTATACGATGTTTTTGCCCATAGTCAAAAATAACTGGATGAACATTCCAATTTTCAATTAAAAGCTTTCCCAATAATGTAGTTGAGTCCATTCCCCCTGATAACAGAAGGATTGCTGATCTTTTATTCATTAGATTCCTCTACCTTCTGTTTCTGCGCTTTCTTAGAACGTTTGCTATGTAAACCAGTATTATATGCCCAAATAATCCTTCTATCTTGTTTCCTCGATTTACGATTATCTATCCACTTACCTTCACTATCATATCCATAAGATTTGTATTTCATTAATACTCCTATACCCCTCTCACTTTATAAAGAGATTTTTGTACATCTTCTTCATAAAAATTTTTAAATTCGTTAAGAATTTTCATACCAAATTCTTTCGGATCTATGTTTAACTTTTGTAAAGAATATGTGGGAATAGGAGCTCCTTCATCTAAGATATTAATACCAAAATGAACTACTTCCTTTTCATTACCAGCTAAAGTTGCGATTGAAACACTGAGCTTACGTTTTATATTTTCTTTAATAACAAATATATCATCTCCAAATTTTTTAAAATATATTGGCATAAAACATAAAGAAATTAATATATTATAAGCAATTTGTATTAAATGTAATTGCCAAAGGCGGGATTCTCTCAATTTATTACCTCTAATTGTCATAATAAAATGAAGCATCAATTTCGCTTTTATAAAGTCTTGATTAAGTCTATCTTCTTCATCTATGAGGCCTTCTTTAACATCCGCTGCTCCTATAAAAGCTATAAGTGAGTCATCGTTAACTTTTAATTTTTGATAATCAAATAGACCGTTAAGTTGACTTCCCTCATAACTAATTTCTTCATCTAAAAATTTTACAATCATTTAAATTTCTCCAACGCAATGGCTATTTTAATTATTGCAGAGTTTAAATCTTCAGGATAATGAAGGGGAGAATCGATAATACTTTTTGAATTACCTGTAATTACTGCAATGAGTGTTGCATTTACAGCAGATAGTTCACTTTTATTAAAAGTAATAGATACAACTTTCATTATATACTAATACAGCTAGTAATGTTAATATTAACGGAGGGAAGAGAGGTGGGATGAAGTCTGCTGAATTAAATTAGTCGCTTCGTCTAGATATATATCTTTAGCGGCTAATTTAACGTCAATGTCTTTCATTATTTCTAGAACTTGGGAGAGTTTGGAAGGATACTCTTTTAAAAATTGATTAAACAGCTTACTTATTTGAAGATTAGCTACTTCATTACATGGCTCCTTTTTATTAATATTAAGATGATCCAAAAGAAAATCTAATCTCTCATATATTTTATTAGTAGCTTCTTGCCGGGATATTCCTTCAATGAGAGAAACAAACTGAATTATATCGCCTCCAACATTACAACTGTAGCAAAAATAGCTATTAGTTTCTGGATAAAAAGTCAGGTTAGGGCGTCCTGTATCATCATGAAAACAGCAGTAAGCAACATATACTCCTCCCTGCTTTGTAACTTCTATTCCATACTTTCCAGCAATTTCTAATATGTTCATATAAATTAAAATGACTCCTGTCAGGTATAGGAGTAAGTCGGACTTTCACCACTTGTGTCAGGAGGCTGCATACACTCCATGCTGGTGTACACATTTATTTTTTAACACAAGTATCCGATCTTCAAGAGTTCGCTACAGTGATGAACAACTTAGCAAGCGGACGGTTATCGGGATACCTCCCGGTTCATCATCGCATGCTAACTTATATGCTAGCATCTCTCGCTTAGAATTTAATTAATAGATTAAATCTTCACACCTAATGGCAATATTCTTTATAGTAGTGCTAATACTAGTACCACTACATTTCATCTTCTTTGCAATTTCTGCTTGACTATAGCCTAACAAAAGCCTCTTAACAATGTGTTTCTCCTTACGAGAAGAAATCCTCTGAAGGATTTCTCGAAGGACCATATTATTATACAATTGATTTTCCATATCAACTTCGGAAAGCATCAAGTTTGGGTGTAACCTTCTATGCCCTCTACATTTGCGAGCGTCTTGGAAAGGGTATATAGCCACCTCTTCAGTTTGATTTATACCTTTATCTAAATAATTCTCATCAATAGCATTTAGAGAATAAGTCTTCGAAATGTCATGGCAATCAGCATAAAGTTTCTTATGCTGATTTTTTAGCATATTATCATTATGTGCCCAAAAGAATGAGGTGAATTTGCAGAAAGGCTTTCTGTAAGGGTCATACCTCTCTACAGCCTCAAGCAAATTCTCGTAAATAAAAGACATGATCACATCAGGTTTAATAGCTAAATACCATTTTGGGGTATGCGATGAAATCTGAACTACATCATCACATAAAGACTTTCTCCAACACGATGCGCGAGCTTGAAGCATATCCTTTAATCCACCTATCACATTACAAATAATTTCATTGCGTAGATCCTCCAATCTACATTTTATTTCATCTTGAATAACTGGATCTGTTACATTCGCTAGATTATTTTTGAGGTGTTCTCTAGAATGAAACTTAGGAAGGACTGCGTCGTTTACTATTTTAAGATTCTCTTGATGAGTAGGCACCGTTTTACCTCTCTCATAATTTTACCTTTGGTGAAATCAGATAGGTCTGATTGTGGATACCCAAATGCTATCACATTCGGTTACAAAGGTCTGCAGCGAATCTTTGTAGATTCAACGTTGATCACCTCCCTCACTGATATTATAAAATTTAAACTAAAAAATCAACCGGGGAAAATGGAGCCAAAATTGTTGGTTATTTGTCACGGTACGTTATGGGTCGTTACTCCGGGAACAGAAGGAAAAGGTTGAGTCATAGATGAAGATAAAACTAAATTTCTTTCTTTTAGTAACATACGGTCAAAGCATGCGTCAATTGTAAATCGGCAGCCTCTATCATCTCGAATAGCAATAGTTGCTGCATTCATCTCAACCACATCATTAACTTCTAATTCATCAGGGTCTGCTAATCTTAACGAAAGTAGAGTATCTGCGTGAGCTGAAATTAAATGAGATAAACCTACATTCTCTATACCAAACTTATATCTAGCTTCTTTAAGACCCTCTCTATTGGCTTGAGCCGCGGTTACCACTGGTATATTAAGTTCTCGAGCTATGTCTCTAACTTCTACAGTTAAATCTCCTATCATTCTCCAAAGATCTTTCGTGGGTACGGTTGGTTGTAAAATACTTAAATAATCAATAATTAATAAATCAGTTTTAAATGGCAAAGTAGAAAGTTTGGACTTAATAAAAGAAACAGAACACATAGCTTCATCAAGAATATAAAATTTCCCTGGTCTTACTTTTTGTGCTTCTCTTACTTTATTATATATTTCTTCTTCTTCTAAATTCAAACGACCGTCGCGAATTTTACTATAAGAAAGGCCAGAATCTCTAGCATCATAACGCCTTTCTAATTGATCTTTCTTCATTTCAACAGAAACAAATAAAACGTTTTTATGTTCTATGGCGCTAGCGTGATATCCAATGTTTAACAACGCACAACTTTTTCCGGATTTTATCATGCCAATTATTACCATTAATTGGCCACCACGAATACCTCCAGTAATTCTATCAAAAGAAGGCCAACCTGTAGAGATTCCTCTATATTTTTCAGGATGTTCTTTTACATCATAATATTTTTTACCGCGTTCATCTGCGCTATCATGAATAAATCCTTCTCGTGTTTCACTACGACTATTTAATTCAATCTTGATAATACCTGTTTTTAAATCAGTAATAGCCTCATCAATTTTTGCCGCTTCAAAATTATTAACCGAAGAAATAAGTAAATCTTTTAGCTGCTGCTTTTTAAAATCATCGCGGAGACTGTCAATAAGAAAAATTATTGATCTATTTTCGAAGGTAGTTGATTGAAGTTCTGTAAATAAAAAGGAAACTTTTTGTTTTACATCTTCCCTCAATTTACTTTTACCTAAAATTATGTTTAAAGAATCTGCGGATAAAAGACTTCCATATTTGTGAAAGAACCAAGTAGTTATTTCATATAATTTTTTATTTATAGAATCAATGATTAAATCTTTTGAAACCCTAAATTTAATTGCCTGATTTATATTATCAGATGATTCTAATACTCTTTTGAGAAATTCGCGTTCAATAGCTACTGACATTAATTATTTCCAAAATATATCTTGAGTCATCATTGCAAAATTAGCTACATCTGCAGCTTCTTCTAATATCTGATTATAATCATTTATCTTAATAGCTTCTTCTAATTCAACTACCTCTTCCTTTAGCCTATTCAACAAATAATTTGCGGAACGTTTTGACCAGCTTTTTTTCCATAGCTATAACAAAGTTAGACAACGACTCAGATATATTTTCTTTATATAATCTCATTTAATTACCATTAATCACATTTTGTCGATAATCAATACCATTAAATTCAAGAGGTGTACACGCCTCATTTATAATAGAAAACACTTCTTCTCCATAAATATCTTTTATTCTATTAAAATGAA
>Ga0315282_10008215_pt1 | contig 16927 bp, 16 predicted proteins | sample YL17G07_20_MG_FD_203693 | JGI IMG/M metagenome (GOLD analysis project Ga0315282, IMG submission 203693) | Sediment microbial communities from Yellowstone Lake, YNP, Wyoming, USA - YL17G07_20 | ecosystem: Environmental > Aquatic > Freshwater > Lake > Sediment | place: USA: Wyoming | collected...
TAGCCCGAAGCAAGTCACCAAACGGAATTATCTCAAGTCCGCGAAAAATGCGAGCATAAAACTCCGGACCGCACCCCCCTCCCAAGACATACGTGGCGGGCGGGGAGGGATTTGAACCCCCGACCGCAGGCTCCGGAGGCCTGTGCCCTAATCCTGACTAGGCTACCCGCCCAACAAACCAAGAAGCAGTTTACAGGTATAAGCGTGGACACTCCACCATTTCGTTTCTAGCTTCTTAACGCGGCTTTTCGCGAGGAATGTGGACGAGTTTTTCCAGTTGTTGCTGCTTGAACCAACTTTAAGAACCGACTACGCGATTAGAACGAAGGATTCAGAAAATCGGAAAACCGAGCACATTGACCGACGCTCTTCAGGAATTCAAACACGAATGTGAGAAGGCCCTAGAAGATGCGCTCAAGAAATCATATCCCGACTGGACCAGCAAGCTTCCTCGTCTCACCATCCCCTCCAACATGGAATTCGGAGAACTATCATCCTCAGTCGGCCACGAGATTGCCAGACAGCTCCGACTAACACCGGGAGAAGTGGCGGAAAAGATCAGGAAAACGATCGATACAAAGTCTGCCACTTTGATTGCGTCAATTGACGTGGTCTCAGGCTACATCAACTTCAGACTCAACTATGCGGTCGCGGGAAGCAGCATACTTGACGCTGCTGTTCGCGAGAATGAATCCTATGGCATCCTGAAAACCGCGATCCCTCTGAGGGTCTCCGTGGAGCACACAAGTGCCAATCCTAGCGGTCCCCTGACAATGGCACATGCAAGAAACTCCATCCTCGGCGATGCTTTGGGACGCCTACTCAAAGCCAGAGGCCACCGTGTCAACAGGCGTTTCTATGTTGATGACGTTGGGAGACAGGTTTCGATACTCGCGTACGGCTACAGGCTATTGAACAAGCCAAAACCTGAAGGCAAGGGCGATCATTGGTTCGGCAGACTATACGCCTGCACAAACTGCGCACTCCAAGTCGAAACAACGAAGAAGAAGCTCAAGCAGTTGAGCGACGAACCCGCGAACTCGGACAGAAGGCTGGAGCTACAGCGCGATCTCGACGAATGGATCGGAATAGCCGCGGAACTTGAAAACGCAGATAAGCAGCTTTTTCAGCGGGTCGTCGAGGCCGTCCGAGCGCAGCCTAATCCTGAAAAGGACATTCAGGAGATCGGACGTAACTACGAAAGAAGAGAGAAGGAAGCTGCAACCCTGGTCAGAGAGGTATCCGACGTTTGCCTTCATGGCATGAAGGCAACCCTCACAGCAATGGAAATTGAATTTGACACTTGGGACTGGGAGAGTCAGCTGCTTTGGGATGGTCAAGTTCAGAAGACTCTCAGCAGACTGCTGAAATTGCCCTTCGTCAAGACCGACGGCCTCTCGGCTTCACTTGATGTGAACGCAATAGTAGAGGCGTATTCCCTTCGCGAGGAATTCCATCTTTCACCGAATTATGAAGTTCCCTCACTTACTCTTGCCCGAAGCGATGGAACTACACTCTATCCCACACGGGACATAGCGTATACAATCGCCAAGTTCACCGACTCTGACAAAGTCATTAACGTAATTGCCTCCGAGCAGACACTCCCCCAACTTCAGATACGCCTTGCCTTGTATGTGCTGGGAGAACGGGAAGCCGCTAGGAATTTGGTGCATTACGCTTACGGGCTTGTTGAACTACCCGGAATGAAAATGTCCAAGCGACGAGCACGCTACGTGGCCTTGGACGAGGTCATAGAACAGGCGGTGAAAAAGGTCGAGGAGGCAATGGCGGACAGGAAAGAAGAACTCGGCAAAGAGGAATCCGAGCAAGTTACCCGCGCAGTCGCCCTAGGGGCCATAAGGTTCGCAATGCTCAACCTAAACAGCGTGAAGAACTTGACCTTCACGTGGGACCGAGTACTCAGCTTGGAACAAAATAGCTCCCCATTCATCAACTACGCCTACACGCGAGCAGGCAGCATTCTCAGAAAGCTGGAAAGAGTACCAGATAAGGTGGACTGTTCCTTGCTATCTCACCCACTGGAGCGACTTCTCATCTTCAAGATTGGACAAATGCCAGACGTTTTCGTTGAGGCAGCGGACCAACTCAAACCCGAAGAGGTCGCAAACTACGCTAACTCACTTGCAGAAAAATTCCATGAATACTACGAGAAAGTGGACGTCATTCACTCTGACGAGCAAGTTAAAAACGCGAGAGCAATCCTAGTTAGAGCAGTCCAGATCGTTTTGCGCAATTGTATGGAGCTGCTTGGGATCAGAGTAAGCGAAAGGATGTAAGCACTGGTTGAGCAAGAAGCTTTCAGTTCAAACCTGGCGCTTTAACCGGTTTTTCAATCCCGACCTAAGCTTCCACAATCTCTACGACAAGCTCTTCCTAGTTCTGTTTATTGTGGACATTGCCCTCCGATTGATATGGTTGGACAAGCCACAAGGATCACTCATTTTCGATGAATGGTATTATGTGAACGTCGCCCGCGTAATCCTCCGTCTTCCGCAGAGCCTCGGATCAAGCGGACAACCGCCTTATCCAAATGCAGTGCCAGGCCTAGACCCCAATCACGAACACCCGCCTCTTGCTAAGCTCCTCATTGCTCTATCGATGTATTTTCTCGGCGACAATGGTTACGGTTGGCGGATCCCCAGCGTAATATTCGGTGCACTCAGCGTCCTGATTTTCTACTTGCTCATGAAAAAGATCGCGAAGTTCAAAGCTGTCCCATTGATTGCGGCTTTTCTGTTTTCATTTGACACTCTCATATTTGTTCAAAGTCGAATAGCGATCTTAGACATCTTCACTTTGACCTTCATGCTGCTAGGTTTCTATTGGTACTTTTCGGGTCATCCCTACCTAAGCGCGCTGGGTATGGCTATTGCCACATTGACCAAGTTACCAGGTCTGGCAGGCTTTGCTATTATCGTGGTCGTCCACACGATGAGATTGCTCGGCGGTCATGACATGAAGAATGTTTGGAACTCGATTTTCTCATGGTTTGAGAAATATCTGATTACGTTTGTCGTATCATTTCTGTTGATCTTAGCTGTGCTCGATCGTTTGTGGGTCGGCTACTCGAATCCATTTGAGCACATACAGTTCATGCTCACCTATTCGGGCGGGCTCGTTTCCTCATGCCCAAACGGCATCATCAGTTGCCCCTGGCAGTGGCTCATCAATCAGATACAAATCCCCTACCTAATTATCAACGTCCAAGTAAGTGGCGGCAGCTCTGTGACAAAATACGATTCAGTAACCTTTTGGGGAATGATGAATCCCACAATTCTGTATCTGACTATACCGGCAATGCTCTACTCGGCTTACAGCTACTTCGATGGACAGAATGATTTCTCGCTCTTCGTCCTGGTATGGTTCGCGGCCTCGTACCTTCCATACTTGCCTGCAGTCATTTTGGCCCATAGGGTGACTTATCTGTTCTACTTCCTTCTCCCTATGCCAGCAGTAGCCGGGGGAGTCGCCCATATGATTGCGGATCAAAACCCGCCAAAAGCTGTTGTAATATTCTATCTCTCGGTCGTTCTTGTCTGGTTCTACCTTATGTTTCCATTCAAGGTCATTCCCTCTTAATCCGCCATGAAATCCTTCTTCGGTACGTTGACGTACCCCAGAGCCAATCCTCATGCAAACCGAAATCAAAAATACGACCTTCCGAGTCTAAGCAACGACCAGCACGGGCATCGATCAGCGGTCGAATTTACGAAGCTCAGTGTCAAACTAGGAGGTGACATACGCGTGGCTCAAGAAGAGAGGAGCGCTCCATCCCCACAACGACCCCCAGAAAGACCGAGAGAACCCATTCCGCCCGATACAATTCTGATTGGCAAGAAACCTATAATGGCTTACGCGACGGCGGTTATGATGCACTTCCAATCTGGAGCAAAAGTACTGACCGTAAAGGCGCGAGGAAGAGCAATCAGCACAGCCGTCGACGTCGTAGAGGTTGTGCGAAGAAGATTCTTCGCTGGTAAACTGGCCATCAGAGAAATCAGCATCGGAACCCAAGCGCTCGGAGAAGGGAGCGACATAAGAAACGTTTCAACGATTGAAATAAAAGTGGAGAAGACCGGCTGAACCTGTCGCAGGGTCAACCCCAGCACTCTGCCAGAACCTCACTTTTCTTGCCCTCCTAGGCTTTGGCGTCGTACCGTTAGCTCTGCATGTCTTTGTGGATTCCCAAAATTGGCTTGTTGCTTCATAGTCGATTGGGGCGGACACAGGTTGTTCCATACAGATTCTGGTTTGACTGCTATTCTGTGTGAAATCAGAATGGTTCCTGATCTGAGTTCGTACAAGTCGATTATGAGAAACTAGTTTCGGTGGCTCACCGATTCTTGACAGCTTTCGTTCACGAAATTTGAATAGTGTTCGTTCTTCTACAGAGAACAATCAACCCGATTTGTTGTAAGCACAAAAGGAGATCAGTAACTTGAATCATGGATTCCTTAAGGATTGGGAGAGAGAATCGAACGAGCCAGTAATCTCGCGAGTCAGCTCCAAGTTCCATCACAAACCGCCAGTCAAAGAGCAACTTTCATCAGCACTATACCGCCTCAGAGTCCAACAGAACAAGCTTGAGTCCGCGGCAACGCGAATGCAGCAACATGACAAGGATATCTTCGCTAAATGTGTCAATTCGCAGATGGCACACGACACGGCACGTGCATCAATGTACGCGAATGAGTGCGCAGAAGTGCGCAAGATGGCCAAAGTGACCCTTCAATGCCAACTGGCCTTAGAGCAGGTCTCCCTGAGACTTGAGACCATAGAGGAATTCGGCGACGTAGCTAGAATGATGGCCCCAGTGGCCAGTGTCGTGCATTCCATAAAGAACCAGATATCGGGAGTGATACCCGAAGTAGGCTTTGAGCTCAGTCAGATCGGAGACGTGCTCAACGGTTTCGTCATAGAGGCAGGAGAGGCAACCGGAGCCACCTACGACACAGAGACATCGAACGCTGAAGCACAGCGAATCATGTCTGAGGCCAATGCCATCGCCGAACAGCACATGAAAGAACGATTCCCAGACCTACCCGCCAGTAGCTTCGCTACCTCACAGCGCACAGGCGAAACGAGCCTCTCACAATAGGAGGGCCAACAGAGAAACTTGACCGTCACTGTTGAGGAAATTGGCAAACACCTCGGCAAAACGATTGAAGACTCAATGGGCCGGGCGGCGGGCAAATTTGTCGGTCTCACAGCCGACGTAAAAGATGAGGTCACGGCTATTCAGGTGGCACGAAACAACGGTGAAGTCGATCAATATCCTATAGGCTTCGTCCGAATCATCGACGGACATCCCGTTCTTCTCCAGACTTGGCGGGTTGAAGCCGAGGACTTGAGAAAGGAACATGACATAATAAAGCGAAGAACACAAGCACTCGATCTACTCTTCAAAGACGGAGACATCGACCAACTCGAATACAACCAACTCCGAGGCAACTATGAAGACCTCAACAAGGAAATTAACCAGAAGCGCGATACACTCCTCGATGCACTGAAGCATGTTGAAGAAAGCCTAGAACAACAAATCAAGGATTTGCAAGGCGCTCTAACAAACAACAAGATGCTCTACACAGCATCCGAGATCGATCAGCCAACCTACCAAACCGTCACTGAATCTATCCGAGCAGGTCTTGAGCTCGCTCGAAAAGAGAGAAAAGACGTCGACAACACGCGCGAATTCCTTCAAGCAATCGATATCCTGGAGACACCGAAACCACAACCGTCCTTGGCCCCCGCCAAAAGCGTCCCCGATGTCGTCGTAATCAAGATGAAAGAGCCTCTCGAAACGTGAGGGAGACGTGGGCGCATTCTCATTCATACGAAGAGTTGAGGACAGACTCCATCCAGAGCCACTAAAAGAACGCATTGCCCACGCATCGTTCAGACTGCAGTCCCAACTCGAAAAACTCGAACACATGTATTCAAGACTTCAACAGCGCGACCGAGAACTCTTCCAAAGGTGCGTTGGAGCTCAAGTATCGAAAGACCTAGCCCACGCCAAGATCTACGCGAACGAGTCCGCCGAAATCAGAAAAATAGCAAAAGTCGTCCTAGGAAGCCAGCTCGCTCTTGAAAAGGTCATCCTGAGACTGGAAACGGTCGAAGAATTCGGCAACATCATGGTGCAAATGGCACCGGTCATGAGCATCGTGAAGGAGACAAAGTCGAAGATAGCTGGAATAGTGCCCCAAGTCGCCATGGAGCTTGAAGAAGTGAACGACACCCTGGCAGATCTGACTAGCGAAGCCACTACAGAAATCGGATCAACTGAGCTACCTATCGAAGCAACAGATAATGAAGCAAAGAAGGTATTAGAAGAGACAGGACTTATCGCGGAACAGAGACTTCGAGAGCACTTCCCAGACCTACCCTCACTTGAGATTCCGACAACTCGACCTGTACCAATCGCCGAAACTGCTACTATCTCAGGAAAATTCAATGGAGACCTCCAAGAGCGGGTGTATCAATACGCCAAGCAGCACGAGGGTCAGTTGCGCATTCAAGCATGCGCCAAAGACCTGGGCACGTCTCCTGAGGCGATTCAGACTGCGCTCGAACGTCTCCGTGACATCGGCAAGATCGAGTTCGAATAGTAGCTCACCATAGGTGGCTTTCTTTGCAAATGTCGGCCTCGGAAGAACTTGAGCAGATGGCAGTAAGATTCGCCAACGAAGCAATACAGTTCGACAGACAAGGCTCCAAGAGCAACGCCATCTCTCGCTACGAACGTACGGTTGAGATACTGCTCAAGCTGTGCGCGCTCTACCCCGAGGCGCCACAAAACAAACTCTACATGCAACAAATCGAGAACTGCAAACAACGAATCAGGCTACTCAAAGAACAGAACGGCCGATTCGAAGAAAGCGACCACACTCCAAAACAACCCGCACGACTGGAGCAGCTGGTTCTGACTGAGAAACCAAATGTCAAGTGGAATGAAATCGCTGACCTGCGCGATGCTAAGAAGGCCATAGAGGAATCCATTGTTTTCCCTGTCAAACGACCAGATCTTTTCCCCCTAGGATGGCCTAGGGGTATCCTGTTCTTCGGCCCCCCTGGTTGCGGCAAGACCCTGCTCGCAGCAGCAATCGCCACCGAGATTGACGCCGTTTTCTACAGCGTTGACGCGTCGTCCATTATGTCGAAATGGCTCGGCGAATCCGAGAAGAATGTTGCAGAACTCTTCAGCTCCGCACGCCAAGCAGCCGAGGCTGGTAAGCCCGTCATCATATTCATCGACGAAGTAGACTCCTTGGTCGGAATCAGAGGAGATGAGGTAGGCGGTGAAGTCCGAACACGAAACCAATTCCTGAAAGAAATGGACAGCGTTCTCGACAAGAAACGTCAAACTCACGTATACGTCATAGGCGCAACCAACAAACCGTGGGCGCTCGACGAACCCTTCATCCGGCGCTTCCAAAAAAGGATCTACGTTCCGCTACCAACCACAGAATCAAGACAAGAGCTCTTTGAGATCTACGCAACGAACCTGAAATTGGCGAGTGACGTGGATCGTACGCTGCTCGTCGCGAAGACTGAGGGATATTCCGGCAGTGACTTCAGAGATATCTTTCAGGGTGCGCAAACGAAGGTGGTACGTGAGTTCTTCGAGGGCAATCATTCGAAGACGCAGGGGCAGGCACGAGCAATCGCCATGGACGATTTCAAGGACGTCCTCAGAAAGCGGAAACCTAGCGTCTCGCCCCAAATGCTGACTCTGTATGACAAGTGGTTTGAAACGTACAAAGCTTTGTGAGGTCATGTGAAATGTTAGATGCAACCGATTTCAAGATCCTGGCAGAACTGGCGGAAAACGCAAAGTCCTCCTACGCAGAAATTGGCCGCAAACTAAGCCTCCACCCAAACGTCGTGGCTTATCGGGTAAACAAGCTCGAGAAGTCCGGCGTTATCAAAGAATACACAACTGGACTCGACTTGGAAAAATTGGGCGTCGCCGAGCAAATCCTGGTGGGTGCCTCATTCCCACGCGACACCGAGAGAGGCGACATCATCGAGAAGATAACGGCGATTCCGCAGACAGTTAAAGTAGTCAGTTCCTTGGGTGAGCCAGAAAGCATCGTCTTTCTTGTAGGGAAGAACAAGTCGGAAATCGAGAAATTAATGTCGAAGCTTCGCTCACTCGATCTCAAGATCGAGTACACGGGTTCCATCATACGTACGTTCGATGAAGGGAGACTCTGTAACTTCCTGAAGGTTCTGGCCAGCGAATATGAAAGTGAACACAATCGAGACGGTAAAAACGGATCGATCAATAAGGGGGGATAGATAGAATGTTTAGAGAAAAGAATTCATGGACAAAACGCTTCATGGAGAGCATACGTCCGACACCGATGAGACAGCGCGTCAACGAATGCCTCTTCAAACTCAAAATACAACAAAGAAAGCTGGAAAGAACTTCATACCACATGCAACAACGCGACCAAGCTCTCTACGGCAAGTGCGTACTAGCAATCCAAGGGAAAAACACCCAACTCGCCTCAATGTATGCCAATGAATGCGCCGAACTACGGAAAATGGCGAAGGTAGTGCTTCACAGTGAACTCGCCCTCGAACAAGTAACTCTTCGACTGGAAACCGTGCACGAGTTCGGTGATATGGCGGCCACAATGATGCCAGTGGCAAGTGTTGTAAGGACCCTAAAGACCCAACTAGAAGGAGTAATGCCGGAAGTCTCGCTTGAGCTCGCTGAAGTCAATGATACGCTTGAGGGTCTGGCTGTTGAAGTAGGAGAAGCTACGGAGACCTCATTCGATGTCTCAGCCAGCAGCACAGAGTCACAACATATCCTGCAAGAAGCAAATACTGTCGCGGAGCAGAAGATGAAAGAACGATTCCCAGAGCTGCCGACGCTAGCAACCCAAGAAACACGAATCTAGACTCCTCCCTCTTCCGTCCCCCATTTCAATCTCTTTTTCTTTCTCCTCATCGCATTACTGTGCATACGTAGTGGTGCGGCTAAATGGTCGTAGTGAGTAAGGCCCTAACGCTTACCTCGTCAAGCAGAAGAGAGCTCATCGACATCACAGATGAGGTTGTAGACTTTGTCAACGAAAACCGCGTTAGAAACGGTTTGTGCATGATAAGTGCCCCGCACGCTACTGCCGCCATTATAGCGAACGAAAACGAGCAGGGTCTCGTTCGAGATCTGCTAGCCAAGATCGAAGATCTCTTTCCGAGTTCCTCGAATTACGCTCACAATGCGATTGACGATAACGCGGACGCTCATCTTGCTGCGGCATTTCTTGGCCACTCAAGAGCCTTTTCAATCAACAATGGTAGGCTCGTCCGCGGGACATGGCAAAACATCTTCCTCGTCGAGCTTGACGGGCCGCGCTCGCGTCGTGAAGTGCATCTGCTACTTGTGGGTGAGGGCTAGCAAGCGACTGATGAAGTCTTGTATGTCGTATTGGGCTCAAACGATGCTTGTCCAAAGGCTTGGAGGAGAAGTTTTAGACCTCGCAAACCTAATAGCGCAGAAAACAAAGCCAATGCTTCGGATGGTATGAAATCTGACTGAGGAAAACAGCCTAACTTGGGTAATCGGTGGTCCACAAGGTAGCGGAATCAATTCAGTGGCAGAAACGTTCGCCAAAGCCTGCGCTCGCGGGGGACTCCATGTCTTCGCCAACATTGAGTACCATTCAAACATCAAAGGAGAGCACAGCTACTACCGTGTGCGAGCCTCAGAGAGAGATGTTCAATCTCATGTTGACTGGATCGATGTCCTAATCGCACTTGACAAGGAAACGTTGTTCGGGGACGTGCACAAGGAGTACCCCACTCACAATGGGCACCGAAACGAGGTAAGTCCAGGTGGGGCAATAATCTACGACGGTGCCCTGAAACTGAAACCTGAGGACATAGGGCGCCCAGATGTGAATCTGTATCCCGTTCCATACATGGATGTTCTAGTAGGCGCTCTGAAAGAGACAGGCCATGACAAGGAACTAAGCAAGTACCAGGTCATGGCGAACACTGTTGCCTTCGGGGCGTCGATAGCGCTCATCGATTACAGCTTTGAACAGATTGCCGAAGCAGTCAAGGAAGGCTTCACAGGAAGAAAGGCAGCACTTGGCGAACTCAACGTGAAGGCTGCCCGACATGGGTACGACTACATGAGGAATACATACCATGACAGTTTCCCATACAAGCTGCATCGGATCCCGTCAAAAGAAAAACGAATGGTAATCAGAGGAGTCCAGGCAGTGGGAATCGCCAAGTTCAAAGCAGGATGCGCGTTCCAAACATACTATCCAATTACGCCCGCGACAGATGAAAGCGAATATCTTGAGAACCATCAGAAGGATTACAACATAGTCGTAGTTCAGACTGAAGACGAAATTTCGGCCGTGCTGATGGCGACTGGCGCAGCACATGCAGGGGTTCGAGCAGCAACATCAACCTCAGGTCCAGGATTCAGTTTGATGGCCGAGGGGTTAGGTTGGGCTGGGCACACCGAAGCTCCAGGCCCGGTAATCATCCTGTATCAACGTGCAGGACCATCAACCGGCTTACCAACCCGCACCGAGCAGGGCGACCTGCAATTCGCGCTTCACGCTGGTCACGGGGAGTTCCCCAGAATGGCAGTCGCGCCGGGGGATGTTTCGGAATGCTTCCATGACACCTTCGACGCATTCAACTATGCAGAAAGATTTCAGATGCCCGCCATCGTACTAATAGACAAATTCCTGGCGTCGAGCTATCGAACAGTTCCCATACTTGATTCCCGTGACCTCAAGATTGATCGCGGCCAGATTTTGAGCGAATCTGACTTGGCAGGAAAGCCGATGTACAAGCGGTACGAGTTCACCCCGCTAGGTATCTCACCCCGAACCGTCCCGGGAACGAAAGGAGGAATCTTTCACACAACTGGCGACGAGCACGATGAACTTGGGCACATTACCGAAAACTCTGAAATCAGAATCAAGATGATGCAAAAGCGAATGCGCAAACTTCAGCTCGCAAACGAAGCGATCCCAGACAGTAAGAAAGTTGGCTTTTTCGGGCCGGAGAAGGCTGATGTAGCAATGGTCGGATGGGGTTCCACCAAGGGAGCCATCATAGACGGGATGCAGGATTTGGAAGGTGACGGAATTAGATGCAACTTCCTCCAAATCAGATACATGAGCCCATTCCCAACGGAACTAGTAACGAAGCACCTCTCAAATGCCAAGAGAAAAGTCCTGATTGAGAACAACTACTCCGGCCAACTCGGGGGACTGATTCGTGAACACACCGGGATAGCTATGGACTACAAAGTACTCAAGTACAACGGACGACCGTTCTCACAGAACGAAGTATACGAGGGAGTAAAGGAAGCGATTAAGAACGGCGTGAAAGAGGTTGTGATGGCACATGCTTGAACTCAAAGACTTCAGAACCAAGGTGCACAACGACTGGTGCCCAGGTTGCGGTGATTTCGGCATTCTAAATGCTGTGCAAATGGCACTGTTTGAGCTTAAGCTGGAGCCACATCAAGTAGCCATATTCTCTGGCATAGGCTGCTCAGGAAAGACGTCGCACTTCGTCAGCACATATGGTTTTCACACGCTTCACGGCCGCGTGCTACCGATAGCAACAGGAGCAAGACTCGCAAACAACGCCCTGACGGTCGTGGCTGTCGGAGGGGATGGGGATGGCTACGGCATCGGAGCGGGTCACTTTGTCCACACCGGCCGACGCAACCTCGACTTCACTTACGTAGTTTACAATAACGGTGTTTATGGGCTCACCAAGGGTCAAGCTTCACCAACCCTGCCCAAGGGTCTCAAGACAAAGTCCATGCCAGATGCGGCAATCGTGGAGGGAATTAACCCCTTGGCCACTGCAATCAGTGCAGGCTACACCTTTGTCGCCAGAAGCTACGCACTTGACGTCAGGAACCTCAAAGAGACACTGAAGGCAGCCATTCTGCACAAAGGCAGCGCCTTGGTCGATGTCCTGCAGACCTGCCCGACGTACAACGACATTAACACAAAGGAATGGTATTCCGGCACGGACCTGCCTACAAAAGCACCGAGACTCTACAAGCTCGAGGATACCGGCTATGATGGAGTCGTCAAGGATCCCACCGATGCGAATGAGATAAACCAGAAGAAGGGACAGGCGATAACTCGATCCTTCGAATGGGGCGACAAGATACCTATCGGACTATTCTACCGAATCGAGCAACCAACGTTCGAGGACATGATCGCTAACCGAATGCCCGCCTACAAAGAGGTCCCGCTAGTCAAACAGGACATCTTTCAGAGAGACGTCACACCACTCTTCGAATCTCTAGCCTGACCTCTTCTTCTCTGCTACCCCTTTCTTTCCGTGAACGCCAGCTGTTGTCATTGAGTAGGGATCCAGGATTTCGTCCAACTCCTTCTCTGTCAGGAGCTTCTTCTCAAGCACCACATCACGGAGCGGAACGCCTCTTTTCAAAGCCTCCTTGGCGACCTCCGCAGCCTTGTCATAACCTATGAAAGGGTTCAAAGCAAGAGCGATTCCCGCGCTCTTTTCGAGTAGGCATCGAGAGCGCTCCTCATTTGCCCTAATTCCCTTAACAAGCCGGTCTGTGAAATTGCGAATCGCGTTCGTCAGAATGACTAGCGACTGGGTTAAGTCGTAGGCGATTACTGGCATCATTACATTAAGCTCGAGTTGCCCTGCCTGGGCTGCCCCATCGTTATTGTCAAGTCATTGCCGATGACTTCAAAGCAGACCATATTCACCATCTCCGCCATCACCGGGTTCACTTTCCCTGGCATTATCGAAGAGCCTGGTTGAACTGCTGGAAGAATGATTTCTCCAATTCCAGTCACGGGGCCAGAGCTCATCAGGCGAAGATCGTTAGCGATTTTCGTGAGGTCAACGCTCAACGTGCGGAGCGCACCCGATAGCTCGACGAAATCGGACATTGACTGCATCAGGGCTGCGTAGTTTCGTGCTACTCTGAAGTTGAAACCAGTGTATCGGCCAAGGTTCTCCACCGTCAGCTGCACGTATTTTGGATCGGCATTTAGTCCAGTGCCTACGGCTGTTCCTCCAAGGTTCAACTCCAAGATCTTGTCTGCGGCACTCTCAAGTCTTCTACCATCATCACCGATCATGCTTGCGAAGGCCGCGAATTCCTGGCCCAGTCTTATGGCAGACGCGTCCTGCAAGTGAGTGCGGCCTGACTTCACGATATGATCGAATTCCGTGGCCTTGGCTTCTAGTGCCTCTCGAAGCTCGCCAAGCACACGCTTTAGGGGCTCTGCAAGAATCGCGCAAGCTACGCGGATAAACGTCGGGTAAGTATCGTTGGCCGATTGTCCCATGTTCACATGATCGTGAGGACTCACCAGTTTGTAATTTCCTTTCTGACCGCCCAGGATCTCAATAGCTCTATTCGCGAGCACTTCGTTTGCGTTCATGTTGTGTGATGTACCCGCTCCGGCCTGGAAGACATCAACCACAAACTGATCAGTCATCTTCCCTTCAAGTGTCTCGTCAGCTGCCGAAATCATGGCGCGACCAATCTTGCCATCGAGCAAACCCAAGGATACGTTCGCTTCGGCGGCTGCCTTCTTTACCAGAACAGTGGCTCTGATGAACTCGGGGAGTGGTTTTGTACCACTAATAGGGAAGTTCTCTACGGCCCTGGCGGTCTCAGGGCCATAGTAAGCGTCTTTCGGGATCTCAACAGTCCCCAGGGAGTCTCTTTCTATTCTGGTTTCTTGGTTTGTCACGGTGCAGTCTCCTTGCGCGGCTTTCCCGCTCAGGAATAAAAGGCCTTGGCCGAACCCTCTGAACACCTTAAGACTCGGACCCACCTATCGAAGTACGATGCCAGCAGACATGAAAGGAGAGCATCAAGGCGCCCTAAGAACTTGGCAAGACAGACTGAAGAGCAGACTTTGCGCCGAGAAGTTGGTTGGTACGGCTCCTTTGCTATGGGATATGCCGACGTTGGCGCCGACATATACGTTGCAATCGGACTCGTAGCTCTCTTTGCCGGTGGCGCTTCACCGCTTGCGTTTCTTATCGCGTCGATAACATACGTAGCAACAGGGCTTGCTTACTCAGAACTCGCAACGACATACCCGTACGCCGGTGGCGCCCAGATCTATGCAATGAAAGCTTTCAACGATCTGTTCGGATTTGTGGCAGGCTGGGCGGTGATGTTGGATTACACCGTTGACATGGCATTGTTCTCATTGGCATCGGCCGGCTATCTTAGCTTCTTCGTACCCTCAATCAAGACTGGGCATCTTGCATTCTATCTTCTCGGTATGAAATTCAGTATTCCGCATCTGGGATTGATCGCGGGAGTCATGGTTGCGTTCTTACTCGTTGTAAACATCATCGGCATTCGGGAGTCTTCCATCTTCAACGAAGTACTCGTCTCTTTTGATCTAATCGTCGAAGCGATGATCCTCGTCTTTGGCCTACTACTTGCCTTTAGTCTCGCTCGATTCCTTGGTCAAGTGGGAACTTTCGGGTCCCCGGAATTGCACACGAACATCGCGTATTCACTTGCTCTTGGCGTTCAAGACCAGAACTTCATCTACGGGATAACAATAGCGATGACATCCTTCATCGGGATCGAGTCTATCGCGCAAGCTGCTGAAGAGACAAAACGCCCTGACCGATGGATCCCAAGAGCAAACAAACTCTCCATCGTCTCAGTTGTTATCTTTGCCGTCGGTCTTTCTGCTATAAGCATGGGAATGATGGGGTGGCAGGAGCTCGCAGCAGCTCGAAACGACCCAATTAGAGCCATTGCAGCCCACATACCACTTCTGGGAGCATATTTGGCCCCCATTGTTGCCGCAACGGGATTTGCAATCTGCTACGTTTCCACAAACACTGGCGTCATAGGCGTTTCGCGAGTTGTATACTCAATGGGAAGGTTCGACCTTCTACCGCGCTGGTTCTACAAGGTTCATCCCAAATTCAAGACTCCGATCAGGACGATCATTGTGTTTGGTGCCCTCGGCATAGCTGTGGCGCTCGTTGGAGAATTGACCTTTGTTGCGGATCTATACAACTATGGAGCACTTCTTTCATACATCATCGTTAACGTCTGTCTAGTCGTCTTGCGTAACAAGGAACCGGGGGCATATCGTGCTTGGAAGGTGCCTGGCACGATCACGTTTCGATTGCAGGATCGCACCTACTACATTCCTCTAATCAGCGTCATTGGCGCGATCTCCTGTGCCATCCTTTGGGGCCTAATCCTGACCTTTCATGAAGGCGGACGCATTCTTGGAACTGCTTGGGTCATAATCGGAATAGTCGGGTTTGTCGCTCTTCGCAAGTCAAAACGAATGCCCGTTTGGACTAATGAGACAGGAAAACGGATCTTGCCAGGGGGGTATATGATGAATGCCGTAGCACTGGTTAGAACACCTATAGACGAAGAAACCGTTACATCAGCAATCAGTGAAGCACTCGATACCAGATTTAGGATTACACTTCTGAACATCGTTGATCCCTATGAGTTGGGAATGAAAATAGATGAATTGAGAGGATACTCTCAAATTGACGAGTACAAATCCAAGTCAGTCGAAGAATTGCAGGTGATAGCTGCCAAGTTACGTTCAAAGGGCTATGAGGCGTCGCCGAGGGTAGAGATCGGGCCTTTCGAGGAAATTATTGATCGGGAGGCTGCAGCTGACAGAAATGATGTTGTGGTTCTCATCAGACGCAAAGCGCTCAAAGGGCACATTGAGAAGGAACGGGAGGATTCCGCAGTAGCGGTGTTATCTAAATACCCGGGTAAGATAATGATAGTCAGGAGGAGAAAGTAATGCCGGGAGGAGTTCTGGTCATTCTAGATGTGAATGTAAAGTCGCAGGAACTGGAGAGAGTGGCGCAAGCATTGGAGAAGCTGCCGCAAGTTTCCGATCTTTATGAAGTTACGGGCGAATATGATTTGGTCGCGGTGATCGAGACTGATTCCATCATGTCTTTCAGAAATCTTCTGAAGGATAAGGTATTGTCCATTAAAGGAATTAGCGGCACCAACACATTAGTGATAATTCACACGCACAAGAGAACCGGGAAGACGGTTGCTGAATAGCCACGAAACGCAGGAAACCCCTCGCCGGCTCGGCGAGGATACTCATTCCAGTGGGCGAGTTCGTAAGCAGGCAACTAATCATGCAAGCGTTGCACGTATTGTCCGCATTCAAGAAGCCAAACATCGTCCTATTCCACGTCATCGAAGTACCAAGCAGAACTGCAACATTGGAGACGGACCCATATCATGACGAGATTCGGCAGGCGGAGAACAGACTTAATGACCTATCCAAGTGGCTGACGAATCAAGGTCTGAGCGTGCAAGTGAAAGTTGCTGTGGCACGCAATATTGCGGATGGGATAGTCGAGGAGACTGAGAGCAACGGGTATCTCATCGTTTTCTTAATGAAACGGAAGGCTAACCGCGGATGGCGTCGGTTCTTCGCTCGGAGTGTGAGCCAGAGGGTTGTGCGCTCCGCTGACTGTCTCGTGTTGACTGCCCCCTTAGAACAGCTCTCGCCTAGAACCAGGGCTCCCAGCAAACACTAAATACAATGGGGCCAATATTCAGAAGCGATTCGGCGAGGCTGTGAATATGAAGGTCTGCGGTGTTTTGGTTCCAGACGCCTGAGCGAATCTTTCCACTAGTCAACATGCTTTTTGGTTTCCAGGGAGCGAGGCAACAGTGAGTAAGGAAATCGGGATTACTGTCAAGAAAGCAGAGAACTTCTCGGAATGGTATACTCAGGTGGTCACCAAGGCTGAGCTTGCCGACTACTCATCGATGAAGGGATTCATGGTACTCCGGCCCTATGGTTATTCAATTTGGGAGCAAATCAAAGAACACCTCGACCGAAGACTGAAGGAAACAAATCACTCG
>Ga0315282_10008216_pt1 | contig 16926 bp, 16 predicted proteins | sample YL17G07_20_MG_FD_203693 | JGI IMG/M metagenome (GOLD analysis project Ga0315282, IMG submission 203693) | Sediment microbial communities from Yellowstone Lake, YNP, Wyoming, USA - YL17G07_20 | ecosystem: Environmental > Aquatic > Freshwater > Lake > Sediment | place: USA: Wyoming | collected...
GCAAGGTTGGTCCTCAAATAACGCTGTATGCGTTAACCGTATAAGATTTGTCAGCAAGAAAGGAAAGCTATGAAAGCAGAAGACCTGAGAGCACTCGTTGAAAGCCGAGGACAGAACTATTCTGAGATTCTGGGCATAGATATCTCAGAAGGGAAAGAAGAGGAGATTTTTAAGTGGTTCTTGGCATCCTTGTTGTTCGGGGCACCTATAACGGAATCATCGGTTGTCAAGACTTACAGGTGCTTCCAGAAGCACGGTGTTTTGGCGCCGAGTCAAATCCTCAAGACAGGTTGGGATGATTTGGTCAAGATATTAGATGAAGGTGGTTACACGCGTTACGACTTTAAGACAGCAGACAAGCTTCTGGAAGTTGCTCGAAACCTCACGGAAAAGTACAGTGGAAGCCTCTGCCTCATTCACGGCGAGTCTTCTGACGCACATGATTTTGAGAACCGGTTAAAAAATTTGGGGAAAGGTGTCGGCGACGTGACGGTGGGCATTTTTCTTAGAGAACTGCGTGACGTCTGGGAAAAAGCCGATCCGAACCCGACTGCGCTAGTAGTCCTTGCGTCTCAAGAACTTGGAATAGTGAAGAACGATGCGACGGCTGAAGAAGCTTTAGAACAGCTGAAAGCTTTCTGGGCTAGAAACAAGATTCGTAGAAAGTCTTTCGTCAATTTCGAAACTGCACTGGTCAGGCTGGGAAAGGATTTTCGGAAAAAGAGAAGACACAACTCGCTGCTGACTAATAGTGGGAACTCTGGTCGTAGGGTGCCTTAACGTACGTAATGACTTCTACTGGGCAGTCGCCGGGAAGCTTCAGCGCTTTTTTCCACTCGTCCCCGACAGCAATGAGCGAGAACACTCCTGACATCTCAGCCCGCGCCTTCCGCACCAAGTTTATCAGTGCGACTTGGGTTTCTCCTGTCTTGATCATGTCATCAATCACGAGGACGCTGTCCCGCTTCTTTATCGCGTCTTTCGGAATGTAGAGTGTCATGGTCACTCCTGAACCCCTGAGCACGTAGGTTTCTTCCAAGAAGGCCTTGACGCCAACTTCTTTATTCCTTTTTGCTACTACAAGGTTTACCCCTAGAGCGTTGGAAACCATTGTTGCCAATGGAATTCCATCAACGGCGGCTGTTAAGACTTTCGTCACGCGTTTTCCAGCGAAATTTGCGAGTGCATGATTGGCCGCCTGTTGAAGAATGTTGAAGTCTCCTATGATCTCAGTGTTGTCGAAATACCCGTCCTCATCGAATTTTATTCTGCTTCGCAATTCGGTTTCTAGACCAACAAGCTTCGTCAGTACTTTCCACAGCTGCTTCGCGCGTGAGGTGTTTGGCAAGACATGTCCCTTCGCATATCTGCTTAAGACGGTAACGGGCAAACCAGTCTTGGAAGCTAACTCTCGGTAAGTGATGTTTCTCTTGTACTTCGCCGTTCTGAGCAGTTCAATGGTCATTAGGCGAAGTTTCAAATCGTCTGCATGTGTGCTCATAACAATCCCTTACACAGTATTGAGTCAAATCTTAAAACACTTGCGATTTATTATTGCAATGCTAATTTAAAATTTCCGTTCGCAGTTCGAACAACTGCCCGTTTTGTTAATTTGAAGGTAGCGTTGGCGGATCCGCTGGGATTTGAACCCAGGACTTTCGGCTTTCCTCAGCGTTCCAGCCTTAGAAGGCCGACGCGCTTTATGGCAACTCGTATCCATGCTGCGCTACGGATCCACACGACTTGATTTAAAAGACCTCAAATATAGTCTTATCTCTCAGACTGCAGGCTGCGAGGGTCGATTGGCGTAGAATAGTCCTCTATAGAAGAGTTTACCTTAAAGTTTTTAAACGAACGTTGCCCTATACATATTGGGAGGGGGGAAGGGGAATGTCGGAAATAAGGGTAAGCGAGGTTCCGATCCCTCTAGTGAACTACGTAGAGTTGATACGCAGTCGCAGGTCACCGTATTACGATATCGTCCAGTTTCTTTTGAAGGACATGGAGATGCATTATCAAAGAACTGGGCAAGGTTCTGAAACAGTTTACATGGTTAACCCCAGAATGTTGGAGGAAGAAGTTGAAAAGATAGTTAGTGATGACAGGTTAACCACGGTTAATGTTTGCCGCACTATTCTCGCGTTGTTGTATGGGAGTGACCTCAGTGAAGAGAAGGACTTCTACGTGACTACCACGAGTAGCGGTCGAAGAAACTACCACATCAAGGTCAATAGCCGAACTCTGACATCCATGAACAGAATGTTGTGACACTTGCCTATTCAATGTAGATTGCAGGTTTGAACGGCATCGACAAGGCAGCCTTGTTTTTCGGATCGTAGCGGTGGCTGTCGTCTTCGCTGTATACCACCACTTGTGCTTTCAGCCGCTGTTTCAGTAGGTCCTTTGCATCTTCAATCGCTGCTTTCTCGTCCAATGCTTTCGTTTTGAGCACCTTTTCCCTTCTGTCTTGGGGGATTCTGTTCACTTCTTTCAGTGTCTTTTGAACAAAACTGGCGATCTCTTTCATATTCTTCTTCAAATCCTCTTCTGAGACCAGTTCCTTCATGACTTCGTTCATCTGCACTTCACCATGCCTTGCCTTCTCCAACATTTTGAAGTAGACTCCCCATTTCCATGGACAAGCAGTGTAATAATATATTTTCTTCGGTGTCATGCCTGTTGCTTTCATAATGTTCAATGTGTCTTCCAACACATCCATGACTAGTGCTTCGCTTTCTTCAGCTTCGATGCTTATCATAGATTCGTCTGCAGTGGGCCAAGAGGCTAGGGAGACAAAACCTTTCTCGCCCATCATTTTCCACAGTTCTTCGCATAAATGAGGAGCTACTGGCGCCAGCATTCGGATCTGCACGTCTAAGACTTGGCCGCGCACAAAATCTGTGGCGCTTTTCCTATTTTCTTTCTGGGCCGTTATGCGCCTTTGATACCACTGGAAGTCTTGCTCCAACTCATATAGTACGCTGTGTATGGCCTTGCGAACGGCTAATTTGTCCATGGCTTCAGTTGCCTTTCCTATGTGCTCTTGCAATCGACTCAGCATCCACTTGTCTATTGCTGTCAACGAGTTTTCTGAAGCTTTCGCGTTGCGTGAATTCTTGGCGACTTCGAAGGTGAACTTGTACAGGCGTTCCAATCTCTCACGCATGGATTTGGCTATTGCCGGGCTGAACTCGGCATCTTGCAACAGTTCCGCTGTTGACAGGACACTCAGCCTGATAGGATCGGCTCCGAATTTTGCTAGACCTTCTCGCAAGGGGATTATGTTCCCGAAGGATTTGCTCATTTTTGCGCCCTCCATCATCACGCTACCATTCGTTGCGATCTGGCGGGGCCACAACTTCTCTGGGAATATGGCGGTGTGGTTGAATATCATAAAAGTCAGATGGTTGGGCACTAGGTCGCGTCCGGAGTGGCGGCTGTCAAGGGGGTAGAAGTACATGAACTCGCTGTGCATCTCTTCGATAATCTTTGCGTCTAGGTTAGCTCTTTTGGCTATTTCAGTGGCTTTTCCGATTCCAAGGAAGACATAGTCGAAGACTTCGTCTGTCAATTGAGCAGGCTGGAGTTTGTGCTCTTTTATGTGTTTGACTATGGTGTAGTATACCATGTAGATAGTGGAGTCAGACAGTGACTCGATGATCCAGTCTTTGTCCCATGGCAAACGTGTGCCCATGCCCGATTTTCTTGCGCAGGCCTTTTCATGCAGCCAGTCAATAACATTGTTGAATTCTGACCGCAATTCTTCAGGCAGTATTTCCATCTCGTCTAGGTTCTCGTGGGCAAGGGCTTTCCATTCTGGTTTTCCATAGTCGATGAACCATTGATCTTGGACGATTTTGACGATGCATTCTGTTTTGCAGCGGCACAGTACTGGTCTGTTCAGAAGCTCATACATTGTCGTGGCCTTGCCTTCTGCGATCAGGTCTTGCTTGACTTTGTCTTTTGCTTCATTTACTGAGAGGCCATAGTATTTGCCTGTGTTGGGTTTCATTTTTCCATTGTGGAATTCATGGCGGTAGACTTCCTTTGTTGCTTCTTCCAGTTTTGGATCAGTCTGTTCTTTTATGTTCATTTTTCTGACGGCGTCGGCTGCTGGAATTTCTGAGTAGCCTGGAACTTCGATGAGGGAGATTGGTTTCACAGAGTCTATTGTTTTTGGAGGTATTCCGTAGTCTTTCAGCTTTGATGGTTGCTTTCTGAGGTTCTCCAGCGCAATGTAGTCATATGGTGCGTGTCCTGGGACGGACATGACGACGCCTGTGGCGTTTTTCGGATCGACGAAATCTGCTGGCAGGATAGGAATTTTCGTCTTGGTCGCGGGGGTTTCCACAAGCTTTCCTATGAGGTCTTTTCCTCCGAAAGTTTCCAGAACCTTGACTTTGCGATTCAGGTGGGCAAGCTTCTCTACGCATTCCTTGCTGACTATCCACTGCTCGGCGTCTACGGCGGCTTTCACGTACCTGGTTTTCGGATTTAGCCAGATGTTGGTTACGCCGAAGACTGTTTCGGGGCGCAGTGTGGCTGTTGGGAAGACAATGCTGTTCTGTTTGAATTTTATGAGGGTGAACTCGCCTATTTCTGGTTCTACGTCGCCAACCGTGTCGTGTTGGCCGACGGGGTTTCCGTCTTTGGGGCACCAGCCGACTGGGTGGCTTCCGCGGCTTATGTATCCTGCTTGGCGTAACTTTCGGAATTGCCATTCTATGAAGCGGTTGTACTGTGGGTCTATAGTTGTGAATTCGCGTCTCCAGTCGATGCTGTACCCTATTTCTTTCATCCCAGTCTTGATTTCTTGATGGAAGTAACGCGCCATGGACATGGGATCGGTCAGTTCTTCCAGTTTCTCTTCAGGAATCTTGTAGACTTGGACAAAGTCGCGGATGAGGTTCTTGTCGTTGTCTGCCAAGCGCTTAGCCATCGCCAAAACAGGTGTGCCAGTATAGTGAAACGCCATTGGCAGGAGCACGTTGTAGCCCCGCATCCGCATGTACCGTGCGTGCACGTCTGCCAAGGTGTAGGTTCTTCCGTGGCCGATGTGCTGGGGAGAATTTGGGTAGGGGTAGGCCACGGTTATGAAGTATTTTGGTTTTTTCGGGTCAGGATCGGCTTCGAAAATCTTGGCTTTTTCCCATTTTCCTTGCCATTTTTCTTCGATTGCTTTCAAAAATTCCATAAAGCTTTTTGAGTGGGTTCGTGGAGTATTAAAGGTTTTGTTTTCACGGACAGAGAACGCTATTCCTCACGTTTAACACCACTAGACTAAACAGTGCAAACAAGCATTAAACCTTTACTATTTTTTGCTGATCTTTACGGCTATATCAAGTTTTGAAGACCTTGCTAAGTTTCCTGTTCGAAGAGCCAGGTGGCTCTGCTCAAGATTTCTCGTATTGGCAACTGCTGTGGGCACAGCTCCTCGCATTTTCCACATTTGACACATCTCGTGGCTCGGCATTCAGGCGCGATCTCCTGCGAGTAATTCCTTCTGACCTCATCGCTTCTGTTCTTCACAAAGAACTCGTTAAAGAACGAGACTATTTGAGGTATGCTTACTCCCTCAGGGCATGGCGTGCAGTAGCCGCAGCCAGTGCATCCGATGAACCCCAGTTCCTGGTATTTCTGAGAGACCCGATTCATGAGTTCAAGTTCTTTCTCAGTAAGGAGACCTGGGCCCGAGCGGTCTGCACTTTCCACATTTTCCACGACTTGTTTCATCGTGCTCATGCCGCTGAGGGCAACTGACACTTCAGGTTGATTCCACACCCATTGGAGAGCCCACTCCGCAGCTGTTCTCTTAATGCCAGATTCGTTCCATGTGGTCTGAACCTCTTTCGGAGGTCTGATGGCCAACCTTCCCCCTGCGATTGGCTCCATGACAACGACTGCAAGACCTTTGGAAGCCGCGTACTTCAGCCCTCTCGTGCCTGCTTGGTATTCAGCATCTGCGTAGTTGTATTGGATTTGGCAAAGCGTCCATCGCTCGTAACTGTCTATGATGTTTTTGAACACTTCGCATTCGTCGTGGAAGCTGAAGCCAAAATGCTCGAATTTCCCCTCATCCATTTTCCTCTCAGCCCATGAGACGACGTTCAACTCTGCGAGTTTTTGCCATCGTTCCTTGTTTAGGCCGTGGAGCAGGTAGAAATCGAGGTGATCTAGTTGAAGCTTGCGGAGCTGCTCGTTCAGGCACTTGTCCATGTCTTCATGGGATTTGACGAGCCAAGTCGGCATCTTGGTGGCTACCTTCACTTTCTCACGATATCCTTCCTTCAGGATTTTGCCAAGTAGAGTTTCACTGTTTCCTCTGTGATAGGTGTAGCCTGAGTCTATGTAATTCACACCTTGGTCAATGGCATATGTTATCATCTTGGTCGCTTCAGGCTCATCGATGCTCCCAGCTTCGCCGTCGATAATGGGTAGCCGCATTGCGCCGAATCCTAACGCTGACACTTTCCAGTTCAGTTTTCCGAATCTTCTATACTTCATAGAAACTTCCTGCATCAAGCCTTCAGCTGCTTTCTCAGGGTTTCCTCCGCCTTCACAACGGCTTCAGACAGCTTATCGATTTGCGTCCCGCCGCCCTGGGCGAAGTTTGGTTTTCCGCCACCTCCTCCCCCTATCGTCCCTGAGGCTTCTTTCGCTATTGTGCCAGCGTTCACTCCTTTCTTAAGTGCTGCTTTTCCAGCCATCACCATTATTCTCGCATTCTTGCCGTCTGATCCATAAAACACCGTGACTGTTGCCTCATCCTTCTTAATGATTTCGGCTGCCGTCTGAATCATACGGTCAACATCAATCGAATCCATAAAATCACGCTTCACAAGCTTGATCCCGTTTATTTCTTTCGTTTCTTCAGTATTTCTTGTTCCTAAGCCAGTGCTTTCCCGCTTTGCCAACTCCTTGACAAGCTTTCTCCGCTCAGCATTTGCCTCCTTCAACTCTCTTGCAAGCTTCTCCACCGTCTTGTCCAGCTTCTCGAGCGGCGCATTCAAAGTCTCTGAAAGCTTCAAAAGCAACCTCTCGTTTTCCTGTACAGCTTTCACTGCTGGAATCCCAATTGAATAGGTCAGTCTTTCTACGCCGTCTTGAACCCTTTCCGAATGGATGATCTTGATGAACCCGATCTCACCAGTGTTCTTCAAATGTGTTCCTGCGCAGGCTTCAACATCCCAGTCTCCTGCTCTTACAACACGAATCTCCTTGCCAGGCACTGCGCCGCCTTGATAAAGCCTGAAGCCATAACGACTTTCTGCCTCGTTCCTCGGGAGCCACGCGGTCTCAACTGGAATATTTCGCAAAACTGCTTGGTTCGCGAGTACCTCAATCTTTTGCACCTCTTCCAACGTCAACCTGCGAAAGTGCGAAATGTCGAGTCTAGAGCTTTCTATGCCTTTCTGTGTTCCATACTGCCAAACATGCTGGCCAAGCACGCGTCTTGCTGCTCCGCCGACCACGTGAGTTGCCGTGTGATTTTTCATGAGACTGTACCGTTTATCCCAGTCAATCTCACCCTTAACAACGGCGCCCACCTTCGGCGCAGAGCCCTTCACCTTGTGAACGATCACCTTACCCGCTTTCTGAACGTCAACAACCTCAGCCTTCCTGCTGCCAAACCTCAGATAGCCGCCGTCTGCTGGTTGCCCTCCGCCTTCAGGATAGAAGCATGTCCTGTCAAGAACTACGTACCTGTTATCAACTACTTTCAGGACTCTCGCGTCGAACTTTCGCATGTACTGATCCTCGTAGTATAGTTGCTGCGTTGCTGGCACGTTTTCCACTGCGGTTTCAAGCCTTTCCTCATGCTTCACTTCCTCCTCCTCCAATGGCTTGGAAACCTGCATGTGCCTCTGGGCAATCAAAGCGTAAAAATTGTCTGGAATCTCCACTTCCAACTTCTCTTTTTTCGCCGTTTGCTTAACAATTTCAGGTGGTAGCCCGTGCGAATCGTACAGTTGTATCAGGGTTTCTATCGGAATCGCCTTCTTCTTTCCTGCCTTCAACTCGCTAGAGACGCGTTTGACCATTCCTTCTCCGCGCACGATGGTTTCTTCAAACTTGACTTCTTCGCTTTTGAGCATCTCCATTATCTCGTTCCGCATTTCCCCTAACTGGGGGAAGTCTTTAGACCACAAGTCGACTTGCATGTCAACGATGTCATACAGCTTATCCGAAATCTGCAGCATTCTCAAAAGCCTGTAGATCCTGCGGAAAAGAAGCCTCGCCAGATACCCTTCCTGAATGTTCGAAGGCACGACCCCTTCAGACAGAATGAAACTCAAGCTTTTTGTGTGGTCCGCAACTGCAAAAGCGTTTTCTATCGGGATCAGAAACCTGTCCAGGTCATCAACTCTCATCCTGACGAGCTCCGCCTCTTTCCTCCGAGTCTTCAACCGACTCGCAGTCTTGTCCAGATTCACTAACCCCGAAACCCTAGCTATCTTGTTCAGCAGTTCACTGTCAATTCTGGTCAACCCGGCCATCTTGAATATCTTGCCGAGCAAGTTGCCGTAGATGGCGTGGAAGCCGCTGGGTGCTCCTTGACTGAGCCATGCATAGCGTTCTATGCCGTAGCCTGTGTCAACCGTTCGAATAGGCAATTTGATGAACCTGTCATTTACCACCTTATACTGCATGAAAACCAGTGTGGCGACTTCCAAACCTCGGACAATGGACTCTACGCATGGACCTGCGTTTCCTCCGCCAGACCAAACCTCCTCCTTGTAAACGATCTCCTCAGATTTCACGCCTAAGTCTTTAGTCACCCAGTCGTGATGATACCGCACGGCCTGGTCTTTCCAGTAAATTTCCTTGTCAGGATAGTTGAACGCGTGCGCTCCGCCCATCTCAAAAATGGTCAGGTGCCTGCCGAAAGTCGGGCCCGTGTTCGCAATGTCCACCATGCGGATGCACGGTTGAGAAATCACAAGCGGATTGGCGGGAGGCGGCGTGATTCCTTCAGTCACGTAAGGCTGGAAATCAATTATGCTTGCATGCGTAAGGTAGATGTCGGCTCTCCACCGTGCCACAACAGGATACGGCTTTATGCGTGCATGTCCCTGCTTCTCGAAGAACGACAGGAAAGCCTCGCGCATCTGAGGCAGCGAGAAGCTTCTCTTTGTCGGCGGGTCACCTATGAAAGTGTAAGACGCACAACCTTCTGAAGTTGCCTCGCCACAAGTTTCCTGTTTCGGGTTCTGAGTCCAATAATACTTCTTGCACTTAGGACACAGTTTCCTAACGTAGCCAGATTCCTTAAAGAATGGAAGCCTATATTCTTCTGCGGGAAACCTCTCCAAACTTTGGACGCTCCAATAACACTACAATGCATAGGTTTTTAAAGGATAAAGAAGTCGCGCGAATTTAAACTATTTCGCTATCCGAACTTGAAACCAAGCAGAAAACCTGCGATGAAGCTTCCTGCGAATGGCAGAAGAGATATCACTCCGACAATCCACGAGAATGCTGAGCCAGCCAAGCCGAGCGAGTCAGCTAACGATTTCCAGAGTGCGCCGTAGTTTATGCTTATAACTTCTCTTATGCTCAAGTAAATGAGCGCAGCTATGAACAAGCCTACAACAATGGCCACCAGCTTGCTTATCTTCTTCACAGCATACCCAGCTATGAATCCGCCCACCGCCCCTACCCCAACTTGAAAACCTAGATGCGGCAAAACTTCGCTCATAGAAACTCTCGCCAGACAGGATATGGCACGTTTGATTTAAATGCGTTTTGCCTAATAGAATACGAAAACGCCAGACCAAGGAGGTGAAACAGAACGGAGCTGCTAGACATTTACATATTGAACCTTTTGCTTACTTTAGGCATGTTCGCAGTTCTTGCTTTCCGAGCGTGGATTGAGCTGAAAAACTATCGAATGCTCTGGAAGGAGCTGGAGTGGAGACAGACCTATCAGACCATGGGGCGCATACTTAAGGCTGAAAGAGACCTTTTCTCCAGAGTAGAGGGCGGCGACGAGCTCTACAACATGCTGTGCGAAATCTTCAAGGTTAACGAAAAATAAACTAAGAATGCCAGCCATCGATCGGTCTTTCAACCGCAACGTGACGCTTTTCCATCCCATAGCGCCTGAAAGGCTTGGTCAAATGCCGCTGCGACCTTGTTGAAGTGATGTAAAGACCCCTTTTCAAATCACGTTTCAACCTAACCTCAACCTTGCCCAGACCTTGATATCTCGAGCCGCATTTTTCGCATCTGAAACCCTTGCTCTTTCCCATGGACTTGAGCCTGCTACCACATTTTTGACAAACTGGATTGTGAAAAGCGGTTTTTGGAGCAAGTTTTAACACTCTTATTTTCTCAAGGTTTATCGTCAAATGCCGCTTCTGCGAAGGAGCGCGGACGCCGCCATAAGCCTTAATGTGGTCTCCGATCATAAGTTTGCTTGCGACCTTTCGAAGAGTCCCTGTTGGCTCATAGGCTGCACAGTCAACCTCGGCGCTTTCGTCTCTGATGGGGAAGATGATGTGTCTTTTCGGAATCATCCTTGGATTTGCTGCCACGGTTCCTCTAACAATCACGGGGCTGTAAGGCCTGATCTGGCTTAGTTTTTCCACCTTTTTCAGATGTGCGTCTGTTCCTTGGTTTGTGCGGAAGATGACCCACCTCTCGACAGGTTCAAGGGGCTTTACGATGGCAAAAGCCTTTTTTACGGTTTCCGGAGTCTCGCCTCTGATGCCGAGAAGGATCGGGTCTGGCCCGCGCGGTGTGATTACAATCCTGTTCTTTTCTGCGTCGACATTGTTAAACGTGTATGGCGCTGTTGTCTTGTCCATTTCAAAAATTGAAGCTTCATCTACATGTCTCTTCAGGCCGCGATTCTCTAGAACACGATACGCAAGAATCTCAAAAGTGTAATCTCCTCGGAGAGTTTCACCAACAGCTGCCAAAGCGCCGATGATTCCTCTTCCATTCTTGAAACCTACCGCCTCACCGCTGAACTCGGTCAAGAGTTTCACTGCGTCTTTGAGGGTCACGATGCCGGTTATCACATTTTTTGCGAAGGCTTTGATTTGTCTTGGAATTTTTTCTCCTTTGAAGAAGACTATGCCAGGGTCAGTACCTCTGAATTGGAAGTCTGCTTGTTCCTCAACGGTTTCTAGCACAGTTTCTTTGATTTGTCCTTCAATGCTCTCGTCATATCTTATTCTGAGGCACAGTGCGCCGTTTCCTCTGGTTTTCCATGGCACGTTAGGGTTCAGCCTTATCAAGCTCGGATAGTCAATAAAGCTTGCGCCCAGTTTCTCCAGTTTCTCTACTAGAACAGCCGCAACGTAGGTTGTGCATCCTTTTCTCGTTGAGTCCGTGTCGTCCAGTCCGATGTGCATCGTTTTGCTTGCCATTTACTGCAACTCACTTCTTAGTGGACTACAGATTTGGAGAGACAACTCTATAAGGAGTTGTTTTTGGAGTAGAGAATAAAAAAGAAGGAAGGCTTGTTACTTTGTTTCTTCAACAACTATCATTGTCAACGTTGACCTGACCTTGTCCAGTCTCCTCACGCGCCAAGTTACGATTTCCTTCAGCTTGTCCATTGTGTCTGCTTTTACTCTCGCGATTATGTCGTATACTCCGTAGACGGCGAAGGCTTGGTCAACTCCTTCGACCTTCTTCAGGTCTTTCAGCACGTCTGCTTCTGAACCTATCTCAGTGTTTATCAGCACGAATGCTGTTGGCATTTAAGTCTCCTCAACTACTGTTTCCTTGCTAAGCATTAAAATACTTTGCTACATCAAACGATTAGGCCCACCATAACACCAGCATAGGCCCAAGCATTTTCTCAAAGCACGGATATACTTATCTTCTGTCTCCAAACACTAGACTACTGAGGCTCAAACATGCGAGCAAGGAAACCCGCTGTTGACTTTATCACGAGCCGCGAAATGCGCGCTCTAGAAATCGACTCAGAGTATTTCGGAGTTTCCAGACTTCGCCTAATGGAAAACGCCGGGCACAATGTCGCGTTGGAAGTTGCTTCAAGGTTCAAACCCGAGAAATCTGTCGCTGTCTTCTGCGGGTTAGGCGGCAACGGCGGCGATGGTTTCGTTGCAGCTCGACACCTGCTTACCACTGGCTTCAAAGTCACGGTCATCCTCGCCGGAAAAGCTAAAGAAATCTCTGACAAGGCAGCTTCGGAAAACTGGGAAGCAGTGCAGTTCTTGAAGAATGTCATGCCCATTTACGAGGTTTGCGACACCACACTCATACCAGACATAACAGCAGACATCGTGATAGACGCGTTGCTCGGAACAGGCACGAGGGGGAAATTGAAGCCGCCTATCTTGCAACTTGTCAAGAAAATCAACACCCTAAACGCCTTTCGAGTCGCCGTTGATGTGCCGACAGGCATCGACGCAGACACTGGTGAAGTCTTAGGCGACGCTGTGAAAGCACATCTAACAATAACCTTTCACAAGTCAAAAAAGGGATTTGAGAAGGCGAGGAAGTACGTTGGAGAGCTGGTTGTAAGAGACATGGGCTTGCCCAGGCAATTCGAAGAGTTTGCTGGCCCAGGTGATGTTTTGATGGTTACGAAGCCTCGGCCGTCAGAGTCTCATAAAGGCGATTTCGGGCGTCTACTTGTCATCGGTGGGAGCGAAGTCTATTCTGGCGCTCCAACTTTGGTGACGCTGGCTGCTCTGCGCACGGGTGTTGACTTGGCGTATCTTGCTGCTCCAGAGGAGACGGCTTATGCCATTTCGTCCATGTGTCCTGACCTGATCACGATAAAGCTTGAGGGAAAACATCTGAATCTAGGCGACATGCCTGTTCTGGAGAAGTACATCGAATCGGTTGATGCCATTGCTGTTGGGCATGGGCTCGGTTTGCACGCTGAAACAAAGAAGGCTTTGAAGGCCGTGGTTGAGGCTGTTGAAGATGTTGGGAAGCCGTTGCTTTTGGATGCGGATGGTTTGAAGGCTTTTGCGGGGTTCAAAAGGAAACTGAAGGTGCCTGTGGTTCTGACGCCTCACGCTGGTGAATACGCTATGCTTGCCGGGAAGAAGTTGCCAGAAGATCTTAAGGGAAAGGTTTCAGAAGTGCAGAAAACAGCGGCAAAGCTGGATGCAGTGATACTGTTGAAGGGAGCTGTCGACATTGTGGCTGATGGAAAGTGTTTCAAACTTAACTTCACAGGCAATCCGGGCATGACGGTTGGAGGAACTGGAGATGTGCTGTCTGGCGTCGTTGGAGCTTTTCTCGCTCAGAAGGTAAACCCGTTTGAGGCGGCTGTTGCGGGAGCTTTTATCAATGGTGCGGCTGGCGACTTTGTGTTTGAAGAGAAGGGCTATCACATGGTTGCATCAGACCTCATCGACTGGATTCCGCGCGTATTGAATGACCCGATGTCTCACGTGAAGGTGCGAAAAACAGGTGGAAAGACGAGTTAGAATCGTGGTTTACCAGGCCAGACAGTGCGACCCCAAAAAATGCACAGCGTTAAAACTTGGCCGCCATGGCCTGGTTCGCATCGTTTCGCAGTTGAGGTTTCTGCCTAAAAGAGCCATCGTACTTAATCCCTTCTCTGAAACTGCCTTCTCGCCAGCCGACAGGCAACGCATTGAACAGTACGGACTGGTTGCTCTGGACTGCAGTTGGGAGCATGCGGAAAAGGTTCTGAGCGGGCATGTGAGGGGAACCTCTCGCTGTCTGCCGCTGTTGGTCGCGGGTAACCCTGTTAACTTTGGCAAGCCAACTAAGCTCACGACCGTGGAAGCTTTGGCTGGAGCCTTAGCCATTGCTGGTTTTGAGGAGGAGGCACGTGAGCTGTTGTCCATTTTCACGTGGGGACACACTTTTCTCGATTTGAATGGTGAAAGACTGGAAAAATATGCAGTAGCAAGAAACAGTGCAGAAGTGGTCGAAATGCAAAGGGCTTTCATGCAGGATGCCAAAATATGCTAAGCGACTCTGGACTGGCGTGTTGGTTGTAACCCGTCTATAGGGCTTAGTAATTTCTTATTGTCTTGTTGTGTTGCTTCTGTCATGCTTTCTTCCTTCTTTTCTACTTCTACTAATTGGGGATTTGGGCACATATTTTTTTCGTTTTCGTTTTGCGTAGTCATGTTTCATCAACCCAATTCATAATTTGTCGTCCGTGTGCGGCGACCCATGTCGGGACATGGGGAAAACAATAAAACTTTCCATGCCAATGCTCGGAGAGCCTAAAATTCTTTGCCGCTTTTCTTCGGTAAGAAAAAATGGATTACAAAAATTTTAGGGAAAGTTTTATGTTTTAGCCGCACTTAGCAATTGTTTTCCTTAGGGACGATTCGGGAATCCTAGACTCAAAATTCTTTTGTGGCTTTGGTTTCGTTGAATTTTGAGGCGGTCAACGCCTTTGCCAAAAGGGGTTTGGGGTTAGTCTCACGGTTCCTTGTTGATGATTTTTGACAATCTATTGAAGTTTCTGCGCATTAGAGTGAGCTGTTCTTTGAAACGTTTGTGCTCTTTGGGATATTTTTTCATGATTTCTAAAGCGTTAGCGAATTTGTCGTAAGTTGTGTCAGTGTCCATTTGTGTGAAGAATATTGTTCCTAGGTCAACGGGTTCTAGTTTGCCTTTGTTCTTGAATGCTGTAAGTGCGATTCTGACTATGTCTGGATTGAAGTTTGGAATTATTTCAAGAAAGTATTGAAGCATCTGACTATTGGGATATACTTCTCTTGATTGGGTTAGCAGGTCTGCTGGTGAGGCGCCTTCAATCAGGGCTGTTAGTATTCCTATATCTGTGAGCCAAAATTCTGGGAATTGTCTGCCGTGCCAAACGTATGTTCTTACTTTTGTTAGAAGTCCTTTTTGTTCAAGACTGTTGAAGGCAGTCCATGAAGGTTTATAGCTGTGCTTTATGTTCTTGACGGTGTTGTTGATTGTATCTGGTCCATTCTTGGATAGATGAAGAACGATTTGTTTTTGTAATGGGTGTAAGCTATTCTCTTCTTTTTTGTGTTTTGACATATGTCAAACCTGTTTAGTTATGGTGTAGCTAGACTCATATAAAACCTTCGCCTATTGAGTTTTGAGATGAGTCAAAACTGTGTGTAAGCGTGAGGTGATTTCCTAATGGATTCTGCCGAGTCTGTTTTTAGGCTCCGTCAAGAGTTTGACGGTTTGCAGGATGGTTTTGTTGAAGAGCCTATTAAGGCTGGTTCTGGCTCTGGCTTTCTCGACAGTTATCCGTTGGTCGGCGGGGGGACATAACTAATAATTACTGTGGCAATTTCAGTAGTCGTTACATGTGCGACCGTGTTGGTCTGCATGAGTCGATTGGTAAGCTGGCTGGCAAGGATTATGCGGGCAAGGTCTTCGTGCGTAAGGTTCATTTTAGCTGTGATAAGCCGTCTTGTCCGATTTGCTATCGGTACGGGTGGGCAGTCAGGGAAGCTCGCAAGATTGAAGCTCGTCTGGTTGAAGCTTCTAAGCTGTGGGGTGATGTCGAACACATTTTCGTTTCTATCCCTCCGAAGAGTTATGGAGTTTCGGATGAGAAAGTTTTGCGTTCTATGGCTTTGAAGGCTTTGGAAGCTCTTGGCGTTATTGGCGGTGGTGCGATTTTTCATGGCTCTAGGCATAGGCGATATGAACAGATGGGTCACGCGTTTCGTCAAGTTGGCACGGATTGGAAGCCTCATTATCATGTTTTGGGCTTCATTCGTGGCGGTTATGCAAGGTGTCGGGGCTGCGGGCACAAGAATAGCTGTGTTGAGGGCTGCGGTGGTTTCGATGATAGGCGTTGGCAATACTTTTTGAAGACGGGTGTTTACGTCAAGGTAGTTCTGGCTGAGCGTAAGACTATTTTTGGGACAGCGTGGTATCAACTGAACCATGCGAGCATCAAGAGGGATGCCGAGCGTTCTCACGTTGTTACGTGGTTTGGCGTTGTTAGTTACCGTAAGTTGAAAGTGAAGGTTGTGAAGAAAGTGGGTGTTTGTCCTGTTTGTAAGCATCCGTTGAAGAAGGCTGACTATTCGGGTTCTAAGAACCACGTTTTGAACAGGTATGCGTCTGGCTATGAACGTGATTCTATGGAAGATTTGAAGGAAGGCGGTGTTGTGGTTTGGCGTGAAGCCGTTAAGCGTCCGTTTAGGGTTAGGTTCGTAGGCGGTAGCTATGAATCGGTTTAAGCGTGTTTCTGTCAAGAAGCTGTCTGCTAGGAAGCGTTGTCTGTTAGGATTGGATTCTGTTCGTTTTGCTAAGAAGTATTCTCTTAAGGTTTCTGCGAAAGAGGTCGGGTCGTCTGGATTTACTGATGTCAAGGTTGAGTCTGACTTGTGTCCTTTTGATGGTTTGTCATGTGCGATGGTTGGTTCTTGCGATGACGTTTTGAATTTGGTTATGGGCTTCGATTGTCGTGAAGGCGGTTCTTGTGACCGTGCGGTTGTTAAGGCGCATCGGTGAACTTTTTGTTGTTGCGGTTGCTTTCGGCTTTGTCGTTTCGTGGGAGTTAGCGCGCGCTCGAAGGAAGCGAAGGTTTTGTGAGGAAGACCAAAACTAGTCTTTATGAATTATCCGAATAGGGTCGGGTTTTCATACTTAACCTTCTATTGTCACCTTTGGCTCAAGCTTTTATATGCAGAAACGTCAACTAGGTTTAGGTATCAAAATGACAGAGGAAGATGAAAAGAAGAAAGAACACTCAAGGGTTTCAGTTCGAATAGGTGATTTCCAAGTCGAACTAGAAGGGACTCACGGAAATGTTACGGAACTCATGGGCGAGGGCTTGTTCAAATTCATAAAAGGACTGCAAGAAACTACTAAGCAAGTGCCATCTTCGATTGAAGTTGGTCCAGAAGTCGCACCAGAAGAGGAAGCTGTTCCCCCACTAGGAAGACCTTCCACTACGATAGATGCGTTATCGCAATTGTTCAAGACCGAGTGGGGTAAGAAGCCTAG
>Ga0315282_10008217_pt1 | contig 16926 bp, 13 predicted proteins | sample YL17G07_20_MG_FD_203693 | JGI IMG/M metagenome (GOLD analysis project Ga0315282, IMG submission 203693) | Sediment microbial communities from Yellowstone Lake, YNP, Wyoming, USA - YL17G07_20 | ecosystem: Environmental > Aquatic > Freshwater > Lake > Sediment | place: USA: Wyoming | collected...
CTATTCTAAACTCTCAATTCTTTTTTGCGGATTTGGGCGCTGCGGTGGCTTCCATCTCAAATAGTAATTCAGGACGGCAGATGTCGCAAATCATCGTAACCCACGGCCAATCAAAATCGCCCTTTATCCGGTTAAAAATCTCCTCCACCTCGGCTGTCTTGCAATAGGCAGTCGTATGGACAACATCCTCATCACGACATCCCATGTCCGCAAGGACGGCACGGACGTTGTCTATGGTGGCGTTTATCTGACCCGATGGGTCGCCAATATTGGTTGTGGCGCCAGAGGCATCTATAGAGGCGGTGCCGGAGACGAATACCGTCCGGCCGGCAGGAGTAACCGCACGCGAGGCCCGCGAAAAGGCCGAGCCATATTCCAGCGCACACTGCTGCCTGCCCACAGCGGGCAGAAATTGAGGCAAGCTCTTTGGCTCCAGCACCGCTATCAGGTCCATCGCACACCTGCTGCCATCGGCCAGGCTCAGGCCGATGCCGGTGCTGGCGGGCATCGATTGTCGGCTGCCTTCGCCAATAAGAGTCCTTTCGGTAAAGAACCTGTTTCTGACGCGATTGAAGTCATCATACCACGTGAGAATATCCCTCAGCCATACCCACGTGCGGGCTACGGATAGAAAGCCGGCATTGAATTGTTTAAGGGCCGATTCGGCCTTTTCCAGGCAGGCCTTGGCCTGGTCTGTGGCCTGGGTAAGCTCTGGGGCGGAGATGGCGGAGAGTGTAACGAGCGTATGGTCCGGCAGGCGAAGGATTCGTCCGGATGGGACTCCTTCTATGTGGATTACCTTTGGTTTGTTATCACTTATGATGGCGTGGACCTGGGCGCCTGCGAAGGGGCCGAATGAGCCTTCTTTACATACGAGGAAGCTCGGCGAAACACCATCGTCGATGTCTTTATATATTTTTGAGCGGACCTGGCGAATGGTTTCGATTGCGTTCTGCGAGGGGAAGATTCGCTCCTGGAGGATGCGTGCTTTTTTTGTTCGGAGCGTATCGCGGATGGCTGCGAAAATTTCGTTTGCCTGGTCCTGCGGCGGCAGGGTTTTTTGCGGCGTGGCTGAGATATAGATTTCGCCGGCCGCCGCTGATTCAACGGTGCGTATGTCCAGGTTCAAAGCCATTGCGCCTTTGTCACTTGCTCTTTGTCATTATCCTGGTAAATCCTGGCTTTACTGCCGTTATTGGGGTTTTATTACAATATCGCTCACAGACCTATTTTGCCTGTATAGTTCGATTCGCTGCTCGATTTCCTGAGCGAGCTGGTTATCGCCTGCGGTACGGGCGAGATTAAGGGCCTTTTGTGCAGAGACAATTGCTTCACGGAATCGGCCTGCCTTTGCGTAGTTCACTGCCAGTATATCGTGGAGGACCGGCGACTTGTCTATGGCCGGTCTAAGAGAGATGGCTTTCGAGTAATGCGCAAGGGGGTCGTCGATTTTGCCTTGTGCGGCAAGCGCCGTAGCCAGGTTGTAATGGGACCTGGCATCATTCGGGTCGAGGCGGACGACCTCTAACCAGTGCTTGATGGCTTCATCAAGCTTTCCTTGCTTGACCAATGCCATGCCGAGATTGTAACGAACGTTGATGTCGCCTGGTTTAAGCCGCACAACTTCGAACCAGTGCCTAATTGCCTCATTGAACTTCCCCTGCTGAAACATCGCTTGGCCGAGGTTGTATTGTGCGTTGGTATTATTGGGGTCAAGGTGTACCGCCTCGGACAGATGTGCGGTAGCATCTTTGAGCATCCCCTTCTCGAACAGGAGTGCGCCCAGGTTGCTATGCGCTTCGACGTGGTCCGGCTTAATTCGCACGACTATCGACCAGTGCTTGATTGCCTCATCGGACTTTCCCTGGCGAGACATCGCTAAGCCAAGGTTGTAGTGAGCATCGGTGTTGTTGGGGTCAAGCTGCAATGCCTTTTGATAATGTGCCATCCCCTCGTCATACATCTCTTTGACGTTGTATAGGAGAAATCCAAGCTTGAGGTGCGCATCGAGGTTGTTTGGATTCAGTTCCAACGCTTTTCTATAGGTAGGAATCGCATTATCGGCGTCGCCTGCTTTGAAAAATTCGTTTCCGGCTCGGAGGAAAGAGTAGTCGTCCAAGAACTGCTCGCGGATTTTTTTGATAGCTGAGGGGCTGGCGTTGACAAACTCCGGTATATTTGCGGCTTTATCTGGAGTAGTAAAATGCGCCAGCAGCACCGCAGGAGAGCTGTTCCCTTCATCGTCGATATGCGTCAGAAAGAGCTGTGTGTAGTCGGAATTGGTCTTTGAGGAAAATACCAGCCACCTGCTGTTTGGCGACCAACTGTGCCAGGAATTCATCCGGGTTGTGTTGCATCGCAGTCTCCTGGCCTGGCCTCCTTGTGCGGGTATGATAAAAAGCTCGCTATCCGGCTGGAGCAGCATATAACTTTTCGCTTTGCAGAACACGAGCCATTTGCCATCGGGCGAATATCTGCCGAAGTAGTTGCTCATGCCATTGTTGGATGCGCCCTCGACGGGTTCGGGTGTTCCGCCTTTTCCGTCATTAAACGGGATTCTGTAGAGGTCGAATGTAAACGATTTTCCCTCTTCGACGAACTCTTTGCATTCCTCGCGGGTCAGCAGCACCTTGCCCTGGCCGCGGGTGTGCTTGAGGTCGTATGCTTTGGTTCTGGCGAAGACGATGTATTTGCCATCGGGGCTCCAGTTGGGATTGCTCTGCACGTAGTTGGGGTCATCAGCTCCTGGGAGCGACTGGAAGATTTTGGTCTGCCTGTCGTATATGCACAGGATGCCTTTAATCGGGAAGAAGAGCTGCGAGAAGGCCAGAGCCGGCATCGGGACAAAGACGGACTCATCCTTTACGGTGCTGACGACGAACCTGCCGTTCGGAGAGATTTGGGAAAGCAGTCCGAAGGTCAACTGTCCATCTTTTTTTCTGTAATCATCCCAGGTTATGATATAGCTGGTAGCCAGGGTCATTTGCCCTGCGACAGGCGTGATGACATAGGAGCCCTTACTGTTGGCATAATCCACGTCCATAGCGAGGATTTGGCCATCGGCGGAAAACGAATGACAGTTGCCGCAGACAGGCAGTCCTTCCAGAACTATTGGCGGCTGCTTTGGTGAAGAGATTGCCCCGAAACGCCATCGAATGTAAGAAGGGTCTTTGACGGCATCAATGAAGGGCAGGTTCACTTCCCGATAAAATAGAGGTGCACCCACAAGGTCTTTCGATGTCTTGATTGTGATTTGTCCTGCGGAAAGGATTTTTCGCGTGTCTAAGCGATTGAGACCCAGGATAGTGACTGTGGATTGTTTTTCCAGAGAGTGTTTTTTTATTGTCTCCCATTGTTTGGACGTAGGCGCCCAGAATTGAGTTCGGGTAAGGAAGTTAAGATGTTCTTCGTTGTCCTGGAATTTCATTGTGATAAGCCAGGTGTCGGAGGCGGGGGAACTATCTTTCCAGCGGAAGGTAGAAGGGACTATTTCCGGCGGGAAGAGCGTCTCGTTGAACGGGTAAGTAATTGTCAGTTTGCCGTATTGGGTTTTGTCGTCATAAGCGGCCAGTATATTTTCTATACGGGGCTGAAGCTTATGAGAGACAATCAGTGCAGCCGCAACTATGAGGACAGCTGCTACAATAACAATCAGGATAATGTTTGGCGTCAACTTGCGCATAGGTTTCTATAAAACAACTTTGTCACTGTGGCTTCTTGCCGCTCGTTCGGCGATTGCAAAAAACTTTTGGCGGTTCTAACTTAGTGCCGGTCGAAATACTACTTTGACACCCTCCATGGAATGGCGAACGAGAGATGCTATTAAATCGGCATTTCCCATTCAGGCCCCCCGTTTCTGTCTTCGACAGAAGACACGGGGGCGAGGAAATATGTTAAATATCGTCAGGATAAAGGTCAAGCTTGGATTCTCGATTCTCGACGAGTATCGAGTATCCAGTATCCAGTATCGAGTATTGAGAAACGAGTGTTCGCTGCGTTACTTTGCGGCATTTATTGCGTCCGAGAGATTGAGTGTGCCTTCGTAAAGACTTCTTCCAATTATTACCGCTGCGGCGCCCATCCTCAATAGCTTCTTAATATCCCGCACTTCGCTTACACCGCCAGAGGCGATGACGGGCACTATAACCATCTTAATGAGTCTTTTTGTTCTCTCGAAATCAGGCCCTGTCATCATTCCATCTTTGGCGATGTCGGTATATATTATTGCCGCCAGAGGCAGTTTTGCCGCCTCAACTGCGAATTCAAGCAATTCCTGGTCGCTGTTTTGTGTCCAGCCGTGGGTTGCGACCTTTGAGCCGCGGGCATCGAGGCCGAGAGCGATTTTTCCGCTGAACTTTCCGGCCATTTGGCTGAACCACTCGAAGTCACTTACAGCTTTGGTGCCGATTATTACTCTCTCCGCGCCGATGTCGAGCAGCTTTTTTATGGAGTCTTCGTCGCGCAGGCCGCCGCCGACCTCGATTTTTAGTCCGCCAGTTATTTTGGCGGAAAGCGCTGCAATGGCTGAGATAGTGTCGGTGTTGACGGGCCGGCCGAGCCGGGCGCCGTCCAGGTCAACGATGTGCAGCCACTGCGCTCCGGCACGGTGAAAATCGCGGGCCTGTTCAAGCGGGTCGTTCTCGTAGGTTATCTGGCGGTCGTATTTACCCTGGATAAGCCGGACGCATTTGCCGTCCCGCAGGTCGATAGCCGGTATTACATACATCCTTGGACCTCCCGAATCTGGAATTTCAAATTTGAAATTTCATACTTAACAATTAAACTATATACTGTTAATAATTTCAAGTAAGTATGTTCCGCTCCTGTCTTCCGATAGGAAGATGCGGCGGATTGAATCTGAGTGATAAATTATAATAAGGATTAAGGCAATGAATCTGAAATTTAAGATTGCAGTTTCCGTATTATTTATGGTCGCGCTTATCGGGTGCATCTCAAACATTAACTTACACTCATCGGAAAAGAAAAAAATACCTGTCATTTTTGACACCGACATCTGTGATGATATTGACGATACATGGGCGTTGGCGATGCTTCTTCAGTCGCCCGAATTCGATGTCAAGCTTATTACGACCGCGGTGGGCAACACGGCGGCGAAAGCGAGGACGGTGGCGAAATTTTTGGAAGCCGTCGGAAGAGCGGACATACCAATAGGGATAGGTGTCCAGCAGCATAAGGGCAGCCACAGGCAGGATGCGTGGGCAAAGGACTACAACCTGGCGTCATATCCCGGCAAGGTTTATCAGGATGGCGTGCAGGCGTTGATTGATACGATAATGAGTTCGCGCAAGCCGATAAAGCTGATTGCCACAGGCCCTCTGCCCAATATCGCTGCTGCGCTCGAACGCGAGCCTCGGATAGCTGAAAAGGCGGAATTTGTCGGGATGCACGGCAGTATCCGCAAGGGATATGGCGGCGGGGCGGAGCCAAGCGCGGAATATAACGTTAAGGCGTATGTGAAAGAGGCGCAAAAGGTCTTTACCGGTTCCTGGGACATGACAATTACTCCTCTGGATACGTGCGGCATAATTCAGCTTAAGGACCAGAAATATCAGAAGGTGCTAAAGAGAGACAGCGCCGTGACGCGGGCGTTAATAGAGAACTACCGGGCCTGGCAGAGGCAGGGGGTGGCGAGTGAGAACAAGGATTTGAGCGAGCGCGAAGCGCCACTAACGGCGTGGAGCGAGGCGGAGGTGAACAAAAGGACCGATGAGAAGGTCAACACGAGCAGCACAATCCTTTTCGATACGGTGGCGATATATTTAGCGATGTCAACAGAGCTGGTTCGGATGGAAAAGCCGGGGATAAGGGTCAGCGATGATGGGTTCACGAGAATTGATGATAAGGCCAAGGTGATTAACTGCGCTACTGAGTGGAAAGATTTGGGCGTTTTTGAGGATTTTCTGGTTGAGAGGTTGACAAGATAAAGAGACCGTTCGGTGAGTTACTGTAATTGGAGTGGCGTTCTGTTCGGAGGAATTGGAAATCAAACAGCGGAAGCCAAAGATTGTTGTGGTCGGCAGCTCCAATATGGAGCTTGTGGTAAAGGCGCCGAGGATACCTGCCATCGGGGAGACGGTTCTCGGTGAGGATTTCATAATGACTCCCGGGGGCAAAGGTGCGAACCAGGCGGTGGCGGCCGCCAAGCTTGGTGCAGAGGTCTATTTTGTGGCGAAATTGGGCGACGATATATTCAGCTGCATCGCCAGAACGCTTGGTAAGCTACTTGGGCTGCTTAGTTCGAGAGAGTATTTTTAATTGTGCGACAGCGAGATTATTTGTGCGACAGCGAGATTTATTTTAGTTTGGTATGCTGTTTGCTAACGAATTACGTATTCGAATACGTAACGTATTCGAGAGATTATTATACTAAGTTCGAATACGTATACGAACTCGAGGAAATTCTTTCTTGGGCAGACCCGAATGCAGGCGATGGCCTGGAGCTTCAGGCCATTGCGGCGGTGGTGATTGGGGGGACAAGCCTTTTGGGAGGGCGTGGGTCGGTGGTAAGCTCGTTTTTCGGCGTGCTCATTATTGCGGTGTTGGGGGCCGGTCTGGCGGGGGTTGGTGCCCAGGAGCCGACCAAACGCCTTATTACGGGCTTTGTTATCGTGGCGGCGGTGGTGCTTGACTACTATCGGCACCGGATAGGGGGGCTTCGCCGGTATGTGTGACTGGGCCGGCGGAAAGTTTATTTGACAAATCGGCCCGAATGGGGGATAATTGTATCTACAGGTAATTAAGACCCTGAGAGCAGGAGGACAGAAGTGCGCCTGGTTCTGAAACAAAAGGATGGCGGGGTGAGAGAATTTCAATTCGCGCAGGGTCCCATTTCTATCGGCAGGGCGGCTGAGAGTCATATTTTGCTGCCCGACAGGGCTGTCTCCAGAAAGCACGCTGTAATCCACAGCACAGATGACGGCAAGTGGATGGTCGAAGATTTAGACTCGGCAAGCAAGACGTATCTAAATAATACGGCGGTCCATAAGGCGGAGATTAAACACGGCGACTGCATTCGCATAACCGAATTTGCAATCGATGTGGTTCTCGAAGAAGAAGTTGCGACCGATGAGTCGATTCATTTGGAGGACACGTTTCATCTTGAGGCCGCCCTGGCAATACCGCCGCACGAGACTATTGTGAGAAAGCCCGATGCCGGGCACGCTCCGGCTATGAGGCTGGCGGCAAAGAGACTAACGGATTTTTCGCAGGCGGCAGAGAGGATTTGTGATGCACGCAGTCTCGATGAGCTGTTGGTGACATTGCTCGATGTTACATTGGAGCAGTTTGAGGCGTTTCACGTCTGGTGTGCTTTGCGAAAGCAGGCGATAGGGCCGATGATTTGTCACGGCGGCAAGAAGCGAGACGGCAAAGCAGTGGAGCTAAGCGAGATAAAGCTAAAGGCAAAGATTACCCAGGCCGTTGAGAAGGGACAATTTCTCGTTATGCCGAGAGTTGCAGCTCAAATAGAAGAGGATGAAGCGATACGGTCGGGACTGGTGGCGGCGATTATGCGGCCTGACGGCTGCTATGGCGTGCTGTACGTTGACAACTCTATGAAGGAAAAGCACTATAGTCTCAGCGACTTAGACTACCTTATGCTTATCACAATGCACACCGCGGCGATAATGAAAAAGTTTCTGGATTAGCCTACTCCTTTTTAGAGGCGGAAAGGACAACATAGAGCACCGCATCAGCTTTGAATGGGGTCGGAAAGGGCTGGTCACCATCTTTAGCCTCTATCGTAACTGATGACTCGACTTTTCCGCTATTTGGGTTGAACCATTCATAATTGTAATTGCCTGCTTTCAGATTGACCATAATGGAATTTGCATCCGCCGAAGGATTATAAACAAGATATTCCCTGCCCGGATTTGCCAGACAATATTTTGTGGATGCGAGGTCATTATTCGGCTGCATTTTAGCCAGGTCCATTTTCCCGGCAAACATCAGGGTATAGCCCAAACTTTTTCGGATTGGGTCCCACCTGGGGTCGAAGCGTTCGCCGAGGATGACGCCACCGTAGGGGCCCATAAAGAGTGGGTTGTGGCCCCGCAGGAAGCTTTTCCATACCCACTGTTGATTTCCGCCTATGCCCCAGAGGTGGTCTGTGTCGTTGAGGATGACCTTTTTGCCGTCGGAGGCCGGCGGGTCATCTCTGTAGCCGCCTTCGGGATTTGGGGAAATCCAATCGGCGGGGCTTTCAAATAATGTCTGGTTTTTTCCGCTGTGATACTGGAACGTCATTCCGACCGGATGCTGTTGGGGCTTATTTTTCTCATAGTCTTTGATGTAGCGGATGATGTAATACTGCCATTCGGTTGATGGCGGGTAGTTCTCGTTGGAAATTTCGTAAAGGACATTGTCCAATTCGTTGACGGTGTCGATGACCTTGCGGACGTATGCTTCCTGCAGGGTGGTGACATCTTTATTGGCGAGGGTGTAGATTTGGAGGCCCTTGCCATTTTTGTTCGGGTCGCCGTCGATGCCGTTGATATTGTTCTGCGGGTTGAAGGGGTGCCCTTCCCATGCTTTTGGCGCAAATTGCAGACCCCATCCTTCAAAGAGCATTATTGATACGTAAATGCCTCGGTCGCGGGCTGCGGCGACGCGGGAGCGCAGTCGGTCGAAGCAAGCCGGGTCGGACTTTGTCAAGTCAAACTTTGGCTTGCCGTCCAGTGCTGTGCCGGGTCCTGTCCTTGCCCAGGGCTGTGGAGCGGCGGTATGGATTTTGTTTTCTCCGTTTGCGTTGGTGTTCCAGGTCACCAGCTCCCAGGTCCACATTCGGATAAAGTTACGGTTTAACTGCTTCATCCAATCTATGTAGGCGGTGAAGTCGAATTGAGGCGGCGGGTCATTGGGGCCAATATCGACAAGATTTGCCCAGTTATGTGAGCCGGTCAGGTAAACGACTTCGCCGGTAGCTGTGTTTTGGAAATAGCGTGGATTTTCAGGGTGGATGGCGAGTGGGCCCATCGGCCTTTTTGCCGGGGCGGAGGGACCCTTGTTTTCTTGCAATGTAGAGGGGACTTTCTGGTCAGCAACTGGTTTCTGGAAATAGGAGGACAGCGATGTAAACCAGACCTTTGCGATTTTTTCGCAGCCGGTGGCTGATGGGTGAAGACCGTCAACCTGCCGGTCGCCTTTTTCAAAGCCGGCCTGGCGGTTCATATCGACAAAGATAACGTTGGTGCGTGCAGCGGTAATACCCGGCAGCGCTGCGTTAAATTGTCTTGCGAAATTGGGGTCCCAGCCCACAGGCAGCAGCGAAGCAAGAAAGACCTTCGTATCGGGTTTGATGGCGTGGATTTTATCTATGAGGTTAGCCAGGCGTTCCGGACCTTGCTGGTCGGGATTGTACTGAGGCTGACGGTCTGCAATATTGAAGTAGTCGTTGACTCCGATTAGCAGCAGGATAATGTTCGGCTCAGCCGACATATAACTGTCGATGTTGGCGGCGATGTTACCCTTTCCGTCTGTCCATTCATCAGCTTTGCTCGGGTCCGGTCCTATTGTGAAGCCGCCGTGGCCTTGGTGGTCCGGGTCGCCGCCATTTGCCGGCAGGTCCTTCGAACTGCCCACAAAATCGACGCTGTAGCCGGAATTTGTGAGCATATTGTATAAGTAACCGCGATAGCCCGGGTCGGCGGCGGCCGTGATGGAGTCACCGAGCGGCATAATGCGGACGGGACGGCCTGACAGATTTTCAGGGGCGGGCGGTTGGGCCGGCGCGCGACTGTCACGGAGGGCTGCTACCGGCGCTGCAGAGGTCGCCCCGGCTTCGAGGACCAGCACCCAGTCGGTGTCGCCGGCGTTGTTTTTATTTGCCAGTGTGAATTGGTGACTGCCGGTGCTGGTGATTGTCGCGATTTCCTTGTATGAACCATTGGTCGGGTCAAACCATTTGGCTGACAGCGGAATCTTCAGCCAGTTCGCATCGACTGTAATTGTGCGGGGCGTGGGCACATAAACCAGGGCGAAGCTGCCGTCTTCTGCGCCGGCGGCGGCAGCATACAGCTCGTTGGCATCGCAGCCGGCGGTGAGCAATTTGTGCTGCTGGTCGGGGGTAAGTTTGTACCAGTCGCGTGAGGTCAGCAGGTTCTTCAGGTGCGTCATATTATATGCACTGGGTGCGTCCATTGCCTTTACCCAGTTTTGGGTGAGCTGCCAGATGTCACCGTGTCCGTATGCGTGGCCTGCGCAGCCGCTCAGCATTGCCCAGTAGGCCTGTTTGCGCACATCGTGTGCGGTCTTGACGTTGTTGTTGTCTTCGTAATGGCTTTCGCCGAGGCAGACCGGCTTTGTCGGTGTTCTGTTGTAGTCGGCATATACCTGCGGATAGATGTTGCCGTAGTCATAGGCGGTGTTCCAGTCGAGCCACGTGTCTTCGTGGAAAAAGTTTGAGCTGGACTTGCCGCCGGTGTGATAGGTCTGGAGCATCCAGGGGGCGGCTGCCTTGATACCTGCGGCTACCTGTCGTACCTCATCTGTCAGGTCTTTGGGGTCTGCATCTCCGCCGTGCATCCAAATTACGTGCTTGAATTTCCCGTAGCGCTTGCCCAGATAACGTCCCCAGTTTTCAGCGTTTTCATTGTTTAGACACAGCCGCCAGTCCCGCTCCCACTGGCTGAGCCAGTTTGGCGCCAGCATAACGCAGAAGCCCATCTGGCCGGCTCTCTCTATAACCCAGTCAACGTGCCGAAAGTAGGCGGGATTTGGGTGGGACATATCGCCCGGCGAGAGAAAAGGGTTGTATCCATCATAGTTGATTTGGATAACACGGTGCGGCAGAATCTGCACCTGTATCGCAGTAAATCCCTTTTGCCTTCTGTTTTGCAGATATTGTGAGGTTTCGGGTTTGCTGAGTTTCCAAAGCATTTGCCAGCACGTGTCGGCGTGATAGAGAAATGGCACGTTGTTTTGGTCAACAAGATAGCGCCCGTTGGGACTTACTTTGAGCGGGAACGCAGGAGCGTCTGCCTTTGCGGCGTGACAGAGGGAAAAATGAATGGTAATCAGCAAGCCGAGCGACACTAATGTTCTTTTACTTATTTTTAGGTCGGCTTGTCTGTGCATTGGATTTGGTTTCACCTGTGATTTGCTCATTGGTTCGCTCCCTGTATTTGTGTGGTTCCAATTTCTACTTGCCATTTTTCCGAACATCCGCCGGGGCCTCTTACAGGTGATGCTGAGAACAGAGTTACGAAGGCGAAAATGCCCCATAATGGCCGCGAAATATTTCTTTGAATATTCATAGAAACTGCACTTTCCAAAAAAATAACGGTTAGTTTAGCTCTTTGATAAATCGGTATTGTAATAAAAATGGCTCGTCCTTGCCGATGATGTGTTTAATAAATAAAAGGCACACTCGGAAAGGAGAGCCTATGTTTAACAAATGGATTTTCTCAGATGACTGGCAAATATTGGTAATAGCCGTTTGCGCTATCATCCATCAACGCTCGGCCTGGCCCCCGAGCTTTCTTGCTTGCCTCTGCGTCTCTCGACGCAAGTCGAGGCAGCAGGCGAAAACAAGATTGGGGGGCGTAATCATCGCTGGAATTATCTTCGCCAAAGGCCGTAAAACAGTCACCGGTTGGTTCCGGGCGGCTGGTATCAGCCAGCGGTATCCGCCACGACGTCTTTGGCGGACTATTTCATCGGTTCGATTGGTAGAAAAACTGAAGCAATCGCGACAGTATTGTTTGAATTTATGGTAAAGCTGATTTACAGGAAAAACAACCCGCCATTCCTTTTGGCGGAATGGCTCTCGACGATGGCCCGACAGAAAGATATGGGCCTAAGGTCCAAGGGGCGGGAATTCATCGCAATCCCACTATCAGCCCTGGTGGTGCCAAGTTCATCTATGGCCATATTTGGGTAACACTGTCGGCTGTTTTTCGCCATAGATTGTGGGGAACAATTGGCCTGCCGGTCCTGGCCGCTATCGAATCCGCTTCCTGGAGTATCAGCTTTGCCACGCCGCTGCCTATGGTGCCGAAACCAACCAACCCGACTCTTACAACCTTTGCAGACATATTCTCGTCTCTCGTAACTCGCGCCATATTCTGACAGTTTACCACATTAATGTCATTCCTGCGAAACTTGTCCCCGCGAAGGCGGGGAGCAGGAATCCATCCCCTCAACTCTTATGCGACAGCCCGGCAGTCTATGGATTAAATCGGCAATAGTCAACAATCAATTCTCCACCGGTCAAGCAAAACCCCCTGACTGATACAATTTATTAGCAAACAAAATAGTCGGCATAATTCCCATCTTTCTACACTTTCAGAAAAACCGCCCACAACATTACTCAGAAAATAACCGGAGCTTGACAGCTTTCGCCGGACAGATTATCCTATCTTCGTTGATTGTTTATTGTTCATTGTTCATCGAAAAACAAATAACTACGAACTATGAACTACGAGATCCTTAAAAGAAGCAAAAGAAGTTAAGGAGGCAAAAAATGAAATGTGTGAAATTGTTGGTCGCTATCACAAGTATCGCAATCCTGTCAGGCTGTCAGGAGGGAAAGACAAAAATGGCAAAAATCACCTTCGGCGATGACGTGGCGTTCCTCAAAAACCACACCGATGTAGTCCTTCTATCAGATTCATCAGGTAAAAGCCAGGTGGCCATCCTGCCAAAGCTCCAGGGACGCGCAATGACCAGCACCGCAGAAGGCGCAAAAGGCCTCAGCTTCGGCTGGATCAACCGCGAGCTTATCTCATCAGGCAAAATCGCCCAGCACATAAACGTCTTTGGCGGCGAAGACCGCTTCTGGATAGGACCCGAAGGCGGCCAATACTCCATCTTCTTCAAAAAAGGCGTGCCCTTCGACCTCGAACACTGGTTCACACCCGCCCCCATCGACACCGAGCCTTTTGAGCTTGTTTCTAAATCCGCAAACCGCGCCACCCTGAAAAAGGATATTCAACTGGAAAACTACTCGGGCGCCGCTTTCAAACTTCACGTTGATAGAGAAATCCGTGTCCTCGAACAAAAAGAGGCCAATGAATCTCTCGGCGTAGCGCCCGCAAAGTCAATCAAAATGGTCGCCTTCGAATCAAACAACAAGATGACCAACACGGGCGACGCTGCCTGGGAAAGAGACACCGGCCTGCTCTCTATATGGATTCTCGGTATGTTCAACCCATCGCCCAAAACAACCGTCGTCGTCCCCTTCAACAGCGGCACGGAGGATAAACTCGGCCAAATCGTCAACGATGCCTACTTCGGCAAAGTCCCTCCGGCCCGTCTCCGCATCAAAAACGGCGTCCTGTTCTTTAGTGGCGACGGCCAATACCGCAGCAAAATCGGCCTGTCACCTCGGCGTGCCAAACCCGTCCTCGGCAGCTACGATGCCGTCAACAAGGTCCTGACAATCGTCCAGTACAATAAACCCGCAAGGCGGGCCTCTTACGTCAACTCGATGTGGGAGCTGCAGAAAGAACCGTATAGAGGCGACGTAGTAAATTCCTACAACGATGGTCCGTCACAGCCCGGCGCCAAGCCGCTCGGCCCATTTTACGAGCTTGAAACATCGTCCCCGGCGGCAGGTATCAAACCCGGCGCATCGATTTCTCACATACATCGCACGTTCCACCTGCAGGGCCCGGAGGCCGACCTCGACCCAATCGCCAGGGCTTTACTTGGCGTTACCATTGCTGATATAAAGTCCTCGCTTGTTGGCGCTCGCGGCGAACCGCCATTCCCGCTTTCAGGCAACTGATATAAACCCAGACAAATTCATAATTCCCATTCCTGCTCCCCGACACACTCGGGGAGCAGGAATTTTCAAAGGGATTTTTAGCCCAGGTTACGCAGTTGGGGGAAAATTGTAGGAATTTTCGGGCTGGAATCATCACTGTTGAAGCTTGAATTGAGTTTGGATGCGCCAAACCCGATGTAGTGAAGACTTTTATGTAAAACCCGCCTTTGCACTATCAAGAACCCTCATCCGCTCCGCCAACTGCGTAACTTGGGTTAGAACGCAACCTCAGAGTAGGCAGTTGGGTCGTATCGCAATATCACTTCGGGCGTAAAGCCCGCGGCCATGTTGGTTGTGCCTGATGCATTAATGCGAAGGTCGCTGTTGCCGGTCAATTCCATCTGTGTCTGGGAGTAGTTTATTATTGAGCCGTTGACTGTGCCGCCGGCGTTGCCGTGGAAGTTAATGCCGTTGGCCGCTATGACGCCATTGAGGGTGTGGAAGTTTCCGCCAAAAGATGCGCTAAAACCCGGCGCCATAAGAAATGTCCCCGTCTGCGTTCTGATTGTGGCGAATTTGTCCTCCTGGGGTAAATTGGTCACAGGGTAGCTGGTGACATTGCCAACGAAGTTGAGTTGATTTGTTCCGGAGTTGTCCTGGACGTCGCCATCGCCGACAATTATACCGGTAATTGTTGTATTTCCTTCAAAACTTACAGTGTTCGGCGCTTCGACAAAGACAATCCCCCGCAGTGTAACCTGGCCTGAAAAGGTAGGATTGGTGCCGGCTGCTATACGGACGTTATCTAATGTTACATCGCTTGTGTCGGTTGTGGAGTCCACGATGCCGGTGACATAAGGTTCAAAATAGCTGGGGTTGGGCGCAGGGAACTCTGTTGGCGGGCAGCCAAAAGAGACGTGATTGTTTATCGCGGCCTGACCTGTCTGGCCGCCTATCCCTGCTTTCGCACCCTGCAGATAGACGTTCGCTATAGGGTTGACGATACCGACGTCGCCTGCGACTTGTGAATTGCCTGTTATTGAGAGCGCCAGATTTGAATTGGTGCTTTCGATATAGACGCTTGAGCCGACGGACACATTGACTGTTTCGAGTTCGACGTTGCCGCTCAATGCCAAAGGTCCTTTTGTGGCCACGCCGTAGTCAAAGACCGTGTGTGCTCGGGTTGCAAATTTGTATTGTGCCCCTATCGTTCGCGTTAGCGAGCCGCGGGTGCCTGTAACATCAATCTGCAGTGTTTCACTATCGATTTGAGTAATAACGGCTGAAAAACTTTGCTCATCGGCCGAATCCAGTGTGACGCTCGGAATAGTTATACTTGAGCCGTCGAAACTGCTCACTACATTGGTAATACCATTTGATGACAGGGTGTTCTGGAGCGTGTCTGCAATTTGTTGTAATCTCTGGCTGGGCCCGGTAGTTCCTGGTATCGAGAGATTGTTTAACCAGTAACGAGTGACCTCAAGCCCTGATTCGGCACAGGCTCTCGCACCGTTGGCATTGCGTTGATTTTCGGCTATCTGGGCGCTTGTGCCGGAAATGGCGGCCATGCTGACAGCCAGGGCGGAAAACACGAGCACAAAAATCATCGATACAATGAGCGCGGAACCCCGACACTTTTGTCGGGGTAATTTCTTTGAACCTTTCATTTTTGTCCCCCCCGGAGTAAACTGCCCCCCAATTCGTGCAGTTTAGGTAATTAAAGTATAGCACAGTTTTGCACAAGGGCAAGCTCGCACGGTGGGCGAATATAGAAAAATGTTGCGGCCTATTATGTCCTATAAGAACATAATAGGCAGGGCCGCAGCGATTATATGGCGGCCTCTTGTTCCGCAAAGTAGGAACTGCGTGCGAAGGGGGAAGACATAACCCAGGGAAATCCTAATTGAAGTGCTTTCTGCCGCCACCAATCGAACCTGGCAGGGGGTATGTATTCGACAACATCGAGTGAATCTTTTGAGGGTTTGAGGTATTGGCCGATTGTGATTCTGTCGCAGCCTGCGCTGCGCAAATCTCTCAATACCTGTTCCACTTCGGCATCCGTTTCGCCCAGGCCAAGCATAATGGAGGATTTGGTCTGGACGTCGCCGTAGGTTTCTTTTGCTTGTTTGAGCAGGTTTAGCGACCGCTCGTAATTTCCGCCGACTCTGGCAACACGGTATAGCGATGGAACAGTTTCGACATTGTGGGCAAATACAAAAGGTAGAGCGTCTCGCAGAATGTCGAGAGCCTGGGCCTGGCAGTTTCGGAAATCAGGGGTAAGTATTTCAAATTTTGTATCGGGGCAGTTCTGCCGAACCATTTTGATACAGTCGCGAAAGTGGCCTGCGCCGCCATCGGGCAAATCATCACGGTTGACGCTGGTAATCACCAGATACTTCAAGGCAAGCTGCTTTGCTAACTGTGCCAATCGGCCTGGCTCGGTTGGGTCAGGTGGAGTGGGTTTGCCGGTTGCTACCGAACAGAATCTGCATCGCCTTGTGCAGATGTTGCCTAAGATTAAGACCGCTGCTGTGCCTTTGGACCAGCATTCGCCGCGGTTTGGGCAGTTGGCGTTATCGCATATCGTCTGTAAGCCCAGCGAACTTAGGAGCTCCTTAGTCTGTTGAAAAGAACCGCCCGCTGGCAGAGGTCTGTTCAACCAAGTTGGCAATCGCCGTTCTCTATTCAAAAGGGTAAATTTTGGACTTTGCATTGTAATTTTTGATTTTTGCTTTTTGGTATTTGATTTCTCATCCAATTTGCATTTCGCAGGATAACCGGTCTCTGAGCAATATGGCAAGTATTTTCTTCACTTCATTCATTGAGTATTTTTTGCCTGTTTCTTTCAATACGGAGGTCATTTCCACGCCATCCAGGCCGCACGGGACCAGGAAATCGAAAACACCCAGGTCGTTGTTGATATTTATGGCCATACCGTGATAGGTTACGGACTTCGACACGCGGACGCCGATAGAGGCAACCTTTCGCAATTTACGATTTACGATTTGCGATTTACGATTGTTTTCGACCCATAGGCCGGGGAAGCCTTTTTGTCTCTGGGCGTTCACGCCTAATTGGGCCAGAAGTTCTATGCCTATCTCTTCAAGTATTCTGATGTATTCGCTGACACCCAGGCCAAGTTTTTGCAGATGCAAAATCGGATAGAAGACTAATTGCCCCGGATTGTGGGCGGTTGCGCC